>Ga0302319_10001058_pt1 | contig 61956 bp, 74 predicted proteins | sample Bog_T0_2_FD_203319 | JGI IMG/M metagenome (GOLD analysis project Ga0302319, IMG submission 203319) | Peat permafrost microbial communities from Stordalen Mire near Abisko, Sweden - Bog_T0_2 | ecosystem: Environmental > Terrestrial > Soil > Wetlands > Peat | place: Sweden: Abisko, Stordalen Mire...
ATTACACGATCAGTTATGTGAACGGTCAGTTGACCGTGACGCCGGTGACGCTGACCGTGGCGGCCAACAACACCAACCGCCTTTACGGCGCGACCAATCCCGTGTTCACCGCCGGCTACAGCGGCTTTACCAATAATGATTCCGTGGCGGTCTTGAGCGGGATTCCGAGTTTGACGACGCCGGCGACGGGTGCAAGCGCGGCGGGAACTTATCCCATCATCGCGACGAACGGCACCTTGAGCGCGACCAATTATATCTTCAGCTTCACGAACGGCACTCTGACGATCAGCGCGGCACCGATGCCCGTCATTCTTGCGGTCGGCCTGACGAATCAGGCAATCACCGTCACGTGGAGTTCTGTCGCCGGTTTGACCTACGGATTGCAGTCCAACACCGATCTGACGGGCACCAACTGGAGTAATATTTTGCCAAACGTGATGGCCAGCGGTTCAACCACGAGCCAGACCAACACCATTGTGGACGCGCCGCAGAAATTTTACCGGGTGACGATTGTTCCCAGTCCTTAAAAACCGTGCCAGACCAACGTTTCATTCGCCCTGCGATTTGGCTGGTTTAACCGAGTGTTCCAGAACATAATTGAGCATGAAGAAAGCAAAGCCCGTCCGTCGCGTGCGCCCGCAACCGCTGGAAACCGGCCAGGTCTGGCGCATGGCCGAGTTAAACTTGCAGGTGGGTCTCGTCGGCAAACTGCTCGTGCATTACAAGCTCGCCAAGCCCAATGCCGTCAGGATTCCCAACCAGGTTGGCGGCAAATCCACCATCGAAAAATTTCTGAAGAAAAACAAGGCTGTACTCGTCAAATCCTGATTGGGCCGGGGCGGCGTTGTGGTGGAAACTGGCTGGCGGATTTTTCCGGTCAAAACTTTTCCCCGATGTAGGGCGTGTGCCAGTGCAAATCTTTTTCCAGCACGCCTTTCGCCTGCACCGCGCGCGTGATTTCCGAAACTTCATTCCAGTCGAGTTGCAGCGCGCTCTTGTCCGGCCAGTCTTTGTCGTCGGAATAAAACTCCAGTTGCAATTCGAGCCGTCCGTTTTTTTCCACGGGAATGACAAGGCTGAATTTTTCCAAAGCCTTGGTGAAATCCTTACGATTGGCCTTCGACCAGCGCCACAGGATTTCATCGGTGATGTCCAGCGGCAGTCCGGGCGCCTGCACGGCGAACAAACGTGGGCGGACGCCGCGCGCGCCCTCATCAACATAAGCCATGTCACCGACAAAAATGGCGAGGTCGCCTTTGATGACTTCGCCGACGCCATACAATGAAGGCCAGATCACAGCGTCCTTGCCGTCCGTTCCGTGAAACTCGAAGGAGATGCGCGCCAGTTCCGGTTCGTCGCCGGAATCGCGCGTGGCGTGGGCCACTTCCTCATAGCCGCTGGCCAGATGCGTGAATGCTTTGTGCGACGAGCAGCCGGCCGCGCCGAGGCACAACGCCGCCACGGCCGCACGGGAAAATAAATTGTAAATTCGTTTCATGGCAAAATTTAGTGTTGGGTCAGTTCCACAAAATTTTTCAGCAGTTGCAGGCCGACCTTCTGGCTTTTTTCCGGGTGAAATTGCGTGGCAAAAACATTGTCGTGCCAGACGGAGGACGCAAAACTTTCGCCGTAATCCGTGCGCGTCGCGATGATGGATTGATCCACCGGCTGCGGAAAAAAACTGTGGACAAAATAAACGTAGCTGCCGCTTTCGATCCCGCGAAACAGCGGACAATCTGGTTTTACAATTTCAATTTGATTCCAGCCGATCTGCGGGATTTTTAGTCCGGACTTTTCCGTGAAGCGGACGACGCTGCCTTGAAAAATTCCGAGTCCGGCGGCGCAAGAGTTGAATTCCTCGCTCCGTTCAAACAGCGCCTGGTAGCCGACGCAGATGCCGAGAAACGGTTTGCCGGTCTGGATGAAATCGCGCGCGGCTTCAAGCAATTCCTGTTTGCGCAATGCGTTGATGCAATCGTCGAACGCCCCGACGCCGGGCAAAACCATCGCGCTGGCGTCGCCGATCTCGCGCGGCGTCTGCGCGACGCGCATGTCCGCGCCGACCTTGAGCAGCGACTTGTGGACGCTGCGCAAATTGCCGGAGCCGTAGTCGAGCAAGGCGATCATGTAATTATTTTAGCCACAGATTAACGCAGATGAAACACAGATTTTTTATGCGCGAATTAAGCGAACGAGCGCGAATAAAAAAGAATAATCTGATTCGTGAAAATTCGCGAAATTCGCGGATTCATTTTGCGCTTAATTCCCGTTCGGTTTTCAGCCGCAACTGCCCGCACGCGGCGTCAATGTCGTGGCCTTTTTCGCGGCGCAGCGTGGCGGTGACTTTTTGTTTTTCCAGCGCGGCCAGGAACGCTTCGCAGACCGCTTCGGCCGGGCGTTGCCACGACAGGCCTTCGACCTGGTTGTAAGGGATCAGGTTCACTTTCGCAAACAGCCGCTTGGCGAGCGCGGCGAGCGGCTTGGTCTGCTCCAGCGAATCGTTCACGCCCGCGATCAAAATGTATTCAAACGTGATCATCCGGCCTTTTTGCGACTGGTAATCTTCGCACGCGTTGACGAGCTCCTTGAGCGGATACTTGCGGTTCACGGGCATGATGCGGCTGCGCACCTCGTCCGTCGCGCCGTGCAGCGAAATGGCGAGGCGGAATTGCATCGGCTCGGAGCCGAGCTTGCGGATTTGCGGCGCGAGGCCGCTCGTGGAAATGGTGATTTTGCGCGCGCCGATTCCCCCGCCCCACGGCGCGTTGAGGATTTTCAGCGCCTTCAATAAATTGTCGTAATTCGCCAGCGGCTCGCCCATGCCCATGACGACGATGTTGTTGATGAGTCGAGCGTCGAGGGTCGAAGGTCGAGGGACCGATTTTTCAGCACTCGACTCTCGACTCTCGACTCTCGACTGGTTTGCGTGCCAGCGTTCCACCGCCAAAACCTGCTCGACAATTTCATCCGGTGACAAATTTCGTTTCCAGCCGTCCAGCCCGCTCGCGCAGAAACGGCAGCCGTAGGCGCACCCAACCTGCGTGGAGATACAGAGCGTGTGGCGGTCGCTGGCCTCGCCGTAAAGCGCGGGATTGGCGGGGATCAAAACGCTTTCGATGAGTGCATGGTCGCGCAGCCGCCAGAGAAATTTCTGCGTGGTGTCGTGCGAACCTTGCTTACGGACAAGTTCGAGCGCGGCCAGTGTGAATTCTTTTTTGAGCCGCTCGCGCAGGGCTTTGGGCAGGTTCGTCATCGCGTCCCAAGCAGCGACGCGCCGGACGTAAAGCCATTCCAACAATTGCGCCACGCGATAAACCGGCTGCTCCCAGGCTTTGAACTGCGCTTCCAGTTCCTCGCGCGTCAGTGATTTGATGTCGGTCGGCACGCGGCCAGCTTAAACGGCGCGGATGGGGAAACCAAGTTGTTTGAAATTTCCCAGCCGGCTCAATTCACCAGCAATTCCAGTTCACGCTGGCCGACGTTCGTGAGTTGCCAGCGTCCGCCGCGCTGGACGACGAGTTTGCGGCAGGGATGCGCGCGGTATTCCGGTTCGTTCACGGACAGAAGCTGGAATTTCGCGCGGCCCTTGATTTCCGATTGCGCGCGCGGCAGCAGCGCGAAGGCGACGCCGTTGTAGTTCAGCGCGATCTCGTAGCCGGCCACGCCTTCGCGCGCGGCGACGGGATTTTTCAGGACAAGCGGCGCGTAGCGTTTCAAATACGGAAAGCCCGTGGCGCGGACGAGCACGCGGCAAAGTTCCCGCTGGCTGCGGACAAATTCCAGCAGGCTGAAGTTTTTTTCGCCGTGCTCGGCCAGCAGGATGGCGCACGGGTCGAGGCCGTTCAAATTCTGGCCGTTCCAGATGCCGTGGTCGTTGCGTTCGCCGGGAAAATTCTTTTTATACCAGCTTGAAAAATTTTCGCTGACAAACACGTTCAATTCAAAATGCACGTGCGCGCGATCCTTGGTGATGACCTCGGCCGTGTTCGACGTGCGGCCCATCGTGGCGATGACTTCGCCGGCCTGGACGGTTTTGCCGGCGGCGATGCCCGGCGCGATTTCGCTCAAGTGCGCGTAAAGCGAATAAATTTCCAGCCCTTCGACGACGTGGCGGATGACGATGTATTTGCCGTAATTCGACAGCGCCGCCCGGGCGCTGACATACATCACCGTGCCGGCGGCGGTGGCCATGACGGGATCGGTCGGTTCGCCGCGCCGGTCGGTCTGCAAATGGCGGATGTCGAGTCCCTCGTGCATCTGCCAGCCGTCGCTGCGCACGCAGCCGAAGCTGCCGGTCGTCCACGGCTTGTCCGGCGCGGTCGGCGCGAAGAACTCCAGTTCATGTCCCGGTTCAAGCAGCGCGTGGTTGGCCGTGGGAAATTGAAACGGCGTCTGCGCGCATAAGTTCACGCACTGCAAAATAAACGCCGCAAAAAAAATCCGGCTAACGGCTGAAAAAATCATCGGGATCGGCACTGGTCTTTTTGTGTTTCTTTGCCTTCGGGTTGAGGCCGAGGACGAGCTGGTCGGCTTCCGCGCGGCTGGCATCGGGCGTGAACGCCAGCACGCCATCAGGAATGCGCCGTGTGATGAGCGGCGCGGCCAGCCAGCGGCCGTCGGCGACCGTTTTGCCCCACTGGCCGAAGATGACGAGATGTTTGCCGGGATTTCCGGCCGTGAACTGTTCCAAACTCCAGGTGCCGGACTCGTCAAATTTGATCTCGACGGAAAAACCGCCGGGCGAATCAATGACCCGCGCGGCAATGATGTTGGCCTCCGTCAAAATCGGTTCCTTGCCGATGGAAACGAGCACCGGATCGGCGCGCAGCAAAGTAACCGTCTGGCTCATGCCCGTGTCGTCCGACTGTGTTTCGAGGTGGACGCGCAGGCCACAGACGCGCTCGTTTTTCTTGTTGCCGGTCTGGCAGCCGCAGAGCAGCGCCAGCGCCAGCGCCAAATAAATGTTGAATCGCAGGCCACAAACTTTCATAGTGCGCAGACACAATCGCAAAATAAGCGAAACAAAGTAAAGACACTTATGGGCAGACAATACAACAAAGTCATCAAACGCAAACGCCGCGCGGATTATATCCGCCGCAAAAAAACCGCCCTCAAGGCCAAACGACCCGCCGCCAAAGCGACGGCGGCCTGACCGCGTTTCCAGAAAAAAAACAGAGGCCGCTCACCCGGGCGGCCTTTTTTATTATTTATTTTTGGCCCGGTTCAACCAGGTAAAAAACGAAGGCACGTCAACCGGCGGCGATTTGGCGACGAGATGCAGGGTGATGATTTCGACATTCGCAACGAGCGCGACGACAGCCAGCGCAACGATAGCCCAGCTTCCGGCGTTGAAGCCGAGCAGCGCGGCCAGCGCAGCGAGCAGGCACAGGCCGTAAAATTTTGCCAGATACGAATGCGTGGCCGGATATTTTCCGAAGCGGACGTAACTGACGAGGATGACCGCCACCTCGGAAAAAAGGATAAGCGCGATCAAAATCCAGTTTTGCGCGAGGACGGGCTGGCACAGCCGCCACGCGACGGCAAGGATGAACAGGTAATAAATCACGTCCGTGATGCTGTCGTAGCGGCGGAGCGCGGGCGTGGCCACGCCGAAACGCCGCGCGAGGATGCCGTCATAAATATCCGAAAGCGTGGCGGTGATGAGGATGGGCAGATAAATCCAGCGCGGAACATTCGTCAGCGCGCAAGCCAGGGCGATTGGGCCGAGCAGCAGCCGCAAGGTGGTGAGCGCGAATGGAAGGTGGCGTTTCAGTATTTTTTGTAAATTTTACTTTTGGCAAGAATCAACAATCCTTCATCAGTATCTGGTGCGCCGACTGGATTGTTCGTATTGACATAATTTGCATCAAAATCTGAATCGAACGATTCATAATGATATAAATCACCGCCGCTTTTGGCTAAATCAATTTTTATTTTCTCCAATTCTTTTATGTATGCGACATTCACCTCGTGCATCCGTTTGCCTGCTGGTTGTAAATAATCATTCAACTTCTGATCGTCGGGAAATTTTTCTCGAAGACCCTGAATGAAAAGTTCCAGATGCCTGTCTTCATCGGTTTCAGAATCTATTTTTTGCTGAATTGAATAGTAAGCCAGCAGTTTGTATCGAACGCCGTCTTCGCCTTTGATAACTAATGGCAGTTTGCTTGCATTGTTGATGCTGCAACAACCAGCCAGACACAAAAACATTGCAAGCGCGAATGGAAGGTGGCGTTTCATTGATGGTTAAACATATCTAATTTTTTCGCCCTTTTGATGCTGCCAAAAACTTAAAATGAGACAAAGCGGCAGAGGAGCAAGGAAGAGCAAATCAAAAAGCAAGGATTGCCATTCTGTTAGCCGACCAAATTGATAAAATGGAATCAGAGCAATCAGCAACGATACGGCAAAAACGGTTCGCGAAAAAACCAGCCAGCGATTCGGAAGAATGGCAAGCACAGCCAGCGTAATCAGTTCGGCGATTTCCAGATAAGTCCGAAGTTTGAAAGCCGATGTGCCCCAATCGTCTGGTCGAGGATCGCGCCAGTGTCCGCCATTCCCATGCAAATCAGCAATATCCAATTCAATACCCGCAAGCGCTCCGTAAAAGCAAAACACAATGGCTGCGATTTTACAGAGCCAAGTAAATGTTTTCAAAAACGCGGGCATATAATTTTTTAGAACAATTTTATTGTGCGCCTTCAAAATTTCTGTGTCGAACGAAATTTTTCCTAAACTTAACAATCGGAACTTGTTCACCGCAGCCGTTTTTGTTCTGAAAAAGCTGTGAATAATTCACATTCGCGAAATGGGAATCGCGTTGATTTGACGGGCTGATTTGAGTTTTTCACCGGTTGTTCACACGCGCAATTCTGTGAATAAGCTGTGCATATCAAATCGTTGAAGGAAAAGAAATTTAGGTTATGATGTTCGCAGTTCCTTGAAAGCACGAATCAGGCGGCGGAAAATAAAATTGAAGCTGTCCGTTTCATAGATAATCCCAGGCGACTGGGGAAAAGCCGGGTCAGGCTGGTTGGCCAGGCTCCTCTCAAACCGAACCGCAAGGGGCGGCAGCGGAGGCAGAATTCACCGGTTCCTCTGGCGATGTTCGCGCATCGTCAAATGCGAATGAGGGACTTGGCGGCCAGGGGCGATGAGAAACCGCTCCGAGCCGAGTCAAGTAGTCCAGGCCGGTTTCGGGCCTGGGCGAATCGCAGTTACCCAGAGGGTAAATGATTGCTGCTGCGCATCAGCACGGTGCGGGCGACTCTGGCGGAATTCAAAAATAAAAAGTTGAATTCGCCCAAAGAAAAACGCCGAAAGGCGGACAAAAGGAGCGCACGCATCGGGAAGGACACGGGAACTCGGCAGGTTCCGTGAAAACCTTCCAAAGACCGGCGATGTTAAAAACGACACCGCTGGACTGTGAGCGAAAAGCAATCCGAGAGAGAAGAGGCGAGACCCGTGGCTGCGGGCGAACGCACCGTCAAAAGCGGTGGCCGACCCGGAGCCAGTGGTCAAGACGCGAAACTAGAATCGCAGGCGTGTCTTGACCTGGTTTGCAAGTTGGTGGCGCAACCATCAGCCGAAGCGAGCTGAAAAGCCTCACTCAAAATCCAGACGCCGCAAGGCGCTGGACGGCCCTGCTACGAGGCCGGTAACTCCGCTTGCCGTGGAGAATGGCGTCGGGAAGCTGACAGCCCCTGAAAAGGTGCGCGCCGAATGTCAGTATGGGAAAGAGAGAGTGGCGAACTCCCATCCCCCATTTGTCCCGGCTCGACCGCAAGGTTGGGCCGGGACTTATTGTTATCAGAAATCATCCCCGTCCTTATAAATCAGAAGCTGAAATAATTGAGGATGAGAATGACGATGAGGACGAGAAGGATTTCAAATTAGCACGGAACTGTTCGGCAAACTTTTCAGGCTTCAGGAAACATGGCCGGAAGATTCATTGAACCGTGCAGGACACGGACGAAAAAAACATCATCTTTCCGAACTTGGTAGAAGATCAAATAACTTTCAAATCCGGACACGCGAAAACTTCTGATGCCGGGCTGTCGCAAATCTTTCCGGCGGCGTCCGATCTCCGGATGCCGGACAATCCGTTCAAACGCCGCAGCGATGCGGTTTTCAAAACGGATGGAAAGTTCCGGGGAAACTTCGCTGGAAAAGTATGTGATGATTCCTGCGAAGTCGTCTTCAAAAACCGAACTGAACCTGGCTTTCATTTCGCCGCGGCGCGGGCCTTGGCGGCGATTTCACGCAGCCGCGCCAATGTGCCGGGACGTTCTGTGCCGGCCAGCCCTTCATCAATCATTTTTTGCAGCGTCTTTGACCGCAGCGAATCTTCGATTTCAAAGCTGAACTGGATGCGCGCGAGGGCTTCCTGGTTCAAACTGCGGAAATTTCTTTCCGCGCTTGCCGCGAGCCGTTCTTTGATTTCATCCGTGACGCCTTTGACTTGGAGTTGATGACTCATGCACAAACCATAACGCATCCATTATGCCTGTCAAATGAAGCCTTTGAAAAATCGCCCGCCGCAGCAATGAAAAATGCTTGCCGATGATTCGGGTTTCGCCACAATCCCCGCAGACAAATCATTTAACTATCAAATTTATGGGACACATCTACAACAACATCGTCGAAACCGTCGGCCGCACGCCGCTGGTCAAATTGAACAAAGTCACCGCCGGGCTGCCGGCCACCATCCTGCTCAAGTGCGAATTTTTCAACCCGCTTTCCAGCGTCAAGGACCGCATCGGCATGGCGATGATCGAGGACGCCGAGCAGCGCGGCGTGCTCAAAAAGGACACCGTCATCATCGAGCCGACGAGCGGCAACACCGGCATCGCGCTCGCATTCGTCGCGGCGGCGAAAGGCTACAAAATTATTTTGACGATGCCCGAAACGATGTCGCTCGAACGCCGCACGCTTTTGGCGATGCTTGGCGCGAAACTGGTTTTGACTCCCGGCGCGGAAGGCATGAAAGGCGCGATTGCGCGCGCCGAGGCGTTGGCGAAGGAAACGCCGAATTCTTGGATTCCGCAGCAGTTTGAAAATCCGGCCAACCCCGCCATCCATGCCCGGACAACGGCGGTTGAGTTGTGGGTCGACACCGACGGCAAGATTGATATTTTGGTCGCCGCCGTCGGCACGGGCGGCACGATCACCGGTTGCGTCGAAGCGATCAAGCCGAAGAAGCCGTCGTTCCAAGCCATCGCGGTCGAGCCAAAAGATTCGCCGGTCATTTCGCAGACGCTGGCCGGCGAGCCGGTCAAGCCCGGCCCGCACAAGATTCAAGGCACGGGCGCGGGCTTCGTTCCGAAAAATTTGCATTTGAAAGACAGCGCGGGAAATCCGCAGATTGTCGAATGCGTTCAAGTCACCAACGACGAGGCGTTTGCCATGGCGCGTCGGCTGGCAAAGGAAGAAGGCATTTTGTGCGGCATCTCGTCCGGCGCAAATGTCGTGGCCGCGATTGAAGTGGCCAAGCGCCCGGAAAACAAGGGCAAGGTCATCGTGACCGTGGCCTGTTCCACCGGCGAACGCTACTTGAGCACGGCGCTGGCGGCCGAGGCGCGGGCGGAAGTCGGCGGCTAACGGCCATTTTTAGCAAAATACTTGTTGCGTTTTGCGGGGTTTGCCCGTAATTAAACGGTGTCGAAGGCTTGAGAGCTGCAAGCGGCGCCGGCCGGCAGTTGCTTCCCCAATTCAAAGTTCACACGGCATTTCGGGATTTGTTTTAGCCTTTGGCACCAGCACAGTTGTTTATGAGCGATACGAAAAGCAACGGCGAGAAATCGTCGGATTACGGTTGCGGCTACCTCGAAATCTCCGAAAAAGGTTTCGGGTTCCTGCGCACCGCGCAAAACCATTTCCATCCCAAGCCGACCGACATCTTTGTCACGCCGGACACCATCCGCCGCAGCTTTTTGCGCGAAGGCAGCCGCGTCGAAGGCCCCACGCAGCCGCCGCATCGCGGCACCAGCCCGCAGCTCAAGTCCGTGGACAAGGTCAACGAGATGACGTTCGACGAATACACCAAGGCCGTCCGCTTCGAGAACCTCACGTCCATTGACCCGATCGAAAAATTCAAGCTCGAAACCACGCCGGACTTGATCGAGACGCGCGTGATTGATCTCGTCACACCCATCGGCAAAGGCACGCGCGGCATCATCGTCGCGCCGCCGCGCACCGGCAAAACGACCATCCTCAAACAGATTTGCAACGCCATCACCACGAACCATCCCGAAGTTTTTGCGATGGTGCTGCTGATTGACGAACGCCCGGAGGAAGTCACCGACTTCCAGCGCTCGGTGAAGGCCGAAGTCGTCGCGTCGTCGAACGACATGGATTTGGAAACGCACGTCCGCCTTTCACGCTTCATGATCGAGCGCTGCCGGCGCATCGTCGAATCCGGCAAGGATGTTTTCGTGCTGCTTGATTCGCTCACGCGCGTCGCCCGCGCCTACAACAGCGTGCACGGCGGCAGCGGTCGCACCATGACCGGCGGCGTGGACGCCCGCGCGCTGGAAATTCCGCGCAAGATGTTCGCCTCCGCGCGCAAGATCGAGAACGGCGGCTCGCTCACGATTTTGGCGACGGCACTCGTGGACACCGGTTCGCGCATGGACGAACTGATTTTCCAGGAATTCAAAGGCACCGGCAACATGGAGTTGATCCTCGACCGCAAACTTTCCGACCGCCGTTTGTATCCCGCGATTGACATCCCGAAATCCGGCACGCGCAAGGAAGAAAAATTATTTCCGGCCAAAAATCTCGAAGCCATCCGCAAACTGCGCCGCACGATGGTGGACTTGAACCCCATCGAGGCGATGGAAACGCTCACCGCCGCACTCAAGAAATTCAAGACCAACGACGAGTTTCTGGCGAAAATGGCGGCGGGTTCGTAATTTGGCAGGGCGTTTAATCGTTTGCCACGGTTCTTTTTTGAAGCTAGTTTCAATCCACGATGAAACTAAACCTTGAAGAAGTCAGGCAGAAGCTTCACGAGGAATTGCCTTCATTGCGACAGCGGTTTGCCGTGAAGTCGCTCGCCATATTCGGCTCGGTCGCCCGCCGCGACCCGCAGCCGAACGACTTGGATTTGCTGGTGGAATTCCATGAAGTTCCCGGCCTGTTTGAATTCATCGCGCTGGAAAATCATCTCGCCGACATGTTTGGAGTCAAAGTGGACCTGGTGATGCCGGACGCCCTCAAGGCGCGGGTGAGCCGGAACGCGCTGAAGGAAAAAGTCGCCGTGTGAAAAGCGAACGCAACCCCGCCGGTTCTGTGGCCGACATGCTGGAAGCCTCGGAGCAAATTGCCGGGTTCATTCGCGGCATGACATTTGAAGAATTTGCCGCCGACCGCAAAACCATTTTTGCGGTCATCCGGGGATTGGAAATCATCGGTGAGGCGGTAAGAGGCGTCCCCCAGTCCAGCCGCCAAAAATACTCGCAGATTCCCTGGCGCGAAATCGCCGGGATGCGTGACAAACTCATCCACGATTATTCCGGGGTGAATTTGAACGTGGTGTGGAACGCCGCCACCATCAACTTACCGGCCATCAAGCCGGAGCTTCGTCATCTGTTGAATGAACTCGGCGGCTGAAACAAAATCCTCGCTTCACTCGCGTCCGCCGCTGGAGCGGATGCTGCGCATTCATCAGTCGCTTTCGTCCGGCAATTTTCCCAACGCCTCCACGCTCGCGCGCGAAATTGAGGTCGCCACCAAGACGATCCACCGCGACATCGAGTTCATGCGCGACCGGCTCAACCTGCCGGTTGAATTTGATCCGGGCAAAAACGGCTACCACTACATTGGCGAAGTCAGCGCGTTTCCCACGATGCAGATTTCCGAGGGCGAAATTTTCGCGCTCGTCGTCGCGGAAAAGGCGTTGCAGCAGTATCGCGGCACGAGCTTCGAGAAGCCGCTGTTGAGCGCCATAAAAAAAATGGAGAGCGCGCTGCCCGACACCATTTCGCTGAACCTCGCGGACATCGAGCAGACCATTTCGTTCCGCACGCGCGTCGAGCCGATCCTGGACTTGAAAATTTTCGACACGCTCGCCAAGGCCGCCGCGCAGCGCAAACAACTTGAACTGGTTTATCGCAAGCCCGGCCAGCCGGCGGAAAAGCGCATTGTTGACCCGTATCATCTGGCGAACATCAACGGCGAATGGTTTCTCTTCGCATTCGACCATGCGCGACAGGATGTCCGCACCTTTGTCCCGGCGCGGATAAAATCCGCCGCGCTCACGGGAAAAGAATTCGACCGTCCGCAAAAATTCTCGCTGGAAAAACGGTTGCGCGACAGCTTTGGCGTGCATTCCGGCGAAGGCGAATTTGAAGTCGTCGTCCGCTTCAACGCCCGCGCCGCCGATTACATCCGCGAAAAAAAATGGCACGCGTCGCAGTCGTTGCGCGAACGGAAGGACGGAAGCCTGGAGTTGAAAATGAAACTGTCCAGCCTCGCGGAAGTCGAGCGCTGGGTTTTGAGCTGGGGCGGCGACGCGGTCGTCGTGAAGCCGCGCGAACTGGCGGCGGCCGTCCGGGAATCCGCCCGGCGAATTCTGCGGCGGCGGTAAAAATTTTTGCGGCGACTGGCCGCCGGTTGCAGATCAAATCCCGCGCGCCGCTCACACGGTCAGGATTTCTTTTTCCTTGTGAACAACATGCTGGTCAATCTTGGTGATGTAATCGTCCGTCAACTTTTGCAATTCCTTTTCCGCCGACTTGCCCTGGTCCTCGGTGATGCCGCTGTCGTGCGCGTGTTTTTTCAGCAAATCCATCGCGTCGCGGCGCACATGGCGGATGGCCACGCGGCCGTCCTCGGACATTTTCTTGATAAGCTTGACGAATTCCTGGCGGCGTTCCGTGCTCAATTCCGGGAATGACAGCCGAAGAAGCTTGCCCTGAATCACCGGCGACAACCCGATGTTCGCCTTCTGGATGGCCTTCTCAATCGCCTGCAACGTCGTCACGTCCCACGGCTGGATGACCAGCATGCGCGGCTCCGGCGTGGTGATGCTCGCGAGTTCGCGCAGGCGCATCATCGAGCCATAAACTTCCGCCGTGATGTTCTCGACCAGCCCGGCGGACGCCTTGCCGGTGCGCACGCCGGCGAATTCGTTCACCACCACCTGCTCGGTCTTGATCATCTTCTCTTCCGCTTCCAGCAAAATGTCGTCGAGTGTCATAGGCGGGCAGCGTAATTTATTTTTCCGCGCGGGTCGAATGAAAATTCGCCGCGCGAAAGTGCGCTCACGTTTCCGCGCCCAATTTCTTTTCCGCCGCCTCGTTCGTCAGGTTGTTTTTCGCGCGCAACACCGCCACGCCCACGACCGGCGGATACGCCTGGTCGGCCTTCATGCGCGGCTCGACGTATTCGATGACTTCAAACAGCAGTTCGTTCGCGCGGTCGTAGGACAAATCCGTCAGCTTGGAAATGTAACGCGTCGCTCGGTCAATCAATTTCAAATTGCTCGGCACCACCCAGACCATGTAATTGCCCATCACGCGCCCCAGCCGGACCATCGTGCAGGTGGACAGCGCGTTGAGCAGCAACTTCACACCCACGCGCTTCACGCCGCCGAGCAGCAAATCCGTTTCCGGCACCGGCACAACGACGGAAACGCAGTCCGGCCCCGCTTCCGCCGCGAACGACCGCGCCAAGTCCAGCGCCTCGCCGCGCCCGAAAAAAACCAGGCCGGTTTTCGCGCCCGCGCGCCGCGCGGCCTCCAGTTGCAGGCGGAAAAAACCGCCCGCCGAAAGCGTGTCGGCCTTGCCGTGGGTGGACAGGATGGCCACCGCGCCGTCGCCGTCGCCCAGCGGGCGCAACGGCATGTCGTGCCAGCCGATTTTGAAACGCATGAGTTCGGTCGCGCTGATTTTGCGGACGGTTTCCAGCGTGCGCGGAAATTTTTCATCGCCGACGAGCGCGCGGACTTCGGCCTCGGTCCATTCCACGCAGCGCGGCTCGCGTTTCAAAATGTGCCGCCACGCCAGCGGCGTTTCCATCTGCGGCAAAAAAAGAAAGGCCCACGACGCGGCGGCCTTCGTGTCGTCGGCCTTGCGAAACGGCGGCGTGCAAAAAGTCGGCGACCGTTCCGTGGTGTCGGTCAGCACGTCAATGCCCAGGTTCTTCGCCAGATAATTGATTTTGTGCCCGGCGCGATAAACCGTTTCCTCCAACACCACCAGCTTCGCCAGTTGCGCGAGCACCGCCGGCGATTTCAGCGTGGCGTGCAACTCCTCCAGCTTCGCCAGAAAACGCTGCGGCACATCCGCCGCTTCCAGTCCGAGCAGCTCGCGCGCGGCCATTTCCAAAACCGTCAGCAGCACGCAAAGCTGGATCGAAGTCGCCTGCATCCGCGTCGAACCGGTGATGGCCATCGGCCCGGTCGTGAGATTTATTTTCTCGATGCGCGCGTCTTGGATGACTTCGCGGCTGCGCTCAACGTGTTCGCACAAAATCTCGTCGGGATTGTTATAGACAAAATAAACCTTCGCCCCGGCCTCGACGCCCGCCCAGGCCGTGCCGATGACGAATGACGTTTCACCGCCTTCGGTGATGGCGAACACCACGTCCTTCGCCGACACGCCCAGGTCGTTGATCTGTTTTTTTCCGAACGCGGTGAAATCCTCGAAGCCCTCGACGGATTTGATCAGCGCGTAATCGCCGCCGGCCATCACGCTGAATGAACGGTTTTCAAAATCGTCTCCGCCTTCCGTTTTCCGCTTTCCGCTTTCGGTTGGCTGCTTCCAGAAATCGCGCCAGACCGAATCCAGCAAAATGCTCAACCGCCCGGTCGAACCGCAGCCGGTGAAAAAAATCCGCCCGCCGTTTTGAACCGCCGCCCGCACCGTCGCGGCCACCTCCCCTGCCCGGCTCGACGCCGCAAACTCGCGGAATTTTTTGACCACGTCATCATCCACGTCCAAAAGCAGTTTCAACGCGGCGGCGACATCCTGTTTCGCCACCGCGCTCAAATTCGCCGTCACCGGATGCGACGATTCCGTCACGAGCGCGCCGAGCTTGAACTGGCCGGCGATCTTCAGAAATTCTGCGGAACGTTGCTGGGAACTGCTGCTCATCCGCGCCATGTTAATGAAATTGTCAACCGCCTGTCACGCCGATACAAAAGAAGGCAGTATCCTAATCTGGGAGCGCGGCCTTCAGGCCGCTTCAATATCCAAAACAATTTGTAGCGTGAAGCGGGCTAAAGCCCGCGCTCCGTCGGCAAATCAGGTCACTCCCCAAAAGAAACCGCCGGGACGATCAATCATTCCGGCGGGGTGCTGCCAAATTCATCCGGGGTGACGCAACTCCCGTCCGGGGCATCACACCTTGCAAATGGGGTGCGCCCCATTTCGTCCGGGGTGCGCCCCATTTCATCCGTGAAGCTTCACCTCCCGTTCGGGGCGCTGCTCCTTTCGTTCGGGGCGCTTCACCTCCCAAATGGGGCGTCACAAATTTCAAATGGGGCGTGCCCCATTTCATTCGGGGAGCTTCACCTCCCGTCCGGGGCGCTGCTCCTGCCAAATGGGGCATCACAATTTTCTAATGGGGTGCGCCCCATTTCATCCGGGGCAGGCCCCATTTCAAATGGGGCGACATCACTTTCCGGCGGTTGGCCCGGATTTCGGTCAAAAACATCAATAAAACAGTAGAAATGAGAGGAATTTGCCGATGAGCCAGCATAACAGTCATTATCCCGGACGCATGGGCGGCCAGATTACCTGGTTGAACAACCGGGTCGGCAAAGTCGGCCAATACCAGGCCGCCCCCGGTTATGTCGCCGGCGACATCGCGGCCAGCCATAAAGTGACCTTCGGCGGCTGAACCGGGCGCAGGCAGTCCGGGAACGGGCGGGCGTGCGCCTGCCCGTTTCCATGGTTAAAAATCTTTGACAGAAATCCGCCAGTCCGCTTTCATCAACCCATGCTGACAAGGGTCAACATGAAAACAGCCGTTGCCGCTGCGGTTGCAATCCACGCCGCGAGTCGGCGGTGGCTCAGCTTTTTTCATTAGGCTTCATTTAACGCTATGAAAATATTCCACTGTTTTATGTTAGTATCTTGCGTCCTTGCGCTAGTCGGTTGCATGCCAGCCGCAGGGACAAATGACACGACGAATGACACTTGGCGATTAGATGAGATGGCGCGGCGCGACACGCCATCTGCCGATTTTGCTCACAGCGTTGAGCGATATTACGAAGCAATCGAGAAACAAGACTGGCCGACCACCTACGATTTAAGGACTTCAGAGTTTAAGCAGGATGTGATTCGGAGCACCTATCTTCAACAGATTGCCGCTGATAGAGAGCACCTCACAAGCTACAAGATTTTGAATGTCCGCATGTATTCAGGCATGAGCGGCGGCTACACAGCAGCCGAGATTATTATGGAGTTCCATGAAGGCGGGATGGTTTCCTATAGCTCCGTGCGCTGGAAAATGCGAGATGGAAAGTGGCTGTGTGATGAGCCGGGTTTGAGCGGTTTTTTGACAAGCACCAGAATCCCAGATTGGATTACACGAGTCGCCGGAGCCAACCGCCGTTGCCGCTGCGGTTGCAAGCCACGCCGCGAGTCGGCGGTGGCTCAGCTTTTTTCGTTAGGCATCATTACGCGTCATGCAAAGCAAATCGTTAGCTTGGTCTTTGGCGCTCGCCGGTTTTATCATCGGCGTGATTGGTTGTGCTGTCACCTTTTGGATTGAGTGGCGGCTTTACAGAGTTTTATCAGCACTTCCAGCGGGGACAGAGGTTCGCCCGATGGGAGAGGCTGCGGAACAGGTCATCGTTGGCTTCTTTACGTTTCTTTTAGCTATTCCATTTTCGGTTGCAGGCATATCTTTTGGCCTGAAGGAGCACCGAGCAGCAGTTTGGATTTTATCAGCCCTCGGCATAGTTTTGGGAGTTTCACCATTGCCGTTTGGCATTTGGTTGGGACGGACTATTTTCGCCGTCAAAGGTATTGTATTTGAGCCATGATGTTTAGTTTCACATTTGTAGTGCGACTGCGGAGCGGCCTGACGTTCCGGTTTTACGCCCTTCACAGCAGATAGACCAGCCTTTTGGAAAAACAATTTTGACTTAATGCCGTTGTCAGCACGGCCTCACGCCGATAGCATGGCGCAGACTTATGTTGCCTGCCCAACAGATGGCCCTGCTCAACGCGGCGAACGTCGAGATCGCGTTTGACAACCTCACGCGGCAGCTTTACGCGACGGATGCGTCGCCGTATCAGGTGGTGCCGCTGGCGGTGGCCTTCCCGAAAAATCCCCAGCAGGCCAGCACCATCATCCAGGCGGCGGCGCAGGCGGGCGTCTCGATCATCCCGCGCGGCGCGGGCACGGGGCTGGCCGGCGGCGCGATCGGCGAGGGGCTGGTGGTGGATTTCGCGCGGCACAACAAACAGATCTGGGATCTGAACCCTGACAACCGCACGGTGCGCGTGGGGCCGGGCGTGGTGCTGGACCAGTTAAATAATTTTCTCAAGCCGCACGGGCTGCGCTTCGGGCCGGACGTGGCGACGAGTTCGCGCGCGACGCTGGGCGGGATGATCGCGAACGATTCCTCGGGTTCGCACACGCCGGTTTATGGCACGACAGGCCAGCATGTTTCCGAGCTGATGATCATCCTGTCCGACGGACAGTTTTTTCATGTGACGCCGAACAGCGAGGCGCTGGAACGGCAGCGGCGGCTGGTGGAGGATTTGGTGACGTTCAACGCGCTGCAAATTGACGAGGCGTTTCCGCCGGGGCTGTTGAAACGCTGGCCGGGCTACGCGCTCGCGCGGGCGATGGATGAACCCAACAACCTGCTGCACATCCTGGCCGGCAGCGAGGGCACGCTCGCGGCGATGGTCGGCGCGCAATTGAACCTGGTTCCCCTGCCCGCCGAGCGCGGCGCGGGCGTGATTTTTTTCGCGTCCGTGGCCGAGGCGATGCAGGCCACGGAGTCGCTGGTGGACCTGTGGCCCGCCGCCATCGAGCACATTGACCGCCCGCTGTTCGACCAGACGCGCGGCCAGCGGGAGTTTCAGGCCGTGCGCGATTTGCTCAAACTGGACGAGCAGCCGTGCGAGGCGATTTTGATCGTCGAATTTTTCGAGCACGTCCAGGACCGGCTGGTGCAGTTAAAAAAACGGAATCTCGGCCTGCGCAGTTTGATTTTGAAAAACCAGGCCGAGGCCGACCTCGTTTGGGCGATGCGCAAGGCCGGGCTGTCGCTGCTGATGAGCCGCAAGGGCGACGCGAAGCCGGTTTGTTTCGTGGAAGACGCGGCGGTGCGCCCGCGCGATTTGGCCGCGTATTTTTCCGGCCTGCAGGATTTGATGCAGCGCGCGGGCGTGGAGGCTTCGTATTACGGCCACGCGGCGTCCGGGCTGCTGCACGTGCGGCCGGTGCTGGATTTGCACCACGCGGATGACTTGAAAAAATACCGGCAGATCGCGGATGAAGTCGCGGCGCTGGTCAGGCAATTCAAAGGCTCGCTGGCCGGCGAACACGGCGTGGGCATCGCGCGCACGGAATTTTTGAAGGAACAGGTCGGCGAGGAGGTTTATTCGCTGATGAAGCAGATCAAACGCTCGTTCGACCCGAACAATCTTTTCAATCCCGGCAAAATCATTTCCGACGGGCGCTACAAAATTGACAAGCACCTGCGGACGGGCGCGGGCGGCGCGCTGCATTTGACATTCGAACCCCGACTCGCGTTCGCCGCGCGCGACGGTTCGTTCACCGCGAACCTCGAACAATGCAACGGCTGCGGCGGCTGCCTGAAACAAACGCCGACGATGTGCCCGACGTTCGTCGCGACCGGCGAGGAAATCATGTCCACGCGCGGCCGCGCCAACGCCATCCGCGCCGCGCTGGAAATGCGCGAAATCACCGGCGACCCATTGCGCTCGGCGGAACTCGAAGCCGCGTTGAGCAACTGCCTTTCTTGCAAAGCCTGCACCAACGAATGTCCGTCCAACGTGAACATGGCGCTGCTCAAGGCCGAGCTGCTGCACGCGCGCATCCAGCGGCGCGGCATGAAATGGCGTGAACGGCTTTTCAGTTCGGTGGATTTAATGGGCCGCATCGGCTGCGCGACGCCGGGCGTGGCGAATTTTTTTCTGAAATCCGGCGCGCTGCGGCACATTTTTGGCCGGGTGTTCGGCCTGGCAAGCGAACGGGAATTGCCGCCGTTCGCCACGACGCGTTTTGATCATTGGTTTGCCAAACATGAAAGCGCCACGACCGGCGGGCGCGGCAACGTGATTCTTTGGGACGACACCTTTACACGCTATCACGAACCGCAAATCGGCATAGCCGCCGTCGCGGTGCTGGAGGCCGCCGGTTTTCATGTGACGACGCTCAAGCAGCGCAAATGTTGCGGACGCCCGGCCTTCAGCCAGGGAAATCTCGACGAAGCCGCAAAACTCGGACAACACAATTTATCGCTGCTCGGCATGGGCGGCGACGATGCGCCGGTTATTTTTCTCGAACCCTCGTGCTACTCGATGTTCGCCGAGGATTACCGCGAGTTGAAACTGCCAGACGCGGAGAACCTCGCGCGCCGGTGTTTTTTGTTCGAGGAATTTGTCGAGAACCTGCTCGCGCAGGAACCGGACGCGTTGAAATTCGACCGCGAACCGGGGCGGCTCGCCATCCACGCGCATTGCCACGCCAAGTCGCTCGCCAACGTCGGCTACCTGCGGCGGCTCGCCGAACGGCTGCCGGAACGCACCGTCGAACTGCTCGACACCGGCTGCTGCGGCATGGCCGGCGCGTTCGGCATGTTGGAATCAAAATACGAACTGTCGTTGAAGGTCGCCGAGCCGCTCGTGGAAAAAATCAACGCGCAGCCGTTCGGCACGGTCGCGGTCGCGTCCGGCACAAGCTGCCGCCATCAAATCCAGCACCTCACGCAAGTCTGGACGCGGCACATGGCCGAAGTGCTGGCCGATGCGCTGGCGTAAAGATTTACGCGGGAAATTATTTGTAAATTTCCGTGAACGCGGCGCGCAACTCGGAAAACTGAAATTCAAATCCTGCTGCTAAAAATCTTTTTGGCGCAACGCGGCAGCCGGCCAGCGCCAGCGAAGGTTCGCTGCGCATCAGGCGTGAACCAAGCCGCACCGCCCACGCCGGCGCGGGCGGACTCCACGGACGATGCAACGCGCGCCGCAGTGCGCGCATGAATTCTTTGTTCGTCACCGGCTCCGGGGCCGTGGCGTTGAACGTCCCCGACAATTTTTCATCTTCGATGGCGGCCACAAACATCCGCGTCAAATCCGTCAGGTGAATCCAACTGATGAATTGTTTCCCGCTGCCGACCGAGCCGCCGAGAAAACATTTCGTGAGCTTCGCCAACACCGGCAGCGCGCCGCCGTCGCGACCGAGCACAAAACCGATGCGCAACAAAACTTTGCGCGCTGACGGCAGGCTGGCGGAATGAAAGGCGTTTTCCCATTGCCGGCAGATTTCCGCGAGCGCATCTTTTCCCGACGGCGAATTTTCGTCGCATAAAACATCGTGCGTGTCGCCGTAAAAACCGATCGCGCTCGCCTGCGCCCAGACGCACGGCGGAGTTTTCACCTGCAATATCGCGGCGGCAATCGCATTCACGGAATTCACGCGCGAGGCGGCCAGATCGCGCAAGTTTTCCGGCGTGTGCGGACAGTTGATATTTTTCCCGGCGAGATTGATGACCGCCGCCGCGCCGTCCAAAAACTTTATCCACCCGCCAAGGTGTTCGCCGTCCCACTCGATTTCACGCGCGCCGTCCGCGCGGTCGCGCGGCGTGCGCGCGAGGACGACGACTTCGTAATTTTTTGCCAGCAACGCCTTCGCCAGCGCCGTGCCGATGAAGCCGCTGCCGCCGGCAATGACAATTCGTTTCTGGTTCATAAAATTTCCAAACTGATTGCAGCGGCGTTCTCGTCGGTCACAGACTGACGTTACACCAACAAAAGCTGCGGCGCATTTTTTACCGTGAGCGGATTGATTTCAAATTGCGCTGCTTCCAAATCCGCCAGCCATTTTGCGAGCAAACCGACGACGACGCCCAAATCCAGCCGTTCGTGGACATGCGGATATTTTTCGAGGTTGGTGCGGGCGAGCTTGAACAGAGCGGCGGACGGGCGCAGCCGGTTTTTTTGCAGATGCACAAACGCGCCCGCGAGTTGAATCAGTCCCTTGTAAAAATTTCCGTTCGGGCCGTGCTTGTCCGCCAGCCACAAATCTTCCAGCACGTCGTGCGCCTCGTAAAAAAGCTGGCGGTTGAAGCAGTCAAAATAACCAAGGTAGTGCGCGTCAAGTTCCTGTCCCCGGAAGGATTCGATCATCGCGGCGATGCGGGCGCTTTTGTGACTCACGGCTTCAGATTAAATTATAGGAGTCGAAGTGACGAGACCCATTCTGAAACGTTAGAGACGCCGCACGTCGTTTCCTACAACTTTATTGGAGATGCAAGTGATTTGTAGAAACCAATTAATTTCCACAATGCAACGCCTAGTCTGCCCGACAAATCAGCGGCAACGCGATTTGCAGTTGTTCTTACTTCTGGTTTTCATTCGGCGCATCCCATCCGGGGGTTTTCCCCCGCCAGATTTCCATTTTGTCACTGCTTGACCGCGCCCAGAAGATCCACCAGCAAATTGCCGCCGTGATCTATCGCGTCCGGATACTTGTTCTTGATTTCATCGGCCAGCGCCGTCGCCTGCTTGGTGTCGCCCTGGCTGCTGTATTCCTTGGCGAGCAGAAACCGCGCGAACGCGCCGACCTCCACGCCATCGCCATAAATGCAGTCGCTGTATTTATCAATGCACTCCTGCAAGTCCTTGATCCGTTCATCGCCGTGGGCGCGCTGGGCGATGTAGAGCAGCGAGCAGCCCACGCGGTCATTGTCAGGATATTTCTTAAGCAGGTTCTGAAAGCTGTCGGCCGCTTCCGGGGTGCCGCCTTTCTGGCTGACCACCGAATACAGTTTTTCGGCCTCGATCAATTCCTCCGGGGCGTATTTGGCGCGGTCCTGCGCGCGCCGTTTATCCTGCCGTAATTCGAGCGCTTTGCGGCGGTTGGCGATGATGGACTGCTGGCCCCTGAGCGGCTCCAGAAACTTGGAGATTTCCTGCACCTGTTTTTCGAGCTGTTCAACGCGGCGCGTGAGTTGCGCCACGTCGTCGGTGTTGGTTTGCGCCGGCAACGGTGAACTGGCCGCGAGGGCCGACAGCATGAGGACTGCAATTATTTTCTTTGTCATAACCGGAATCATTGGCGCGCAGATTTTTTTTTGCCGTTCCTTGTCAATGGTTTCCAGTGCGCGGGCCAGATTCACATTATTTCACACCGAATTTTAATTTTTGTCAATCTTCCCGGCGCTGCTGCCGGCTCAACCTTTGCCGTTGTCACGCGCGGGCGGACTTCGGTTCGCTTTTTTTTGGCGGAATCAAACCGCCGCCGCGTTGACAACTTCCCCGCCCTGCGACACTCTCGTGGCATGGCAAAACCTGCTTTGGGACGCGGCCTCGGCGCGCTGCTGGGCGGCCATCCGCCGCTCACGCAACCCGCGCCCGCGCCGACCGTTCAGACACCCGTGGCCGCCGCACCCGCGCCGGACAACCGCGAGCGCGTGCAGCGCGTGCCGTTGAACCGCGTCCGTCCTTCCGCGCTGCAACCGCGCAAGGAATTTTCCGCCGAGGCGTTGAAGGAGCTTTCCGACTCGATCCGCGAGCAAGGCATCGTGCAGCCGCTCATCGTGCGCGAGCGGGACGGATTTTTTGAACTTATCGCCGGCGAACGCCGCTGGCGCGCGGCGCAGCTTTTGAATCTGCCGGAAGTTCCGGTCATCACGCGCGAGGCCGATGACCGTGCGGTTCTGGAACTCGCGCTCATCGAAAATCTCCAGCGCGAAAATCTCAACGCGATTGAAGAGGCGCACGGCTACGCCCAGCTCGCAGAACAATTTCAGCTCACCCAGGAAGAAATCGCCGTCAAGGTCGGCAAAAGCCGCGCCGCCGTGGCGAATGCGACGCGGTTGTTGAGATTGCCGGACGCGGTGCAAAAATTTGTCCGCGAGGGACGGCTTTCGGTCGGGCACGCGAAAGTCATCCTTGGCCTGGTGGACGAAAAAAATCAAAAACTTGCGGCGGAAAAAATTGTCAAGGACGGCCTGAATGTCCGCCAAACGGAAGGACTGGTCGCCAAACTCCAATCGCGTGGCGCGCGGAATGCCGCGGCGGACGGCAAAATCGTGGTCGCGCCGGTCGGCGATCCGCACGTCGCGGATTTGGAGGCGAAACTGCGCGAAGTTTTTGCGACGAAGGTGCAGTTGGATTACGCGCAGGGAAAAGGTTCGCTGCAGATTTCATTTTTCAGCGATGCGGAACTGGAGCGCATTCTGCAAATCCTCGGCGTAAGGGAAGATTGAAATTTCAAGATGAATTCCTCCTCATCCGCTTCGTCATGCTCATTCTCAATTCTTTTTTGAGGATGACGATGAGGATGAGCAGGAGAATGATTTTTAATTCACAATGATTCTGGAAGTTGTCAAATACGGCCATCCGGCTCTGCGGCAAAAAGGCGCGCGCATCGAATGCATCACGCCGGAAATCAAGCGGCTCATCGCCGACATGTTTGAGACGATGCGCGAACGGCACGGCGTCGGGCTGGCGGCGCAGCAGGTCGGGCGCGCGCTGCAACTGACGGTGATTGACGTGCGCGACGTGACCGACCGTCCTTCCACGCTCGAACTCAAGGGTCAGCCCGCCGATGTGAACGACCTCATGCCGCTGGTTTTGATCAATCCCGAAATCAAGCCGGCCGGCGAAATCGTCAAGGCGGGCGAAGGCTGCCTGAGCTTCCCGGAAATTTTTGCGGAAATCGCGCGGCCCGGATTCGTGGAGGTGAAGGCACTGAACGAAAAAATGAAGCCGGTGGAATTTCGCGCCGGTGGCCTGCTGGCGCGCGCCGTGCAGCACGAGACGGATCATTTGAACGGCATTTTGTTCATTGACCGGATGGAAAAAAAGACGAAGGAAGAATTGCGGCCGGAACTCGAAGAACTGCAGGCGGCGACGAAGGCGGGGTTGCAAAAGAAAAAAATCGGGCCTGATTAAGGCCGTATTTCTTGCGTCATAAAATTGTGCGGGCTTCCGGCGCACACACGGTATTCAACGCCGAAAGCCCGTTTGCCCTGGAGGTCGGGCAAAGTGTCAGGCAAAAGCTTCGTCGGCCCCGTTGAGCGTCCAGTCCAGCCGCCGCAACTGCTCGCGGATTTTGCGCCGTTCATAGCGATGCTCCAACGTCCGGGCGACAGCCGGGCGAATCCCGCCGGCCCGCTGGTCGGCGGGATTGGCGGCGTTGTGAACTGACTTGGCGTGGGCATGTGTTTTCATTTTTTTAAGTATGGTTGTGGATTTTGGCACGCGGGCCGCGGAGAAGATCCGCCACCCGTGCGCCGGCTCCTTTTTGGTTTTGAAAAATTGACGGCAACAGGTGAATCATAATTGCTGCGGAATTTCCGCGCCGGCGAGCTGCGCCCCGGTCACGCGGGATGCATCCTTCGCGGAGCGCGGCTGATGAACGAGAAGGAAAAGCGCCAGTGGCGCGATGTAACTGCCGCCGCGCTCGATGAATTCCCAAAACGGCGCGCCGGAAATCGGATAAAACGACTCGGTGACGATTTTCCACGCCACGACAAACAGCAGCAGCGAGCCGGCGGAATCCAGCAGCACCGCCAAGCCGAGCGCAATCTCAAAACCGCCCAGCGCCGTCAGCGGCACAAACGGCAGGCCGACGGCTTCCAGGTGATGTTGCAGCAGCGGCTTTTGCACCACCGCCGCCAGCGCGCCGTGGCCGATGAGCAGCGCGCTGGTGGTGACGCGCAGAATCCAGACCAGCCTGAATTTCAGATGCGCGTCCACCGGACGAATTTCCAATGGCGAAAACCAGCCGCGCGCCCGTGACGCCAGCAGGAACGCCAGCGGCACGCCGAAATTTCCCGCGCGCTCGACGGCTTCCCAAAACGGTTCGCCAGCCAGCGGACGCAGCAGCGCCGTCCAAAACGCCCAGATGGTTGCATATAACAAAACCGCGCGGCGCGGCGACAGCAGCGTGATGATGCCGACGGAAATATCCACGGTGCCGATGAGCGGCATGAGCTGCCAGGCCCACGATTCAGGAATGCCGACGACTCCGAAATACGGCACCCACGCTTTTTTTCCGATGATGCCGAATGCGCCGTGGCCGACATAGGTCGCAAAGACGGAAATGCGGAACAACCAGAGCAGGCGGGTTTCGAGCGGCGTTTTCATTTTTTTGAAGGACACGCGGGCGGCAAAACCATCTGCCGCCCGCGTGGTTGGTTTTTGGGTTAAGATTTTTTCCGACGCAATTTCAGCACGGCGAGCAGGCCGAATCCGCCCGCCAGCAGCGAAGCGGCGGTCGGTTCCGGCACGGGTGCGACTTGCAGGTTGTCAATCGCCAACTGGTCGGTTAGAAACGAATCGCCCGGCGCGGCATCTTGGGAAATGCTGAATGCCAGCGTCGCGTTCTGCCCGACATACGAAGAGACGTCGAACGAGGCCGACTGCCACGCATTTTGACCGATGTCGTCGGGATCACCACCCACGGCATAGGCCGCGCCCGACAGGAGCGGACCGGCACCACCCAATTGCAGATTGTCCCTGGAGACATTCGCCAGCGTGAATGTGCTGGCGCCGATGGTCAGGGTGATCTGCGCGTTTGGATTGTAGTTCGTATAATTCACCGCCTCGGTCAGGAAACGGTAATTCAGGCTTAACGTCCCGGCCGTGTTGATATTGAACGTCTGTGAAACCGTTTCGGTGTCGCCAAAACTGCTGTAGTTTAACAGCGAGTCAGAAATCAAGCCGAACTGACTTCCCTGAGTCGGGTTGATCGTGGTGTTGGCGAAATCACTGATGCCGGGCAGCGACGTTGCCGTGCTGAAGTCGCCCAACGTATTGCCGGTGTCGCCAGCCGTGATGTTCCAGCCCGTCAGGCCGGATTCAAATCCGGGATTTGTGATTTGTGCGCGGGACAAAACCGGCAGAACCGTTGCCGCCGCGACCAGGATTGGCAGAATATTTTTTTTCATAATTTTTCAATAGATGGATTTTATTTTATTTTTTCCTTATTGGTTGAAGTGCGGTCCGTTTGCCAGCGTATAAGCCGCGACCAGTGCGCCCACTGCCTGACCTTCCAGATTGTCGAAGGAATAGTGAATGCCCCCGTAGATGCGGCTCAAACCGTTTTCCGATTCCAACTGGCTCAAAGAGGTCAACGTCCGGGGCGATTCGCCGCCCGTCGTGCTATGCAGCGTGAACGTATTCACATCGCCGAAAAATGCCACCAAGATTTCCGACCCGGCAGTGACCGTGCCACTGTGGCCACTCGGATAATCAGGATGATTCGGCGTGACAATGGTCGGCTGCCACGCGGTGTAACCGTTGGTGACCGCGCCAGTCGCGCTGGCATTCAACGCCGTAATCGGCCGCCAGTAGAGGTAGGCGTATTTGGCGTCCCAAACCGCGATCCGCGAATCGGCGATGGCGATGTCCAGCAACGCAAACAGCAGTGCATTGTTCGTCAGCGCCAGATTATTCGCCAGCGAAAGGTCGCGCGCCGCTTCGTTCACCGTCAGTTCCGCGTCCTGCTTGTAGAACTGCGCGATGTGCGTCTGCGCGTCCGTGTGGCTCACGCCATTGGTCGCGCCGGTGGTCTTGGACTGGTTCAACGCCAGAATATAAGTCTTGTTATTGCCGGTCACCGGCGGCGGCGGCGGCGGACGGAACTGGCTGCTGTTCGTCAAAATAAACGGCGTGACCGTGCCCCATTGTTCATTGATGCCGGCCGCAAACGTGAAGTTGCTGGAGACCGTCGGGCTGTTGGGCGTGAGCTGGTAAGCGCCGGGAGTCGTCACCGTGTTGGTGTAACTTACGTTCGGAGCCGAGCCGTCGTTCGCGCGCAAGGCGATGATGTCCGCTGCAGCCGCCGAGCCGACAGCCTGGCCGTTGCCAATCGGTCCGTCCGTGATGTTGGCCAAACTGTTGGACAACGAGGTGTCCAACGTGGCCTGCTGGCTGGGAAAATAATTCACCAGCACATCGTGCGCCGCCTGCGCCGCCGCCGCCTGCGCGGAACCGGTGCTGGGCGAATAATAATTATAGGGCGAACCGAATTGTTTGATGGAATTGACCGCGTCATAAACCGCGATGGCTTCAATCGCGTCAATGCGCGAGGCCAGGTTGCTGTTCAACGCCGGGGCAACTTTCGTGGCGTTGACCGTGATCAAGTTCCAATCCGTGATGACATCCGCCGACGCCGCAGGCGCCAGCGAACCGATGGCGGCCGCAGCAATTGCGGCCAGTGAGAAGTGTTTCAATTTCATTTTTCCTTTTTTGGTTGTTTTGCTTTTTTGATTTTCCTCAAAGACCGATGGAGCGAATGCCGGATACCAATCCGGCGGGTTGCGGACTTCGAGGGGTTTGCACCTCCCAATGCAGGGTCGGAAAATTTGGCGATGACGACGTGGAGCAGCGGCAAAAGCGCGTCTCGACTGTTTGAAAAACTCAACCGGTCGTTGAGGCCGGCTTGGGCAGCGGGCAGGTTCCAAATCCTGTTCTGAAAATCATAGCGGCACTGCGAGAGCAACCGGGTCAGGCCTGCTTGAGCCGCAGGCGAAACATGTTGAACTGGGTTCGACAAAACAGACATGGTAAATGTTTGGTTTCATGGGAACTTCCAGTTGTCCGGTCAGCCGCTGGTTAAAAATTGTTTTGGACTGGTATTTCAAGCCCGAGTCGCACAGCAAAGTCACGATCGTCTGCCCCGGCCCGCGCTCTTGGGCGAAGCGCACCGCGCCCGCGAGGTTGATGCCGGCGGACAATCCGAGGAACAAACCTTCCTCGCGCAAGAGTTGATAAACGATGGTGAGCGCCGGCTGATCTTCAATGCGGTAAGCGCGGTCAACCACGATGCCTTCGAGATTTTTTGTCACCCGGCATTGGCCGATGCCCTCGGCGAAGGAATCGCCGTCCTGCGTGTCGGTATTGCCGTGGGTGAACCACGACCACATCGCCGCGCCGTAAGGATCAGCGCAAACGGCGGCGATGTTTGGATTGCGTTCTTTCAAAAATAATGTGGTTCCCGCCAGCGTGCCGCCCGTGCCGACGGCGGAAACGAACGCTGTGACTTCGCCGTTGGTCTGCTCCCAGATTTCCGGGCCGGTCGTCCGGTAATGCGCGAGCCGGTTGGCGGTGTTGTCGAACTGGTTGGCCCAGAACCAGCCGTTTTCTTCCGCCAGCCGCTGGGCGACGCGGTTGTAATTGCCGGGATTGCTGTAAGGTTTTTCCGGCACGGTGATTACCTGCGCGCCGAGCGTGCGCAGCAGCGTAAATTTTTCCGGCGACTGGGTTTCGTTGATGACAATGGCCGTGCGATAGCCTTTCGCGTGACCAATCACCGCGAGGCCGATGCCGGTATTGCCCGCCGTGCCTTCGATGATCGTCGCGCCGGGTTTTAACAATCCCTTCGCCGAATTTCATTTTGCCGCGCGCTTCGGCTTTTAGACCTTCAGCTTTTTTTCGCTCTTGCTTCATAAAGTCGCCAAGCCGAAGCTCCGCGACTGATACGCGGTCAGTTTTAAGCGATCTTTGAATCAGCTTGCCCGTCGCACGAAAACGTGCGTAAATTTGTCCCGATGGAACGTAACGAACAAGATATGGCTTTATTTGCACCCAGTTTGACTGGCTCAATCTCTGTTTCATTGAGCCTGTATAAAAAATGCGTGTTAAATTGTCAATCCCGTTTCCTTAGATTCATCGTAAGTAGTTATAAATAAACGGTTGGAAGGGTGGCTGAGTGGTTAAAGGCACCTGACTCGAAATCAGAAGTAGTCGCAAGGCTACCGTGGGTTCGAATCCCACCCCTTCCGCCAATTTCATGGATGCCGAAGGGAATCAATTGTTCTGTTAAGTTTCTCATTTTCACACCTTGAACATATATTAGATTCACATGGCAAACACCGCCGTAAAAATCGGCTTTAGCGTGCTTGTGAATTTCGTGGCTAACTGAAACGCAGTGTTTGAGTGCCGTCCAGGCGCTTGGATAAATCAACGGGATCGCCGACGGAAACCTGCTGCGGATTCACTTGATAGGCCCAGACCTGGAAAGAAGTCAGGTTCGCCTCGCCATAAATCGTCGCGAACGCGCCGTCCACCGCGTCCGCGCCGTGGGCGACTTTGACGCGACCGATGCGCGGGATGTTGAAACGCGGATCGAACGTGAGCCATTCGTTGCCAAGATAGACTTCGCAGTAGGCGTGAAAATCCATCGGCGTCCCGGGGTCAACGTAGCCGATGTCCGGCAGATGGCCGGTGACGTAGCGCGCGGGCAGATTGAACGCGCGGCAAAGCGCAATCGCCGCGTGCGCGAAATCGCGGCAGACGCCGTGGCGCCGCGCGATGACTTCTGACGCGGACAAATCGGGACGACCGGAACCGAAGCGGTATTCGATGTTGTTGTGAACCCAGTCGCAGATGGCCTGCACGCGCGGCAGGCCGTGCTGGATTTGTCCGAAATTATTCCACGCGAAATTCATCAACTTGTCCGAATCGCAATAGCGGCTAGGCAATGTGTAGCGCAACAGTTCGTGCGGCAATTGTCCGACCGGCACGATGTTGCCAAAAATTTCCCGGCTGTCCGGCAGCGACGAAACCGCGACGAGCGCGTCGTGGCGGATTTCATTCCGACCCGGCATGAATGTGGAGCGGTAAGTGATGTTGCCGTGCGAGTCTTGAAATTCATACGCCGGCAGGCCGATGCCGAAGGAAAGTTTTTCCGACATGACGAGCACACGGCCTTCGAGCCGTGGCTTGAGCACGAACAGCACGGGCGTCGGCACGGTGGTTTCGTAGGCGAGGTTGCAGCCGACGCGGACGGTGAGATTGAGCGGTGTCCAATTCACAGGTCAGCGCGCCGGGCGGTTTGCGAAATGAAAAATTTTACTCATCGGAAAAGCGCGAACCCGAACCGGAGTTCGTCCGTTTTTTGGTTGTAGCCCAGCAGGCTCTCGCCGTAGCCGGTGTAATACTGCACGTCGAGATACACGCTGAAGCTGCCGAAAATTCTCATCGTCGGGTAGGTCAGATCGAGCTGCAGGCTCTGGTGATTTCCGTCCTTGCCCATCTGGCCCAGCGCCGAGAGCTGCAGGCCGCGCTTCCAGCCCAGGACGGTTCGCAGGTTCGCGTAGCCGTAATAATTGGCGATGTCGGGATTGTCGCTCAAGTCGCCGAGGTAAGCCCAAACGCGCGGCTGCAGGGCGAGTTGCAGTCCGTCATCGCGCCCGATGGTCAGCGTGGGTTGAAAATACCCGTTGTTTTGGCTGCGCGAAGCCGTGCCGTCCTTGCCGTTGGACTCGTGTTCCAAACCGGCTTGCAGATCAAATTGAAACCAGTTGGTCGGCTGCGCCTGCGTCACGTTTTGCCACGCGTAAAAAAATTCCGGATGATAGGTCGTGTCGTAAAACGGCGCGGACGGCGCGTTCCAATCCCACAGCGACGTCTGCGTGTAGGCGAGGTGAAAACCTTTCAGCGCGGGCGCCTTTTGGACGAGCGGGCCGTCGTTGTTCAGCAGTTGATACGCGAAGCTGATCTGGAATTTTGCGTTGGGCGATTTCGTGCCCGCGATGAAATACATCGGCTCGTAACCCGAAATGTGCTCCTTGAAAAAACGGTCAGGTTCAAAGCCCTTGCCCGGCGTTTCCGGCTCGACTTCCTTGACAAACCGGGTGAAGGCCGAATCTTTTTTTGCCTCCGGCACGGTCGCGCTCAAAACCGGGGGCACCACGTCCAGCACCGCGCGGTTGACGTTCAATCCGGGAAATTCCAGCACTGCCTGCCCCGTGATTTCAACCGGCACGGTGGAAAAATACTCGCGCCGGGCAAACGCGCCGGCGGCGATCACGACTTGGTTGGACTCCGCCGGACGCAATTCCAGCGAGCCGTCAAAAGCGCCTTGCGAAGAAGTGATTTTTTCTCCAATCGTCGGCGGAAACGTCCACGAAATCTCGCGGCCCGAAGTGTTGAGCGCGTTCAACCAGACGCCCAACTCGCCGCCGGCGGTCGCCGAATTGGACGCCACCGTCATTGTCAGCGTCGCATCCTGCGCGCGCGCAAACGGCGCGAGACCCAGCAAAAAAATTGTCAGTAATAAAGTTTGGATTGCGGGAAATGATTTGGTTCTCGTCATATAAAAATAAATTTACTTCTCCTTTTGATACCGGGTCTGCGCGCGAAACGCCAGCCAGAGTGCGGAAACCTGGCCCGCACCCTTGAGAATAAATTGCAGCCACGAAGGTTTTTCGGCGGGCGCGGAATTTTTGCGCCGCAAGGCCGCCAGCCCGGCAACGAGCGACGCGCCGACGGACACGATGGAACTGATGGTTCTGGCCCGGATGGCGAGCGCGTGAACTTCGCCGGAAATCGCCCGCCATTCCTGAACCAGATGCGCGCGGTTGAGTTCGCTTTCCGCGATCAGGAGTTGTTTCCGCGAGGCAAGCGGATTCAGGCAAGGATTTTTTCCAGGCATTCGCGGTCCTTTCGGAGTTGATCCAGTGACGCGGAAAGCGTCTGCCAGTTTTGCAACAATCTGGTCAACCGGCGGTAAAGACAGATCCCGGCGACTGCGTAAATTGCCGTCAAAATCAGCAACACGGCCACCGGCGACCACGTCCACAACAAAACCGCGATGGCCGCCGTGAGCGCGATGCCCGCGAGCAGGCCGAACGCCGCCACGCCGAGGGCCAGCAAAAAGGCGTGCAGGATTCGCTCGCGCTCCTCCTGCACTTCCACCGCCAGCAGTTCAAGGCGGTTTTCGCCAATGGTCGCCAGCCGCCGCGCAAAATGTTTCGAGCTTGTGGCCAGTTGCCGGAAGCTGACGAGGGATTCTTCCATAACGAAATCAATCACATGAGCTGCCGCGCCGGCGGGCGATGAGATAGCCGAGCACCGCGCCGACGGCGATGCCGACGGCGATGGCCTGATACGGATTTTCGCGGACGGTCTGGTCAGCCGCAATGGCGCCCTCGACGGCTTTGTCGCGGACATTGCCAGCGATTTCTTTGGCGCGTTCCAGCGCGGCGGCCAGACGCTTGCGGGCTTCACCGACTTTTTCTCCGGCCACGTCGGCGGTGGCCGACATCAAGGCGCGCGCGTCGTCGGCGAGCGTGCCGAGGTCATTGCTGATTGTTGGTGTTGTTTTGTTCATATTTTTTATTTTGTTTTGTTTGTATTTTTCAACGGCAAATTTTCCGCTTCATCGAGGTGGGCGGCCTCCGGCGAACTGGCCACCTTCAAGATTGAGTTTTTTCCGCCGAACGGATTCGGCACGGATTCCCTTGCCAGCGGGTCGGGCATCCACTGGCCGTCCACGACGAGGCAGTATTCGTAGGTGCCGGGCGCAAGGGCGGTTTCCTTCCACCAGTTGCCGACGCCGGAGGACTGCAGGGTCTTTTTTTCGGGCCGCCAGTGGTTGAACGTCCCCGCGATGCAAACCGTCTTGGCCGTCGGGTGGGTAAATTCAAAACGAACTGGCACCAATTGCGGGGCGAGGCTGCGCAGGTTGTCGTGATTGTGATTGTGTTTCATGGCTGGTGATTCGTCGGGAGGACGACGCTGATGGTGTGAACGCGTTCCCTTTCTGCCGCCACAATGCACCCAAGACCGGGCGGTGGCTATGGGGTATTACCCTACCAGAAGATTTTCACCCCAAATTCCGGCCCGGCGCGGGGTGCTGACGCCGGGAAATTTTTCATCGTGCCTAAATTTAAGCGTTCAAAAATTAAGGCAAGGGATTTCCCGGCGTGGCAAGGAACACCCTAGTCGCGGTCGAGCCGCGCGGGGGTTAAAAGAAAGCATGACCATTATCCATAAAAGCGAAGCGACCCGCGCACAAAAGATTTTGCGCCGGACGTTCAAACGCATCGGGCGGAAAAAAATTCTGGGCGGCCTGCTGATGCTCGCCGCGTTCGGCACAATCATTCACGCGGCCAGCGTCACGCTGTCGTGGAATCGAAGCAAGGATGTGGCGGCCAAGGGCTACAATGTTTATTTTTGGAACTCGAATGTGGCCACCTCGAACATTCTGTTTGCCGCCGGTGAAGTTTCCGTCGGCAATCTCACGAACGCCACCGTCACCAATCTGGTGACGGGAAACACCTACACCTTCGCCGCGACCACCGTTGACACATCCGGCGTGGAAAGCCTGCTGTCCAACGAAGTCAACTACAAGGTTCCCATGACCGCGGCCGGCGGGCCCACGAACCATCCGCCCACCTTGAACGCCATTGCCACGATGGTTCTCAATGAAAACGCGGGATCGCAAACGGTGAACCTGACGGGCATCACTTCCGGCGCGAGCAACGAAGTCCAAACCTTGACGGTCACGGCCACTTCGAGCAACCCCGGCCTGATCCCCAATCCGGTCGTCAGTTACACGAGTTCAAAAACAAACGGCACGTTGAGTTTCCGGCCCGCGACCAACAGCTACGGCGCAACCACGATCACCGTGAACGTGAACGACGGCGGGGCCAGCAACAACCTCACCGCGCAATCGTTCGTCGTCTCGGTCGGCCTGGCGCAAATGAAGATCGCGACCCAAAAGCCGTTCATGCTGACGGTCACCGGCCAGATTGGCCACGTCTATACCATCCAGGCAACGCAGGATTTCAAGACCTGGACCAACATCGGCAGCGTCACGCTGGGCGGCGGCGGCTCGATCAATTTTACCGACACCAACGCGGCGAGTTATTCGCGGCGTTTTTACCGCACGCAAGGCTAATTCCACTGGAACGGCTCACGCGAATTTAAATCTACAACGAACCATGATTCCAACCTCTCCCAATCTCGCCCGCTGCGCGCGCGCAAAAGTTGCCGGCCAGAACGGACAAATCATCCGGCTGCTGAAAGTGCTGGGCGTGCCGAGGCAGATGCTTTATGTCCGGCAGTTGCGTGAAAACGGATCGTTCTGGCTGCGAAGAATCAACCACCTGCAGGTTTTGGAACGGGCGCGCTGGCTTTACCGGCAGCAGATTGTTCACGTGCATCCCGACAAAGCGGGCGGCTGCCCGGAGCAGACGGTGCAACTCAACTGGACGTGGGGCGAGATCGAGCGGCGCTTCAAGGAGCATGGACATGAGTTGTGTTAGTGACCGGCGTCGGCAAAAGCTGAAAGGAAAAATGATGAAGCTCAAAATCCAATTCGGCCCGGAAACCCGGTTTGACCAACCGGTTCGTTGCATGACGAGAATTGAAGTGCAGCAATCGCCGGGCATTTGGGCTTCGTTGCGGCCGCTCATAAAAGCCCGGCGGCTGAAGCCAGTCCAGCCCAGACGGAACGGTAAAAATTTTCCAGAAGAGTTTAGCGCGTAACCAATTTTTCCGGTGGAAGCAGCCCAGCCTGCATCGCAAAACGCACCAGGCCGGGAATGTCATGGATTTTCAGGCACTTCATCAACTTCATGCGATGGTATTCGATGGTCTTGGGGCTCACCTTGAGAAAATCGGCGATTTGCTTGGTGTTCTGGCCGATGACGATGTGCTGGAGAATTTCGCGCTGACGCCCGGTCAAATCTTCGAGGAGGTTTTTTTGGTCGTTGATCTCGTCCGCTGAAAAATCCTTCAGCAGCCGCGTGGAAATTTCCTGTCGCAAATCATCGTTCTTTTCAACCACGCGTTGCAGATCCGCCTCGGCCTGTTCGGCGCGCGTCTCGGCCTGCTCGGCCCGGGTTTCCGCCTGTTCAGTCCGCGTCTTGGCCTGTTCGGTCCGCGTTTCGGCGCGCTCCGTGCGCGTCTCCGCCGATTCCGCCCGCGTTTTGGCCTGCGCGGTGCGCGCCTCGGCCTGATCTGTCCGGGCTTCGGCCTGCTCAATCCGCGTCTTCCCGTCCACCGCGCCCGCGCGTTGATGCTTTTTTTTCATGTTGCCTCGATCAGATGACCGAGGGGGCTTTGCGGATGCCATGCGCGGCAACCTGCCAGAATTTCCCAAAGCCGGCCACACTAATCCGCAAACATGGAACGCCACACTTTTTTCCAGTGCGTCCGTTCGAGGTCGTCGCGGCGCAGGCCCATCGCCCGCACGCGCGCCTTCAACCACAGCGGCGCAGGACTGCCGCGATGCAGCGAGACGCGGTTTGCGTTCCCGATTTCACCGGCCATTGTTCGCTTCGTGTCCATTGTTTTTGATGATTGATTCCGTGAAGTCCGCCGCCGCGCGATTCTCCGGCAGCCCCGGCCGGCGGCCATTGGCGGCAAATTCGCTGACCGCGCTTTCGGCGGTCTGCTCATAAGTCCGCCCGCAGGTGCATTCCAGAAACCGGCTGGACGCGTGAAAGAGTTTTTCGCCACAACGGCAAACCCATGCGCGAAACCGGGCCGGACTGCCGACGACCAAGGCATGATTGGGGACACTGCGGGTGACCACCGCTCCGGCGGCAATCATCGCCCATCGTCCGATCGTGAGTCCCGGCAGCATGATGCTGTTGGCACCGATACTGCAACCCTCCCGCAACAATGTTTTGAGCGGCGCGTCCAAATAGCGCTGGCTGCGGGGCCGTTTGTCATTCGTGAAAACAGCACCCGGCCCGATGAACACATCATCCTCGACCGTCACGCCTTCCCAAAGATAAACCCCGCACTTGATGGTCACGCGATGGCCGACGCGGACGCCGCCCTCGACGAACGTGTGGTCGCAAACATTGCAGTCCTCGCCAATGACCGCACCGGTTGAAACATGCGCAAACGCCCACACCCGCGTGCCCTTTCCAATCGAAGTGCCGTCATCCACCAAGGCCAGCGGATGACGGTGATACCGGCTAGATTCACCATCAGCGACGGCGGAACTGCCGTCTGCCTTCAAGCGGCTGGCCAGAACAGGTTCCAAATTTTCACGATTCATCATAAAATTCTAAGCTGAAACACCGTCCAGGCGATATGGGGTATTCACCCCATAAGGATTCTTGCCGGCCAAGGAACCATTTTTCGCTGAAGCGCCTTAACACATGAAATCACAGCATTGCGCAAATGTAGAAAAGCGTATCCGAATCGTGCTTCGCCATCATTTCCGGCGTGCCGTGATCCTCGCGCGGGCCGCGGGATCTGGAAAAAATGTCGCCCTGTTTTCCGGGCTTTGCACTTGCAGCGGCTTTGGGATTGGAGCGCGACCGTTGAAGGGCTTGCGGCCTATCTGCGAATTTGGTTTTGAAGGCTTTCATAATGTTATTTTCCATGGTCAATGAGCGTTGGCGGTTGGTGGTCGCCTTAAGACCGGGTGGTTAATTAAGGCATATGTTTAATCAAAACGGGCGGCTGAACGGGGACAACTGTCGAATGGACTGGAACGACGGACGAATGGACAGGGACAACGGTTGAATTGATTGGCGTCACCGGCGCGGAGTTCGAGAACAAAGGCGGACGCAGCGGAACAATCGGCGCGATGTTCGTGAAGTCCGGTGCGCGGTAATAAGGAGAATTCTGTCCGGGCGGCTGCCCCGGCAGAACAGGCTGTCCTGGCGGAACCGTCGGCCCCGGCGGAACGACCTGCCCCGGCGGTGCAATTTGTCCCGGTGCAGCGATCTGCCCCGGCGTGGCGATCTGCTCTGGTTCGGCAATCTGTCCCGGCTGCGCGGGGATAGCCGGTGTCACCGGCTCGGTGATTCCGCGCACAGGCGTTGACGGTGACGGTTGCGTTGGAACAAGCTGTAGCGGTTTAGCCGTTTGTCCGGTGACATTCAAAATCCCGATCATGCTCACAAGCGTTAGCGCAAGCATATTTTTGTTTTTCATAATAACTTTCGGTTTGCTTGCCTGTGTTTTTTTGCGGGTTGATTACGGTGATGATTCAATTCGCGGACGGATCGTTTGCCTCCGCCACATGATTTTCGCGCCATTGATTCTGCTCATCCTCCAAAATCGTGAGTTGATCCGGCGTCAGCAGCGGCTTGACTTGCCGGATGCCGGCCACGCGGTCTGGCTGGAGACCGGCCCAGACTTGTTGCAACTGTTTTCGCGCGGCCTGGATTTGCTCCGTGCTCTTTGATTCGCGTGCCTGCCGGGTCGCCTCTTGCGCCGCATCAATGCGGGGCTGGTTGGCTTTCTGGTATTGCCTGCTGGTGTCGGCAAATTCATCCTCGATTGGCTTCAATTCGATTCGCTGTTCCTCGGTCAGCCGCAATTTTTCCTTGAGGCCGGGCGGCAACAGCGCGCTTTCGCCCAATGACCGGTCATTTTCCAGTGCCACTTGGTATTTCACCGTTTGGGTGAGCGGGAGGGGGTTGGTGTTGGTGTCTTGCGCCAGCAAACCCGGCGCGGCGAGCGCCAGCGAACTGCCGATGAGCAGGGTGAGCCGGGCAATAACGGCGACGGACTTTTTCATAAATTTTAGAGCCGGTGGCGCAGCCCGTGAACCTGCGCCAGATTGTGTTCCGCCAGCAATTGCCTCTCGGAGTCCAGCCATTGCTGCACCGTGTCGCCGGGCAGTGAACTTTGGTTCACATAACTGGAATTATTCTTTCCACCCGGTTCACCCGGCGTCGGTGCGAAATCAATTGTGTCCTGCTTCAAATCCCCCGTCGCCGTTGGCCGCGCGGCACTGGCTGGCTCTTGGTTATGATCCTCATCCCGGAGCAAATTTTTATCTTTCATGTTGTGATAACGATTTGTGTTGTGGCGTGATTGCCAAACGTGGCTGGAATTCAGTTGCGGACGGCGGCGCGATCTGACCGTCGGCGCTGGCGTATGCGCGCAGAACTTTTTTCACCGTTACCAGCAACTCCTCGAAAGTGTAGGGCTTGAGCAACGTGGCGGCCGGGTGGAGTTCCGGGTGCAGCGCAAAATCCCATGTGGGCAACACGGTGGTGGCCATGATGACCGGCACGGCCATGCGGGCGGCACGGAGCTTCCTGATCAATCCAAGGCCTGAAATCTTTGGCATGTTTTGGTCGGTGACCAGCAGATCGTAGTTGCGAAGTTGCAGCGCCTCCCAGCCGGAGGCACCGTCTTCGGCGGCGTCCACTTCGAAGCCAGACCGGACCAGCAATTCCGAGTTGAGCTGGCGGATGTCCGGCTCGTCATCCACCACCAGTATGCGCTGGCAGCCATTCAATTCGCGCGGCCGCACCGGCGCGTCCTCAAGCACAGCGGTTGGCAATGTTTGGGTTTCATTCATGGCACATAAAAATTTGAAATGACCCGCGCAACGTTTTCAATGCACGATGATTTCCGGCGGCCGCACCACGACTACCGGCGGCCGCGCGACCACCACCGGCGCGACGACGACATCATCGTGATGTTCATAATGCGCGTGACCGCCGCGCCCAGCCACAATGCAACCGGTGTTGGCGAGCAGGGTGAGAACGCCGGCGAGCAAGAATATTTTTTTCATGTTTGATCTTTACCTTCGGGATGACTCTACGCACCACACGGAAACTTTTCTATGGGGTGTAACCCTACGTCTGACCCGCAAGCTTTCCTTGAACGCGGAAGATTAACAGCGAACCCGGAACCGTTGCGGAGAAGGCTGCCGGGTTTCCATTGAAATAACGTATGGGGGAAATACCCCATGGCCGATGAGCCATTGCCTCGCATATAAATAACGACGCTATGCCATCGCGCCGCACTCAAAAAAGAAAGCCAACCCTGTCCGCGCACCAAAGGGAGATTCGGTTTTTCACCCGGCTGTCCGTGTTCGCGGGCATCCTGTTATTCGGCGCGTTCTTCTGGTTCTTGAACCGTCCGGGTTTTCACACCCACTAAATTCCGTCCCGACCTTCTGGCTGCCGAAGCCGTGGGACAAAAGTCTGTCTTCCGTCTTCCAACTTCCGTCCTCCGGCCTCCGAACCAGTTCCACCGCGCCCTGCCCATGACAAGTTTCCCGAAAATCTACCTGCGGTGAACACCCCATAGCGAGCGCCGGACAACGCGCTTAGCTTCAACATGCCATGAACCATTTAAAAAATTCACAAGTGGAAGCGCCGGACGGCGCACCACCGCCCTGCCCGTTCCAACCCGCCATCCGCCGGCGTCCCGTCATCGGCGCCCTCATTGCCGCGCTGGTCATTTTGACGCCGGGCATGATTCCCGGCAGCGAAGGCCAGACCTTGCTCCTCCCGGAACCCGCCGGCCAGACCGCGCCCGGCCAATCAGCCTCCCTTGCGTCGCTCGTGGCGCAAGGACGACGGCATCCCGCCTATCAAGTCTTCGCCGGGCAACTCGGCCTGCCCGCCATCACCGTTTTGGATGCGACCACCCTGGAGATTGGCGATGCCATGACGGTTGACATCTACCGGCTGGATCAGCTCACCGCGCCGCAGCAGAAAGCCCTTGCCGGCCTGTTTGACATTCCCGTCGGCGTGGTTGGCAAGCTGCTGGCCGCCGCCGCCAGCCCCACACCGGCAGACCCGGCGGTCGTGGCCCTCAAACTCCGCCTCACCGTCACGGACTATAGATATATGCTGGCGCGCTGGAACCAATACCTGCCGCCCATCGGAAAAGAACGGTTCAAGGCCGACGCCCTGCTTGCGCTGCAAACCGGCGAGACCGGCCAAGCCTGGCAAATGTATGACCAACTACCCCGGCCACAACCGCCCGGCGGCATCCGCATCGCCGGCCCGAACTGAACTCCGCCACCCCCGGCGGTTCCGACATGATGGCAAATGTTGATGGGTGTTGGTTGAGGGGTGAGGGAGAAAAGGGGTTTTGAGTTGCAAATTGTTGATTTTCAATGTTTAGAATATGAATCGGCAGGCAAATTCGAGGTTTTGGCAGCCGTCGGCTAACCTTTGGCAACCATTCCCGAAGGTTAGGGAACCACTGCCGAAGGTTAGGGAACCACTGCCGAAGGTTAGGGAACCACTGCCGAAGGTTAGGGAACCACTGCCGAAGGTTAGGGAACCACTGCCGAAGGTTAGGGAACCACTGCCGAAGGTTAGGGAACGGCTGCGTAAGCTCCGGCAACCGTTGCGGGAACTCCCGGAATGGCTGGCGGAGCTTCGGGAATGGTTGCGGGAGCTTCGGGAGCCGTCGGCTAACCTTTGGGCAACGACTGCCAAAGGTTCGGCAAACGCGGCGGGCTGCCGGCGTCAAACGATGGTCAGTTGCACGCTGCTCTCGATGACGCCGGTGCTGATGGCGTAACGGGTGAGGCCGGCGGTGTCGTGGATGTCGAGCTTCTCCATGAGATGTTCGCGGTGCTTCTCGACGGTCTTGATGCCGATGCCCAGTTCGGTGGCGGTCTGTTTGTTGGCGTTGCCTTCGGCGATGAGTTGCAGTACTTCCGCTTCGCGGGAGGTCAGTTCGGTCTTTTTTCTGTTTTTCGCGCCGGTGCGTTTGGGCGATTCCCCATGGAGATGTTCCTGCCGCTTGGAAATGGAGGGGCTGAAAAAGGTTTTGCCCTTGTGGACTTCGCGGATGGCGCGGCAGACGTCGTGCGCGGAGGTCTGCTTGAGCAGGAAGCCCACGGCACCGGAGTCAGTGGCGGTGCTGACATAGGCGTCGTCGCTATGGGCGGAGAGCATGATGACCTTGGTGGCGGGCATGGCCTTGAGCACCTGGCGCGTGGCTTCGAGGCCGTTGAGCAGCGGCATGGCGATGTCCATGAGGATGACGTCGGGATGGTATTTGGTGGCGAGGGCGACGGCCTTGCGCCCGTCCTGTGCCTCGGCGACGATTTTGAGGTCGTCTTCGAGTTCAAGCATCTTGCGAAAACCTTCGCGCACGACCATGTGGTCTTCGGCGATCAGGACAGAGATATTTTTCATGGGCATTTCAGGGTGGTGTTTTTGCTGGATATTTTCAGTTCGTCAACCGGCACTTTGCCGAACGGGATTTCCACGACAATGGTGGTGCCTTTGCCGGGGGCGGATTCGACGCAGAAAGTGCCGCCGACCATTTCGACGCGTTCGCGCATGCCTAGGAGTCCGAGGCGTTTCCGGCCTTTGGTCTGCAAGACGCGTTCCATGTCAAAGGATTTGCCGTCGTCCTTAACCTTCATGCGGGCTTGGCCGGGAATTTTCTCGATGTTCACTTCCACGCGGCTGGCATCTGCGTGACGGGAGACGTTGTTGAGCGCCTCCTGCGCGACGCGGTAAAGAATCGTACGCCGGTTGCTGTTCAACTGCTCGACGCCAGCAAAGGCCTTCAAGTGAACATGAATGTGCGTGCGCTTGGAAAACAGTTTCATGAACGAATGCAGCGCGGGAATCAGGCCCAAGTCGTCCAGCACCGCCGGTCGCAGTTCGCGCGCGAACTGGTGCACGATGTTGACGGATTTTTCCACGAGCCGCTGCGTGCTGGCGATGTTGCGGGCGAGACCATCGGTGTTGACCGCCGCCTCCTTCTTCAAGGTCGCCAGCCGGATGTTGATGCCCGTCAAGGTCTGGGCGATGACGTCGTGCAGTTCGCGGCTGATGCGCCGGCGCTCGTCCTCCTGCGCCGTGAGGACCTGGCGGGACAGCCGCCGCAACTGTTCCTGCAATTGATCCGACTGCTTGAGCAGCTTCGCATAATGGTTCTCGCTTTTTCGCAACGCCACCTCCGCCACCTTGCGCTGGCCGATCTCCAGGCTTAATTCGAGATTCGCGGCAGCCAGTTCCACCGTGCGCTGGCTCAGCGTCTCGATAAATTTTTTAAGCTGGGCGGTCGCGTCCCGTGCGCTGCGGTGCGTCTTCTCAATGGGCGTGATTGCCACGGCAAAAAAAATCCCCGCCTGCCTGATGAGCGCGGAACGTTTGGCCGGCGGGCTGCCCGGCAAAATTTCCGTGATGATGATCTGCTCGTGCAGCTTGGCGAGGTCGAGCGTCTGGAGGCCGGCGGCCAGCGCCTGACTGCCCAGCCCGCGCGCGGGATCAAGGCTGGCCTGGCGACCCTGTTTCAGGTGCGCGAGCAACGCCATCCGGTAATGTTGTGACAATTGGAGAAACTTGCTCTTCATAAACTGCCGATCTTGCGGCCAACCTGCCGCACCGATCTAGCCGAGTCTGCCATTAGTAACTGCGTGCTGGCGATTTCTTTCTTGAGTCCTTTTGAATTGTTATGCGCCTGCTGTTTCAGGGACAGCAGCCGGACATTTATGCCCAAAAGGGTCTGCGCGATTTCGTCCTGAAGCTCGCGGCTGATTTTTTTGCGTTCGTCCTCCTGCGCCGCGATCACCTTATGCGTCAACTGGCGCAAATGCTTTTGCAGTTCGAGCGATTCATTCAAAGATTTCTGGTGGCGCTTGCCGCGTTCCGCGAAGTCATTCTCCATGACCTTGCGCCGGACGACGCCCTGTTGCAACTGGCGGTTGGAATCGGCCAACTGCTCCGTGCGCTGGCCGAGCCTCGTCATCAGCTTGCCCAGGTGAACCTTGGTCTCCCGCGCGGCGCGATGCGTTTCCTCGATGGGAATGCTGGCCTCGGTGAAAAAAATCCCGGCGAACTTGGCAAACCCGTTCTTGCCGCCAGGCAATTCCAGCGTGACCAGCGCCTGCTCGTGAATCCGCGCCAAATCCAGCGTCTCCAGACCGAGGGCGACCGCCGCGCGTCCCGTCTCCAAAGCGGGCTGCAGGTTTGCCTGCGGACCTTGCTTCAGGTATTTTCCCAACGCCGCCACATATTGCTGTGACAGCCGGATTAATTTTCGTTTCATATCGCCACGCTGGCTTTGGTTGGACGCCCCGAAATGATTCACCACTCAAACAGATTCTGGAAATCCAAGGTATGTTTCGGATAATTGAGCCAAACTGTAAATGGGGTAAAACCCTACCTGGAAAAATGGTTCACCGGACGACGCCGACGGGAAATGCGTTCGCAAAAAGGCGCACGCAATAAAATCACCTGCCCCAAGCTTCGCGGTCACTTCCCGGCCCCGGCCAACCGTGGTTGCCGCCGCCGGTAAATCGGCATGACAAACGTGTCGGCCCGGAATCCGCCCGGCCCATCCCAAGGTTCAAACCCTTTGTGCCCGTCTGCGATGAAGTCGCCGTGGCTGACCAGCTCATTCCACTTCAAACGCCGCAAGCGCTTCGGAACGCCGGCTCTCGCGGAAGCTTCGGATTTGAAAAAAGTTTGCACGCAATTATTCTTTCGCGACTGGGTTCAACCCGCGCGTCAGACGCTCTTGGGTTTCACGAGCAGCAAAACGATTCCGCCAACGAGCGCCAGCGCGCCGGCGACCGGCGGGATGAAATGATTGTCGGTGGTCGCAATGTGCATCCCCAGAAAATCCACGGTCTTCCCCGGCGTCGTGAAACTGATGCCGGAGTAAGCCAGCACCACGATGCCCAAGGTGATCAGGATGGCGGCGATGATGGTTTTTATGTTCATCTTGAATCCATGGCTGATTGATTGTCCGGTATTTTTCTAAAGCACCCGCCGACGGCCGGAAATGACGTTGACGAGAATCATTACAATGGCGATGACCAGCAGGATGTGAATGAACCCGCCCATCGCATAACCGCTCACCAGCCCCAACAGCCAGAGAACGAGCAGCACTACTGCAAGCGTGTATAACATAAAAATTTTCTTTCAGTTGAATGGCGGGTTGGCGTGTTTTGCGCCAGCCGCCAATCGTTGACGGTTCAGTTCGCGGCCATCGGCAGGCCGACGGTCATGTTGTTGATCACGCTGGTCACGCCGTTGATGTCGGTGACGAGCTTGGTAACGAGACTTTTTTCCGCGTCGTTCTTGGCGATTCCGCCCACCGTCACGACGCCGTCCGTCGTTGTAACCGTGGTGTGGATGGCGCTGGTCGAATGATGCGACATCAATGATGACTTCACTTGGGCCGTGATGGAAGCGTCATCAATTTTATCGCCGATGGTGGAGTCGGGCGCGGCTGGCGTATTGGCCACTGTCATGTCGTTCTTGACATCTTTGACGTTGTCAACGTCCTTGACATATTCCGTGGTGAGTTCCTTTTGGGCCATGCTGCTCGCCACGCCCTGCAAGGTGACATTGCCATCATTCACATACACGGTCGTCGCGGTGGCGCTGACGTTGCGATGGAACAAAAGCGCAGTCTGCACTTTCATCTTGATCCAAGTGTCCGAATGTTCCGCCGGCTGTTCGCCACTGACCACGAGCTGGTTGTCCACGCTCTTGACGCCGGGCAAACTCGCCACCGTGTTTTCGGCCATGGATTTGTGCGACTCTTCGGCCACCGTGCCCGTCAGGGTGACGACGCCGTCCTTGGAGTCAGTCTTGATCGAATCATCCTTGAGGTAGGTTTTGAACGTGTATGACTTCGCGGCGGCAGCCTCGATGCGGCTGTCCGTGCCGGCATGCAGCGGCGTGGCGCTGATTAACATTGCGCCCACGACGGCCGCGAGCGTTAAGGGGAGTATTGATTTCATTTTAATTCTTTCGTTGGTTGCTTTGTTGGTTTTTAACATTGGAGAGACAGTCGCAGACGCAACCGCCGTTGACCATGGGGTGTAACCCTACCGCGCATTTGCAACCGGCGCGGAAAACTACCGCCGCCCGTCATACCACAGGTGCGCCGCCTCGCGTTTGCCCAGCGCGCGGCCGTTGCTGAAAACCACCCGGCGGAAAAACCGGAAATGTTCCCGCAGCGTGTAGAGCCGCAGCTTGCGCGCGGAAGTCACGAGCGGATGCCGGTGCAGAATGAGAATCTTCCGGCCCGTCGCGCGCGCGAGTTTTTTTAGGCGCTTGGCCAGATCCAGTTCCTCCGCCGCAAACAGTTCATGGCTGAAGCCGCCGACTTTTCGGAACGCCGCCGTCTCGCAAAAAATGAACGAGCCGGCCAGCAGGCGCAAAACCCGGCTGGCGCAGTTCCAGCTCCACGTGACGATGCCGGCGACAAAATGTTTTTCGTCCAATCGCAGCGTCGCGCCGCCGGCGAGACATTTGCCGGCTTGGATCGCCTGCGCCACGTCGGTGAACAGTCCCCTGTTGGGATGCGAATCCGCATCCACAAAAACCAGCCAGTCACCGGTCGCCGCCGCCGCGCCGCAGTTCCGCGCGCGGGCAATCTGGTTGATCGGCTCAAACACGACCGTCGCGCCCGCCGCGCGCGCGATTTCCGCCGTGCGGTCGGTCGAATTGTTATCGCAGACAATGGTCTCGACCTGCCAGCCGATTTGCGAGAACGCCTGCGCCGCCGTCTGGATTTGCGCCAGTGACGCGCCGAGCAGCCGCTCTTCGTTGTAGGCCGGAACGACAATGGAAATTTTCACCACGCGCAATGTGCTTCATCCGGTGCCCACATTCAACGTGCGAAATCGCGTTGCATTTTTCGGCAAATGCGTTTTACTGGCGCGGTGAGCATTTGGATCCTGTCAATTTTTTGTGTGGCGGCGGCCGTCGGCCTTGGCTGGCGGCAAGGCGCAATTCGCGCGGCGTTTTCATTTGTCGGCATCCTGATCGCCGCACTGCTGGCGGCACCGCTCGGAAAAATTTTCAAGCCGCTGCTGCCGCATCTCGGCCTGCATAATACAACGCTGGTCTGGGCGGTCGCGCCGCTGGTGGCGTTTTTGCCGCTACTGTTTCTCTTCAAATCGGGCGGCTTCTTCGTGCATCGCAAGGTGGAGCTGTTTTACAAATACCGCGCGGGCGATTTGCGGCTGGCGTTGTGGGAACGCCTGAACCACCGGCTCGGCGCGTGCCTGGGCGTGCTGAACGGCGCGGCTTATTTTATCCTGATTATTTTTTTCCTGTTCAACATTAGTTACTGGACGGTGCAGGTCGCGCCGTCCGACGATGAGAAATGGACGACCCGGCTGGTCAACCGCTTCGGGCGCGATCTGCAAAGCACGGGCCTGTCCCGCACCGCCGAAGCGGTGGCGACGATGCCGCCAATGTATTACCCATTGGCCGACGTTGCCGGGTTGCTCCGCCAGAACCCGCAGTTGAGCGGAAGGATGGCGAATTATCCGGCGCTTGTTTCGCTCGCTGAACGCGACGATTGCCAGCAGCTCGCGCAGGACAGCGGTTTCACCAACGCGTGGTTCGCGCGCGCGCCGATGGGCCAGTTGCTCGTGGATGGTTCGCAATTTCAAACCATGATCCAGAACGATGAACTCACCAAGCTCGTCTTGGGCGTCGTGCAGACGAACTTTGATGACTTCACAAATTATCTGACCACCGGAAAATCGCCGAAGTATGATCCGGAAAAAATCCTGGGCCGCTGGGATTTCAACGCCAGCACCACCGTCGCCATGATTGCGCAGGCGCGCCCGAACATCACGCCGGCGGAAATGCGGGCCGCGCGCGCGTGGATGACGTCGGCGTATGCCCAGACCTCGCTGGTCGTCGGCGCTGACGACCAGGCGTTTCTTAAAAACCTGCCGCACATGAAAGTCCAGGCCGGCCAGCCGCCCACCACCGAAACCGCCACTTGGAAAGGCCAGTGGTCCGCCGACGGCAGCAATTACGACCTGACCCTTTCCAGCAACGGCGACAACAAATTCATGACCGCACAGACTGACGGCACGCGGCTGACGGTCGTGGACGGCAAGGAAACTTATATCTTCGACCGTGATTAGTGAATTTTGGACAGTCTTTCTTTTTTTTGGACACAGTTTGACGGCGTCACCGTTTATTTTTGTCTTTCGAAGTTCGATTAAAGCCGGCCTAAAACCTGCTTAAAGCAGGCTATGGGTTTCGCACAAATAGCCACAGTTTTGACAGTCGCTTTGAGCGGATTGCTGCCATCAAGTTGCACGAAAGCGCATCCATCGGCGACCAAGGCAACCAGCACAAATTCCGCTGTCACCGCCTCGACCAATGTAAAAGACCTAGGCGAACTCTCGTTGACTGACCGCCATGAGACCTGCATCCAGTTGGGCGCGGGCAAAAGCTGCACCATCACACCGAAGGTTTTGGACAAGCACAGCATCGAACTCACCATGGCGGTGGAAACCAAAAAGGCCAACGGGCGCACCGATGATTTGAGCATCACCGAAGTGATTGCCACACAGGGAAAACCCTTTGAAATCGCGGTCGGAAATATGAACTTTTCCCTCACGCCAAACATTCTCTCGCCGTAATCGTTTTCAAAATTCTCAATTCACGAAATTCACCGACTGTTTCTGGGCGCAAAAAAACTTGCGATTTGAAAATCGCAAGTCAGCTCGGTTCCGCCTTCCGCTATGCCGCCAAACGGGCATCAATTGGCCAGCAACAACCGCATCAAATTCAGCACTCCGACCAGCAGTCCCATCACAACCACGCCGCCCCACGCGTCTTTTCGGGCGATGAGCGAATGGTTGATGGGGCTGATCGTCGTGATCAAACGGTAGAGGTTGCTCCGGTTGACTACTTTGTGCGCCATGCTTGTCATGGTTTGAAGCAAGCATAACTCGGGCCAACTTTTTGAGGCAGCAACCATTTGAAAACCAAATAGTTGAAAATGGTCGGGGCGGTGAGATTTGAACTCACGACCTCTTGCACCCCAAGCAAGTTTTTCAGTTTCGATTTCGTTGCTCATAGTTGTATTTTGTTGTGTATGCCTGTCACTGTTTATACGCGAAATCACTTGTATTTGCAAGCGTTTTTGTTCAGCCATGTTCAATGACGTTCAAAAAAATGTTTTGGAATGTTTTGGCCGGGTAATCAGCCGGAATGTTTTGTGAATGTTTTGTGACGGCACAGCCCTCATGGATGGCGTCAAAAAATCAAAGAAACCCAATCTTTCGCTGTCTCATTTTAACCGGTGGCATCCGCGCGTGTTTGCGGCCTGCCGCGCGTTTCGGCTGCGGAGCGTGAAATCATGCGTTTTGGCGTCCCAACGCGGTGTGGGCGATTTGCGCGGGTCGAACTGTTCGTGTGGGCGCTTATGCGATGCTCACGACCGACCGCCGCGCTGACGGCGCAACAGCGCGCCCTGCACGCTCGGCCAGTCATACAGACAACGCCTGCCGATTTTGATAAAGGGCAAAATCCCGTTCGCTTTCCAATTGGCGAGGGTGCCACGGCTCACGGGCAACCGTGCCAGAAGTTGTTTTTCGTCAATGAAGCCAGTTTCGTCTGCCGGGGTCTGGTTTTGATCGGCGCGGTTGCCATTTTCAGTCACGCCCGCGCTGACAGACGGCGTGACGCTCAAAAAATCTTTCCGTTCACCATTCATGCAACGGAGACTTTATGCGAAGTAGAAACCGGGTGGGTGTGTCACACATGCAGGATTTCAATAATGGGTGACACGTTGCCAAAATCGAAAGTGTCCTCTCAATCTGTCCAATCGCATCCGCGAAGCTGGCAAATCGGTTCTCACTTGATCGGCGACAGACTGGCATTCGCACGGTTGCAACCTACCGGTTTTGGATGGGGCAAGCCTTACTCCTCGTCAAAACGAGGTTTTTGCGTCCGCGAAACAGTCGCGGTGAATCCGCAATCTGTCCGGCCAAATGGCCGCGCTGATGTCCGTAGCCACGGTTTGTCCGTGACCAGTCCGCAACCGGGCGTGTCCGCGTCCAGTCCGTGACCGCATCCGCGTTCGTAACCTGTCCGTGGGCAGTCCGGGGATGCCATCACGCAAGGTTGGAACAGTCTGCGAATTGTCCGCAGTCGCGTGGTGACGTGTGCGCGAATCGGAGTTCAATTTTAGGTCGCCGGTCGTCGCGTCAATGTATTGCTCGCCCTGTTGCCCTCTGCGCTCCACATTGCACCCGCCGCCCGGCTTCCGAGATTTTGCCTCTAGGATTTCGCGCACGGAGAATTGCTTTACGAAGTTTGACCGCATGAAGGAGCGGAGAATTTACGCAGTTAATTTTACTCACCAAAAAGCCAAGCCACGGAAATTTTCAAAGCGCGGGCGATGGCGGCGGCTTCATAATCCATCGCGTAGCGGGATTGGTTTTCAATCCGTGAAACCGCCGTCCTGTCCATGACAATTCCTTGCGCGGCGAGCTTCCCGGCCAAATCGTCTTGGCTCACGGCGGGACTGTGTTTCAAGCGAGCCAGCCGCACCCGTGCGCCGATGATGTTTCTTTTTGTTGCCTTGATTGTCTTTTTCATCGCGTGTGCTGTTTCCACACGCTTGACTTTTAACTGGTTCAGCCGTCGAATGTGTGTGAAGTCCACACGAAATAGTTGCGTTTCTGGGGTTGAATGGGAGACGCGGCAGGAAACGGAAAATGATTCGGATATGAAAATAATGCGACTGCAAACCATGATTGCATTTGTGTGCATGGCTTCCGCCTCACTGGTTGGCGCGCAGACGTTACAGACACTTGTTTCGTTCAAGGGAACCAACGGAGCGCAACCGCAAGCTGCCTTAACGTTGGGAATGGACGGAAATTTTTACGGCACGACTGAAGTTGGCGGCATCACTAATTCAACATCTCCCTCTGGCATGGGGACAGTGTTCAAAGTGACGACCAATGGCACATTGACCACGCTGTTTTTTTTCTCCAATACCAATGGAGGGGTTCCGACTGCCGGCCTGACGCTTGGCAATGATGGCAATTTCTACGGGACGACTGAATTTGGCGGTAGCGGTTACACCAGTTTTCAGACCGGCTATGGGACGGTGTTCAAAATAACGACGAATGGCGCGTTGACCACGATCTATTCTTTCAGCGGCACCGATGGCGCAAATCCGCAGGCCGCGCTGACTTTGGGCAACGATGGCAATTTCTACGGCACAACTTTCGGTGGTAGTAGTGGCGGGACAGTATTCCAAATCACAACGAATGGGGTGTTGGCAACACTGGCTTCTTTCAATGGCGGTTCGTATGCCGGTCTGACACTGGGTAATGACGGCAATTTATACGGGACAACATTTCAAGGTGGAATCAATGGTTATCCCGGTTACGGGACAGTGTTCCAAGTCACAACCAATGGTGTGTTGACGACGCTGGTTTCGTTCAACAATACCAACGGGGCCGGGCCGAATACCACGCTGACGCTGGGTAATGATGGTAATTTTTATGGCACTACTTACAACGGCGGCACTGGCAGCGGCTACGGTGGGACGATTTTCCAAGTCACCACCAACGGCGCATTAACCTCGTTGGTTTCCTTTTCTATTACCAATGGGGAGCAACCGGCTGCCAGTTTGACACTGGGCAATGACGGCAATTTCTACGGGACGACCATTGAAGGTGGTGCAAATGGTTACGGGACGATTTTCCAAGTCAAGACCAACGGGGTGTTGACGACGCTGGTTTCGTTCAACAACGCCAATGGACCACCGGAAGCCGCTATGACATTGGGCATAGACGGAAATTTTTATGGAACGACGGTGTATGGAGGTGCAAACGGCGGAGGCACAGTGTTCCGTTTGTCGCTATCGCCAGTTATCAACTTGCAACCATTGAGCCAAACAAATGCTGCTGGTTCAACGGCGACATTCTCCACTGAGGTAACAAACTTTTTTCCAGTAAGTTATCAATGGCAGAAGAACGGCACGAATGTCTTTGATGGCGGCAACCTTTCGGGCGCAAACACAAACACACTCACTATCACGGGCATTTCAGACAACGATGCGGCGATTTATTCTGTCATTGTCAGCAATTTTTACGGCACGGTGACGAGTTCCAACGCAACGCTGACGGTGATAGACCCGCCGGGCGTTACGACACAGCCCTTAAATCTGGTGGTGTTGCCGGGCACCAACGTCGCCTTTAGCGTCTCTCTCACCGGCTCGACTATTTATTTTCGCTATCAATGGAAATTCAATGGAACTAACATTCTCCACGCCACGAACGCCACTTATGCGATTCCTTCGGTCGTCACCAATAACGCCGGAAATTATTCCGTGGTGGTGACGAATGCGGCGGGCGTGGCCGTGAGTTCCAACGCTGCGTTGAACATCGTGCTATCGCCCAAGAGCCAGACGAATTATGCAAGCAGCACGGCAACTTTCACCGTCACGGCGTTTGGCACGGAATCACTGAATTACCAGTGGCAGAAGAACGGCACGAATTTCGCCAATGGCGGCAACCTTACCGGCGCAACCAACAGCACGTTGACCATCGCCAATGTTTCGGATGCGGATGCGGCGATTTACGGCGCAGTCGTAAGCGATGCTTCCAGCGGCGTGACCACTTCCAACGCAACGCTGACGGTGAATGATTCGCTTTTCATTGCCACGCAACCGTTGAGCCAGATGATAGCCGTCGGGAGCAATGTCATATTTACTGCCACCGCCTACGGTGCTCCGCCGCTGGTCTTTCAATGGTATTTTAGCAACTCGCCCGCCGGTTCGCCCACTTCTGGCACAAATGTTTCGTCATACACACTGACAAATGTTCACACCAATCAATCAGGCAACTACAGCGTGCATGTAATAAATGGCAATGGCAGTTTGACAAGTTCCAATGCCATCTTGACGGTCGTTTCTCCGCCCGTCATCACCGCGCAGCCGTTGAACCGCACGAACAATGCGGCCTCCACCGCGACATTTTCGGTCATCGCCTCCAGTCTGTCAGCGTTGAGTTATCAATGGCAAAAGAACGGCACAAATCTTACCAATGCCGGGAAATTTTCCGGGGCAACTAACAGCACTTTGACCATCACCAGTGTTTCGGATAACGAAGCGACGATCTACTCGGTAACAGTTTCAAACTTGGCTGGCAGTGCGACGAGTTCCAACGCAATGCTGACGGTGATAGACCCGCCAGTCATCACGACACAACCGCTGGGGCAAAGAAATTTGTTCGGAGGCGGTGCGTCATTCACCGTATCGGTCAGCGGCACGCCTCCATTTAATTATCAATGGCGTTTTAACAGTGCCAACATTCTGAACGCCACGAATGCCATTTACGCGATTCAAGCGATTGTCGCAACCAACACCGGCAATTATTCCGTGATCGTGACCAACTCGGCGGGCAGCGTGACAAGTTCCAATGCGTTGTTGACAGTGCTTGTCCCGCCGACGCTGGCCTTGCAATTTTTGGCAGGTTATCCCGTGCTGAATTTGAACGGAATGTTGAGCAACAATTTCATGGTGCAATACAGCACGAATCTGGCAGGCACAAATTGGATAAATCTGCTTTCCATCCCCAACTTGTCGGCCAGTCCATATCAGTTCCTAGACCCTGCCGGTGTCGTCTCGCCAGCGCGGTTTTACCGGGCGTTTATGCAGTGACCCGGCTCCTGCGGCTTCCGATTCCCGGCGCGGCTGCTGTCGTGCTGTTTCGTTCTCGACTGCGGCAATCAGATTCGGGAGCATCAGCGTTGGGCAATGAGCCAACAAAAAGAATCCCTAAAACGACTGATAGACAAGCTTATGTCTGCTGGTTGGATTAAACGCAGCGCAATCTACGACGCTAAATTGAGTGGAAAGTCTGCGCATGGAATCGGCATTGAATGGACTAAACAAGGGCAAGAACGCATTTACCAATTGTTGTCGTTGATTTCTGAAATTGAAAACACATCAACACCATTTTCAGAAAAAGAATGGAAATACCTGAAGGTGATTGCTAAAAATTGCCCAATTCAAGGCGGTTCCGACGGCAAAACGACCGACAATTCAGATTAAAAGTCGTCCGCGCCGTCGTGAATCGGAAAGGCGAAATCCGCCGCACAAGGCGTCCATACCTGTGCCGCGCCGTTCGATGCGGCAGGCAGGCCTGCCCGGTTGCACGCCGGACAATTCTTCGTGTGCCAAACTCAATCCGTCCGCCTCGTCGTCGTGCCTGCCGACGGGAAAATTCTCCAGCGCACGGATAAACTCGTCGTTCCACGCGCCGCGCACGATTTTGACATTGCCCGCTTCGGCTTGTGCGCTCACAGGCTTGGCTCGTGTTTCCTTGTCACCCGTCGCGGTGGTAAATCGCACGTTGAAGCCGTCCAACGCCCGCGCCGTCGCCTGCGCCTCGTTCACGCCCGCGCCGCCGGGGTCTTGCGCATAACGAACGACCGTTCCTTTGCCGTCACGCAGCGCACAATCCTTCATCGCTTTTTCTACGGCGTGCGGACTGGCAAACATTTTCACCACGTTTTCGACATAGTAAATTCCTTGCCGGTCTTTTGACAGCAGGACGCCGACGGTTGCGTCCGGGTCGTTGCCGCTACGTTTTTCCGTCGCCGCCCTGTCCCAATCGCTTCCTTGCCCGCTGCGTTGCCTTTGGCGAAGTGCGTGCCGAAAGCGATGGCCGCGCCAGTTTCCGTCGCCAGCTTTTCGAGTGAGTTCAACAGCGCGGCAACATCGCCAGCGGCATTTTCATCTGTGCCGCCGTAAAGTTTGTAAATCGGGTCGAGGACAATCAGTGCGAAGTTTTCACGGCGGGCGCGTTCAATGATGCGCGGGATTATTTGTCGGAAGTCAGCGGCATGGCCGCGCAAATTCCAAAGGATGATTTGTCCGGGCTGTATCTCGACGCCTTTGGCCTTTGCGACTGTGGCAATACGTCGTTGCCATGCGTGCGGTTGAATCTCGAAATTGAGAAACAAAACTTTGCCCTTTGCCGTTGAGCGGCCTAGCCAGTCCGCGCCGGTTGCAACGGAGATTGCCAAGTCGAGCAAAGTCCAGGTCTTGAAACTTTTTGAACTGCCGCCGAAAGCGAGTTTGCTTCCCTTGTGCAAAATCCCGGCGACAAGTTCGGCGGGCGGGTCAATCGGTGTGGTGAGAAAATCGGCAGCGTCAATCAAATCCGGCAACTCGACAACCACCGGGAGTGGTGGTTGTTCAGTTTCCGGCACGTCGAGAATTTCGTCTGTTTCGAGGAGTGCCTTCATCGCCGAGCCTCCAAAGGTTTGAAATTCAAAAAGAAAACCGTCTGGCGCTGGTCGTTGTCCCGTGTGCCGTCTTGCAGACGGACAAACTGCGAGCGCGTCCACGTCGCGCTATCCGCGCCAAGACTTACGGCGTAGCGGAAAAACTTTTCCACCTTCGCGTCGTTCTGGTCGTGAACGTAAAACCAACCATGAAGCGACTTGCCGCCACTGTGAACAGCGCAGACAAGCGGCGCAAACGTGCCAAGATGCAAAAGCAACGCCGCGTGTTCGTCCATCGCCCCGGTGTCAAATTCGCAAATCAGAAATCGCCGTGTGCCGGTGTTGTCCAGCGTGTGTGCGCTCAATGGATTTTCACCGGGCTTGGGATTTTTCTTCCGGCCAATAGGAGCGGACATTGGCGACGGAACGATGAATTGCAGTTGCGAAAGTTGTCCTCGCCATTCGTCGCGGGGTTTGGTGTCAAAATCAGAATTGGATTTTCCGCAACACAAAAGCGGGTTGCCGGGAAACAGCCGGTCAATTATTTCTTCCGTGTGCTGCCGATTGTCCTCAATGCGCGGCATGGACAATTCCCACAGGTCAGCCAACCCGCCGCCGTCGCGGATGATTGCGGTGCGTTGCTCCTGATTCACACGCGGCCATTTCGAAACTGATTGAACCGGCGCACCAGTGCCACGCGGTTGCCACGCACACGGCAGAGAATTTTGCACGGCGGAAACAATTTCGTTTCGCGTGACGTGCCGCCCGCAATTTGCCACGCGAGTTTCGAGCATGTTCACAATCTCACCGGCGGGCAAATGCGCGTGAAGCTGACGCGCGACGCGGAAAAGCCAATGGTGAACGCCTTCACCGGCACGCGGTGGCGCGGCCAGTAATTCCTGAAGGAATTGTGGAAGCTCGCGCGTCATTGCGCGCCACCTTTCTCCATTCTACGGAGTGCCTCTGAAACATTATTCCAGCAGAAAATGACACGTCGGCCAATCACGATACTGGGGATTTTTCCCGCACGTCTCCAATTGTGGATTGTTCCGCGTGAAACCGGCAGACGCTTCAAAAGTTCCGCCTCGTCTATGAAACCTTCGTCGCTCGCATGTGCTGTTTGAATTTCTTTCGTCATACGCGAACGAATTTACCTCGCGTTAGACGAACTGTATTTTGCGTTAATTTCGTTTCCGCAAAACTGACAATTGGGACTTGCGCTTGCGTCCTCCTTTTGCCGGTTCTTTCGTGAATGTGATTCTCAACTTGCGGCAAAGGCGATTGAAGTATCCGGCTTCAATTGTCTGTTCCTTCGGTTTGAAGCGGTCTTTGACTTTGCGCAAAAATTCGGCTTCAGTCATCGGCACATGGAACGATTCAGGGTAGTAGTTGACAGGGGCGGTGCTTAATGTATTTGCGGTTGAACGGTGGACAATTTCGGTAAGCGATGCCATTCCCCATTTGTTGAATGGAGGCGTGTAGCCCGTCAGTTCGCAAGCCAAGCTCACAGCATGAAAGGCAACGGGATGCGCCAGCGACGTGACCGACTCGGCGAACATTTTGAATGGCTCTGCGTTGCGCTGGCAAAGCGCGGGCACTAGAATTTCGAGTAAGAATTCTATCGCCGGATGAACGCGCCCTTTTTTATCTATGTATCGCCCCAACTCCTTCAAGGAATTCGGCCAAAGCGCGACAACTTGGAATACCCATTGCTTTTGCTCGTCGGCGTCTATCCCAAAAATTGCGCGCGCCGCATTTTGCTTTACGGTGTTCGTAGTGAGAAAATCTGTTCGTCTGCTCATAGCTTTTAGGCGAGCTTTGCGGGCCGTTGCATCACGTTCGCCGCCTTTGCCGGGCGCACTTCAAACCACTTTTCCGCCTCGGCTTTCGTGGCGAGTCCCTTGTAATGGCCGTGAACCATCGCAGGCGAATTGCCCGCCTGTTGTGCGGTCAAATTTTCGTTTGCGTGCAGCGCGAAGTGGTAGGTGCAAAACGCATGGCGCAAACCGTTGCGCCGCGCCGGGATTCCCACGTCTTCCCGCAGCTTGCCGAACAGGTCGTGAAAATTATCCAGCGTGTCGCCCCAAACATTGCCGTCCAATCCGCAGAATGGTTCAAGCCACGCGGCCAAAGCCGGAAGGATTTCGACAAGGCGGCGCTGGCGCGTCTTGGCTTTGGTCGCCGCGATTTCGATATGCCCCGGCACGCGCCAAACGTCAGTCCAATTAAGGCGCGCAATTTCCTGCAATCGCAGCCCAGCCAAGCTGCCCAGCGCGACAACGGGAAGCAGGCTGCGGAATTCCGCCCGCTGACTGGTTTCAAGCAGCACGCGCAGTTCTTTGGGCGTGTGAAATTCAATTTCGCCGAAATCCTCGACCTCTTTGGTCATCCCGTCAGCTACCAGCAAACGATGGTTCGCGGCCAAATAGTCGCGCTCGACAGCCCATTTCAGAAACATCTTCACCGCGTTGCGTCTGCCGTTCCGTGTCCGCGCCGATACTTCGCCGTGGCCGTTGACGTAAGTGGTCAAGTGTTCTCTGGTCAAATCAATGACCGCGTGGCCGGGAAAAGTTTTTGCAAATTCGCGCAGCCACATGCCGACGATGTAATGCCAGCCGGGTGACAGTTGCGGGCGTCTGCCATCTTTTGCGACCGTCTTCAATTTCCGGCCTGCGATGAATTGCTCAACGGCTTCGCTCAAGTCCACCCGTTTGATCGTGGCGACGGTGGACAAAAATCCGTCAACCGCCTCGGCCATCGTGCGCCCGTGCAACTTTCGGGTCGCTTCACAGAACTCGCCAACTGCGAACCGTATCGAAATGCGCTTGCCCGTGCTTTGAAATAATCGTTGAAGCTCCTCAATTGCATTTTGCGCGTCGGCAGCCTGCCCCGGCGAAAGCCCGGTCGCTTTGCCCTTCGCCAAATCAGCCGCCACTTTGTCGCCTTCGCGCTTCGCTTCGGCGTAGGACTTGTAATCGCGCATCCGGCTTTTGGCCTTGCCGTCCACGCGCGCCCGCCAGTAAAGACGATAGGAGTTGGGCAATTTGTAAATCGTCGCCAGCACCTTACCCTTGCCCCGATGCCTCAATCGCTTTGGAAATTTCACAGGCTGCTCGTTTTCGCACGCTAAAGCGCCCGGATTGTTTTGAGAATGTTTTGTGACGCTTTCGGCGTCACCCTCGAATGGAATGGCGGGAACGTTGTTTTCATCAATGTTTTCAACGTTAATTAAATGGTCGGGGCGGGGAGATTTGAACTCCCGACCTCTTGCACCCCAAGCAAGCGCGCTAGCCGGACTACGCTACGCCCCGAACAATTGATTTAATTGGTTTATATTGCGATTTCAAAACTTGCTTCTTGCGTTTTCTATACTGGTTTTCTATACTATCGGCATGAAGACCAATTCATCCGAGAATACTGATTCACGCTGGCAGAAAACGCCGGTGGCAAATCTTGTTCGTAACGTCCAATCTGGAAATTATTATGCCCGAATCCGGGTGCGCGGCAAGCTCATTTGGAAATCGCTCAAATCCGACCGTATCAGTGTTGCCAAGTTGCGTTTGAGCGACTTTCACAAGGAGGAACGGCAACGTGCCGCAGTGCATACGGCGGTTGCCCGTGGGAAAATGACGTGGGGGGATGCTTTGGCCGATTACAAGCAGCAACGTGAGAACGATCCAAACATCAAACCCGGAACCAAAGAATATGATGGCTTTCGTATCAAAGCCCTTTTGAAATCGTGGCCGGATTTGGAAAAGATGGATGTCGGCAAAATTTCCGCTTCAGAGTGCAGGTCTTGGAGTGAAAAGAACGCCAAAAAAGCCAGTTCATCATCACATAACCATACGGTGAGCATTTTGCGCCGCGTTTTCAAAATTGCCATTGAAGCCGGTGCGCGGTATGACAACCCTGCCCTGGCGGCAAAATGGGTCAAGGAACATACAAAGAAACAAATCAAGCTGCCTGAATCCGGCCAGTTGGAAATGCTTGTGAAGGAAATCGAAAATTCAGGCAGCGGTTTTGCAAAGCCCGCCGCCGAATTGGTGCAATTTTTGGCCTATGGTGGTTTTCGCAAAAGTGAAGCAGCCAACATTACATGGGCCGACTGCGATTTTAAGCGCGGGAAGATAATTTTAAGAGGTGATCCTGTCACTGGATTGAAGCGGCGTCGCGCCGGTGAGTTTCGGGAAGTGCCGATGATTTCTGAAATGCGAAAATTGCTGGAACAAAGCCGAGCGAAGCGGCCAGATGAACCACTAACCGAGAAAGTGATGCGTGTTTTTGAATGCAAGAAATCCATCACTACGGCTTGCAAAAAATTGGAGATTCCCCGTTTTACTCACCATGATTTACGCCACTTGTTTGCGACACGCTGCATTGAAAGTGGTGTGGATATTCCAACTGTCTCACGTTGGCTTGGACACAAAGACGGCGGCGCGCTGGCGATGAAAACTTACGGCCATTTACGCGACGAACATTCGACAACAATGGCGCAAAAAGTCGTCTTCTCGGAAAATCCGTCGAATGTTATTCCCCTTCCGCCTCCGACAACTATTCAAAATGATTCAATTTCGTTGGACAAAAAAAACATCGCACAAGCAAAGGCAAAATACAATTTTCCGTGGTGGGTGTCGAAAAATCCAATGGAAGTTTTTTGGGGGCAACTGAATGAGGAAGCGCAGATTGTGCCTTTGGAAAAACTGCTTGATTGCTCCAAGCAAGCAATGAGTCGGGAAGTTTTTCCCGAAGAACTTGACGACAAGGATTCGCTGAAAGAAGAATTCATTGAGCGGATTTCAAAGGCTGAACTTGTTGGACTCACTGGCAAAATTCAGAAGAAACAAGCCACGGCAGTTCTCAAGGTGAGCTAAAGTATTCGTGAAAGTTTCAGTTGGGCGGCTCTGGCGGCGGAAATGGGCAAGGCCAGTGGTTCGGATCGTTTTGATGACGCTCCAATTTCCTCAAATAATCAAATCCATCCGTTGAATAGGTCTCGGAGATTTCTTTTCTCCAAGCAGGGGTTTGAGATGGCTTGTTATTAAAGGAAACTTGTTTGTTTGTTTGGGCGGGCGTCTTTGACAGATTCGCAGCCATCCAAACAACAATCACAGTTCCAATTCCCAATATCCAAAGAATTGCCATACGCATTAAAATTTAGCATATTTGCTTTTTGTTTTCACTCTTTTTATGACTGCGGATTGCGACTTTTATCTAGCATTCCAGCTACAGTCTTGTCGCCTGTTGGATCATTTTGTGGAAAACTATTTTCCGATTGTTTCTCTTTTGGTTGATCACGTTCCTGACCGGGATTTCGAGAATTCATTTGAGCCAGTGAACCGATAATGGATGAATTTTCGCCCATCGAAGAACTCACCAAGGCTTCCGAGGCGGCGGCAATTGCAATCGCACTTTTAATTCCTGTCGTGGCATTTCCGGCAAAAGCTGTTGCCCCTGCCTGCGCTGATTTTTGCGCCGCCGCAGATGCCCCGCTGAACAAACTCGAAGCGGCGGAATTTCCCGTGGCTATCGCTTTTTGGATAATTACCGGCGCGGCAATCGTGCTGAAAATTATCCAGATGCCGAGAAACGCCAGCCCCATGAGATTTTGCAAGGAATAGCCAAGAGCACCGGTGGCGCTTTGAGAACTTAAAAAACTTTGGTCAGTCATAAAATCAATCATGCCCTGGGTGATGAGTCCGGCCACGCCCCAGCCAAGCGGCCAGATCATAATTCCGAGCAGATTTAGCAGATAATTACGCCCGACGTTTTGCAGCGACGGAAACGCCAGCATCCCTATGAAAATTGGCGACAGGGCATAACCGATGAACAAGATCGCGCTTTGCAAAATATACGCCCACCATTCAATCGTGCTGGCGAGCCAACCCAAAATAATAAAAACAACCGACATCAGGGATTCAATTATCGAGGTGGAAAAATTAAACAGTTTATCCCACCAGCTTTGGTTTCCGTCGGTGGTTTTTTTCATTTCGAGCGCAGCCTGATACTGGTCGTGAATTTTTGCCGGATCAACCTTCAGAACATTTTTTACCGTGTCGTCCACGATGGACACAATTTGGTTTCCCCAAGTCGGCAGAAAAACAATCAGCATAATGAGGACGATCACCTTGCCGATGGCCTGAAGCTGCGCGTTACCGGTGTGATGGTGCGCGATGGTCGAGGCAATCAAGCCGCCAGTAATGAGCAAAAAGGCAATCGGTGTAAGGAGCGTTTTTAGAGACAAACATTGCGTCAGGAAATTCGGGAACATGGAATTGAAGTCGCCCATAAGGCCGCCTCACATCCGAATTTTGACGCTCTTGGCCGGTTGTTCTTTTTCGCTTTCGACTGGCACTTGGGTTTCACAGCGCGCTGAAATCGCTCGCACAACTCGGCTATGATTCTGACTCGGAAACTTCTCCGAAAGTTTTTCTTCAACGCTGGCTTCAATATCCTTGCGGAAAAGTTGAAGAACGCTGCGCTCGCTTTCCACATAATTTTGCAACAAGACAAATGCGTTGTTGCCCGTCATCTGCAAATCCGTGTCGCCGTGAACGCGGGCAAAAGGTGATTTGGGGTCGAATTTCTCGACCACGCCGAATTGTTGCTCGCCCTCGTGATCGCGCGAACAAAGCAGCATCTCGCTCCGGGCGGACTTGATCAAAACGTGCCTGATTTTCCACTCGGTCTCCGGCTTTCCCTTTACCGTCAGCGAGGGCAAGTCGCGCGCCACTTGTGAAGTAACTTGTTCCGCTGTTCCGGCACTTTGCTTTTCAATTTCCGACAAGGTGGTTGCACGTTCGTTGAACAGCCGCACCTCCTCCGCCACTAAAGGGACGGCCACATTGTAGGCTTTGAATTCGCTCGCCGTCAGTCGGCCAGGATAATTCGGCACGGGGTGTTCGCAATTTTCTCCATTTCGTTTCAACATAAATTTTATTCAGTATTCAAAAGTCGGTCGAGTTCGGCACGGGTGATAAGGAATTTTCCGCGCAAGGCGCGGCATGCTTTCAATTTCCCGCGCTGGACGAGGCGATAGACGCTGAAATAATCCAAGCCCAGCATATCAGCCGCCTCTGGGATGGAATACGCCAGCCGTTCCACTCTCTCTTTTTTTCGCAACTGTTCCGTGATTTGATTGGGTTCGCTGTCATCCATAAAAATCTTGTCTGTTTTACCAGTTTTTGCTTTGGGCAGTTGTTATGATTTCATAACAACTTTTCGATATATGGGCAGAGGACATTTTCATCTTCCAAAGCCGATAAATATGTCCCTCAAATCCGCCCTCAAAGCGCGGGCGAAATAAGGAATGTCCTTGTCCTTGCGCCGACCAGGCTGGCGCGTTCGGCGACATATTTGCGAAGCGTGCTGTCCATTTTATCCATCGTGCCGCGCGACGTGATGAACATGACGATTCCGCCCGGACGGACTTTTTCGAGTCCTCTGGCGAAGAAATAATCGTGGATGAGAAAACCCTGTTTATTGAACTTGTTGTCGAAGGGTTTGTAATCGCCGAAAGGGATGTTGGAAATCGCCACGTCGTAAAATTCATCCGCCACGTTTGCCTTTTCAAATGATTCGTTGCGAATGTCGGCGTCGGGATAAAGTGCCTTTGCAATTTGCGCCGTCACCGGATCAAGCTCGATGCCGGTGATGACGGATTGCGACTGCATGGACTCCGGCATGAAGCCGACGAAATGGCCGATGCCGCAAGCAGGTTCTAATATGCGTCCCTCTTTGAATCCCAATCGCTCCAAAGCGGCATACATTCCTTGAATGATTTCGCCGGATGTATAATGGGCATTGAGCGTGGAAGCGCGGGCAAGCCGGAATTCCTCTTTGGAAATCAGTTTGATGAGTTCACGGCTTTCGGCCTGCCAGTCGGTCGCCGGATTGAAAATCTGCGGCAATCCTCCCCATCCGACATAGCGAACCAGCGCGGATTTTTCCTCCTGGGTGGCCGGTCGGTTTTCGGCCTGAAGTTTGCGAACCAGTTTTATCGCGGCGAGATTGGCGCGGCACTTTTCCTTTGGCGAACCTGCGCCAACGCCATCGGCGGGGGAAATCCGGTAATTATTTTGATTGCGGGCTACTCGTTCGCTTCGGGCGGCAGGAGAATGTATTCCTCCCGCACCATTTCCCAAGCCCGGTCGTTCGCCTGTTGCGCCGTTAATCCCTGCTTCTGAAACTTCATGGTCAGGTCGTGCATCTCGCTGGCCGTTTTCTCCTCGGCCTCCAAGAGCATTTCCTGAAGGATGCCTTTGACTTCCATTTCCGCCACCATGTTCGGA
>Ga0302319_10001060_pt1 | contig 61883 bp, 54 predicted proteins | sample Bog_T0_2_FD_203319 | JGI IMG/M metagenome (GOLD analysis project Ga0302319, IMG submission 203319) | Peat permafrost microbial communities from Stordalen Mire near Abisko, Sweden - Bog_T0_2 | ecosystem: Environmental > Terrestrial > Soil > Wetlands > Peat | place: Sweden: Abisko, Stordalen Mire...
TGGCAGGCGGGACGCCTGCGCTACTTTGGAAATCAGGCTCGCAAAGATCAAGCGGGTGTTTCCCCTTAGCATGGGCTGGAAGCCCATATCATCGCCTACACGGGCCAGGAAGCGCGTGCCACGTCGAACCAGCGCGTTTGGGACAACGCCCTCCACCCTCCATTGCCTCGGCGCCACGACCCTGGATGAGCAGCTTATAATTCGATTGGGACAGGACCGGGGATTGCAAACCGGCCCGGGATCGTTCCACATGTGCGCCCGTGTCCGCAACGTCCGACCCATCCCGCCACATGGTCATGCATCGCCGCAACTTCATCAAGCTGGCCGCCAAAACCGCCGCCGGAGTGGCCGTCGCCCCCCTCCTCCTTCGCTCCAAGGCCTTCGGCGCCACCGCCCCGAGCAATCGCATCGCCCTGGGGATCATCGGCGTCGGCGGCCAGGGCGGCGCGCACCTGCGCCTGCTGGTCCATGAGCCCCAGGTCCAGATTGTCACGATCTGCGACGTCGACCGGGACCGGCGCGAGACCGCCAAAAAGCTGGTCGATTCCACCTACGGCAGCGCGGCCCCGTCCGGCACGTACCGGGGCTGCGACACGACCGGGGATTTCCGCGAGGTGCTGGCCCGCCCCGATATCGACGCCGTGCTCATCGCCGTCCCCGATCACTGGCACGCCCTGATCCTGATTTCGGCCGCCCGGGCCGGCAAGGACATCTACGCCGAGAAGCCCTTCTCGCTCACCATTCCCGAGGGCCGGGCCATGGTGAAGGCGATCGGGGAGTCCGGGGTGGTCTGCCAGATCGGCAGCCAGCAGCGCTCCTCCTCCGAATTCCAGCGCTGTGTGGAACTGGCCCGCAACGGCTTCCTGGGGGAACTCAAGCGGGTCAAGGTCGGCCTGCCGTCCGGCGTGGGCGTGCTCGCCGACGGTCCGATCGAGCACCAGCAGCCCCCGCCCGGTTTCGATTACAACTTCTGGCTCGGGCCGGCGCCGTGGGCCCCGTACTGTCCCCAGCGCTGCTTCTACCAATTCCGCTGGATCCTGGACTACTCCGGCGGCCAGCTCACCGACTGGATCGGCCACCACTTCGATATCGGCGCCTGGGGCGCCGGCGTGAACCGGACCGGCCCGGTCGCGATCAAGGGAGCGTGGGCCCAGTTTCCCAGCGGCCCGCTGTACAACACGGCCGAGGACTACTACTTCGAGGCCCATTACGGCAACGGCCTCGTGTTCGAGGTCACCTCCCGGATCCGCGGGGGCGTCGAATTCGTCGGCACCGAGGGCTCGTGCTGGGCCGATCGGGGCAAGACCGACTTCAGCTCCCCCACCCTGCGGACCGCGGAGATTCCGTCCGATGGCTTCAGGATCCGCGACCCGCACGCGAGCCACTGGCAAAACTTCTTCGACTGCGTCGCCACGCGCCAGACGCCGCGCTGCCCGGTGGAGGACGCCCATCGCGATGCCTCGGTCGCGCATCTGGCCAATATCGCGTTCCGCACGGGCCGCACCGAGCTGCGCTGGGACCCCGACCGCGAGGTGATCATCGACGCCCCCGAGGCGACCCAGATGCTGGCCCGCGCCTACCGCGCCCCGTGGCAGCTGCCCACCTGACCCTTTCGGCCTCACCATGACCCTCTCATTTTCCCGTGTGCGCGCCATCCTGCTCGCCGCTGGTCTCGTCGCGAGCCCGGCGCTCCGCGCCGAGCCCGGCCATGTCTTTCCGACACTGACGCCGGTCGAAATCAACGCCATCGCCGCCGCCGCGCCCGCCCATCCGCGCGTCGCCCCCGCCAAGCCTCGCGCCATCCTCGTGTTCTACCGCACGGAGGGCTACGTGCACCCCTCCATCCCCTACTTCAACGAGGCGATCCGCCAGGTGGCCGCCAAGACCGGGGCGTTCCGCGCAGATTTCAGCGACGACATGTCCGTCTTCACGCCGGGCAATCTCGCCCGCTATGACGCGGTGGTATTCCAAAACACCACCGCACTCGCGTTCAACGATATCGCCCAGCGCCAGGCGTTGCTGGACTTTGTGCGATCCGGCAAGGGCTTTGTCGGTGTCCACGCCGCCCTGGACAATTTCTATTCGTGGCCCGAGGCCCAGGCCATGATCGGCGGCGTCTTTCACAGCCACCCCTGGAAGTCCATCGACACGGTGGCGGTCAAAATCGACGATCCGGACCATCCCGTGGTGGCGGCGTTTGCCGGCAAGGGCTTTTGGCTCCGCGAGGAGATCTACGAGGTCGTCGGACCCTACAGCCGGGACCGCCAGCGGGTGCTGCTCAGCCTCGATATGTCCAAGGCGGAAAACTGGCGCCCGGCGGAGAAGCTGATGCGCACCGATGCCGACTTTCCCGTCGCCTGGGTGAAGAGCTACGGGCAGGGACGGGTGTTTTATATCTCGATCGGACACAACCCGAACCTCTTCTGCGTCCCCGAATTGCTGCAGTGTTACCTCGACGGCATCCAGTTCGCCACGGGCGATCTGCCCGCCGACGACACCCTGCCGGTCAAGCCCATCGCCGCCGCCCTGGCGAGCGTCCCCGGCCTGCCCCTCCAGGATCGCAGCTATCCGAACTCGCTGGCCCCGGACTATCTCGACCGCCTGGCGGGCTACAATTTCGGCCCGGACCGCGTGCCGGTCGTGGCGATCGACCTGTATCTCCGCGGCCAGGGCCCCAGGGTCTATCCCGCCGTCGAGCAGTCCCTCCTGGGCCTCCTCGCGCGGCCCGGCCTGCCGGCCGGGGCGAAGGATTATATCATCCGGACCCTGTCCGCCATCGGCTCGAAGGCGTCGATTCCCGCCCTGCAGGGCCTCGTGGGAGACCCGGTCTTCGGGAGCACCGCCGTCTACGCCATCTTCAAGATTCCCGGGCCCGAGTCGGACGCCGCCCTGCTCGCCGAGCTCGGATCGGCCCAACCGCCCGTGCTCTACACGGTGATCAATGCCGTGGGTCGGCGCGGCCTGGCCGCCGGGATCGCCCGGCTGGTGGAGCTCAGCGCCTCCGCCGACGGGACCACCGCCACCGCCGCCCTGGTCGCCCTCGGCGACATCGGCACCCGCGAGTCCCTGCAGGCCCTGCGCCAGGCGCATATCTCCGCCAACGCCGGCCTGGATCGCGCCTGGGCCGAGCTGGGCGCGGCCGGCCGGATCGTCGCCGCCTCGCCCGACGACGACCGCGCCGTGGTCGACGATGTCTATAACGAATTGTTCCGTTCCCCGGACCCCGATCCCATCCGGGTCGCCGCGCTGAGGGGCCTGGCCAAGGTGGAAGGGCCGGCCGCCCTGCCGCTGATCTGCGACGCGCTCCACGACCCGCGGTCACGGGTCCGCACGTCGGCCGCCAATCTCTTCGCGGCGACGGCCGACCGGGCGGCCATCGCCAGCTTCAGCCTTCGCTTCTCCACGCTGGATCCATCCGTGCAGGTCGTGATCCTCAACGCGATCGACGCGCGGGGCACGCCGGACGCCCTGCCCCTGTTCCAGATCGGTTTGATCAGCGAGGACGCCGCGGTGCGGATCGCGGCGATCCAGGGCCTGGGCGACGTCGGTGACCCCACGGCCATCGCGCCCCTGATCACGCGCCTGGAAGGCGACTCCGCCGAATCCCGCGCCGCCGCCGATAGCCTCGGGCGCCTGCGGAACCGGCACGTGGTCGATGCGCTGATCGGCGCCCTGGCCAGCTCCACGCCCCGGGTCAAGGCGTCGATCCTGCAAATTCTCGGCGGACGCGCCGACCACCGGGTATTTCCCGTCGCCGTGGCCGCGGTGGACGACACCCAACCCGCCGTCCGGGCCGCGGCCTTTGGAGCCATTGCCTCCACCGCCCGGCAGGATGACCTGCCCACCGTGCTGGGGCTCTTCTCCAAGACCAGGACCGCGTCAGAGCGCCGCTCGATGGAGCGGGCGCTTCTCGAGGTCGTCCGCGTGGCGCCGGATCCCGACGCCGTGGCCGACGCGATCGACCGGACCCTGGGCACGATCCGGGGGCCGGCGCGTTATTCGCTGCTCACGGCGCTGGTGCTGACGGGGACCGACCACGCCCGCGCGATCCTCGCCGGCCTGATGCGCAGCCCCACGACCGAGGAGCGCCGCGAGGTCATCCGCGCCATCTCAGGGGCCCGCAATCCCCGGCTCGACCGCCTGCTGATCGCGGACGCCCGGAACACCCCCGATCCTGTCGAAAGGATCCTCGCCCTGCGGGCCTATCTCGACCTGCTGCAGGTGCCGAACGGCCGCAGCATCGATGAGATCACCGCCGGCTATGGCACGGCCTGGTCGCTCGCCTCCCGCGCCGAGGAGCAGGACGCGATCCTCGCCGCCCTCCGGCACATGAACACCAATGCCGCGGACGCCCAGGCGGCAAAACTCCAGGCGACCCGGGCCCGGCCTACCTCCACCCTATGAGTTCCGCTGACGATTCCTCCCCCGGCTCGGGCGACGCCACCTGGGCGTTCCTCAGCCTCCGGCTCTGGCTCGGCGCCCGCGCGCTGCTGTCCGGCCTCGAGAAGTTCTCGGAAAAAGTGACGGTCGACGAGCCGCTGCGCGACGCCAACGGCGTCCCCGATCCGAGCGGCGCCGTCGTCGAGATCCAGAAGAAGGTCTACGGGCTGAGCCACTATCACGGGGTGGCGGAGTCGCTCCAGACCAAGTTCCTGCAGGAGCCGCTGCTGCCCCCCGCCCTGACCACGCCCTTTTACGCATCGCTGGGCTACGTGCTGGTCGCCCTCGGGGCGATGCTGCTGCTCGGGCTGTGGACCCGGCTTTCGCTGGTGCTCATGGCCGTGCTCTACACCCTGCTGATGGTCGGGCTGCTGCTCATCCACCAGGAGGACGGCGTCGCCTGGCTCGGCATCCATCTCGGGCTGGTCGCCTTTGCGCTCACGCTGGCCAGACACAACCGGTTCGCGCTGACGCGCCGATGCTGAATCCCGCGAACCCGAGTCAACCGGCCGGCCCCATGGATCGCCGCCGGTTCCTGACCACCGCCGCGGCCGCCGGGGCCGCCCTGGCGTTTGCCCGTCCCGCCCGCCTCCTCGCCCAGGCGGGAGGCCCGGCCGGAGTGGTCAAGGTGGCCCTGCTCGGCGTGGGCGCCCAGGGCCGGGTCCTCATGGAGGATACGCTCAAGATCCCCGGGATCCAGTTCGTGGCCGTGTGCGACATCTGGGATTACAACCGGCAGTACGGGCAGCGCTATCTGAAGAAGTTCGGCCATATCGTCCGCACCTACCACGATTTTCAGGACATGCTGGATCAGGAGAAGGATCTGCAGGCCGTCATCGTCGCGACGCCGGACTTCTGGCACGCGCCCCACGCGATCGGATGCATGCGGGCCGGCAAGGACGTTTACTGCGAGAAGATGATGTCCAACACGATCGAGGGCGCGAAGTCGATGGTGCGCGCGATGCGCGAGACCGGCCGGCTCCTCCAGATCGGCCACCAGCGCCGCAGCAACCCGCGTTACCTGGTGGCGCTCCATGACCTGATAGAAAAGGCCAACCTGCTCGGCCGGATCACCACCGTCAACGGCCAATGGAACCGCGCGGTCAGCGCGGACCTCGGCTGGCCGGCGCGGTGGACGATCCCGACCGCCGTCCTGCACCGCTACGGCTTCGAAGACATGCACCAGTTTCGCAACTGGCGCTGGTTCAAGAAATGCGGCGGGGGGCCGCTCTCGGATCTCGGCGCCCACCAGATCGACGTCTTCAACTGGTTCTTCGGCGGGCCGCCGCAGACGGTGCTGGCCGGAGGCGGCAACGATTACTACCCGCACCATGAGTGGTTCGACAACGCCATGGTCATTTACCAATACCAGCTCCCGACCGGCGTGGCACGGGCCTTTTACCAGGTGCAGACGACCACAAGCGCCGGCGGCTATTTCGAGCAGTTCATGGGGATCGACGGGACCCTGAAGATCAGCGAGAACCCGAAATACACCGCCATCTACCGGGAGGCCAGCGCGCCGGATTGGGAGGAGTGGATCCGCCTCCATTACCTCCGGGCCCCCGAGGCGCCACCGCCCGCCGACTCGGACGCCGATGCGGATCTGGCCGACGCCCGCGAGACCGCGGCACTGGCGACCTACGAGCTGCCCGTCGTGCTCCGCAAGCCCGTCCACCAGCCCCATCTGGAGAATTTCTTCAACGCCGTCCGCGGGCAGGGCACGCTCAATTGTCCGGCCGACGAGGCGTTTCGCAGCGAAATCGCGATTTTCAAGGCCTGCGAGGCGGTCTACGCCCGAAAGATGGTTGAAATCACTCCCGACGACCTAAAGATATGAATACCGTGCCCGCCTCTTCCGCCCGCCTTGTCCGCCTTGGCTTTGCCACGGTGGTTACGCTTGCCCTCGCCACTCTGGTCCAAGCCGACCCGATGGTGCCGCTGACCCTCGTGCTGCCCAAGCCCATCCTGGTGGGGACACCGCTGCCGCTGGACAGCTACCACATCCCGCCGGCGCCGGCCAAGCGGCAGGAACTGCTCGTGCCGGTGGGCACCGTGAATCTCGCCCTGCACAAGGACGTGACCAGCAGCGATCCCGATCCGGTCGTCGGCGATCTCAGCCTGATCACCGACGGGGAAAAGGGAGGGGATGAGGGCAATTACGTCGAGCTCGGGCCGGGAAAACAGTGGGTGCAAATCGATCTCGGCCAGGATTATCCCATCTACGCCATCGCCGTCTGGCATTATCACTCGCAGGCGCGGGTGTATTTTGACGTCGTCGTCCAGGTCTCGGACGACCCCGATTTCGTGCAGAACGTCAAGACCGTCTTCAACAACGACAAGGTCAATCGCACGGGCCTGGGCGCGGGCACGGACTCCTACTACATCGAAACGTACGAGGGGAAGCTCATCGACGCCAAGGGCGTTCGTGGCCGCTACGTCCGCCTTTACAGCCGCGGCAACAGCTCGACCGAGATGAACCATTACATCGAAGTTGAAGTTTACGGCAAACCTGGGGCATAAGCGGCAGTTGCTTTGGCTCGCAGGCGCGACGGTGATCGCGCTGGGCCTGCGTCTGGTCCAACTCGACGACCGCCCGGTCCACACGGACGAGGCGGTCAACGCCGTGATCGTCGGCGACATGCTGCAGGGGGCAACCTACCGCTACGATCCCCACGATCATCACGGGCCGGCCTACTACTATCTCACGGCTCCCCTCTGCCGCCTCCTGGGCGCCCGCAGCCTGGCCGACCTTGAGGCCTGGGAGTTGCGCGCCAGCGCGGCCCTGGTCAGTGGCGCGACCATCCTGCTGCTCGGCCTGCTTCTTGCGGAGGACCGCGGCGCCGCTTGCGGTGCCGCGGTGTTCCTGACCGTCGGGGCGCCGTTCGTCTACTACGGGCGCTACGCCATCCACGAATCGCTGTTGGTTTTTGGCACGCTGCTCGCCCTGGCGGGCGGATGGCGCTTCTGGCGCACGGGGCGCATCAGATGGGCCGCCCTGGGCGGACTGGGCCTCGGGCTCGCCGCCTGCACCAAGGAATCGACCCCGGTGACCGCCACAGCCGTCGTGCTCGCCCTGGCGCTCGGAGCCAGCCACCCCACCACCCGCCGCCAGTGGCGCGACGGCCGGGAACCGGGGCTCACCGGCATACGGACGCTCGCGGGTGTGCTGCTGGCCGCCGGAGTCGCCGTCGCCCTGGCGCTGGCCCTTTACAGTTCGCTGGGGCGAAACCCGACGGGCCTGGCCAGCGCGATTCGGGCATATGGGTATCTTTGGGTTCGCGCGGTCAGCGGCGCGGGTCACCAAAAGCCGTGGTGGACGTACCTGGCGTGGCTGGCCGAACCCAACCCGCTTTGTCCGCCCTGGTTTGGTTGGGCGCTTCTCAGCGGCGCGATCGGGGGAGCGGCGCATGCCTTCTTGGGGCGCAGCACCGTCCCGCTCATCCGCTTCTTGGCGATTTTCAGCGCCATTCTCATCATCATCTATTCGGCGACTCCCTATAAGACGCCCTGGCTCATGCTCGACTTCCTGGCCCCAGCCGCGGCGGTCGCAGGCTACGGCCTCAGCGCCGGCCTGAAAGCCCTCGCCGCCAGCCCGCTGCGCGCCGCCAGCGTGGCCGCGGCCCTCCTCATGGCCGCGCTGTTCGCCCGGGAGTCGGTCCGGTTGTGTTTTCGCTACGCGGATGACCCGTTCAACCCCCTGGCGTATTCGCCGACCTCGCCGGACCTGGCGCGCCTGGCCGCCCGGCTCGACCGGCAGGCCGCCCACTCCCCGCAGGGCCGGAACCTGCTGATTCAGGTGGTGGCCACCGATTATTGGCCGCTGCCCTGGTATCTCCGGAGATTTCCCCGCGTGGGCTACTGGAGCCAGCTGCCGGACCACCTCGACGGCGAGGTGCTGCTGGCCTCGCCCGACGAGGCCGGCGCGGTGGAAGCCCGGCTCGGGCCGGGCTGGCACCGGGAGTTTTACGGGCTGCGCGCCGACGTGCTCATCTTCCTCTATACCCGGGATCCGGCCGACCATGCCTGAGGCCATCCACACGTTCCGGCATGAGGCCATGGCCACCTATTTCGAGATCCGGATCGCGGGGGCGAAGTCCGACTATGCCGGCCAGGCGGCGCAGGCCGCTTTTGCCGTGATCGAGCGGGCCGAGGCCCTCCTCAGCCGCTATCTCGAATCGAGCGAGATCAGCCAGATCAACCAATTGCAACCCGGCGAGGTCGTGCGCGTCAGTCCCGAGGTGTTCGACTGCCTTGAGCAGTCCCTCCGCCTGCAGGAGATGACTCGGGGCGCCTTCGACCCTGCCCTCGGCGCGCCGGTGGCCGCCTCACGCGGCCAGCTGCTGATGGACCGCGACAGTCTCCTCATCGGCCTGCAGGGTGCCCCCGTCTCGCTCGACTTGGGGGCCATCGGCAAGGGCTACGGGCTGGACCTGGCCGCGAGCGAGCTGGGCTCCTGGGACATCGGGCGGGCCCTATTGATCGGCGGCGGCAGCAGCTTGCTGGCCCTGGGCGACTCCGGCTCCGCCCCCACACCCGGTTGGGAAATTTCGCTCGGGGGCGTCTCGCCCCTGCGGCGCCTGGTCCTGGATAATCGGGCGCTCGGCAGCTCCGGTACGGCGGTCAAGGGCGAGCACATCACCGACCCCCGCACCGGCCAGCCGGTCCCCGCCGGCCACCGCACGTGGGCGGCCGCCGCCACCGCCGCGGCGGCCGACGCCCTCTCCACCGCATGGATGGTCCTGAGCCCGGTGGAAATCGAGGAGATCTGCGCCGCCCATCCCGGCATCGGGGCGATCGTCCAGTCCGAGAACTCCGGAGCCCCGCTCTGGTCCTGCGGCAGCCTCGATTTGGAAAACCCACCGGGGCCAAGCAAGCCAGACCGGTCGGCCCCGTGAGTGAACTTCACTTGCCGCCGTCGCGGTCCGGGAGGTGAAACTTGTGAAAGATCCGGTGCACGAAGGGTCCCAGGATCAGGCCCGTCACCGTGATGAAGGCCAGTCCGCTGAAGAGTGCGTAGCATCCGGCGAACACCTTGCCCGGGCGGGTCTCCAAGGTCGAGACCGGGCCCATCCCCGAGAGGATCATGGACGCGTTCACAAACGCGTCGACCCAGGTCATCTTCTCGGTCAGCCGGTAACCGACCATGCCCAGGCCGAGCCCAATCCCCAGGACCCCAAAGCCGAATGAGGTAGTTCGAACGACCCGCCAGAAAAAGAGACGGCGCGGAAGCACCGGCGCGCTTGCGCGCTCGAAATAGATCAGGTGGCGCTTCACACGGGAGAGAGCGAATTCAAAGTGCAAGGCTGACGCAAGACTGGCCTGCCGAGGCTCCGGCGTGGGGTTGGCTCGGCCCGTCTCCTGCTGCCCGCTGCACGCGGGCATACGCCGGGCAGTCTTCAGGCCACTGCCGTGGCGCTGAAGACTGGCTCGCCAGGCGGAAGCGCGATTTTCGGCTCGGCCCGTCTCCTGCCCGCTGCACGCGGGCATACGCCGGGCAGTCTTCGGGCCACTGCCGTGGCGCTGAAGACTGGCTCGCCAGGCGGAAGCGCGCTTTCGGCTCGGCCCGTCTCCTGCCCGCTGCACACGGGCATACGCCGGGCAGTCTTCAGGCCACTGCCGTGGCGCTGAAGACTGGCTCGCCAGGCGGAAGCGCGATTTCGGCTCGGCCCGTCTCCTGCCCGCTGCACGCGGGCATACGCCGGGCAGTCTTCAGGCCACTGCCGTGGCGCTGAAGACTGGACCAGACCGGAATCAAACCGGCGACCTCTTCGTTGCGAACGAAGCGCTCTATCAACTGAGCTACTGGCCCATGAGGAACGTGAGGTATTGCGAAACCCCGCGGCCCAAGTCAACACCCGTCGTCGGGAAACCGTGGATTGGTCAGTGCCTCTTGGTCCCGAAAATCCAATACAGGATCATCGGCGCCACGATGAAAAACCCCATCACCCAGTAGAGGACGGCCTGCGCGCGCCGGCCCTTGGCTTTTTCCGCTTCGGAGAGTTCGGCCATCGCAAGAAGAGTTCTGGTGGTTTTTTGGCTTTAGGCCTAACGCTTAGGCCCTACAGCTTAACGTCAACATGCCTCTCCAACACTGGCTGGTAAAGCAGGAACCCGAGTCATACCCGTGGGACGCCTTCGTGCGCGACGGGGGCACCGCCTGGGAGGGCGTGCGCAATTACCAGGCGCGGAACAACCTCAGGGCGATGGGGGTCGGCGACCGGGTGCTGTTCTACGCCAGCGGCGAGTCAAAATCCGTGATCGGGATCGCCGAGGTCGCCCGGGCCGCGTTTCCCGACGCCACCGCGGATGAGCCGGGCTGGGTCGCCGTCGAGCTCAAGCCGGTGCGCGCGCTGGCGCGCCCGGTATCCCTGGCGCAGATCAAGGCCGAGCCCGCGCTCGCCCAGATCGCCCTGGTCCGCCACACCCGCCTTTCGGTCATGCCGCTGGGCCGGGTGGAATTCAACCGGATCGTCAAGCTCGGCTCCCGCGCCTAAGCCTGGATCGCGCCCATGCTGAAGCAATTGACCATCCTCAGCCCCGGCCTGCTCGGCGGTTCGGTCGCCCGCGCCGCCCGGCAGCAGGGCGCGGCACGCCGCATCGTCGTCTGGGCGCGGCGCCCCGAGACCCGGCGCGCCCTGGTCGCGCAGGAGTGGTGCGATATCGCCGCTGAATCCCCCGAAGCCGCGGTCAAGACCGCCAACCTGGTGGTCATCGCGGCGCCGGTCGATGCCATCGTCCCCCTGATTCGCCAGATCGCGCCACACCTGATCCCAGGCGCCGTCGTGACCGACGTGGGCAGCGTCAAGCGCGCGATCGCGCAGCAGGGGCAGGACGCCCTCGGGACGCGCGCGCACTTTGTCGGGTCCCACCCCATGGCCGGCTCGGAGAAGACCGGATGGGAAAACGGCACCGCGAGCCTGTTCGAGCACCGCACCTGCTTTGTCACGCCGATCCCGGCCACCGACCCGAAGGCGGCCGCGACCGTCGCCGGTTTCTGGACCCAGCTCGGCGCCAGCGTGGTCAGCGTCAGTCCGGAGCAGCACGACGAGATCGTGGCCCATATCAGCCACCTGCCCCAGGTGCTCGCCTCCAGCCTTTGCGCGTTTCTCGCCGGCGCCGACCCCTCCTGGAGGCTTTACGCCGGGGGCGGCCTCCGCGACACGACCCGCATTGCGGGGAGCGATCCGCAGCTCTGGAAGACGATTCTCGAGCAAAACCGCGACGAGGTGCTCAAAGCCCTGCAGGGCCTCCGCGGCGAACTGGAAGCCTTTCAGGACGCGCTGGCCCGCGGCGACTGGGAAGACGTCACTCGGCGATTGGCCCGGGGCAAGGAATACCGGGACGGCTTTCCGCCTACTTGATCAGCTTGACCATCGCGACCGTGGCCGCGACCTGCCCGACCCAAAAGACAAACATCCAGCGAAGCATCTCCGATTTCGTGTCGGCGAACCTAGTTTCCAAACGAGCCATGTTTGTATCCAACCGGGCCATGTCCAAATGTAATGCCGACTCCATTCTGGTCATCTCCTGTTTGAGTGTCGCTTCCATCTGGATTGCCTGGCTTTCCATTCTGCCGACCTCGTCCTTTGCCGCAAGTATTTCTGCCTGCCGCGTATTGTTATCATCGAGCCCACTTCCAATGGCTTCGGTTATCGCGTGCGCTTGGGTGTCGGAGAGCTCTCCCGCTTTAAGTGTCTCGTAGGTTTTGAGTGAATTGATCATGATGCCTGATAATAACAAGTGAACGCCGAGGCCCTTCCATGACACTCACCGACGTCCTGCCCATCAAACCTCTCACGCACCCGTTGCGCGGAGAAGTCTCGGTGCCCGGATCGAAGAGCCTGACCAATCGTGCCTTGTTGCTGGCAGCGCTCTGCGATGGGCCGGTCGTGCTGTCCGGAGCGCTTTTCAGCGAGGATTCTCGGATCATGGTCGATTCGCTGCAACGGCTGGGATTCAAGGTGACTCCCAACGAGTCCGCGACGACGATCAGGGTCGAGGGACGTGGCGGGAGCGTCCCGGCCGAACAGGCTAATCTATTCGTCGGGAACGCTGGTACCGCGGCCCGCTTCCTGACGGCCCTGTGCGCGGCAGCACCGCGCGGTGTCTTCAAGATCGACGGTGTTGAGCAGATGCGAAACCGTCCGATGCGCGGCCTAATCGAAGCCCTCCGGGCTCAAGGAGCTGACATCCAATGCACCGCCCGAGAAGGATTCTTGCCGATCGTCGTCACGGCCAAGGGTCTGCGCGGAGCCGCGGTGAAGATCGATGCCGGGGCCAGCAGTCAGATGCTATCGGCGATCATGATGACCGCGCCTCTTGCGAAAACCGACACCAACGTCGAGTTGGTCGGTTCAGTGCGGGAGCCGTTTGTCGACATGACGCTCGCGATCATGCAGCGCTTCAGCGTCACGACGCGAATTGAAGATGGGGTTTTTAAGATTCCGACGACACCGTATAAGTTCTTCGGCCCGATGGAATCCCTCGGTCAGGGACCGAAATACCACATTGAACCAGACGCGACTGCCGCGAGTTATTTTCTTGCCCTACCGCTGGCTGTTTCATCCGGGGGCTCAGTCCGGATTGACCATTTGCACCGAACCGGAGGCCTTCAGGGAGACATTCGCTTTGCCGACGTTCTCGAAAACACCGGCGTACGATTTTCGGAAGACGGCAGGGGTATCATATCTTCGATTGATCGATCGGCCAGGCGTCCCAGTGTGTCGCAGAACTTTTCAAGATTCTCGGACACCTTCCTCACCCTCGCCGCCCTCGCTCCCCTCCTCGAAGGCCCGACCCGCATCACCGGCATCGCCCACACCCGCAAGCAGGAGACCGACCGCGTCGGCAACATGGCCAAGGAGCTGAGGAAACTCGGCCAGGAAGTCGTCGAGACCGAGGATGCCCTGGAAATCCACCCGCGATCGCTTCCCCGCACCAGCGCGCCGGTCGAGATCGAGACCTACGGCGACCACCGGTTCGCGATGAGTTTCGGCATCCTGGGGTGCCACGACCGGCACGGCGACGGCCGGCCATGGCTGGCGATCCGGGATCCGGGGTGCTGCGCCAAGACTTTTCCCCAGTTTTTTGCATTGCTGGACTCGCTGCGCCGCGAATCGTCGGAAGCAGATGGCCGATAATACCTTCACGATCGTCGCGATCGACGGCGGCGCCGCCGCGGGCAAGACCTCCACCGCCCGCGCGCTCAGCGAACGCTTCAACCTGCTGCACGCCGACTCCGGCTCGCACTACCGGGCGCTCACCGCCGACCTGCTGCGCCGGGGCATCGCGCCGGAGGACCGGCCCGCCGTGCTGGCGGCGCTGCCCCGCCTGCGGCTCGGCACGCGGGTGTCCGGCCGCACCTCGCTGGTCGAAATCGACGGCCGGGCCGTCTCCGGCGAGGAGATCCGCAGCCCCGCGGTCAACGCCGCCGTGTCCCATTTTGCCGCCATTCCCGAGCTGCGCGCCTCCCTGCTGGCCTACCAGCGCGAGCAGGCCGCGGTGGCCCGCGCCCATGGGTTCCGCGGGCTGGTGATGGAAGGGCGCGACGTGGGGTCGGTGATTTTTCCCCGGGCCGACCTGCGTTTCTTCCTCCATGCGGACCCCTCGGAGAAGGCCCGGCGCCGTGCCCGGGAGGGTCACCACGACGCCGTGGCCGAGCGCGACCGCATCGACTCGTCCCGCGCGACCGCCCCCCTGCATTGCGCGGATGGTGCGATCTCGCTCGACACCACGGGCCTGACGCTCGCGCAAGTGATCGAGCAGGTGGCCGCGCCGATCGCCGCGCGCCTGGCGACTGCATGAGCCACTCCTACCCGCAAGTCGAGATGACCCCGGTGTATGGCATCTGCCACGCCGTCCTGGATATCCTGACCGCCATTTGCTTTCGCGGCGACATCACCGGGACAGAAAACCTGCCCATGATGGGAGGCTTCCTGCTGGCGGCCAACCACGCGAGCTTCATCGACCCTCCGCTCGTCGGGCTGCCCCTGCCGCAGCAGGTGTGCTTTTTCGCCCGCAAGTCGCTCTGGCGGCCCGGCATCGCGGCCTGGTGGCTCGATGCGGTCGGGTGCATCCCGGTCGACCGGGACGGCTCCTCGGACGTCACCGCGATCAAGCGGGTGCTGCTGGCGGTGCGCCAGGGCAAGGTGATCATCCTGTTTCCCGAGGGCACGCGCTCGCCCGACGGCCAGCTGCAGACGCCGAAGCCGGGAGTGGGCCTGATCGCCTGCCGCACGGCTTCGACGGTAGTTCCGGCGCGGCTCTTCGGATCCTTCGAGGCCTATGGCCGCGGCGGCCGCCTGCGGCTGGGCACGCCGGTCGCCATCACCTACGGCCGCCCGCTTGCCCCCGCCGACTACGACGACCCCCGCGACGGCAAGGAGCGCTACCAGCGGGCCGCCGAGCGGATCATGGCCGCGATCGCGCGGCTGGAGCCGCCCCGTTATTCCGTGATTTGACGCCCTATCCGCGCGAATTTGCAGTAGACGCGACGTCCATGTCGCGCCCGGAAGCGGCAACAGCATGCCGCTTCTACCCTCATGGCATTTCTGCGGAAGAGCCTACTCCAGGCCGCTGGCCTTCCGGGCCCGTTTAAGCACGCCCGACGCCACCGCGCGCGCCCGCGCCGCGCCCTCGCGCAGCACGGTCTCGATGTAATCGGGATGCGCGGCCAGCTCGTCCCGGCGGGCGCGGGCCGCCGCGAAGAAATTCCAGTAATGCTCGAAGAGCGCCTTCTTCAGGTCCCCGTAACCCAGGCCGCCGGCGCGGAGACGGCTTTCGTAGTCGGCGGCCACATCCGCCGGCGCGAACAGCCTGAGCAGCTGGATGGCGATGTTCTTCTCCGCATCCGGCTTGGGCTCCTGCGGCGTCCGGCTGTCCATGACGATGCCCATGACCCGCTTCCGCAGCGCCTTTTCGTCCCCGAAGATCTCCAGTGTGTTGCCGTAACTCTTGCTCATCTTCTGGCCGTCGAGGCCCGGGACCAGCGCGACCTCCCGGCGGATCTCCGCCTCGGGCACGACCAACGTCTCGCCATACGCCTGGTTGAACTTCACCGCGACATCGCGGGTGATTTCCAGGTGCTGCTTCTGGTCGCCGCCCACCGGCACGCGGTTGGTGTCGTAAAGCAGGATGTCGGCTGCCATGAGGACCGGGTAGGCGAACAATCCGAAATTCGGCGCGATGCCGTTGGCGAGCTTGTCCTTGTAGCTGGTCGCCCGCTCCAGCAGCCCCATCGGCGTCAGGGTGCCGAGGATCCACATGAGCTCAACCACCTCGGGCACGTCGCTTTGGCGCCAGAAGACAGCCTGCTTCGGATCGAGGCCGCAGGCGAGCCAGTCGAGCGCGACGTTGAAGGTGTTGCGGCGGCGCTGCTCCGGGTCGAAGAGCGCGGTCATCGAATGGTAGTCGGCGATGAAATAAAAGCATTCGCCGCGCGCCTGGGCCTCGATCGCCGGGCGCATGGCGCCGAAATAGTTGCCGATGTGCAGCGTGCCGGTGGGCTGGATGCCCGTCAGGGTTCTCATGAGATTCAGCGTCGCGGCACGAAGGCCACCGTGCTGCGGGACTTGGCGATGGTCGCGGGCGGCAGGTAGCCGCTGAAGGCGACCGTGGGCATGACCAGGGAGCGCGGGCCCAGGAGCGAGCCGGGATTGAGGACGGCATTGCAGCCGACCTCGGCCCGCTCGCCGACGATCGCGCCCAGCTTGCGCAGCCCCGTGTCGACTGCGCTGTCCGCGGTGCGCACCACGACATCCCGCTGGTCGAGCCGCAGGTTGGAGCAGATCACCCCCGCGCCGAAATGGGCGCCGTTGCCCAGGATGGAGTCGCCCACGTAATTGTAATGCGGGGTCTGGACGTCATCCATCAGCAGGCAGTTCTTGTATTCGCACGCATTGCCCAGCACGCAGCCCGCGCCGACGATCACGTTGGTGCGGACCAAGGCCCCGGCCCGGATTTCGGTGTTGGGCCCGATCCAGACCGGACCGATGATCACGGCGTAGGGCGGCAGCTTGACGGTCGGATGCAGGTAGACCGGACCCTCCAGGTGCACCCCGGCCGGCTTGGAGATCAGCGGGGGCGACTCGAACCGCCAGGCCGCCAGGGCCGGGCCGATCTGCCGCAGCCACTCCCAAGGCGCGGCCTCCGCGGCAAAAAAAGACGCGAACGCCGCCAGCGAGGGCGGCAGGGTGAAAAATTCGAAGGCCTTCATGGAAATGTGTCCCGACTACATCACTCCATAAGGCTGCGCCGCCGCAATCAATGTTTTTGAACAGGAAGGCCGGGAAGGTCGGGAAGCGGTCAAACCATCCGCGTCCTCTTCCCGATCTTCCCGGCCTTCCCGTTCAAAGTCATATCCGGCGCATTGGCCGCTTTTTTTTCGGGCCAACTCCCCTCAATTCTGAAAGGAAGTGTGTTCCATATATGAGCCAACGATTCAACATGTGCGGCCACGCCGCGCCGAAGCTGGATGCGGTCCGGATCGGGATGGTCGGATTGGGCGCCCGCGGCACCGCCCTGCTGGGCCAGCTTCGCCATATTTCGGGAGTCGAGATCCGGGCGCTGTGCGCCGCCCGCCCCGCCCAGATCGACCGGGCTCTGGCCATCCTCTCCGGCTCCCCCGGACCCAAGCCGGCAACGTATGCGGCAGGTGGTGACGAATGGAAGAAGCTCTGCGACCGGCCCGACCTCGACGTGGTCTATGTCTGCACCCCCTGGGACCTCCACACCCCGATCGCCTGCCACGCGATGGAGGCCGGCAAACACGCGGCCGTCGAGGTCCCGGCCGCCCGGACGATCGAGGAATGCTGGCGGCTGGTCGAGACCTCCGAGCGCACCCGGCGCCACTGCCGCATGCTTGAGAATTGCTGCTATGACTTCTTCGAACTGCTGACCCTCAACCTGGCCCGCCAGGGCTTCTTCGGCGAAATCGTCCATTGCGAAGGAGCCTACATTCACCACCTGGTGGACGAGAATTTCAGCAAGACCGCCCACCACGACCAGTGGCGGTTGAAGGAGAACCTGCGCCAGGGCAACCTGTACCCCACCCATGGCCTGGGCCCGGTCTGCCAGATCCTCAACATCAACCGCGGGGACCGCCTGGACTACCTCGTCTCCGTTTCCAGCGGGGACTTCACCATGGGCGCGCGGGCGCGCGAACTCGCGGCGGGGGACGCCGACTTCAAGCCTTTCGCCGACCAGGCGTTCCGGGGCAACATGAACACGACCACCATCCGGACCCGGCGGGGGCGCACGATCCTGCTGCAGCACGACGTGTCGTCGCCGCGGCCCTATTCCCGCATTCACCTGGTCAGCGGCACCCGCGCCTTCGCCTGCAAGTACCCGGAGCCGCCCCGGATCGCGGTCGGCGAGCACTGGCTGCCGCCCGCGGAGTTCGCCGCGCTCCGCGAGAAATACACCCCGGAAATCGTCACGCGGATCGGCCAGGCGGCCGAGCGGATCGGGGGCCACGGCGGCATGGATTTTCTCATGAACTGGCGGATCATCGACGGCCTGCGCCACGGGCTGCCGATGGACGACGATGTCTACGACGCCGCCCTGTGGAGCGCGATCGCGCCGCTGACCGAGTGGTCCGTCGCCCACCGTTCCGCGCCGATCGACGTGCCCGACTTCACCGGCGGCGCCTGGACGGACAACCCCCCGGTCGATGTCTCCCTGCGGGGCGGCGGCACCACCGGCATCATCCCGTGAGCGCCTCCTTGAAGTGGCGCCGGCACATCGCCACATAGCGGTCGTTGCCGCCGATCTCCACCTGGGCACCCGTCTTGACCGCCCGGCCGTCAGCGGCCACCCGCAGGTTCATCGTGGCCTTGCGGCCGCAGTGGCAGATCGTCTTCAGCTCGGTGAGATTGTCGGCCAGCGCCAGCAGTTCGGCGCTGCCCGGAAAGAGGTTGCCCTGGAAATCGGTCCGCAGGCCGTAGCACAGGACCGGGATGCGCAGCGTGTCCGCGATGTCGGTGGCCTGCCGGACCTGCGCCCGGGTGAGAAACTGCGCCTCGTCGACCAGCACGCACGCCACGGGCGTCCCCGCGTGCTCCATGCGGACCTTCTCGAGCAGGTCATCCCCTTCCCGGAGCGGGATCGCGTCGGAGGAGAGGCCGATCCGGGACTCGATCCGGCCGAGCCCGGCGCGCTGGTCCAGCGCCGGGGCGAACAGCAGCGTGCGCATCCCCCGTTCGTGGTAGTTGTAGCTGGACTGCAGCAGCACGGTGCTCTTTCCGGCGTTCATCGCCGAGTAATAAAAGTAGACCTTAGACATGGGGGGTGGCGGTACGGGGCGGGGAAATGGCGCGGTAGGTCACCGGCACCTGCCAGTCCGCGTAATTCGGGTCGAAGGCCTTCATTGCCTTGACCACCTGCTGGCGGAAGGTCGTCTCGATCAGGGCGCCCTGCCCCGGCCAGATCTTGAAATGGACCCGGAAGAATATCCACCCGCCGCCCGGCGCCGTCTCCACGCCTCCAATCAGCGGCTCGTCCAGGATGATCCCCCCGAATTGCGCCCGCACGCCCTGGGCGATGGCCGCAACGGCCGCAACCACCCGGGCCGCGTCGGCTCCCTCTGGAACCTGAGGATCGGCATAGGCGTCGATCCCGCCATGGGGGAACCGGCTGACGTTGGCGATGGTGCGGTTGGGGATGAACACCTCCTGGTTGTAGAAATTGACCAGTTTGGTGAAGCGGAGCCCGATCTCGTCGACCCGGCCGATCACCGAAACGGTGCCCACCACCTCCACCATGTCGCCCACGTCCATGGCGTCCCAGAAGATCACGGTCAGGCCGATCACGACGTCCTGCACCAGGCCCTGCGAGCCGAAGCTGATCGCCAAGCCGACGACGGAGGCGCTGGCCAGGTAGGCCGTGAGGTTGACGCCGATTTCCTGCAGGATCAGCCCGAGCCCGAAGAAGTAGATGACAAAGATAACCCCGCTGACGATCAGCCGGGCGACCGTGATGAGCTTCGGCTGCTGGGCCACAAAGCCGAGGGGGCTCGTCTGCTCGTGGCTCTTGTAGATGAACCACTCGCTGATGTGGCGGATCGCCTTGACCACCAGGTGCGCCAGGATGGCCAGCCCGATGATGATGAAGATGCGCGTCGCGGTGGAGGTCTGGTGGCCGAAGTAATGGGCGTAGGCGCGGCTCATCACGGTCTCGTCCGCGTGAAAACTGGCCAGGATGGGAATGGGGGCGGTCATGGTGATGGGTTCAGGGATGCGCCGCGGCCGGCGGCGGCGGGGCCGCATCGTGGTAGTCCATCAGCCGGGGTTCGCCCACTTCGACGTGCCCCGCGGGCAGCAGAATCCATTGCGGCCGCCGGGTCTCGCGCCCGAACAGCGGGCCCCCGCTGGCGATCAACGCGGGGAGCGCCGAGGCAACTTCCACGCCGCCCGAGGGCATGCTCATTTTGGCGGCCCAGAGCATCACCTTGCGGTGCTTGCGGTAATAGGCGGCGAAATCGTAGGCGACGACCGTGACGAAATAGCGGTTTTGCTGGATGCCCTGCATCACCGCCTCCTTCTCGAAGTTGAGGTCCAGGTCGTTCAGGCTGTTGCCGGCGACGAGCGCCAGCTCCTGGCTTTCATTGGCGACCGCCACGTTGGGCAGGTTCGAGTCCGTGGTCAGGTCGATGGCCACCGGGTTCATGCAACCCCAATGCAGCACGAGGATCAGCGAGGGAGCGGGCACCAGCGACAGGATCCCGCCGTCTCCCCCCGCCGCCGAGACGCGGCGCGAGACCAGGTAGCCCTGCCTCGCCAGGGCGCGGGCGAGATGTTGCACCACGGGCAGCGCCGGCGGCGGCTTTTCCCCGGCGATCGCGGTCCCGAGCTCGCGGTAGCCGCCGACCACCGGGTAGTAATAGACCGGATGTTCCGGGGAGGGATGCGCCACCTTCCGGCCCGCATCGGTCAGGTCGACGTTGACGTTGACCTGCCAGGCCGCGGCGGCACCCAGGGCCCGCGCGGACAGCAGGAGGGCGAACAGCGGGCTCAGGCGGGCCGGGAGGCGTGAGGTCAGGGAGGCCAAGGTTGCCAGGCAGTGAACAGGTTTTCCCCGTTTGAACCAGCGAGAAACGGCGCGCCGGTCCGGTCATTCGCCGCCGGCCCACTTCGGCTTGTGGCGGAGGTGGTAAAGCCGTTCGCCGGCCTGGCGGACGAGGAATACCCCCTCATCCTCGCGGTTGGCATAGGACTCGACGTCGATCGAACGCCAGTCGCGGTAACCGAGGTTGATCCGGCGGCAAACCTCCTCCGGCAGTCCCGTGGCCAGGGTCACGCGCACCCGCGGCGTCTCGACGCCGGTCCGCTCGTCGTAGGTGCCGATGCCGTACACATGGGTCGAGTGGGCCAGGGTGCCCCAGGGGTAGTCCTTGAACTTGTCCCATTGCTTGAGGAAGTAGTCGCGGCAGTGGTAGCCCACCTGCAGGATGAACTGGGCGTGGGTGGTGGAGATCTCGTGCAGATGCGGCGCGTAGATGACAAGCTCCCCCCCGTCGGCCACCACCGGCTCCAGCTTGTACATGCACTTGCCGGCGACCCAGAGCTCGTCGTACATCGCCGGCGCGCAGGAAAGCACGGTCGAGAAGGGATGATCCTTGTAATCGATGTGTCGCTGCCGGGAGAGGTCGCTGGCAAGGTCCCAGGCCTGCTCCGGAGTGCCGGCGAAGAGTCCGGCCAGGGCGCCATGCCCCTCGACCACCAGGCAGAAGCACAGCTTGGGCAGGGTCACCATCGACCCGGCGCGGTCGACCACCTTGCGCACCGGAGTCCACTTGTTGCCGATGATCATCGGATTGGTCACCACCGCGCCCAGCCAGTGGAAGAAATTGAGGACGCCCGGCCCGGACACCCCCGGGAACAGGTACTTGTTGCCGCCGGAGAACCCGACCACCTCGTGGGGAAACACCGGCCCGCAGATCACGATCTGGTCGTAGTCGAAGAGCCGGCGATTGACGTCCACCGGCACGTCCATCGCGAACCGCCCCTCGGACAGCGCGCTGATCTCCGCCGCCGGGATGACGCCCAGGCGCCGCAGCGCCGCCGGGTTGTCCCACTCGTGGTTGAGAAAGGCGACCGAGCGGTAAGTCGTCGCCCGCTCCTCGGCGGTGATTTCGAGCCGGGCATTGATCGCGGCCTCGCTCATCGGCGGATGGGTGCCGAGGGCGATCAGCACGTCGAACTTCGCCGCGGTGCGCCCGATCGCGTCAAACAGGGCGCGGAACATCAGCCCGATCGGCGCCGTGCGGGTGCCATCCGGCACGATCAGCACGATCCGCCGGCCGGCGAACGACCCGGACCCGCAGACGCGGGCGACGAAGGCGCGGGCCGCCTCGGCCGACACGGCCTGGCCGGGGGCGGCGATCAATGGCTCGGGGAATGGGGACATCGGCGGATGGCAACAAATTAGGACACCTGTACTTTTTCCAACTATAATCTTGCCCGTTGCCCGGGAAGTTTCAATGAACTTTCCCGCGTGGACTCATCCGCTTACCTTCGCGGTCTCTTCGGCCTGGGCGGCAAGGTCGCCGTCGTCATCGGGGGCACCGGGGAGCTGTGCGGCGCGATGGCGGAGGGCCTCGCCGCCGCCGGCGCCGAGACCGTGCTGGTCGGCCGGGACGCCGGGAAGGCGGCCGCCCGCCTGGAGCGCATCGCCGCGGGCGGGGGCCGGGCCTGGTTCCACTCCGCCGAGGCGTCCAGCGCGGGCGCCCTCCGCGGCCTCCTCGCCGCGGTGCTGGAGCGGTCCGGCCGGGTCGACATCGTGGTCAACGGGGCGGGAGTCAACTCACCCACCCCCTTCCTGGAGATCGCCGAAGAGGAGTTCGACCGGATCATGCGGGTGAACTTCAAGTCGGTGTTCCTCGGCTGCCAGGTCTTCGGCCGCCACCTCGTCGAGCGCGGCCAGGGCGGCGCGATCATCAACCTGGGCTCGATGGCCGGCTGGGTGCCCCTCTCGCGCGTCTTCACCTACTCGGCGAGCAAGGCCGCCGTGCACAACCTCTCGAAGAACCTCGCCCGGGAATGGGCGCCGCAGCGCGTCCGGGTGAACACCCTGGTCCCGGGTTTCTTCCCCGCCGAGCAGAACCGCAAGGTCCTGACCCCCGAGCGGGTCGCCGCGATCATGGGCCATACGCCGATGCGCCGCTTCGGCGAGGCACGCGAGCTGGTCGGCGCGACCCTGCTGCTGGCGGGCGACGGCGGTTCCTTCATCACCGGCGCGGAGATCGCGGTGGACGGCGGTTACCACGCCATGACCATCTGACGGGTTTCCGGAAGGGGTAAATAAAAGGACACGAGTCCTAATACGAGTCTTGTCATCGGGCTTCGGGTGTGTCGGAATGGCCGTCCAGCCCACCCCCCGGCCCGCCTTCATGACCCCGATCAACGCGTACCTGCTGAAGAACCAACTGCGTCTGGCGACCAATCCGTGCGTGAGCCCGGACTGCTGCCTGGACTGGCCCTCCCTCCGCGACCGGCTACGGCGCGGTGAACCGGTGCGGGTCCATGCCCTCAGCGCCTTCGAGACGGCGGACGGCGCCTGGACGCTGCTGGAGGATGCCGCCACGGGCGATTGCGCCTGGCGGCTAACGTGGCATGGGCTTCCAGCCCATGATGCGAAAACATGGGCTGGAAGCCCATGCCACTCTATCCTGGAAGACGGCACCGCCCTGCCGGACGGCTCCACGGTCTTCCCCGCCACCTTCACCAATCTCCTTCGCCTGAAAAACCGGGTGCAGGAGCACAATCCGGCGTCGACCATCTTTCCGACGGCGGCGGGGAGCCTCGGCCGGAGCACGCTGGGCATCGGCGCCCGCTTCACCACCCTGCACTGGCCCGCCGTCGAGTGGGCGATGGCCCAGCTGAACCTCGGGCTGACCGCCAACCAGAATTCGATTCCCCGCGAGCTCGTTTACGACGTGAACGCGATGCTGGAGGGACGCCTCGACACCGTGCCCTTCCCCTTCATTGGCGCCAACGTGCCCGAGGGCCACCAGGGCCAGAGCGTCGAGGGCATGAGCCACGCCTGCGTGCTGTCCAAGCTGAAGACGGGATTCCACCGGCGCGGGATCGCCTGGAGCTTCAATGCCGACCACCAGCCGATCGGCGGAAAGTTCGACCGGCGCGAGCCCCAGCTGGTCGCCGGCTGCATCCTTGCCAGCTACATCACCTTCGACCTCTCCCCCGGGCTCGCGCAGCCGGGCGGGAACGGCGCGGGCGCCTCCGCTCCGGCCGCCGACCTGGTGGCGCGAGTGCAGGCGCGGGTCGCGGCCGCCGGGGTCGCGCTCGATGCGGGGGAATTTTCCCGGCTGCTCGACCAGGTCTGGCCCGCGCTGCAGAAGATGAAGCGCCGCGACGACCTCTATCGCGCGGCCCGCGAGCGCCTCTTCACCACGGCGGTGGGCCGCGCCTACCTCCGCGAGCTGTCGATTGACGAGCTGCCCGGCCTGACCGCGCCCGAGACGACCGCCGTCATGCTCGCCCTCTGCGAGGCCCTGGACATGCGCATTCACTTCGTCGCGCCGGCCTTCGGCTTCCAGAAGAACTCCCCTTTCCCCGACAACGCGGTCCTGCGGGACCTGATCACCCGGCAGTTTGCGGTGAGCGAGAAGTTCGGGGCCGGCATCGGCTTTCACTCGGGCTCCGGCAAGTCCGCCGACAACTACCGGGTGATGGGCGGGGTGACCGGGGGCCGGCTGGAGATCAAGACCAGCGGGAGGTACACCTACGAGATGGGCCGGGCGCTGGCGGACTCCACCGACGCCGCCGATCAGGCGCTGTGGCGGGACTGGCACCGCTTCACCCGCGAACTCGCGCTGCTCGGGGCCTTCAGCGCCGACGCCACGGAGCGGAAGATGGCCCGGATCTTCGTCGTGGACGCCTTGCGCCGGGACGGCCGGCCGGCCGAGGTCTTCGGCTCGCCCGCGTCGTGCCGCGCGGCGCTGGAAGCCCTGGTCCCCAGTCCCGAACACATGTTCTGGTTCGAGTACAATTTCCTCTACGTCCTGGCCGGCGGCGGCCGGGCCGAGAAGAGCTCCCTCGGCGACCACACGCGCGAGGGCTACGTGCAGCGCGCGCGCTTCTACGCCATCAGCGCCCAGGGCCGCCTCAACTATGCCCGCAACGTCGCCCGCTACATCGTCTTTCTCGCCGAGAACACCGGCCTGGCCCCCGCCGCCCCCTGCCGCCAGGCCCTCGCCCGCCTGGACACCTACACCTCCCTCTCCCAGATGCTCGCCGACATCTGACCCTCCTTCCGCCCTTCGCCTTCCGCCTTCCGCCTTTCAGCCAAATGTCTTTCATCACTGAAGATTTTCTCCTCGCCACCCCCCAGGCGCGCGAGCTCTACCATAGGTTCGCCGCGGACGAGCCGATCATCGATTACCACTGCCATTTGCCACCGGCTCTGATCGCGGCCAACCATCAGTTCGGCGACCTGGCGGAGGCATGGCTGGCGGGCGACCACTACAAATGGCGGGCGATGCGCGCCAACGGGGTGCCCGAGAGGTTTTGCACCGGCGCGGCCTCGCCCTGGGAGAAATTCTCGGCCTGGGCCGGAACGGTGCCGCACACCCTCCGCAATCCCCTTTATCACTGGACCCACCTCGAATTGAAGCGGCATTTCGGGATCAATACCCTCCTCAGTCCCGCCACGGCGGCCCGCGTCTGGCGCCGGGCCAATGAGCGCCTGGCCGGCCTGCGGGTGCACGACCTGTTCGCGCGGTTCAACGTCGTCGCCGTCTGCACCACCGACGACCCCGCCGACCCGCTCGATGCCCACGCGAAGATCCGGGCCAGCGGCCTGCCGACGCGCGTCTATCCGGCGTTCCGCCCGGATCGGGCCCTCGCGCTCGGCCAGCCCGCCGCCTTCAACGCCTGGCTCGAGCGCCTCGCCGCCACCGCCGGCGTTTCGATCCGGACGTTCGACGACCTCCTCTCGGCGCTGAAAAAGCGCCACGAGGCCTTTCACGCCGCGGGCGGGCGCCTGTCCGACCACGGCCTCGACACCGCCCTGTCCGCGCCCTGCACCCATGCCCGCGCCCGCGCCGCCTTCGCCCGTGCGCGGTCCGGCCGGGCCCCCTCGCCGGAGGATCAGGCCGCCTACGGTTCCTACCTGATGCTCGAGTTCGGCCGCTGGGACGCCGCCCGGGGCTGGACCAAGCAGCTCCACCTCGGCGCCCTGCGCAACGCCAACCGCCGGCTCCTGCGCACGCTCGGGCCGGACACCGGCCTCGACTCGATCGGCGATTTTCCGCAGGCCCGGGCCCTCGCCGGCTACCTGGACGCCCTGGACTCCACCGGGGAGCTCCCGCGGATGATCCTCTACAATGTCAACCCGGCGGACAATTACGTCTTCGGCTCCATGGCGGGCAACTACCAGGACGGCTCGATCGCCGGCAAGATCCAGTTCGGCAGCAGCTGGTGGTTCCTTGACCAGAAGGAGGGCATCGAGTGGCAGCTCAACGCGCTTTCCAATCTCGGGCTCCTCAGCCGGTTTGTCGGGATGCTGACCGATTCGCGGTCCTTCCTCAGCTATCCCCGCCATGAGTATTTCCGGCGCGTGCTCTGCAACCTGCTCGGCGGCGATCTCGCCCGCGGCGAGCTGCCGCGCGACCTGGCCCTGGTGGGCGGGATGGTGAAAAACATCTGCTTTGGCAACGCGCGCGACTTTTTCCGGCTGGGCCTCCCGGCCGCCCCCTGATGAAGGGTTGGTGCGCGATCGCCCTGACGCTGTGCGCCGCCGTTCCCCGGGCACGCGCCGACGGGCCCTACCGCGATCCCGACAACCCCAACCCGGCGGACGCCGCGGAAGGGACCTATCCGATCCCTTACCATCGGCTGTCCGCGGTGGAAATCACCGCCGACCTCGAGCGCGTGCGGGGCTTCCTCGAGGGCGCGGTCCCGGCGCGCATCATCGACCGGGACACCGGGCGGCCGGTCGCCGTCTCGAGCGCGCCGGTCGCCACCGCCATGGCCGATCGCGGCGGCGCCGCGGACATCAATGCGCTCGATTACACCATGGGTGTCGTCCACGCGGGCATGCTGCTCGCGGCCGAGACGACGGGCGACCGGCGCTTTGCGGACTTCACCGCCCGGCGGCTGCAGTTCATCGCCGACGCCCTGCCCTATTTCCGGGCGCAGGCAGCCCGGTTCGGCGTCCGGCCCAATAGTTTCCGCCCGATCCTCGCTCCGGCCGCCCTCGATGACTGCGGCGCGATGGCCGCCGCCCTGATCAAGGCGCGGCGGGCCGGGGTCGGACCCGATCTCAGCGGGGTGATTGCGGGGTGGAGCGATTATATCGCCCACCGGCAGTTTCGGCTCCCCGACGGAACGCTCGCCCGCCGCCGCCCCCAGGCCGTGTCGCTCTGGACCGACGACTTCTACATGGGCGTCCCGGCGCTGGCCCAGATGGGGCGGATGACCGGGAACCGCCTCTGGCTCGACGACGCCGTGCGCAACGCCCGCCAGCTCTCCGCGCGGCTGTACCGGCCGGAGGTCGGGCTGTACCTGCATGGCTGGAACGCCGCCAATCCCGACGCCCCGGGGTTTTATTGGGCCCGGGCCAACGGCTGGGCGATGATGGGCATGTGCGAACTGCTCGACGTCCTGCCGCCCGACTACCCGGGCCGCACCGAGGTCCTCGCCACCATGCGCGCCCAGATCCGCGCCGTCGCCGGGCTGCAGTCCGGCCGCGGACTGTGGCACCAGATGCTCGACCGCAACGACTCGTATCTCGAGACCTCGGCTTCGGCGATGTTTGTCTATGCCATCGCCCACGCCATCGACCGCGGCTGGATCAGCCCGATCACCTACGGGTCCATCGCCCAGGCGGCCTGGCTGGCCGTCTCGGCCGAAATCGACGACCAGGGCCGGGTGCACGACACCTGTGTCGCCACCACCTTCGGGTCCGACCAGGTTTACTACTACAACCGCCCCGTCAGCGTGTTCGCGATGCACGGATACGGCCCCGTCCTGCTCGCCGGAGCGGAGATGATCCGGTTGATCGGGAACCCCGGATGGGAGATTCAGTATACCAATCGGACGTATCACTACGTACCGGAAAGCAGGAAGTAGCAGTCGGAAAGGCGGATGGCGAAAGGCGAAAAGCGGAAGTTGGCACCAAGAAAACTTCCGGAGGGAGTTATCCACGGCCCGCTTTCGCCATCCGCCTTCCGCCATCCGCCTTTCGGTGTCCCCTTCCTCCTTTCCTCCACTCGTTCAGCGCAGATCTTCGAGCGCCACCGCATCCATATCGTCAAAGACCTGATTGTCTCCCGCCATCGCCCAGACGAAGCGGTAGGGGCCGGTGCCGGCGCCACAGTGGATCGACCACGATGGCGAGAGGACGGCCTCGCGGTCGCGCACGATGAGATGGCGGGTCGCGGTCGGCTCGCCCATGAGGTGGACCACGATCTGCTCGCCCAGGTCGAAATAGAGGTAAATTTCCGTCCGCCGGCTGTGGGTATGCGGCGGCATGGTGTTCCAGACGCTGCCCGGCTCGAATTCGGTGAAGCCCATCACCAGCTGGCAGCTCTTCACGCCGTTGGGGTGGATCAGCTTGTTGATGCGACGCCGGTTGGCCCGGGCCGGATCGCCGATCGGATCGCTCCTCAGGTCGGCCCGGCGCACGACCGCCGTGGGCAGCTTCCGGTGCGCGGGCGCGCTCACGAAATAAAACTGCGCCAAGCCGCCGGGGCCGCTATCCAGGGACACCTCCTTCTCCCCCAGCCCGACATAAAGGCAGTCGAGCGTGCCCAGGTCGTGCCGCGCGCCGCCGACGCGGACCGCGCCCGGCGCGCCGAGATTGAGGATGCCGATCTCGCGGCGCTCGAGAAAATAATCCGTGCCCGTCTCCCGGGCGCCCGGCAGGGCGAGCGGGGCGCCATCGGGCACGGCGCCGCCGATGATCATGCGGTCCAGGTCGGTGTAATGGGCCACCACCTCGCCGGGACGGAACAGTCCGGCGATGAGGAATTGGTCGCGCAGCGCCCCGGGGCCGAGCGTGGGGGTTTCAGCGGGACCGGGGGAATGATGGATTTTCACGGGGAGAGGGTGATCCTGACCGGCGACGCCAGCCGCCGCGACCAGGCCACGAGATACGCCGTCCAGTCCGCGGGCGAGGAGAAATCACCGCTGTGGTTCCAACCCGCGCCGGCGAGATAGCGGACGGTTTCACCCGACTTCACCTTTACGAGGATGAGGCGGTCGTGGGCCGTCGCCTGGAAGCCGGCGAACCGGGTACCGGGCGCCAGGACAATGCCGGTGCCCAGATTGCCGTCGCCGGGATCACGGTACTGCTCCCACAGGCTCATCCAGCCGCCGGCCGGGTCCGCGGCCGGGGTCAGGACCGCCTTGTCGGCGTGCGTGGTCAGGCCGATCGCCACCGTGAGCTCGGCCACCCCGGAATGGCGGGAGCCCTGGAAGGTGAAGGTGCTGTCGATCTCGTCCAGGTTGTGGCCGGCGTCGACGGTGAAGCGCTTGGTCTCGGAGACCATCACGCCATTGCCCATGCTGCCGACCGGGCCGGCGTCCCATGGCTCGTAGCCCAGTTCGAAGACGGCGCGAACCGGCCCGTTGGCGCAGACCCGCTCCGTCCGCCAGTTCCGGGACACGTGCAGCTCCTGTCCGTCCCAGATCCCCGTGCCCCCGCAGCCGCGGTAGGTGTTCACATCGTACATGTCCAGGCCCTCGCCCGTGTCGGTGTGGAGCCCGTCGTGGCCCTTGTGGTACCAGTGGTCCACGATCGAATAGGTGACGCGCTTGCTCCAGACGTCGATCCCGCTGCTGGTCTGCTGGTCCTTGCCGGCGGCGGGCAACTCAAGGCCAGGGCCGTAAATGCGGTGGGCGATCCGGTCGTTCTCCCACGCGACATCGTCGTAGCGTTCCGGGATATACCGGACGTAAACCCGCGCCGGGAAGGGCGGCACCGGCCGGGGCGACGCTTCAACCGTGAAGGTCGCGACCCGCTCGCCCGCCGCGAAGTCGTGCTGCAAGACCAGGTCGTCGTAGCGCGGGAGGCCCTGGTGCGCGTGGTGAAACGCGGTAATCTGCGCGGGCACGATGCGGCCGGCCCCGTCCCGCACCAGCACCTGGTCGAACACCACGCCCCGCAGCCGGGCCTGGACCGCGGCGAAGGGGATGACGATGGTCTCGGCGGGGCGGGCGGCGGCGAGGTCGTTGGCGACCGTCACGGTGATCCGGTCGGCGGCGGGGGCGGCCGCCGCCCGCAGGGCGATGGCGGCGCACAGGACGGCGGGGGCGGGGATTTTCATGGGAAAAGACTTTTCACGGACACGTGACCCTTTTTTGATGACAAAGGCCGCCCCGTGCCCCACGTTGGGCGCGACGGTCGTTTGCATGGCTACCCCTACCCCCTCGTCCGCTCCGGCGCACAGCCGTTACCGCTGGGTCATCTGCGCCCTGCTGTTCTGGGTCACCACGGCCAATTACATCGACCGCGGGGTTTTCGGCAACCTCGCCCCGGAACTGCAGAAGCAGATCGGGTGGACGGCGGGCCAGTACTGGTACATGCAGGTGGCCTTCCAGACGGCGTATGCCCTCAGCCTGCTCGTCGGCGGCCGCCTGATGGACGTCCTCGGGCTGCGCCTGGGCTTCAGCCTGGCGGTGGCCTTCTGGGGCCTCGCGTCGATGAGCCACGCGCTTGCCAGCACGGTCTTGGGATTCTTCGTCGTCCGGGTCCTGCTCGGCCTCGGCGAGGGCAGCAACTTCCCGGCCGCGATCAAGACCACGGCGGAATGGTTTCCCAAGCGCGAGCGCGCCCTGGCCACGGGCATCTTCAACTCCGGGTCGAACGTGGGCGGGATCCTGGTCCCGGTGGGCCTGGCGCTGGTGGTGCCCGTCTTCAACCGGGTGGTGATCGCCGGCCACGTCCTCGGCTGGCGGGGCGCCTTCCTGATCACCGGGGCGATCGACCTGGCCTGGATCCTGGCGTGGCTGCGCGTCTACCGCCGGCCCGAGGAGTGCCCGCGGGTGTCGGCGCCGGAGCTGGCCCTGATCCAGCACGACCCGCCGGATTCGACCGCCAAGATCCCCTGGCGCCGTCTGCTGCCCCACCGGCAGACCTGGGCCTTCGCCATCGCCAAGGGCATGACCGACTGCATGTGGTGGTTCTACCTGGTGGGCGCGCCGCTGTTCTTTGCGGATCGCTTCCATTTCGACGCCCGGGCCCGCGCCATCCCGGTCGCGTGCATCTACGTCTTCGCCTCGGCCGGCAGCATCGGCGGCGGCTGGCTGTCCGGCCACCTGATCGCGCGGGGCTGGACGGTCAACCAGGCCCGCAAGACCACCCTGCTCGTCTGCGCGCTGGCCGTGCTGCCCGTGTTCGTCGCCTCGCTCACGGCGATGCCCTGGCTGGCGGTGGCGCTGATCACGCTGGCGGCGTCGGCGCACCAGGCGTGGTCGGCCAATGTCTTCAGCCTGGTCGGCGACATGTTTCCCCGCCGCGTCGTCGCGTCGGTGACCGGCCTGGGCGGCATGGCCGGCTCGGTCGGCGGCATTCTCCTTTTCATCACCACCGGGCGCATCCGCGACGCGGCGATCGCCCGGGGCGACGCGGGCGACTACGTGCCCGTCTTTGTCGCGGCCAGCGCGGCCTACATCACGGCCCTGCTGATCGTCCACCTGCTGGCGCCGCGCCTCGAGCCGGCCCGCATCGAGCGCGCGGCCTGAGCCATCACGGGACATCGGGTTGCCGCACGCCATCGATCCGGAGGTTGCGCACATGAGCCAGGACCAGCGCTCCCCCCGTCCCGGCCTCGACCCGCACCCCGCGCAGTTCCACGTCCGCCGCATGCCGGCAAACGATCCCCGTGGCCCCGCTGGCCGTGACATCGGAGAAGCGGAGCTGCTCGAGATCCTGCGACGGCAGGCCCTCGATGCTCGCGACCTGGCCCGCGTTGACAATGGTCAGGTTGCTGAACGCCAGATTGCGAAACAGCGGCGTGGGGCCGGCCACCACCACGTCGTGGTCGGTGTGGTAAAGCGAGGTGATCTCAATCGCCGCCGCCGTGGCGTCCTCGATCACGAAATTGTCGAAGCGCATGTTCTCGATCACGCCGCCCCGGCCCAGCATGCTCTTGATCCGGATGCCCCGGTCCGTCCCGCGGGCGATGATGTTGCTCGCCACCACGTCGCGGATCCCGCCCGAGGTCTCGCTGCCGATCACGACCGCGCCGTGGCCGTGGTACATCACGCAGTTGGTGATCGCCACGTGCTCGGTCGGCCGCGCCGTGCGCCGGCCGTCCGCGTTGCGGCCCGACTTGAGCACGATGCAGTCGTCGCCCGTGTTGAAGAAGCAGTCCGCGATGCGCACGTCGCGGCAGGAATCGACGTCCACGCCGTCGCCGTTCGGCCCGGTCGAGAGGAAGGAGACGCCCCGGACCGAGACGTTCTCGCAGTAGATGGGATGGAGCATCCACATCGGCGACTCGGCCAGCGTCACGCCCTCGACCAGCACGTTGCGGCACCCGTAAAACTGGACGAGCGAGGGCCGCAGGTACTCCGCCGCGAGGCCGAATTCCCCGGCGCCCGGGCGGGCCCCGGCCTCGATCCGGTCGTACAGCCCGAGCCAGGCCGCCTCGGCCGGCTTGGTCGCGGCCGCCCGGGCCGGGTCGTACCGGCCGTTGCGCCACCACCAGTTGCTGCCCTGGCCGTTGATCGTGCCCCGGCCCACCACCGCGACGTTTTCCCGGCCGTTGGCGTAGATCAGGGGCGCGTGGGTGTACGCGTTGGTGCTCTCCCAGCGCGAGGGGACGAGCGGAGAGTCCGCCGGGTCGCCGCTGTAGAGCAATTCCGAGCCCGCCTCCAGCCAGAGCGTCATGTTGCTCCCCAGCGCAATCGATCCGGTGAGGTACCGGCCCGCCGGGAAGCAGACGGTCCCGCCGCCCGCCGCGGCGCAGGCGGCGATCGTCCGGGCGATCGCCGCGGTGTCCTTCGTCCGGCCGTCCGCCACCGCGCCGTAGTCGGTGACGTTGTAGCTGGCGGGGGCGGCGGCGGCCAGGAGGGGAACGGTCAGGCCAAGCAGGGCGACGGACAGGGGTTTGAGATTCATCGGCAGGGGGGCGGGGGTCGCGGGAGGGGGCACCGGATGGAATCTCCTCGAATTTTATCCAGGGCAAGTCAACATAATTGAGGACACGTGTCCTCACGGTCATGAGATTTCCCCGCCCTTTCCGGCCCCGGCCGGCCGCCCTCGCCGCGGTGCTGGCGTTCCTGCCCGCCGCCCGCGCGGCCGAGTCCGGGGCCGTGGTCGCGGCCGACGGCAGCGGCCAATTCAACAGCATCCAGGCGGCCGTCGACGCCGCGCCCCAGTTGGCCGCCCCCTCGCCGCCGTGGGTGATCCGGATCAAGGCCGGCGTGTATCGGGAACGGCTTTACGTGCAGCGGGAGAAGCGCTTCCTCCGGCTCGTCGGGGACGATCCCGCCCGGACGGAGATCGCCTACGGCCTTTACGCCAAGGTGCCCGGACCGGATGGCCGGCCGATCGGCACCTTCCTCACCCCGACAGTCTGGATCGACGCCGACGACTTCGCGGTGGAGAACCTGACGCTGGCCAACACCGCCGGGCCCAAGGGGCAGGCGCTGGCGCTCCGGGTCGACGGCGACCGGGTCAGTTTCCGCCACTGCCGCTTCCTCGGCTGGCAGGACACGATCCTCGGAAACCGGGGCCGGCACTACTACGAAAATTGCACCGTCACCGGCGCGGTCGACTTCATCTTCGGGGCTGCCACGGAGTTCTTCGAGTCGTGTCAGCTGCACTGTGCGGGCAACGGGTACATCACCGCCGCCTCGACGCCCGCCGGCGAGCCCTTCGGCTTCGTCTTCTCGCATTGCGACATCGTCGGGGACGTCCCGGGGGTGCAGGCCTATCTCGGGCGCCCCTGGCGGGCCTATGCCAGCGTGATCTTTCTCGACACCCGGATGAGCGCGGTCGTCCGGCCGGTCGGCTGGCACAATTGGAACCGACCGGAGCGCGAGAAGACCGCCCGCTACTCCGAGTTCGGCAGCACCGGCCCGGGCGCCAACCCGGCCGCCCGCGCCCCCTGGGCCCGGCCGCTGACGGCCGCCGAGGCCGCCGCGATCACCCCCGCGCGGGTCCTCGGGGGCTGGCAGCCCTGAGGAGCTTCACCGCAGGAGGTGGAGCAACAGCCAGAAGAAGCCGAGGATCGCCGCGGAGATCGCGCAGCAGACGAGAAAGCCCGTGGTGTCCGTCCGGTCCCACCGCGTGAATTCCCAGGCCGAGCGGGGAAACAGCTTGAGGTGGTCGAAGCGTCGGGGGTCGCGGCGGGTCGCCTCCAGGGCGGCCGCCTCCAGCTCGGGGGTCGCACCCACCGGCGTCTTCATGATCCCGAAGAACCGGTCGACGGTTTCCGGCGGGGGCGGCCGCGTGAGCAGGCTGATCCCGAGGAGGATCGCCAGCGGGAACGCCGCGTCGAAGAAGAACTGCACCGCGAGCAGCCCGCTGGGCCGGACGCCGGCGAAATCGAAGCCGACCCGGTTGAGCAGCCACGCTTCGAGGTTGAACCGGCCGCGGCCCTCGAGGCCGGCCGCGGCCCGGCCGGGATCCCGCGGCGCGATCGCGTCGAAAAACCCCGGGGCCGCGGACCCGGCCGGCTGCAGCAGCCCCGGCGCGGAGCTGAGCGCCGGCACCGCCTGGACGCCAAAGGGCACGATGAAGATCACCAGCGTGGAGAGGATCACGCACCACCACACCGCTGCGCGGGTCAGCCGCCGCCAGAAAAACATCAGCAGCACCGCCGCGCCGAACGGCAGGTTGATCGTGAGGATGAGCTTCACGACCGTCAGCGCGTGCCGCATGGCGAGCGCGGTGCCGGCGCTGCCGGCCAGGGCGAGCGCGACGGCGAGGCGGCCCATCAGGACCGCCCGGGCGTCACCCACGCCGGAGGCGAACGGCCGGTAGAGGTTGCGCACGAACAGGGCGGAGACCGCCATGGTCTTGCTCGCGGTCGAGGGCATGTTGGCCGCGAGGACGCCCGCGAGCATCAGCCCGAGGAGCCCCGGCCCCAGCAGCTGGCGCGAGAGGACCCCCCAGGCCAGGTCGGGGTCGGGCAGCTGGGCGGAGCCCCGGCAGGACGCGGCGGCGATCAGCCCGAGGAACGCCCAGAGCACAACCAGGAGCCGCTTGCCGAAGGTGCCGGACACGGCGCCAAAGCGGGCGGCGTACTCATTGCGGGCGGAACCCCCGAGGCCCATGTTCACGATGTTGCCGTTGATCTGGACGATGCTCACCGCGAGCAGCGCGAGGACGGCGTACCAGGTGTACGGTTGCCCGCCGCCGGAGCCGAACAGGTCGAACATCCGCGATGTGAGCTGGTCGCGGAGGGTTGCGGAGCCGAGGGCACGCCACGCCAGCGGCAGCAGCATCAGGGAGAAGGCGAGCACCAGCAACCCCTGGAATATCTGGGTGAAGACCGTCGCCACCAGGCCGCCCATGGCGAGGTATAGGCCGATGATCGCGAGGTAGCCCCCGTAAAAGGTCGCCGGGGAGAGCCCCGGCACCAGCGCCGCCATGATCTTGTAGGCGACGAAATTGCTGAAGCCGAGCCCGAGCACCGCCACGCCGATCTGGAAGACCGCGTAGAGGCAGGCCAGTCCCCGGCTCTGCAGCCGGGTCTCGAAGATCTCCGCCGTGGTCACGAGGCGGACCCGGCGGAACCACACATTCATGAACCAATAGTACGGATTGAGGAAGATCATCTGCAGCGGCAGCCACGCCCCGGACGCGCCCTCCCGATAGACGAAGCTCACCGTACTGACCGCGGTGTTGACCTCGGTCGTGTTGCCGAAGTTGAAAAAAAACTGGTAGAGCTTGCCGAATTTGCGCCCGGCGAGGAAAAACGCCTCCTCGTTCCGCGCGCCCGCGGTGGCCCGGCGCCCGAGCCACAGGACAATCCCCAGATAGGCCACAACGATGGCGATGTCGAGGGGGTGCATCGCCAGCATTCTCGGCGCATCACCATCGGGATGGCAAGACGCCGGCGACCGGGACGGGGCTTGGGCCTCAAGCCCAAGAGCTCACGAGGACCCGGGCGGGAAGCCCGTGCCACGACGGATTGGCGCCTGGTCCGCCCGCTTGACGGTTGCTTTAATTACGTTTTGCCTGCCTTCGTCGTGAGCAAGCCCGAATCGCCCCGCCCCGCCCCGCCCGTGATCCGTTCGGTGGCGGAGTTCGCGCGCCACGTCGGGCTCGCCCGCACGACCGTGTCGCGGGTCATCAACGGGCAGCCCGGCCTCAAGGCCAAAACCATTGCCCGGGTGCAGCAGGCGATGGAGCGGACGGGCTTCACCCCCAACGCCCACGCCCTCCACCTCAAGGGCAAGCACACCGCGACCATCGGCTTCTGCATGGAGACCCTCCTGACGCCCACGGCCGTGCTCAAGCTCGCCGGGCTCCAGCGCCGCCTGCGCGAGCGGGGCTATTCCTCCCTGATCGAGGTGCTGGAACCCGGGGGCAGCCGCCGGGTGATCCGCCATTTCCTCTCGCTGCGGGTCGACGCGGTCATCTTCATCGGCCACTTCGTCGAGGAGGAGATCGCCCAGCGCGTGCGCGAGCTCGAGACCCATGCCACGCCCAACCTGGTCATCGACCAGATCGGCATCCCCGGGGCGAACACCGTGGCCCTGGATCGCGCGCGGGGCATGCGCGAGCTGGTCGGGCACCTGCTCAAGTTCGATCACACGCTCTTCGGCCTGCTCGGCATCACCGGCATGACCCGCTCCGTCCGCGACCGCGTGTCCGGGATCGAGGCGGCCCTCGCCGCCCGGAATCTCACGTTCGGCGGCGCCACGCGGTCGCTCGACCCGCTGCACGCCCGGGAGAACGACTTCGAGTACGGGCGCGCGCTGGCCCACAATTTCGCGAAGGAGAAGCAGCGGCCGACGGCCTTCGTCGCGCTCAACGACGAGATCGCCATCGGCGCCCTGCACGGCTTCCAGGAGGTCGGCCTGCGCGTCCCGCGGGACGTCTCGGTCGCCGGCTTCAACAACCAGGACATCTGCCTGATGCCCACGCCCGGCCTCACCAGCGTGGACCAGCAGATCCAGCGCACCGTCGAGACCGCGGCCGACCTGCTCCTCGGCCGGATCGGCCGGCCGCCCGGCCCGCGCCCGGTGGTGCGCCTGATCGAGCCGCTGCTCGTCGTGCGGGATTCCACCGGCCCGGCCCCTCACTGATTGGTCAGGCCCTGCACGGTGTCTTCCACCAGCAGCGGCGGACCGTCGCCCGCCGCCACGCTCACGTGGCGCAGGGCAACCCCGTCGGCGTAGGCGAGGCGCAGGCCCCGGGGCGCCTCGATGCTGACATTCTCCAGCGCGAGGTCGCGCGCCGGCATCTCCGGCAGGCCGATGATCAGCCCGGCATCCTTCGTCCCGCCGGTCGCGGTGAGGTTGCGGATGATGATGTGGCGCCAGATGGGGGTGTCGGCCGCGACCGGCTGGGCCGCATCGTGCCGGCCCGGCTTGGGCAGCCCGTAATAGTAGCTGCTGATGACGATGGCCTGGCCGACATTCCGCATCGTGAGATCGGTGTAGACGATGTCCTCGACCAGGCCGCCGCGGCCGCGCCGGGACTTGAGGCGCACCCCGGCCTCGGTGCCGTCGAAGGTGCAGCGGCGCACCGTCATGCGGCGCACGCCGGAATCGGTGTCGCTTCCGATCGAGCAGCCGTGCCCGTGGAGAAAGGTGCAGTCGGTCACCAGGATGTCCTGCGCCGGCCCGAGGCCCTTCGTGCCCGCCTTGACCGCGATGCAGTCGTCCCCCGTGTCGATCCGGCAATGGGTGATGAGCACGGTCCGCGACACCGAAGGATCGATCCCGTCGGTGTTGGGCGAATCCGCCGGGGCCAGGATGCTGATGCCGTCGATCGTCACATCCTCGCACCCCAGGGGCACGAGATGAAACATCGGGGAATTGGTCAGCGTCACGCCCTCGAGTCGCACCCGCCGGCAGCGGTCGAGGATCATCATCCGCGGCCGCCCCACCTCCGCGTCGGGCAGGCCCCGCGCGCGGGCCGCGGACTTGACCTTCCGCTCGACCACCCACCAGGGCTGGCCCTGGCCGTCAAACACGCCGGCGCCGGAAATCAGCAGGTCGTGGCAATGGCTGGCCTGCACCAGCGGCCGGTAGCTGTTGCCCTCCTTCCGATAGTCGTCGAAATTCTGCGAGAAGCGGAGGCGCGCGCCGGCCGCGAGGTGAAAGTTCAGGTTGCTGCACAGGTCAATCGGCCCCGTGAAATAATCGCCGGCCGGCACGACGAGCGTCCCGCCCCCGGCGGCCGCCACCGCGGCGATCGCCCGGCGAATGGCCGCCGTGTCCGGCGTCCGCCCGTCGGCCACCGCGCCGAAATCGCGGAGATTGAACACCCGCGCCGGGACAATCGGCTGGGCGGGAGCAACATCGCCCGGGTCCGCCGCGGCGGAAACCAACGGCAGGGTCGCGGCGGCGAGGAGGAGGGGCAGGAGACGAATTTTCATGCGCGGGGCAGTCTGGGGTGGAGTCGGCCCGGGTTGAAGACCGGACGAGGGGAATGGATCACTATACGGATACGTGTCCTTTGCAACGATGAAGTAAATATCTCTTGACTGGGACAGGTGTCCTTAATATCGCATTTCCACCCCATGAAAACACCCCGTATCAGCGTTGCTGTCTTTGTTGTGCTCGTTTGCGCCGCCGCCGTCCCGCCGGACGGCCGGGCCCAAGCCGTCTCGCCCGCCCCGTCCTCCGCCGCCGCCACCACCCCACCCGCCGCGGCCGGCACCGCCGCGGGCGATGCCGCCACCGCGCCCGGCGACCAAGTGATCACCCTCTCGGCCTTCGAGGTCAACGGCGAGGCCGAGCACGGCTATGTCGCCGCGGAGTCGGAGACCGGCACCCGCATCGCCACCAAGATCCAGGACCTGCCGTTCTCGGTCAATGTGGTGACCGGATCCTTCCTCAACGACTTCCAGGAATACAACCTGAACGACCAGCTCGCGTTCGTGCCCGGCTTCTCCCCCTCCGAGCTCACCGCCCAATACCAGTTGAACGGCTTTCCGCAGACCGTCTCGCTGGTGGATGGTTTCCGCCGCATCGGCCTGGTCGACACCGTCGACATCGACCGCATCGAGGTGATCCACGGGCCGGATGCCTCGATCTACGGCGCGACCGCTCCCGGCGGCGTGATCAACTTCATCACCCTCCAGCCCACCGCGACCCCGACGGAAAGCTTCCAGCTCGGCGGCGGTTCGGACAACTATTACCGGGCCGCCCTCTACACCTCCGGGCCCCTGGGCGACAGCGGCAAGCTCTTCTACCGCCTCGATATGTCCGACCAGTTCAACAAGTACTCCGAGGAGTTCGCCAGCGCCCACAAGGACTACATCGACGGCAAGGTGCTCTACAAGCCGAACGCCGACACCAGCATCACGCTGGCGGTGGAGCATTCGGATCTCTATGAGCATCCCTTCAACCAGGTGCTCACCGTCACCGAGAAGCGCACCATGCCCTGGGCGGCGAACAACATCACCGAGAGCCAGTACTATGGCATGACCACCACCGACGACCTCCTGGACTACAACTACGCGGGGCCGGAGAGCTTTGACCACAACCGCGTGGACAGCTCGACCGTCACCCTGGAGCATCGCTTCAATGACGTGTGGTCGGTCAAGTTCGGGGCCAACGCGTTTCTCAACCCGTATAACGACCAGATGATCGGCAGCGGGGCCTACTATCCCTACGGGACGGGCAACGTCACCGATAACAACGGCACCATCACGCCGGCCTTTGCGCCGGTGGTCAAGGACCAGCCGGCGGCGGATTGGAAGAACCAGCGCGGCGGCGGGCTCCAGCTCGACAATCTCTTCGCCTTCGACACCGGGCCGATCAAGAACAAGTTCCTGCTGACCGGGGATTATTACGAGCTCTCGCAGGGCAGCGTCACCCGGGACATGCTCTTCGCCGTGGGCACCCAGGCCACCGATTACTACGCGCTGTACAGCCCCTACAACTCCTCCGGCGCCCCTTATTACACGCCTTTCTCCCAATGGACGCCGGCGACGATGGGCTATGGCTGGAATACGACCATGTACAACCAGGATCCCGCCCTCTACGGCGGCGTCGCGACGGACTCGTGGATCGCCGACGGCGACTACGGCCTGTTCGGGAGCGAGCGGGCGTCCCTGTTCAACGATCGCCTCACCCTGATGCTCGGCGGACGCGGGGACTACGTGAAGAATCAGGTCAAGAACTACAACATTGCCGCCACCGGGTCCTCGCCCGCGCTGGGCGCGGCCGAGCCGGTGAACTTTCAGGCTTTCGACTACAACACCTCGGACTGGACCTACCAGGTGGGAGCGTCCTTCAAGGCGACCGACGGGATCAATCTCTTTGCCAACAAGAGCACGGCGTTCAACCCCCAGCCCCAGATCGACACCGTCACCGGGCTCGCGCTGCCGAACAATTCGAGCAACGGCTATGAGTTCGGTTTCAAGGCCGACCTGATCCACGATCGGCTCAATCTCGAGGTCAGCCGGTTCTTCATCAACGAGTACAACCTCGCGGTGACCGAGACCGATCCCGTCACCGGGCTCAAGGACACCATCCTCAATGGCCAGGAACAGTCCAAGGGCTATGAGATGGACCTGAATTTCCAGGCGACCAGCGACTTCTACGTCCAGGCCGACTGGGGCTACGCGGTGGCCCGGACGGTCAACGGCGACGCCCTCACTTTCTACGATGCCCTGCCGGTTCGGCGCACACCCACCGACAATGCCGGCCTGGCGCTCCGCTACCAGATCAGCCACGGTCCGCTGCGGGGCCTGTTCTTCACCGGCGACGCCAAGTACTACACCAAGTCGCTGGTCAACCTCGGTTCCGGCAAGAGCCTGATCCCCGGGCCGATGAGCGCCACGTCGGGCTCCACCCTTTCGATGTATTACGTGGCCGCAACCAACACGACCTACGCGTACGCGGCGGGCACCGATCCCAAGATTGCGGGGGAACTCAAGCTGACGGCGACTCCCTTCAACAACATCCCGCTCCCGGGCAACGGCCTGCTCCCCTTTCCCAATCAGCCGGCCAATGCCCTGATCAACTACCCGGTGAACCAGTCCGGCACTCCCCTCCCGCTGGCGAATCCCTCGGTGCCCGGGGTCTACACGGGCGAACCGGCCGGCGTGTACGTGGACGACGGGCGCTCGTACAATTTCAACGCGCCCTATGCCGTCTTCGACATCGGCACGGGGTTCAATTGGAAGATGTCCCGGACCTTCAACAGCACGTTCCAAGTCGGAATCAAGAACCTGCTCAACCGCGCCTATACCTACGGCTCGGGGGTCCCGGGCGCGCCGTTCCAGGTGGTCACCACCTTCAGACTGGATTTCTAAGCCGTGGTATCACCTTCCCGAGGTGGAGCGGGTCGTCCCCAACACGCTCGCTGCGGCCGAGTCCATCAGCGCGTTGGGGACAGCGCGCTCCACCCTCCAACCTGGTCCTCCACCAATTTCTGACTCGGATTGCCACGAACGATCCGATGCCCTAGTCAAGGCAGGGATGGACCCCGACCGCGCACCCCCGCCCTGGCCCCGGATCCACCGGACAATTCTTGGATTCCTGCTCCTGGCGGGGCTGGGGGCCGTTCTCCTGGCCCCGTCCGACTGGCTGGTCGGCTCGGCCCCCGCCGATCTCGGCCAGCAGTTTCTCGCGTGGCGGGCATTCGCCACCGAGAGCCTGCGCGCGGGCCGGCTGCCGCTCTGGAACCCGTACAGCTACGCCGGCGAGCCCTTCCTGGGCGGGTTTCAATCGGCCCTGTTTTATCCGCCCAACCTCATCTTCCTCGTCCTGCCCCTGTGCCGGGCGCTCAACCTCTCGGTCTTCCTGCACCTGTTCCTCCTCGGGGCCGGCATGGATCGCTGGGCCCGGCATCGCGGCCTGCATCCCCTCGCAGCCGGCCTTTGCGGGCTGGCCCTTCCCCTGGGCGGCTCCGTCTTTCCGCACGTCTATGCCGGTCACCTTTCCAACCTGTGCAGCCTGGCCTGGACTCCGTGGATCCTGGGCAGCCTCGACGACTGGTATCGGGGAGGAGTCCGCCGGGACCTGTTGCTGGCGAGCGCGGCAGTCGGCCTGCAGATTTTCGCCGGACAGACGCAGTACGTTTTTTACACCGCGGTGGCCGCCGGACTTCATGCGGCCGCTTTTTCCATGGCCTCACCCGCCGCCCGACTCCGGGCCCTTCCCGCCGCCGCGGCCGGTTATTTCGGCGGCGCCGCCCTCGCCGCGGCGCAGCTCATTCCCGGCCTGACCGCGGCGGCCGAGGGCCTGCGCCAGGGTCGGTTGGATGCCTCCTTCGTCGGCCAGTTTTCGCTTCCGCCGGAAAACCTGCTGACCTTCGTGACTCCCGGATTCTTCGGCGATCCCGTCCGGCACCTCTACTGGGGCCGGTGTTATCCGTGGGAAATGTCGGTTTTTGTCGGGGTCTCCGGGATGATCCTGGCGATGGTCGGCGCCGCCGACGCGCGACGCCGGCGCTCAGCCGGACTCTGCCTCGGTCTCGCCGGTCTCCTGCTGCTGCCCGCCCTGGGCCGGCATACCCCGTTCTTTCGGCCGCTCTATGAATTCGCGCCTGGCTTCGACCGTTTCCGCGGTTGGTCAAAGTTCACCTTTCCCGCCACCATCTTCATTGTCCTGGCGATCGGGATCGGAACGGACGCCCTGCTCCGGCGCCGGCCGCCGGCGCGGGTCGTGGCGCTCGGCGCCGTGGCCACCGGAATCCTGGCCACCGCGGCCGGGCTGTGCCTCTGGTGGCATCCCTCATCCCTCGGCCCGCTGCTGCGGTGGATCCGCGATAGCGGAGAAAGCTATCTGCCCCGGGCCGCCTTCACGGATCCCGGGATTGTCCAAGCGGCGGGCGTCCAGGCGGGCCGTTCGCTGGCGATCGCCGGGGCCGTGGCAATCCTGTCGGGCGGCAGCCTGGCGCTGGCCCGGTCCCGGCCGGCCTTCGTCTGGGTCGTGGTGGGCCTGCTGCCGGTGGAACTGATCGGCTTTGCGACGACTCAATTCGCGCACTTTCGCCGGGATGAGGCGGTGTTGCCCGAGTTGACCGCCTTTGTCGCCGCCCACCCCGGCGATTACCGCGTGCAAAACCTGCTGGCACCCAACAACGGATTTCTCACCGGCGCCCCGGACCTGTGGGGCAACGACCCCGCCTTGCTCCGGCGCTACGCCGAATTCATCGCCTTCACCCAGGGCGGGGATCCCAACCGGGCGACCCAGAACGTCGACTTTCGGACTTTGCCGTCGCTCTATCGGCTGCTCCGCTTGCACTATGTTTTCACCGGGTCGCCCACCGGCCCGAAGGTGTACGACGTCCCCGGAGCGATGGACCGGGTCCAACTCCTTTCCGACTACCGCGTGTTGCCAAGTCGGGATGCGATCTTCTCCGCCATGAGCCAGCCTGACTTCGACCCGGGCCGGACCGTCCTCTTGGAAAGTCCGCCTGGATTCGACTCGTCGCAGGATTTCCATCCTGGGATCGCCCGCATCCTCTCCACCTCAGCCGACCAGTTCACGGTCGAGGCCGACGTCACCGCACCCTCCCTCCTTTTGGTCACCGACGCCTACAGCCGGGACTGGCACGCCCGGCCGCTCACCGGGAGCAGCCAGGCGCATTACGAGGTGGTGCCCGCCGATTACGCAGTGCGGGCAACTCCACTCGCCGTCGGACACCACCTGATCCGGTTCGAATATGTGCCAACCGGGCTTCGGGCCGGATTGGCGATCTCCGCACTCGCCTGGGCGGGGTGGCTGGCGCTGTGGGCTTCCCGGCCGGTCCGGAGGCACCCGGTTTGAGATGAGCCCCCGATCCGCAACCGCGCTGGGCCGCGTCCTGAAGGTGGCAACCATCGCGGGGGCCGCGGGCTTTGTCTTTGCGCCGGTTATCCGGGGCACCTGGCTGTGGGATGACCCGACCGCCGTCGCAGAAAATCCCGTTCTGCGCGACCCAGCCGGACTCGCCAAGATCTGGAGCGGACAAGCCGGACAGGACTATTTCCCGCTCACGACCTCGGTGCAATGGTTCCAGTGGCATCTCTGGCGCGGCGACGTGGCCGGCTATCACCTGACCAACCTCGCCCTGCACATCGCCAGCGCCCTCTTGCTCTGGGGTCTGCTCGCCAAGCTCGGGGTGCGCCTCGCCTTCCTCGGCGGCCTGCTCTTCGCCGTCCATCCGCTGGTGGTCGAATCCGTGGCGTGGATCTCGGAGCTGAAGAACACGCTGTCCCTGCCGTTGCTCCTGGTGGCGGCAATCGCGTGGATCGAGTGCGATCGGAATCGTGGCTTGGGCATCCTGCCCAAGAGCTCACGAGGACACGGGCTGAAAGCCCGTGCCACATCCAGACTAGCGCAGGCGTCCCGCCTGCCGTCGTCGAGACTGCAGGCGAGGACGCCTGCGCTACTTTATTTCACCGCGGCGATGCTGGCCAAGACCTCCGTCGTGATGTTTCCCGCCGTCCTGCTGCTCCATGCCTGGTGGAAGCGCGGGCGGATAGTGCGGAGGGACCTCCTCGACGCCGCGCCGTTTTTTGCCGTGTCCCTCATCCTCGGCCTGGTCACAATCCACTTCCAGGCCGGGCGGGCCATGGCCCATCTCGCGATGCCGGCGGAGGGACTCGCCAGCCGCCTGGCGCTGGCCGCCCCCGCGGCTTTGTTCTACCTCGCCAAGGCGATCCTGCCGGTGAACCTGCTGCCGATCTATCCCGCCTGGAACCTGCACGGCCTCGCGCCCGGGACGATCCTCGCCTGGGGCGCGCTCGGGGCGGGTCTCGCCTGGTGCTGGACGCAACGGGCGTCCTGGGGTCGGCACGCCCTGTTCGGTCTCGGTTTCTTTTTTCTCAACCTGATCCCGGTGCTCGGGATCGTTCCCATGGCCTATCTCCGGATTTCCCCGGTTTCGGACCACTTTGCCTATATGCCGCTCGTCGGGCTGGTGGGGTTGGTCGCCGCAGGCGCGGGGCTAGCGGAAAGCGAAAGGCGGAAAGTGGAAACGCTGAAAATCCCTCGCGTTTCCGCTTTCCGCCTTTCGCTTTTCATCCTCGTCGCGGTGTTGGCGTGGCAGAGCCGCGGTTATGCCAAAATTTTCCGCAGCGAGGAATCCCTCTGGACCTACACCCTCCAGCGCAATCCGCGGGCATGGCTCGCCCACAACAACCTTGGCATTGTGCTCGCGCAATCCGGACGGCTCGACGAAGCCATCGGTCAGGCGAAGGAGGCTGTCCGCCTGGAGCCCGATTTTCCCGAAGCCCGCAGCAACCTCGGCCTGGATCTGACCGAGGCCCGCCGCTACCCGGAGGCCATCGCGCAGCTCGAGGCCGCGGTCCGGCTGCGACCGGATCTCGCGGGCGCCCACCTCAATCTCGGGCGAGCCCTGCTGGCGGCGGGCCGGGGCCGGGACGCCATCGGTCAATTTGAGCAGGTTCTCGCCCTCCAGCCCGACAGTCCGGCGGCCCGCCGCAACCTGGCAGTCGCGCACAACAACCTGGGCAATGCGCTCGCCCGCGCGGGGCGCCTCGTCGATGCGGTCGCCGAATTCAAAACGTCGCTCCAGTTCGATCCGACCAACCCTGGCACGCATCGCAACCTGGGTTACGCCCTGCAGGCGCTGGGCCGGGACGAGGAAGCCGCGGCGCAGTTCGACGCCGCCGGCCGATGACGCAGGTTAGGGCCGAGGTGGAGCGGGTTGTCCCCAACACGCTGTTTCGAACTAGCACGGGCTTCCAGCCCGTGTCATCCCCGACACGGGCTAGAAGCCCGTGCCACGCCAATCCGAAGCGTGTTGAGGACAACCCGCTCCACCTCGGCCCGCGTTAATCGCACCGCTCAGTTCGCGCTGGCGGGAAGACTGAAGGGAATGTCCGTGAACATAGTACCGCGGACCGTGATGCTCTTCACCGCTCCGTCGCAGCGCCCCGCCGTCTTCAGCCAATCGGCCTGGGCCTGGAAGAGCGAGGAGTCCCCCACGGTTTCACCGGTCGCCGGATTGGCCACCGCCGCCAGCACCAGGACCCGCCGCTGGCCGCCGGCCTCCACGTCAAGCTCGATGGCCGGCGAAGGGGAGCGGATGAATTCCTCCATCTCGTCGTCGAGGACGTAACCGGAGAGCGTGCCGGTGTCCGCGTCGCGGACCAATTCCAGCCGGTAATCGTCGCCCAGCGCGATGGGCGTTCCGCCGTGGGGCGGGACGTCCCGGTGCATTTCCGTCTTTTCCGCCGCCGGCGTCCGGTTGCAGGCGGGCAGGATGCAGAGCGTGACGAGGGCGAGAGCGGCGGCGCGGCGGTGGTTCATGGCACTCGGGCCTGGCTCGCGGACTCAGGAGGTGGGAGCGAGGTTGGAGGCGATGTCCGTCCGGTAGGCGACCCAGGCCGGCACCACGCCGCCCGCGGCGCAGAGCAGGACCATGGCGACGGGCGCCCAGAGCATCACCGGGTCGTAGCTCCACGGGTTGAGCATGACCCCGGTCTGGGCGCGGATCAGCGCGGCGACGCCGGTGGCGATGCCCAGATAGACGCCAAAGGCCGCGATCATGCCGAGCAGGCCGATGGCCGCGGCTTCCAGCACAATGGCGCCGAAAACCGTGCGACGCCGGGCGCCGAGGGAGCGCAGGATGGCGATGTCCCGCCGCCGGGCCGCCATCGAGTTATAGATGGCCACCAGCACGCCGGCCGCCGAGACGAGCGCGACGAGATAGGCAATCAGCGTGAGCACCTGGTCGAACCAGCCGATCTTGCTGAAAAGGTCGGCGACGATCGCGCTGATGGGATAGGCAAAGGTCAGGCGGTCCCCCTGCCGGTTGTACATCATGTCGAGCCGGAATCCCGCCGACGGCGACCGCAGCTTGATCAGCACGGCGCTCACGTCCGTCGCCGCCTTCGGGTCGTGGCCGCTCATCGTCTGCAGCCCGTGGATGGGGATCCAGACCACCTTGTCGGCCGGCGTATTCGACGGGGCGAGGATGCCGGTCACGACGTAGAGGTCGGCGTGCTGCTCGTGGGGATTGAACACCAGCCCGTGAAACGGATGAAACACGTCGCCCACCTTCAGGTGGAGTCTCCCCGCGGCGAAGCTGCCGACCACCGCCTCCTTGGCGGAGGGGTCGAACATCCGGCCCGAATCCAGCACGAACCGGCGGCCCGGGGCGTATTCGGTTGCCGTGAAGAACTCGGGGATCGTGCCCACGATGCGGAATCCGCGGAGGTTGTCCCCGACCGCGATCGGGATCGCCACCGCCACCGCCGGATGCCGCCGGATGTAGTCGTAGTCCGCCTGGGACACGTTGCCGGGCGAGGCCTCGAGGTGAAAGATCGAGTTGAGGACCAGTTGCAGCTTCGAACCGCGGGCCCCGAGCACGGCGTCGAAGCCGATGTTCACCTGGGTGAAGGTTTCCTGGGACTGGTCCTTCACCACCCAGACCGAGAGCAGCAGGCCGCCGGCCAGGGCGACCGACAGCGCCGTGACCACGGTGGCCAGCAGATGCTGGCGCAGATTGCGAAAGATGATCAGGGCCAGGGTCATGTCCCGCCCCTCTCGGCCGGATTGAGCGCGGCGAAATCACTGACTTCCGCAAAGGCGGCGAGCACGTCGGCGTCATGGCTCACCAGCAAAAGCGCGGCTCCGGATTCGCGGCACGTTTCCTGGATCAGCGCGAGTGCCTCGCGGCCGTTCTTCCGGTCCAAGTTGCCGGTGGGCTCGTCGGCGAGGACCAGCCGCGGCCGGCCGGCCAGCGCCCGCGCCACCGCCACTCGCTGTTGCTGGCCGGTCGAGAGCTGGCGCGGATAGTGGTGCAGGCGGTGCCCCAAGCCGACCCGCTCCAGCATGGAAGTCGCCCGCTCGCGGTCGGCCCCGGGGCCGAAGGACATCCCGAGCAGCACATTCTCCAGGCAGGTGAAGCCCTGCAACAGATTGAAGGTCTGGAAGATGTAGCCGATCATCTCGGCGCGCAACCGGTCGCGCGCCGATTCGCGCAGCCCGGTGACCTCCTTTTGTTCGAGGCGGATCGAGCCGGAATCGGCGGCGAGGATACCGGAGATCAGATGCAGAAAAGTGGTCTTCCCCGAGCCGCTCTCCCCCCGGAGGGCGAGTTGCTGCCCGGCGAGCAGGTGGAATTCCGCCACGCTGACGATCCGCTTGCGTTCGCCATCGGGCGAGAGGAAGGACTTTTGCAGGGAGGTGATCTCCAGAAGCGGCATGGGACGGACCCAGTCTCAGGTGAAGCGCCCCGATTTGCAAAAACGATTTTGGGGCCGGCCCGATTCGATTTGAAATTGCCCCGGCCATGCCCCAATCCATCCGCATGTTCGGGAAAGCTTGGCGGCAAATCAAGGAGTTCGCCGCGCTGGGCGGCAATGCCACCTACCTCTGGCCCCGGTGGCTCGTCCTGCGCGCCGTCGGGCTGGTCTTCATCCTGGCTTTCACGGGTATCATCGAGGAAAGCCAGGCGCTGGTCGGCCCGCGCGGCATCGCCCCGATCTCCGGGTACCTTGGCAGCCTGGCGGCGGCCCACCCCAATCCCCTCGCGGCGTTCGTCCGGGCGCCCAGCCTGTTCTGGATCGGTTCCGGCACGCCCATGATCGCCTTCCTCGGCTGGGCCGGAATGGCGGCGGCCGTGGCCCTGGTGCTCAATCTGTGGCCCCGACTCTCCCTCTTCGGCTGCTGGGTGATCCTGCTGTCCTTCGTCGCGACGTGGCGCACCTTCTCGGGCTCGCAGGTCGACGAGCTCATGCTCGAGACCGGGCTGCTCTGCATCCCGTTCGCGCCCGCCGGCCTGCGTCCCGGACTGGGCGCCGCCTCGCCGCCCCGACCCATCGCCGTCTTCACCATGCGCTGGCTGCTCTTCCGCGTGATGTTCGAGGCCGGCGTGCTGAAGCTCGCCACCGGCGACCCCTATTGGCGCAACCTCACGGCCCTGAACATCATGTACGAGACGACCCCCTTTCCCACCATCCTGGGGTACCTCGACCACCAGATGCCGTGGGCCCAGCACCTGTTCGAGTACGCGCTGACCTTTGCCGCGGAACTCCTGGCGCCGTTGCTCGCGGTTTTCGGCGGCCGCCGCGGCCGGTGGTATGCGTTCTGGATCTGGGCGGCTTTCCAGGCGGGCATCCAGCTCACCAACAACTTCGGCTGGCTCAACACGGCATCCATCGGGATGGGCCTGCTCCTGATCGACGACCAGATGTTCGCCTCCGCGGCGGAAAGGCTGCGGCTGGCCACCCTGGGCCGCTTCCTCGCGGCCAAGGCGGCAGGCCAGTCCTGGCCGAAGCGCCGGGCGTGGAGCTTTTACGGGCTGCGCGCCGCGCTCGCGGCCCATTTCTGCCTGACGCTGTATTTTTTTGGGACGGTCTGGGAGGACGCGGCCGACAACATCAAGTACCAGGTGACCTCGCCGGTGGATCTCACCTGGTATTTCCACAGCGCCAACGTCTACCACCTCTTCGCGCGGATGGCGACGGTGCGCTATGCCGTCGAGTTCGAGGGCTCGAACGACGGCGGCACGACCTGGCGCACGTATGAATACCGCTACCTGCCGCAGCATGAGGACCGGCTCTCTCCCTATATCGCACCGATGTACCGCCGGTTCGAGGCCACGATCCAGATCGCATCGTTCAGCGTGCCCAAGACCCCCTTCTATACGGCCGTGGCCGCCGAGCTGATCTCGCGCAATCCGGATGTGATGCGTCTTTTCAAGTCCGACCCGTTTCCCGACCGGCCGCCCACGATGGTCCGGATGCCGGTCTACCGATTGACCTTCACCGACCTCGCCACACACCGCCAGACCGGTCGGTTCTGGAACAAGGAATACGAGGGCGACTACCAGCCGATGGTCTATCTCGACGATCGCGGCCAGCTCGCCGGCGGGGGATGAGTCCGCCGTCGAATCGGACGTAGACGCGACGTCCCGTCGCGTCCAGGTAGCGCAGGCGTCTCGCCTGCCGTCGTCGAAACTGCAAGCGAGGTGCCTGCGCTACTTTTCCCCCAATCGCGGCGTAAACACCCAACTCCGCGCCCTCCGCCGGATGGCGAAGGTGCCCCGCAGCATTTTGATCGTGTCGCTGACAAACGACACCTTGCTCCCCGGCGTCGCGTGCCAGTCGATTGGCACTTCGTCGATGGTGCAGCCCGCGCGCAGGATCGCCAGCATCAGCTCGACGTCGAAAACGAAGCCGTTCTCCCGCAGGACGGGCCGCACCCGCTGATATATGGCCGCCGGCACGAACTTGCAGCCACATTGGGAATCATAAACCCCGGTGCCGGTGATCACACCCACCAGGACCGAGAAAATCCGGCCGGAAATCCGGCGAAACCGGCTGCATTCGATTCTCTTTCCCAGCAGCCTGACCCGCGATGAGAAGAGGGTCCGGCCGTCGGCGCGCCGGGACCAGGCCATCCGGCCCAGGCGTACCACCTCCCGCGCGGTGATTGAGCCGTCGGCATCGGCAAACGCCAGGCAACTGCTGCCCGGGGCGGCGTCCCATCCGGCCTTGATGGCACCACCCTTCCCCAGGTTGCGCGGCAACTCGAGCACGCCGAGGGAATGAGGGTGCTTGAGTTGGAGGGGAGCCAGGACCGCCCGCAGGGCCTTCACCTCCTCCTCACCCGATCCGTCGTCCACCACCAGGACCTGGATCCTGAGTGGCTCCCGCTCGATCAGGGCCAGGAGTTCCGTCAGGAACGGCCCAATCCGCCGCGCCTCGCGGAACGCGGGAATGACGATGCAGAGGTCAAAGGGCTGATCGCCAGGGGGCGCTGGGGCGGCGGGATTGGGCATCTACCCCGGCAGACTGAGATGAAGCCCATGGCTTGGACACCATTTTTTTAGCCCCCAAAAGCTCGCAGCAATGGCCTTGAAGGTAGAAACGGCATTCTGCCGCTTCCCTCGCAGGGACGCGACGGAACGTCGCGTCTACCTTTCAGAAGCAGCGCAGGCGTCCCACCTGCAATCTCGACGACTGCAGGCGAGACGCCTGCGCTACTTTCCCCGCAATGCGGGACCGCGTCTACGTTGAGGGCATTTCCTGATGGATCTGCACGACCTTGCCGTTCGTGAACACGATCCGGAAATGGTCATAGACGGCCGCCGGGGCGTCGAAACCCCAGGGACCCGCGCCCCAGTAGGTACCCCAATATGGCCGCCGGTGGTACCAATAGGGACCCGGATACAAGAAGTCCCCGTCGTAATATACGACCTGCTGGTAGTGCCAGATCTCGAACGCCCCCTTGGTGGTAGTCTCGAGCGTGACCCGATCGGGGTCGCCCAGTGCCAGCTTGACGGTCCCCGGATCCATGCCGATTCCCACCCGGCCCTGCCGGACCAGGGCCTGCTCATCGGGCGTGAGGCGGTCGAAGACTCCGGGATGGTCGGCGATGCGGGTTGCGGGGGTGGACACGCAGGCTCCGAGCCCCAGCAGCAGCCCGGCCGCCGCGGCGGCGAACAGAATATTCCTTGGCGTTTTCATATTTGAATATACCTCATTTTTCCATCCGCGCAATATACCCTATTACCCTACTCCCCGTCGCCCCATGAAATCGATGACCCTGATCCTGGCGTTGGCCGGCCTGCTGGCATCCGGCCCGCGGGCCGACGCCTTGGATGTTTCGACCCTGCACACCTTCGGCACTGCCGGCAAGCAGCTGACGCCCCTCAGCGTGGAGCGGGAGGCCGAGCTTTTCAGCTACCGGGGAAAGGGTTGCCTGACCCACATGTGGTTCGGCGGCTCGTTCGAGAATTCGGCCTACACCCGGATCCGGGTCTATGTGGACGGCGAAACCACCGCCTCCATCGACATGGAGCTCTTCCTGGGCGCCGGAATCGGCTTTGGGGACCCCTATGCCCCGTGGGGCACCGAGAAGATCGGCAAGACCGGCGGCGGGGACAATGTCTACAATACCTACCGCATCCCCTTCGGCCGCAGCATCCGCGTCACCGGGCAGCTGGCCCCGGGTACCAAGGACCATCCCCTCTTCTGGTGGATCATCCGCGGCACCGAAAACCTCCGGGTCCAGGTCGGCGGCGTCACCCTGCCGGAGAACGCCCGGCTGCGGCTCTACCGGGTGGAGCACCACCTGGCCCAGCCCCTCGAGGAGTTCCCCCTCTGCGACGTCAGCGGGGCGGGCGCGCTTTACCAGGTGACGATCGCGGCGAAGGGCAGCGTCCCGGGGAACTTCAATTTCATGGAAGGGTGCATCCGCGCCTACTTTGACGGCGCCACCACGCCCACCCTGCTCTCCTCCGGGTTCGAGGACTACTTCCTCGGGACCTATTACTTCAACAAGGGACGCTACGACAACGCCGTCGCCGGAGTGACCCACCTCGACCGCCCCGCCGGGGAAATCTCCGCCTACCGGTTCCACGATGCGGACCCGCTGTTTTTTCAGAAGGGTTTCAAGCTGACCGCCCGCTGCGGGGAGGAGGTCAATGGCAAGGTGGCGGGGCATCCGCAGGCCACGACTTATACCACTTATACCTGGCTGTATCAGTGGTAAACGTGGCACGGGCTTCCAGCCCGCGTAGGGGATGACATGGGCTGGAAGCCCATGCTACGGGCTGCCGTCGACCCCCATCGACAGTCCGTCTTCGGGCTGCTTCGTGAGGCTGCCCGTTCGACTCCGGCCTCTGCCCTTCGCTCAGGGCATTTTTTCCCTGGGCGCTTCGCGCCCGGGAAAAAATGGAGCGGGCGAAGAGACTCGAACTCTCGACGTCCACCTTGGCAAGGTGGTGCTCTACCAACTGAGCTACGCCCGCAAAACTGAAGGGACAGTCGTACCCGCCTTCGGGGCAGCGTCAACTGCTTTTTGGGGCCGAAAGAATCGTAGAGTGTCGCAATTTGATCGGGAAGGACCCCGCAGCGGCAATTGGGCAGCTCTTGCCGCGAAGGGGTTCTTCCCGATCAAATTGGCACACAACCGAAGGCCCGCGCCTACTTGTCGGTCACGTCCAGCTCCGGCCACTGGGCCAGCTTGCGGTGCAGGGTGCGCCGGCTGATGCCCATGAGGTCGGCGGCGCGGGTGCGGTTGCCCCTCGCCTTGATCAGGGCCTCCCGCAGCAGCCGCCTTTCATTCTCCTCCACCGAAAGCGGGCCGGGGACCGCCGCCCCGGGCGCGGCCGGCGTCCCCGCCGCCGGGGCCGCGCCGCGAAACTTCGGCTCGAGGTCGTACTCGCTCAGGCTGCCACCGCGGCGCAGCACCACGGCGTTCTCACAGAAATTGCGCAGTTCCCGGATGTTGCCCGGCCAGGCGTACGCCTGGAGAGTGCGGAGCGCCCCGGGCTCGACGACCAGCGGGGGCACCCCGTTCTCGTCGGAGAAGATCTTGATGTAATGCGCGAGCAGGACCGGGATGTCATCGGTGCGGCTGCGCAGCGGCGGCAGCGTGATCCGCACCACGTTCAGCCGGAAGAACAGGTCCTCGCGGAACTTGCCCGCACGGACGTTCTGTTCGAGGCTGGTGTTGGTCGCGGCGACCAGGCGGACGTCGAGCTCGATCGGCTTGGATCCGCCGACCCGCTCGATCGCCTTGGTCTCCAGGAAGCGCAGGAGCTTCACCTGGGTCGCGGGCGAGATCTCGCTGATCTCGTCGAGGAACAGCGTCCCGGTGTCCGCCGACTCAAAGCGCCCGATCCGGCGCTCGGCCGCGCCGGTGAAGGCGCCGCGCTCGTGGCCGAAGATCTCGCTCTCCAGCAGGTTCTCGGACAGCGCCGCGCAATGCACTGCGATGAAGGGCTCCCGCGCCCGCGGGCTCGCTTGGTGGATGGCCTGGGCGATGAGCTCCTTGCCCGTGCCGGACTCCCCCTCGATCAGCACGGTGGCCCTCGAGGGCGCCACCAGCTTCACCTGGTCGATCACGGCCTGCAGCGCGGGCGAATGGCCGATGATGCCCTCGAAGCTGAACTTGGAGTCCAGCCGCTCGTGGAGCTGCTTCACCTCGACCTCGAGGGTCCGGGTCTTGAGCGCACGCTGGATCAGCACCTCCAGGCGCTCGATATTGACCGGCTTGGTGAAGAAATCGACCGCCCCCCGCTTCATCGCCTCGACCGCGGTCTCGATCGTGCCGTACGCCGTCATCATCAGCACCGCCGGCCGGTTGGGGAGGGCCAGGGCCTTGTCGATCACTTTCAGGCCCGACTTGCCCGGCATGCGCAGGTCGGTGACGACGACATCGAACGGCTGCGCCTCCATCAGGTTGAAGGCCTCGTCGGCGCTGGCCGCCACCGAGACGTCGTAACTCTCCGCCAGGGCCTGCTGCAGGCCCTCGCGCGTGTGTTTTTCGTCGTCGACGATGAGAACGCTCGGGACCATGGACGCCATTCACGCGCCGCGGCGGGCGCCGGTCAAGCCCGGCAATCCGGCGTGGCACGGGCTTCCAGCCCGTGTCGGGGATGACATGGGCTGGAAGCCCATGCTACGGTTGGAACGCTCAGGGCTGGGCTGCCGGAGGCGGCTCGGACGGCCGCGGGGGCGGCGCCATGCGCTGGGCGTAAGGCACGAGACGCATGAGCGCGAGGCTCGGCGGCGGGGTGCTGTCCGTCAGCGCCAGGAAGCGCTCGCGGCGGCGCAACAGGAGCTCCTTCACCTTGTCCCTCTGGTCATCCTGCAGCTTGAGCTCGCGGTTGAGATCGTCATAGCCGAGCTGCAGCACCACGACCCGGACCAGCTCCATGTTCGGCCACTGGCCCAGGCGCACAAACTGGTCGTCGGTCAGCTTCCGGCTGGCCATCGCGGTGCGGAATTCGGCCCGCCGCTTCAGGTGCTCGGCCCGCAGCATGCGCTGGGCGGGCGTCAGGATCGGATCGAGCTCGCGCTCAAACTGGTCCTCGATCAGGTCGACACTCTTGCGGTAGGTCTCGATCTGGGCGCGCAGCTTCTCGACCTCGACCTTGAAATCGCCCCGGCTGAACGGCTGCGCGGGCCAGCCGCCGGCATGGCCGCCGAACTCCCCCATCAGCCGGCCTGGCGGCGGCGGGAGCGGGCGGCGCAACTCGTACCACCGGCCGGTGAAAACCCCGGCGACAAACACCAGCACCGTGCCGACGGCCACCAGTGCCAGCTGCTTCATTGCGCTTGGCTCAGGCTGTCCGAGGCGGAGGCGATCTGCTGCCAGTCTGCCTGGCTGGCGTCGGGGGCGACCGGGGAGCTCTGGGCGTCAAAAATCGCGACCACCAGGAAGCACAGGGCGGCGGTGGCGGCACTCAGGGCGAACTGGCCGGCGAGCGATGGCGCGGCCCCGGCGCGCGCCGCGGATTCGCGCAGCACCCGTCCGGCAAAGCCGGGCGAGAGCTGGGCGGCGCCCCGGGCCCGCAGGTCGGCCCAGGCTTGGGATGCTGGTGTTTCAGGATTCATGGTCGGGTTGGTAATGTTCACGCAGCTGCTCGCGGGCACGATGGAGACGCGCCTTCACGGCGGCAATGCTGGTTTTGAGAATTGCGGCGATCTCCGCGTGGCTCCGTCCCTCCTGCACCAGCGCGAGGAGCGCGCGATCCTGCGGTCGGAGATGCTCCAGCGCATGGCGCAGGGCGTCGAGCTCCTCGGTGTCCACCGCGCCGGGCGGCTCGGGCACGTTCTCGTGCTCGGGCCCGAACGGCAGGAAGATCCGGCGCAGCTTCTGCCGGCGCAAATGGTCGATGCAGGTGTTGCGGGCGAGGCGAAACAGCCACGGTTCGAACTGGGAAGGCGCCTGCAGTCGATCCAGGGCGCGGATCATCTTGATGAAGACCTGCTGGGCGATGTCCTCGACCGAATCGCTGCGCCCGGTCATCGCGTAAATGAAGCCAGCGATCCGGCGCTGGTAGCTGGTGATGAGCTCCGACTGCGCCGACTCCTCCCCGCGTTGAGCCCGGCGAATGAGGTCGACCAAGGCGGCCGTTGAGCTTGGATCCATGCGTGTGCATTGCTATATCCGGCCAGACGGATAATTAGCAGGAAAGTTGCGGTTTTCAGTTGGCGGATGGGAAATAAATACGCAAACTTTCCTTCCGGTGTCCGCCGCAGCGGACCCAATGTGAACTTATGCTCCCACCCAACCGGTTTCCCGCCAAAATCAACGCCGCCCTCCTCTCCGCCGCCCTGATGCTCGCCGTGGCGGCCTGCGTGGGCCCCCGGCAGCCCGATGAGCTCGCCCGCGCGGTGGCGGTGGGCGAACGCCCGGTCGCCATGAAGGGCGCCGCCTCGTTCTTTGACGGCAAGGTCGGCATTGAGGTGACGATCAGCCGCGGCATCGGGCACGGCACGGCGGTCCACGGCGGCGCCAACGCGCGGATCATCGACACCTTCGGCATGGACAAGGACGAAGCCAGCGCCTACGTCATGGCCAAGAACAACATCGGCAGTCCCCTGCCCCCCGTCACGATGCACCTGAAGCTGCATAACCTGCAGAAGACCACCATGCTGGTCGAGGTGGCCGATTTCAATTCCGATCTGGGCGACTTCGCCGTTCACCCCGACGTCCTGGCCCTGGCGCCCGACCAGGTCGCCGAACCGGACCCGATGATTTCCCAGCTCGGCGTCACCTCGGATACCATCCCCGTGGTGGTCAGCCTGCGCTTCGAGGGCAAGCTGGAGACGCAGACGGTGCAGGTGAGAAGCGTGCTGGTGCCCGCCGGCCAGTAGCGGCGGTTGGGGCCGGCTCAGCCGCCGAGCAGGCGGACCCGGCGGTCCTTGCGGGGAAACTGCAGGGTCACCACCGTGCCGACTCCCTCCTCGCTTTCGACCTCGGCGCGGCCGCCGTGGTCGCGCATAATCCGCTGGACGATCATCAGGCCCAGGCCGTGTCCGCTGGATTTCGTGGTGTGATAGGGCTGGAACAGCCGAGCGAGGTCGTCCGCCTTGATCCCCGACCCGCTGTCCCCGAAGAGCAGGTAGACCGAGTCGTCGTCCGCGCGGGAGCGGATCTTCAGCTTGCCCCCGGGTTGCATCGCCTCGAGGGCATTCTTGGTGATGTTGAAGAACACCTGCTTGAGCTGGTCCCGGTCGCCCATGACCGGCGGCAGCGTCACCGGGGTTTCCGCCTCCACCAGGATGCCACGATTGGCGAATTCGCGCCGCTGGAACCGCAGGACCTCGGCGAGGACCTCGGCGAGATTGGTCTCGGCCAGGTCCGGCCGCCGCGGCCGGATCGCCTCGAGGAAATGCCGGATGATCCCATCCAGCCGCTGAACCTCTTCGCGGCACACGCGGAGCGACTCGCCGACCGACTCGGCGTCGGCCGACGGTTTGATCTTCTTCAGCTTGCGGGCGATCAGCTGGAGATGAATCGTGAGCGAATTCAGCGGATTGCCCAGCTCGTGGGCCACGCCGGCCGCCAGCAGCAGGATGGACGAGGTCCGCTCGTCCTCGATGCGCCGGCCGGCCGTCCGCTTGTCATGGGTCACATCGGTCAGGATGACGGCAAAACGGCGCCCGCCGGGGTCGGCCGCGCTGCCAAAGGGCACCATGTAGCAGCGGATGGTGCGCGGTTCCGGGTAGGTGAGGTCGAATTCCCGGGCCACCGCCGGCCGGGCCTCCGCGGCGGGATCGGCGTCCATCTCGCGTCCGAGCGAGGCCCTCAGGCCGGGGACGAGGCGCCAGAGCGCCCGGCCGGCCAGTTCTTCGCCAGTCGCGCCGATCAGCTGGTGAGCGGCGTCGTTGGCGTACTCGATCGTGCCCGTCGCCCCGATGACCAGGACCCCCTCCTGCAGCGCGTTGAAGATCCGCTCAAACAGCGCCCGCTCGCGCGCCAGGCGCTGCACGAGGTTGGCCAGGCTGACCGAGTCGAGGGTATCGAGCCGCCCCAGCACGCGGTCGAGGGAGGTGTTCTTTTTGACGGGCACGTTTTGGCGGAAGGATGAAACTTGAAACCTGAAACGTGAAATCAATTCTTATCCCTGGAATGGCGGCGACCCCACCTGAAACTGCCGGAAGGTGGGCCGAAATCGCAAGAACGGGTTAAGGATTATTCAGATAGCCTTCAGGTTCTGTTTATCATTCGGCCCAATGATGGGCGGGCGCTCCGATACCCCGTCCGAGTCGGGCGCCAGCTCGCAAGCGAGCACCCCTTCCCACGCCCAGCATTCCCATGAAAGTTACCCCATTGCTCGCCGGCATTGCGCTCGGTTTGTCCGCCGTGCTCCCGCTTCCCGCCCAGGTGCCGCCCGCCGAACCGCAAAATGCGGGGGTCAGCATCTGGACGCAAAACGTCACGGGATTCCGCAAGCAGCACGGGTCGGTGGGCGGTTACACGAAGCGGTGGGACCTGAGCGACCTGCCCCACTACGTGCCGAGGCAAAAGCTCTCCGGCAAACTGCGGATCTGGGGCAACAACTACATCAAGGACGGCTATCTGGCGGATTACTGGCAGACCGAGTTCAAGAAATTCCAGCCCGACCTGAAGATCGAGTATAACCTGCCCACCACCGGCATCGCGATCCCGGCGCTCTCGTGCGGCGTGGCGGATATAGCGATGAGCCGCAAGGCGATCCTCATGGACCTGCTGACATTCGAGCAGGTGTATCACCATCCGGTCACCGAGATTTCGGCCGTCACGGGCTCGTACGACGTTTATGGCTGGTCGCCGGCCTTCATCATCGTCGTGAACAAGGACAATCCCCTGACCCAGATCAGTATGAAGCAACTCGATGGCGTCTTCGGGGGCGCGCGGCTGGGCGGCTATGTCGGCAGCGTGTGGCATACCGAGTATCCCTATGCGCGGGGGCCGGAGGAGAACATCCGGACCTGGGGGCAGCTCGGGCTCACCGGCGAGTGGGCGGACCAGCCGATCCACACCGGCGGCCAGAGCCTGCGCGGGAACCAGACGACGCAATTTTCCGACATTGTCCTCCGCGGGAGCGACCAGTTCGTGGAGGGTTATCAGGCGTATGCAAACTACATCACCACGGGAGGCAAAATCGTGACCTGGAGTTTGCAGGCTCAGCGGGCCATCGCCCGGGACCGCGACGCGATGTTCTACGTCTCCCCCATGTCGATGAGCCCGGACATGAGGGAGCTGGCGATCCAGGGCTACGACGGCGGACCCTACGTGAAGCGCTCGCTCGAGACCGTCCACGACCGGACCTATCCGCTCTACGGGCAGTACTTCTTTTACATCAACCGGACCCCGGGCCAGGCCGTCGATCCGAAGGTGGACGAGTTCCTTCGTTTTGTCCTGAGCCAGGAGGGCCAGGAATGCGTCCAGCGCGAAGGACGGTATATTCCGCTCACGGCCGAGGTCGTGCGCGCCCAGCTCAAGAAACTCGAATAGAACCGCGAGGCCGCGACCCCGGCTTTTCGCGCCAAGCTCCCATGAAAACCAGCCTGCTTCTTCCCAGCATCGCACTTGCCGCCGCCGCCGCGCTCCCGCTCCGCGCCCAGGAGCCGACCGCCAATCCGCAGAATACGGGCGTCAGCATCTGGACGCAAAATGTCACCGGGTTCCGCAAGGAACACGGCATGATTGGGGGCTACAAGAAGCGCTGGGATTTGAGCGGCCTCCCCCACTATGTCCCCCGGCAGCAGCTGACGGGCACGCTGCGGATCTGGGGCAACAACTACCTCAAGGACGGCACCCTCGGGGAATATTGGCGGGCGGCCTTCAAGCAGTTCCAGCCCGGGGTCACGATCGCGTATCACCTGCCGACCGCGGCCATGGCGGTGCCGGCCCTGGTATGCGGCGTCGCCGATATCGGCATGTCCAACAAGGCGACGCTGACCGACCGCCTGTCGTTCGAGCAGGAATTCCGCTACCCCGTCTCCGAGGTCGCGGTCGCCACCGGCTCCTACGACGTCTATGGATGGTCCCCCGCGTTCATCATCGTGGTGAACCAGGACAATCCCCTGAGCCGGATCAGCGTGAAACAGCTCGACGGGGTGTTCGGCTGCGCGCGATCCGGCGGCTACGTCGGCAGCGTCTGGCACTCCGAATACCCCTATGCGCGCGGCAAGGATGAGGATATCCGCACCTGGGGCCAGCTCGGCCTGACCGGAGAGTGGGCGGGTCAGCCGATCCACACCGGCGGCCAGACCGTGCGGGCGGGTGCGAGCACGGAGTTCTCGGACAAGATACTCCGGGGCAGCGGGGAGTGGGTGGAGGGCTACCGCGGGGTCACCAACTACATCACGACCGGGGGCAAGATCGTGACCTGGAGCAAGCAGGCCCGGGATGCCGTCGCCCGGGACCGCTATGCCATGTACTACGTCTCCCCGCTCTCGATGGGACCGCAGCTCAAGGAACTCGCCGTGCAGGGCCAGGACGGGGGACCCTACGTCCCGCGGACCCTCGAAACCGTGCATGACCACTCCTATCCGCTTTTCAACGAGCAGTTCTTCTATTTCAACCGGGCGCCGGGCAAGCCGCTCGATCCGCTGACCGACGAATTCATGCGGTTTGTCCTGAGCCAGGAGGGCCAGGACTGCATCCAGCATGAAGGGCGGTATTTGCCGCTGACGGCGGCGATGGTCAGGGAGCAGCTGGCGAAGTTGGAGTAGTTTCCGGCCTTTTAGGTGTCAAATTCCAGCACGGCCTGCGCCGGGTCGATCCGGCGGGCGAAGAGCTTGCGCAGGAACATCTCGCGGTGCTGGGGACAGCGGCCGAGACGCAGGACGGCGGCGCGGTGTTCGTCGGTCCCGTAGCCCTTGTGCTGGGCAAAGCCGTAGCCCGGATACTGCGCGTCGAGCCCGGCCATCGCCCGGTCCCGGGCGACCTTGGCCACGATCGACGCCATCGCGATCGAGAGCGAGCGGGCGTCCCCGTGGACGATGCCGTCGTGGGGATACGGGAAGTTGCGCAGCGCCAGGCCGTCGATCAGCACCCGGCAGGACACCGCCGGCTGGAAGGCGGCCCGCTGCTCGAGCGAGGAGAAGAGGTCGGGCTCGACCTGGCGGGTGAAGGCCGACGGCGGGTAGATCCCCTCCAGGGCGCGGCGCATCGCCAGTTTCGTCGCGCCGAGGATGTTCAGGCGCTCGATCTCGTCGATGCCCGCCGTGCCAAAATGGGCGTGGATCCGGCCCTCCGCCATCAGGCCCTCGAACTCCCCCCAAAGTTCCTCCCGCACCGCCGGCGTCAGCTGCTTCGAATCGTTCACCCGGGTCGCGCGCACCGCCCAGGGGCTCTCGAGAAATTCGCGGTTCACCAGGACCGCGCCGGCCACCACCGGCCCCGCCAGCGCGCCGCGGCCCGCTTCGTCCACCCCGATCAGGCTCGCGAATCCGTCGATCCGCTTGAGGTCGAAGCTGCGAAGCTGGCGCCGTTTAGGCACGGTAGTCCCATTTCACTTTCTCCCCGGGGTCCCGGAGGGGCAGCTCGTCGAGCTTGCCGGCGGCGGCCACCACCTCGTAGGCGGTGCGAAAATGCAGCTTGGCGAAATCGCCGAGCGCGCGGGCGCCGAACTTGCGGATGATCTCCGCCCCCTGCTCCTTGACCAGCGCGCTCGCGCCCTTCTGGAGCTTGGCGCCAAAGCGCTGGGACAGCCCATGCATCTGCCGCAGGAACTCCGCCCGGGCGATGACCGAGGCCGCGGCCACGACCGGGTCCTCCTCGGCGTGGGTGCGCATCCGCAGGTCGAAATCCTTCACCCCCAGCTTCGTCAGCTCGCGCTGCACCAGCGGCTGCTTGGTGAACTGGTCGAGGAGCCCCCACGGCACCGGCTTGCCGGCCAGGGCCTGGCTGAGCGCCGTGGCGTGCTGCCAGGCCAGGAGCTTGTTCAGGTTGGCGTGGGGCCGGGTCATGATCTCGTTGTACTTCGGCATGCCGCAGTGGCACGTCCGCACCACCACGCCGTGCGTCCCGCGGATGATCTTCTCCAGGCGCAGGATCTGGGGATCGGCGATCTTCTTGGAGTCCTTGACCCCGGCCTTGATCCAGCCGTCGATCGCGGCCGGGTCGGCGATGACGGTCGCCGCGATCACCGGCCCGAAGAAGTCGCCCTTGCCGCTCTCATCGAGACCGGCGTGCGCCTCGAACCAGTCGGGATGGAGCACCGCGTCGTAGCCGAGCTGGGCCGCCTGGGTGACCTCGGCCTCGAGCGTGTGCAGGACGAAGTTCTCCGTGCCCTTGCCGGCGATGACCGCCTTCCCACTCTCGTAGGCGGTCACATTGCAGTCCGGTCCGCGAAAGGCGAACCGCGCGTAGGCCACCTCGAACCGCTCCCAGCCCTTCGCCTCGAGCACGGCCCGCAGCTTGTCCATCTGCGCGTCCGTCAGCTTAAGCGTGTAGGTGGAAAGCTTCTTCGGCGCGTCCTCATCGGAGGTTTTCTTCGACATCAGGTGGGAATCGCCGCAAAAAGGCGCCCAAAGCGCAAAAGGAAAATCGCCCATCGCCCATGCCGAGCCCAGCCGCGTCCGCCCTGATCGCCGCAGCCCCTGCGCTGCGCCAAGCGCTGCTCGGCTGGTATCGCGCCCAGGCCCG
>Ga0302319_10001061_pt1 | contig 61778 bp, 52 predicted proteins | sample Bog_T0_2_FD_203319 | JGI IMG/M metagenome (GOLD analysis project Ga0302319, IMG submission 203319) | Peat permafrost microbial communities from Stordalen Mire near Abisko, Sweden - Bog_T0_2 | ecosystem: Environmental > Terrestrial > Soil > Wetlands > Peat | place: Sweden: Abisko, Stordalen Mire...
GCCTGCCCAAGTCGGAATGGCACGGCTCGCAATTTCTGGCCGAACTCGGCTGGCGCGAATTCGCGCACCATTTGCTCTATCATTTCCCGCGCACCACCGATCAACCGCTGCGCCGCGAGTTCGCGACGTTTCCCTGGCAGGAGAACACCACCCAGTTGCGCGCCTGGCAGCAGGGGCTTACAGGTTACCCGATTGTGGACGCGGGGCTGCGGGAGCTCTGGACCACCGGCTGGATGCACAACCGGGTGCGCATGATCGTCGCGAGCTTTCTGGTGAAGGATTTGCAGCAGTCATGGCTGGCGGGCGCGCGATGGTTTTGGGACACCCTGGTGGATGCCGACCTGGCCCAGAATTCGCTCGGCTGGCAATGGACCGCCGGCTGCGGCGCGGATGCCGCCCCGTATTTCCGGGTCTTCAACCCCACGACGCAAGGCGAAAAATTTGATCCCAACGGCGATTACGTCCGCCGCTGGTGTCCGGAACTGGCGCGTCTGCCCGCCGCATGGATTCATCAACCGCCCGCCGCCCCCGCCGCCATTTTGCGCGCCGCAAACGTTGCGCTCGGGAAAAACTATCCCGCTCCGATTGTGGACCACGCCCAAGCCCGCATCACCGCCCTGGCGGCGCTCAAACAAATCCGGTGAGCCGCAGCAGATCCGCCCCAGTCCCGTCAGGGACGTCCGAATATAGCCGAGCGATTCATTCAATCACTGGACTATTTTCTTCCGCCCTCCGGGCTTGAGGTTGGCAGCCCTGCATCAGAAGAAAGTCTAGCAGGGTTCGGGGAAACCGGGTTGTTATTAGCGGCTAACATTCGGAAAGGGTCAAGGTTGAAGGTTTCAGGCATAAAGCTGCAAGGCGCGGATGCGCAGCGTGTTGTGCGAATGACGGGAGGCAGGGCCGGGAATGGTAACGATAAACAAAGGGGTTTTAACCGCCACAACAGAGCGCAAAGAGCGCAAAGCCAATTCTATTGCGCTGAAATACAATGGGTTGTGCCTCTCAACCGTGGCGGCCAGGCGACGTTTTTGGGGGATGGCAGTCGGTTGAGTGGTCGAACCCAATCAAAAAAAAGACTTGCAAATTTGTATGTTGGGAGGAACATCTTGAAAAGGAGCAATGCTGGTCGGGGCTAAAACTAATTCTGAATCCCCATATAAGATTGAACAAATCGCTGGCGGGAGCTCTCGTTGGAAATGGTATGGCAGGGCTGGGATTGGACATTCTGGGTTTTTGCGGCGCGGAGGAGTTTTCATCGTTTCCTCCGGACACCGGTCCCATTATTATTTTCTGGCCTTTGTCGCTCGCCTCACTCGCAACCTTTCATCGCATTCGAACCAACCCATGGCGTCAATACCTGCCGATGCAGGGCATCGGCTCTGCCGTTGAGGAGGGCGATGCGTGGTCGGCCCCGCGATTGCAGGGCTCGGCTTTGGCATTTCCCGCTGGACGGCCATTCGCAAGGCCTCCGATCCGCAGATTGAGGTCACCCTGCCCATGCGGGAACAGAATAAAACCGCCGCCCCGATTCACCAAAAATCCGGCTGTTGGACCACGGTTGCAGCGCCATCGCCACTTGGAGCATCACCGCCGGCGCTTGATCCCGCGGGCATCCAGCATGAAGATTTCAGCATCCTCGGATGCTGATGAATAAACAAACACCAAGTCAAACAAAGAGAAAGGTCACATAAATGTCCGTCATTCAAGTCGGTCTCGTTGATACCACTGGCAAACTGGACAAACAATTGGTCCAATCCGTTGCCGCCGCCCTCAACATTCAAGTCATCCGGGATTTGCCGCAATTCTGGACTGTCAAGGCCACCGTCATGCACCTGCCCGATCCCAAAAAGATCCCCGCCGGCGTCTGGCCCGTCAATCTCGTCGCCAAACTTCCGCCAGGGGAAGGCGGCGTTCATCTTGATAAAAACAACCAACCTTATTCCTTGGTCATCGCCAATCCGGGCAGCGACGAATGGACCATTGACGCCAGCCACGAAACCGTCGAAATGCTGGTCGACCCGCAAGGCAGCCGCCTGCAAAGCTCGCGTTCCATCGGCATCGTTGGCGACAAGATTCAGGATACTGCCGGCCAGTTCAATTATCTGGTCGAGGCGTGCGACCCGTGCGAAGCGGATCAATATGCCTACTCCATTCAGGGCGTCGCCGTTTCCGACTTCATCACGCCGCACTTCTATGACCCGATGCCAACCACCGGGACCCGCTACAGTTTCACCGGGGCGATCCAGTCGCCCCGCCAGATTCTTCCCGGCGGCTATATTTCGTTCATTGATTTGGAAACCGAGGAATGGCAGCAGATTCTGTGGGTGGACCCCAGCCAGCCGCCCATCATTCGGGACCTCGGTCCCGCCGCCGCCGGCCAAAGCCTCCGAGTTTGGGTGGATTCCGCGGTCACCACCTATCGCAAAAAGACCTCCTACCAGCGTATTTCGAACCGGGCACTCCTGGAGAGCTGCCAGAAACATCGCACGAAGCTTGCCAAAATCGCGACCCTGCGCGGCAAACTTTACGCCTGATCCAAGAAGCATCGGGGTCGCATCTCAGTAATTGTCAATAGCGTGTGCAATGTCAATTGTTGAGATGTGACCCCGATGCGCGCTCGCGAGTAAACACGAAACTGTCATTTTTATAGGACCCCTTTCACGGTTTGGCTTCTACCGGTCCAGCGGCGGGCCAGTTTTTGATTTTGTGATCTTTTGCGTTCTTTTGTGGCCAAAAACCGTGCCCTTTGGCCGAGCGTGTTCGGATTTCGGCATTCTGATTTCTTTCGGGCCTCGGATTTTGGTTTTCGGATTTTATTCGTCTCCATTCGGCCTTTTTCCGTCAAACCCTCACCGGTGCTGCCAGTAAAATGGACGGCGATGCAGGTGGTGACTAATGGTGTATCTGTCGAGTTTGGCCTGCCAACTATTCCGTATTCCATCCGCAGGGCGGCCCCTCATCCGGCCTCCGGCCACCTTCTCCCATCCGATGGGAGAAGGAGAATATCTTTGGGTTCCATACCCGGGGTGGCGCTCTCCGCATCGCTTACCCCGGGCTAATATCCGTCAGCCTTTCAGGCTTAAAACCAGAACCGGCAGGCATGAGGCAACTCCTTGGCTTTGCGTTCTTTTTTGGCCAAAAACCATGCCCCGGAATGGGATCACGGAATGGGGTCAGGAGTGGGTCAGGAGTGACTACTAATGGTAATGCCTTTCGGAAATTCAAATTGGCCGGAAATCGAAATCGATGGGAAGATGCAACCCCGTTGGGGTAGGTCATTGTTGGGGCGTTTACCCAGGGTAGCTCCTCCGTCGCGACCCTGGGCTGAACGATGGAATCCCTTTGGGATTCAAGCTCGGAATTTCCGAAAGGCATTATCGGCCGAGCGTGTTCGGATTTCGGCATTCTGATTTCTTTCGGGCCTCGGATTTCGGTCTTCGGATTTTATTCGTGTCCATTCGGCCTTTTTCCGTCAAACCCTCACCGGTGCTGCCAGTAAAATGGACGGCGATGCAGGTGGTGACTAATGGTGTGTCTGTCGAGTTTGGCCTGCCAACTATTCCGTATTCCATCCGCAGGGCGGCCCCTCATCCGGCCTCCGGCCACCTTCTCCCATCCGATGGGAGAAGAAGAATATCTTTGGGTTCCATACCCGGGGTGGCGCTCTCCGCATCGCTTACCCCGGGCTAATATCCGTCAGCCTTTCAGGCTTAAAACCAGAACCGTCAGACATGAGGCAACTCCTTGGCTTTGCGTTCTTTGCGTTCTTTTTTGGCCCAAAAACCGTGCCCCGGAATGGGATCACCTCGGGACAAATTTGCCCGCGCTGGTGGCCGGCGGCTAATAAAATTCCCACGCCGGCAACGCCTGCGGTTTTCGCTTTGGTCCAGGCCATAAATTTCAATGCTCCTTTGATGGGGGTTAAGGTTGAACTGCAGGCGGCAGCGCCCTTCGTGATGGCGGCCGCAGTGATTGCGTTTCCGAGCGCCTCGGGCGCGGCTTGGACGGAGTGGGCGGAAATGGCCCCGGTGATGGTTGCGCTGGAAATCGCCACGCCGCGTTGCGCGAGGAGCCGCCGCAGTTTCTCCACGGCGCGATGCACCCGGCTTTGCGCCGCGGCCTCGCTGATCTGCAAGGCGGCCGCGACTTCGCCCAGATTCTTTTCCTTGAAATACCGCAGCACCACGGCTTCGCGGTCTTTTTTCCCGAGGCGCGCCATGGCTTCGTCGAGCTGCGGCGCGAGTTGCTGCCAGGCGGAAGCAGCGGTGGGTTCCGGCAGGGTGGATTGCATATAGGCCTCCTGTTCGCGCGCTTGACGCCGGCGTTCGCCGCGCAGAAAACTCAGGGCGGTCAGCCGCGTGGTCTCATAGAGCCAGGCGGGCAGCACCGTGTCGAGGCGAAGGCGGTCGGCTTTGCGCGCGAGGAGGATGAAGACCGCCTGCGTGATCTCCTCGGCATGGGCGGGAATGGCGGCGTGGCGTAGCGCCGCCGAATAAACCAGATTGATATGCCGCTCCACCAGTTTGGCAAAGGCGGTTTCCGAGCCTTGCTGGTGGTAATTCCGCAGCAGTTCCATGTCGCTGGCATCGTGCATCTGATAATTTATTGCCGATGGCGGCGAAATCAGGCACTAAATTTCAAGGTTTTGGCGGCTTCGTCGGTGGCCACTGCGCAAAGCCTCCCGGCATGGAGGCAAAGCAACGCACGTAACCTCCATGCTCGCCGCCCCTACTCACCGGTGCAAAGTGGGCACCCGGGGTTGCTCCTTGGCTTAGGTAGAGCCTTCATTTTTCACCAGCCTGCCCCGCTCCGCAGAAGTCAATCTGGTCCATAACTGCTCTCCGATGCGGATACCCTTCTGCTCGATGAACGCATAGGAAATCCAGGAACCAGCAACGAGTACGAGGAAAATCAGGGAAAATTCGAGGCTGGGCCAGGCGGTTATTTTTCCACCAATAGCCCGACCGGATAGATTAGTGGCTGATGCCAAAGATACAATGAATAGCTGATCAAACCGATAAAGGCGAGGCCTCGGGTCCACGGACTCCGCGGCCAAACCCGGCGCACGGACGCATCCAAAACCACCGCGGAGAGGATTGCCGCCAGGGTAAAAGCAAAAATGAACAATGGTTTGTACAGCGTGCAGGCGAACAATCCCGGCGTCGCGACCAGGATCCAGATCCGCCCCCGAATAAAGGCCGGCCGGCCGGCATGAAAGCGTTCGGCGACATACGCCCCCAAGGTCCAGTCAAACCAAGTGATCAACGGGCAGGTCAGCGGGGCGGTGATGCAATGGTCTGGCAAACCCCACCCATATACGGCCATCGCCCGCCCCAGCAAGCCAACGAGGAAGGTGACCACCAGGCACCCCTGGAGGCCCCAGTGTTCGCGAATCAGGAGCAGCAACGGAAACAGCAGATAGAGTTGCATCTCGGTGGCGATGCTCCAAAACGCACCATTAATGCCGAAAAAAGTCGATTCGCTAAAATCATGGAGGAAAAGCAGGTGGGAAATGAGCTGCCAGGCGTCCGGCCGCGAGAAATAGAACGCGAAGCCCGGGTGTTTTTTGATCGCGCAGAAGACCAGCAACGCCACCAGATAGGCGGGATATATCCGCCAAAACCGCCGCCAGAAGAACCGCGACCGGGTGAATTCCGGGCTTCTTAAAAACGACAGGTGAATACAAAAACCGCTGAGGACAAAAAATAAGGCCACGCCCGCCCAGCCCAAAGTGACGGGGTAAAACCATTTTGCCCAATGGAAAGCGGGGGGCGAGAAGTCGCGAAACCACCCCTTCCAAGGCACCATGGTGTTACTGTGCCAGTGGTAAACAAAAACCATCAGGATGGCGATGCCCCGAAGCAGGTCGGCCCCGTACATTTTCGCGCCTGGACCGGCTCGCATTTCACCCGCCGGCGCGGGTGTTTCCGGGGTGGCAATGTTCACGGAAACAGGGGCCTAGAAACACAACCGTTCGCTCCGCCGGCGGCAGCGGTGTTCGAAGCCCGGCTGTTCCCAACGGACGCACGGCCGCAAGGGAGCGCAAGGCCCGAAAACGAGGCAGGCGACTCGGATTTGCCAATCCAGTGCGCGCGCCCGCCAGGCAGGTTTGCCGTGTTCGCCATGAAACCATGCCATCAGTTCCGCCTTGGAAAGTCAAGCTCCGGTGCCCTTCCTTTGGCCCTTTGGCCCTTTGTCAACGCATGGAACGCATGGAACACCCCTGGCAATGATGGCGAGACGGAAGCCGTGAATAAAATCATAAACCCCTTGCGAGGCGGTACTGGTGGCCGTTTCGTCGGGCCAGTGGCCCGACGAGACGGGCGGGTCGCCCGTGCCACGCTTCCGATTTCTGAGTGCGGGTTAAATCCCAACTGGCAACTCGATCGTGCGCCCACTTTATCGGAGCACCTGTTGGTAGATCGCGAGGAATTGCCTGGCCACGTCGGCCCAGGCGGCCGGCTTGGGGCCGCAGGGGAGGGTCGGGGCGGCATCATAGAAACGGCGCAGGGCCTGTGCGGTCACCGATACCGAATCGGTCAGGGGACAGAATTGGGTGCCTTGATTAAAGGAGCGGGTTGCCCACGGCAGGTCGCTGAGCAGGAGCGGGCATTCGCAGGCGAGGGCTTCGAGCGCGGAAAGACTCAGGCTTTCCTGGTCGCTCAACAAGGCAAAGCCCCGGGCGGAGCGGTAAATGCCGGCCAGTTTTGCGCGGTCGGAAATCCCCCCTTCGTAGCGGATGAATCGGGGATTTTGCCGGGCGAACTGGAAGAATTGTTGCGCATAGGGGTCATTCTCAGCATAGGCGAGTCCGATAATCCAAACCGGCACGCTCGCGGCGACGGCCGCCTGCGCGAGTGGCAGCACGCGCTTGCGTTCGGTGATGGTGGCGGTGCAGACGAGCCAGGGACCGCGCGGGGCGGGCGGAGCCGCAAAGAACACCGTCTCGACCCCGTTGGGCACCACAAAAGTCCGGGCCGGGTCCGCGCCAAACATATATTCCATCAGATGTTTTTCCCAGGCGGTCAGGGCGACGCAGGCATCGGCGTGGTGGTAGGAATCCCACTGGAACGCGGCGGTGAAATTGCGGGGAGCCACCCGGGCCAGGGTGCGGGAAATGAGTTTTTGGATGCGCAGTTGGCGGATGGAGCGCGAACCCTGTTCGGTGAGGAGTTCGGCCATGACGACCTTGATCCGCTTTTGCTGCGCCAGGTGGATCTGGTCCACCGGCATGCGCCCGAAATAATGAATGAGGTCGCCGGTCTGGTTTTCATCCCACCAGCGCACGGGTTCCACGTCCACGCCCAGTTGTTGCAACGCGGCCATGGTTTGCTGGATCTGAATGACCAATCCCCCGTGAGCCAGGCTGAACGGCATGCGGTAGTTGAGCAAAATTTTCATGTTGGTATGGATTTCAGCCCGGGCTGCTGGCAGGGGACGGCTGACGGGGTGTCAGGGGCGAACCGCCAACCCCTGAAATTACCGGTGGCCCCCAAACCGAGACAAGGAAGAAAGCGCCGGTTTTATAAATATTGTCCCCGAAAAATGCGTGTGTTAGCCTTAAATTATTGCAGGTCATGAGCGAACTTCGCCATCAGCCATTGGATGTGTTTACGGCGTGTCACCACAAGGATTTGCCGGTCCTTTGTGTGGTGGCCCGCCAATTGCCGAAGTGCGTGCCCTTCAAAAAATTGCATGTCGCCACCGCCCGCCGGAATTTCCCCCGGTTTGCGGAGGCCCTGGGCAGCGGGGTGGGGCTGATCGACGAGGATGAATTCATTCCGGGCCTGACGCTGGCGCGCTTGCGGGAATTGCCGGAACCGGGGTTTCCGGCAGGGGCCGGCTGGTATTTCCAGCAATTATTGAAATATCAGTTTGCGTTTCAGGAGGCTGGGGATGACCACTATTTGATCTGGGATGCGGATACGGTTCCGCTCCGGCCGATGGAGTTTTTCGATGAGCGGGGAAGAATGCTGTTCACCAAGGCGGCGGAACATCACCGTCCGTATTTTGCCACCTACCAGAATCTGCTGGGGCAGGATCCCGGCTTCGCCTTTTCGTTGATAGCGCAGCACATGATCGTCCGGAAGTCGTGGCTGCGCGAGATGCTGCAGGTGATTGAGGGCAACATTCCGGGACCGGAAAACTGGGCATGGAAGATCATGCGCGGTCTGGGCGGGGATAGCACCAACCGGTTTAGCGAATTTGAAACGTATGGCTATTACGTGAAGAACCAGCATCCGGAATGGGCGGTCTTTCTTGAGCGGCCCTGGTTCCGGGACGGAAGCCGCCGGGTGTTGACGGCCCCAGCGGAGGGGGAGTTAAAACGTTTTGGGGAAAAGTACGATTTTGTGGCGTATGAGACCAAGAACGGCCTTGCCCGGCGCGGACTGAAAGTGCTGCGCTCGTGGTTCAAGTGAGGGCGGGAACATTGCCAAAGATGGTGAGGTTTTTCCGGTGGCCGGAACGCAAATTATCCAGCACGCGGAGGGTGGCGGTGCCTTGGAAATGTTCCACATTATGACTGCCAATAAATCCGGCACCGCCGGTCACAAGGATGTTCATCAAGGCATTTTCCGCCACTTATTCATTGGCGTTGCAGGTGCGCTGGGCTGGTGATTTCATTCTCAGATGGCCACCGTGGCTTCAAACAACCGGTGACATTTCCAATGCGTTTAATATGGCGGGCCGACCTGGAATTGGAAGCTTTTTTTACCCGCCCCTGGGCAATGGCCGTGGAGGTTGCATGAGGTTGCGCGCCAAGGATGTGCAAAAAATGCCCGAAAAAACTTGCCCGGCCACGTCCAGCCCGGCATCATTAATATCCGTTTCGGTTACGGGGCGAAATTCGCCAATGTAAGGGAACGACCCAATTTGCCTCGGTAGCTCAATTGGTAGAGCAGTTGACTCTTAATCAATTGGTTTGCGGTTCAAGTCCGCACCGGGGCACCACTCTTAAACCCGCATGAACATTACAGTTTGTGCGGGTTTCGCTTTTAGCCAGCCAGAAGCCATTTTGGGCCAGTAGTATCAAACGTAGTATCGGGCATGTTTTGGGCAAGGGATGAACCGCGATAGCACCCGTCCGGCAGGCACCCCATCGCAAGACCGTTACCGCCGGATGCGTATTGGCAAGGCAAACGCGCGGCGCGGCGGACCATGGCGGCCTCCCCGGTGGCGGGGGTGTCCGGGGTTTTCGCTTTCCTGGCTTGGAGAATGAATAGCTGGCGCGTCTCAACTTTCCGCTTTTGGGGACGATGTTGGTGTGGCGGCGGTCATTTGTCAGTGTAAATGATGGCCCTGGCGCGGAACACGCACCGGGAGCCGGAAGGCATTCCAAAGCCGCCCCGGGGAGTCATTACAAATCCACCGCCTTGGTCCCCCATGGACGTATTCGCGCTCAGAACAGCGTCCGCGCCGAGTTGCTTGGCCCGGTAAAATATCGCCTCGGTCATTGGAGCCTCCTCTTTGGGCGCTCCCTCGCAGGTCAGCAGCGCAATCTCCTTGAAGGGCCGGTCGGGCTGCTTGAGGTCGTAAATGTCCAAGTGGTGCGATGGCTCCCGGGTGACAACTGGATCTTCATACATCACCAACTGAACGCGCCGGGCGAACTTTGGGGCGGCTTCATGCACCGCCTGCGGTTTTTGTGGCGGCAGTCGGGTACTGGAGCAACCGGTGAAAATCAATGTGGTGACGAGTGCTGTCAGCAGATATTTCATGCCCTGATGTTCTGCTCCCAGAAGGATTCGTCAAACAATAATCACTGGCCTGTGGCTCTGGCATCTCTGGTTTCGATTTCTCTCCCAATGAACCTAAGGCCGTGGAAGCTTCCTGGCGTGACGGAAGGGAATGAGCCCGGCCGCCCATGGGGAAAATACCGTATATGCGGGAAACGGATTGGGCGGTATAAGTGTTGTTTGCTGGCGGATGGAAATGAGACAAAAGGAATAACACAAAAGGAACAACGAATGAAAACAACTCTCTTGCAACCCCTGTGCCCGCGCATTTTGACGCCGCGAATGCTCCTGGGCATGCTGATTGCAGCGGCCGTGACATTCCCGCACCACGACGTCCGGGCAGACGGAGCGCCGGACCTCGGAACCGCATCGAGTTTTGCGGTGCTGGCCGGCTCGGGCATCACCGTGGCCGGAGGCGTGAACACGACCACCATCAACGGCGATATTGGATCCTATCCCACGGTCTCCGTCACGGGACTGGGCAGCGTGGTTTTGAACGGCGTCAATCAATCGGCCAATGCCGGGCTCATGCAGATGGCCCAAAGCGACCTGGCCAGTGCTTTTTCCGCCGCCGCCGGACGTTCCCCCACCATGTCCTATGTCGGCGGATTCGATCTCGGCGGGCAGACGCTGACGGCCGGGGTTTACCATGATCCCACTTCTTTTGGCCTTAGCGGTGTGCTGACGCTCGACGCCCAAGGCAATCCCAATGCCGTCTTTATTATCCAAGCCGGCACGTCCCTCACCACGGCGGCGGCCAGTTCGGTTCAACTGATCAATGGCGCGCAAGCGAGTCAGGTGGACTGGGTGGTGGGCAGTTCCGCGACGCTGGGGGCGGACAGCACCCTGGTCGGCAGCGTGCTGGCGGCGGACGACATCGCGGCGGATGCGGGGGCAACGGTGCAGGGGCAGTTATTGGCGGAGAGCGGTCCGGTCACGCTTAATGACAACACAATCGTCCTGGCAACCAGCACGGTGCCCGAGCCCCAAAACTTGGTTGGCGCGCTGGCTCTGCTGCTGCCCGTGGGCGCGATTGGCCTGCTGAAAGCGGGCAAATCACGCACGCGCAAGGGGTTGGCTGGACGGAACGGGTGAGGCGTTCTTTTTGCCGGCGGAGGGTGCTTTCCCCCAGTCCGCCCGCTGCGCCCAGTCGGGCTGGCAGCCCGGCTGGACGGGCCAGTGGCCCGTTTCACCCCGAACTCCGAAGTTGGCGGGAAGGCGACGCCGGGGAAATTTTGCATTCGCTGGTTGCAGGCGCGGCGCGCACGGAGTGACGCGCCCTGCCAACGATGGGCTCGCGACAGGGCTTTTCGATTTCATTGCCCACTTCGGAGTCCGGGTTCACCCCAGCCAAGTCCATGCGTTTGCCATCCAGCTTTAGCCCGGAAGATGCACCCTGGCATTCGGGGTGGGCTTCGGCGAACTTGCAAATGGAACGGTTTTCGGCTTTCCTTATGGAAGATGCTGCAAACATTCAGGTGGTTGCTAATCACTGTAAGCCTGCTGGCGAGTACCGCCGGCCTGGCCTCGGAATCCGCCGAGGTGAACTTGGAGTACGTCGCCCAGCGGGCGCTGGATCGTGCCCGCGCGCCGTTTCATTCGCCCCGGGCGGATCTGCCCCGGGTGTTGCGGCAGGACCATCTCGATTACGACAAATATCGGGAAATCCGTTTCCGCCGGGATCGCGCCTTATGGGCGGCGGAGAATCTGCCCTTTCGCGTGGAGTTTTTCCATCCCGGCTATCTGTATCAGGAACCCGTGCGGATAAATGAGTTCACCTCCACCCACACCCAGCCCATCCGGTTTGTCCAGGATTTCTTTGACTACGGCAGTTTGCATATCGGCAATCAAATCCCGGTCAACACGGGCTACGCCGGGTTCCGGGTGTTGTATCCGCTGAACCGGCCGGTGCAGTGGGATGAGCTGGGCGCGTTTCTGGGGGCCAGTTATTTCCGGTTGCTGGGCAAAAATCTGCGGTATGGTGAGTCGGCCCGCGGCCTGGCTCTGGATTCGGGCGAGGGCGACCGGCCCGAGGAGTTCCCCATTTTCACGGATTGGTGGCTGGGCAAACCGCAGTCGGGCGAAAACGGGCTGCGTCTTTTCGCCATTCTCGACAGCGTCAGTTGCGCGGGGGCGTACGAGTTTTATATCCGCCCGGGCGAGACCACGACCGCCAGCATCAAAGCCGTGCTTTACCTCCGGGAAACCAACACGATTGCGGCCGTGAACCCCAACCGCAAGCCGGTGAAGACCCTGGGGCTCGCGCCGTTGACCAGCATGTTCTGGTTTGGCAAGGATACCGAACGGAAATTTGACGATTACCGCACCGAAGTGCATGACAGCGACGGACTGCTGGTACACATGGGCAATGGCGAAGTGTTCTGGCGGCCACTCGACAATCCCCCGGCCACGCGCCATCAAGTGTTTTCTGCTCCCGGCATCCGGGGCTTTGGGCTGTTGCAACGAGAACGGGATTTTGCCGCCTACCAGGACTTGTTTAATGTTTATAATCAGGTGCCCAGCGTCTGGGTGGAACCGGATGGCAACTGGGGGGAGGGCGACCTGCATCTGGTGGAATTGAGCACCGTGTATGAGGGGTTGGACAACATCGTGGCGTTCTGGGATCCGAAGAACAAGCCGGCTCCGCTCCAGCCGTTCCGTTACGGCTATACCCTGTACTGGGAAGGCGGGGAAGCGGATTGGCGGCGGTCGGAAAACCGGGTGGTTTCCACGCGCATCGGGCCGGACACCCAATTTCAGGGGGCGCGCCAGTTTGTGATTGATTTCCGGGGGCCGAAGCTGGACGCCATTTCGGATGAGCATCCGCCCACGGTCGTTTCCAGCTGCAGCGGGGGCGCGCACATCGCGGATTCGCTGGTGGTGCGGAACCCTTTTTTGGATACTTGGCGGGTGATTCTCAAGCTGGTGCCGCCGCCGGGAAGCAATAATGCCGTGGATTTGCGTTGCACCTTGCAGCAGGGCACCAATGCGGTTGGTGAAACCTGGGTCTATCAATGGAGCCCACATTGAACATTTTGACGAACGCCGCCGGCGAGATCGCCGGGCGCTCGCTGGAAGAGTGGAACGCGGCGTATGTGAAGGTGGAAAACTACTTTCACGCCCTGCGCATTCGGAACAAGCCGCTGCTGGGCCAGCTCGTCCTGCGCGTGCTGGAGCGCGCCCAGCGCCGCGCGCCCGCCGAGTTGAACCGCAGCGCCACCGAACTGGCGGGCGAGGAGATGGACCGGCTGGTCACGAGCTGGTTTGCGGAGGTGTTGCAGGCTTCGCCCGCCGGCACGGACCAGATGCTTTCCACGCGCGGCCGCCTCGCGCTGCTGCTGGCCGACATGCCCGGCAAATGGCAGGATCAATTTCTCCGCCCCGGCCCCTGGCCGGAGGAATTTGTGGCCGCCATGCGGGAGAGTTTCCTGCGCGCGGGCCCGGATTTCCAGTTGTCCAAAATGACCCCCCGGCCGCTGGATCTGGGGCCCATCACCACCCTGACCAACTTCGGCAATCTCCCTTATGTGCGCATGGCGCTGGCGTGGATGTCCTATGGTGTGCTGCTGGTGGTGGTGTTCTGGCTGACCCACGGCGGGCTGGAGATCGTCAAAAACCGGCTGTTGGAGGTGATTGACTGGTTCAAGCAGAATGGTTGACCCCTGGCATACCCATGGCTGACACTCCCCAAATCACCGCCCTGCCGGTTCCGCGTCTGCGGCGCGGCTGGCGGCTGTTTCTCTTTTATTCGTCGGCGGTGTTGCTGACGGGCATTGTTTCGATGCTGTTTGCCGATCTGCTCTGGCGCACGGGTTGGAGCACTTCGCGCACGGTGCTGCTGGGGCTGTTCATTGTGCTGTTTCTCCTCACGGCGATCGGCTGCATGCACGGGGTGTATGGCTTTTTTCTCCGGCTTTTCGGCACGCGCCGCCGCATCACCGGATTGAAGCCCTACCGCAACCAGGGCATTGAGGGCGTCAGCACCGCGATCGTTTTCCCGATTTACAACGAAGATTCTGTGCGCGTGCTGGAAGGGCTGCGCGCCACCTACGAATCCCTGGAGCGCACGGGGCAGCTGGCCCACTTCGATTTCTTCATCCTCAGCGATTCCACCAATTCCGACCGCTGGATCGAGGAGGAACGCCGCTGGTCGGAACTGGTGTGCGACCTGGATGCGCTGGGCAAAATCTACTACCGCCGCCGCCTGTTCAACGAGGAGCGCAAGAGCGGCAATGTCCGCGATTTCCTGAACACGTGGGGCAAGCGCTACCGCTATTTCGTCTGCTGCGATGCCGACAGCGTGATGCGCGGCGAAACGCTCGTGGAGCTGGTGAAATTGATGGAGGTGCATCCGACGGTCGGGCTGATTCAAACGGTGCCGGCGCTGGTGAACGCGGAGTCGCTCTTCGGGCGCATCCAGCAGTTTGCCAACCGCCTCTATGCGCCGGTATTCATCGCCGGACTGAATTATTGGGCACTGGATTTCGGGAATTACTGGGGGCACAACGCCATCATCCGGGTGGACCCGTTCATGCAGTATTGCGATTTGCCGCAGCTGCCCGGGCGCAAGCCCTTCGGCGGGCAGATTCTGAGCCACGACTTTGTGGAGGCCGCGCTGATGCTGCGCGAAAACTGGCAGGTCTGGCTGGCCTACGATCTGGAGGGGAGTTATGAGGAGGCGCCGCAGTCGCTCATTGACAACGCCCAGCGCGAGCGGCGCTGGTGCCAGGGCAACTTGCAGCACTCGCTGGTGCTGTTCGCCAAGGGCCTGCGCGGCGTGAGCCGCATGCACCTGATCCTGGGTATTTTCGGCTATCTGGCCAGCCCGCTCTGGCTGGCGTTCATGCTCGCGTTCAACTGGATTTATTGCTATCAAAAATACACGGGCCTCTCCACCATCCCGGTGGGGTCCTTCAACCCGTATCTGAAGGACTGGAGCGGCACGGAACACGCGTTTTTAATCTTCGTGATCTGCATGGCGGTGCTGATGCTGCCCAAGCTGCTGTCGCTCATTGACCTGGCGCGCGACTGGCCGCGGCGCAAGCAGTTTGGCGGGCTGCTCAACGCCTGTGGCGGGGTGCTCGGGGAGACGATTTTTTCCACCCTGCATGCGCCCCTGCTCATGCTCTGGCACACGCGGTTCGTGATCACCAACATCGCCGGCATCAGCGTGAGCTGGACCACCCAGCGGCGCGCGGCCGACGGCACGGACTGGTGGTATGCCTGCCAGCGCCATTGGGGGCATGTCTTGATCGGGGTGCTCTGGGGGTGGTTCACCTGGAAGCTGGACCGGGGCTTGTTCTGGTGGTTCACCCCGGTGCTGGCCGGCATGGTGTTGTCGGTGCCGCTCAGCGTGCTGACCAGCCGGCGCCTGCTGGGGGCGCGGGCCAAAAGCCTGGGGTTGTTTTTGACGCCCGAGGAAGTCCAGCCGCCGATGGAGCTGGTCTCGCTCCGGTCGCGCATGAAGATCCACGACCTGACCACCGACGAACATTCGCCGCGCTTTCGCGTCCATGCCGGCCTGGCCATGGCGGTGCTTGATCCTTATGTCAACGCGGTGCATGTTTCCCTGCTGCGGGAGAAACAGTTGAACCCGGTTTATGCCGAGCATTTCAAACGCCTGGGAACCGGCACCGAAGCGGCCCGCGCGCTGGGCGAGAAGCTGCTGGCGGCCGGCCCGGAGAAACTCCAGCCCGCGGAACGGGTGATCGTGCTGGCGGACGAGGCGGTGATGGTCTGGCTGCATCAGCAAGCCTGGCTCCGCCCCGAGGAGAAGCTGGCCCCCTGGTGGAAGGCCATGATCCGCGAATTCAGCCGGGAGTAGTCCGGCTCCAAGCTGGCATGATTCAGGAAGAAAGATTTTTTACCACGGATGGACACGGATGAACACGGATAAAAACAAAAAGGCAAAAAGGGTATCCGCAAATGGCGCGAATGGGCGCGAATTTTCCCGAAATGAGGTGATGGTTTGATCAAACACAGCACGCCGCCACCGGACCTGAGAGTTACGATGCTCCGGCTTGGTCAGGCCGACAATCCATGCTTTTGGCTCCACTCTTTGTCCAACCATACGTGGTGGTCTCGTGTGGAAAGCTGAGCCATCGCCGACTCGCAATGCGATCTGCGGCAGTGGAACGGACAACGACAACGGCAGTTGGCACCGGCGATTTGACGGGCTGATGACTCATAGCAAACGCGAAACCACCCAAAGGAAAAATAAAATTGCCAAAACCAAAGTTGGCATGGCAGCGAAGCAGAACGTGCGAATTCCAGCCCTGCTGTCCGCAACAAATATCTGGATGACACCGCCGAGCAAAAGAATTGGCGCGCACAAAACGAAACCTTCGAGAAGCCCGTAGGCAACCGGATCAAGAATGGACGTGTTATTTCCCACCCTTGACCAGAGCGGACGGGGATAAATCACGCGCAACAGGAAATAGAACGGAGCCACAGCAACAACGAAAGCCTTGAAGGGAATCAAAGCCGCTGCAATCCGCTTGTTTTTGTTGGTCGTGCAAATATCCAGATCGTCGCCCATCGGCCTAACCTTTGTTTTTATTTGAATATCAAACAATTCATGTCTTTGTCAATGCGCGCGCGAAACGACCTGGCAGAAGAGCGGAGGACCGAGAAGATTGCGCTGCCCTGGGCTGAATGGTGCAATCCCGTTGGGATTGGGCAGGCGGGACGATTGAGCTGCGATTTCGGCGGGCTAAAATGCGGCACCGCGCCTGGTTTTTGACCGGTCGCGGCCGATGGCGGCGAAAGTTTGCCGGGTGCGGTTGGATTCTGTTGCTTAAAGCAGACTATGGCTTTCGTAAATAGGTTGTGAATAACTCGTCTTGTTGGCGTCGAATTGAGGCTAATTTGAACTGGGCGGCCCCGGCCAGCTCCGGAAAGCCCCCGCCGTCCGCCAGGGTGGGGGCGGTGCGTCCGCCAAAGATTTTCGGGCAGAAGGTCAGGTGAATCTCATCCACCAGCCCGGCGCGGAACAGGGCGTCATTCAGTTCCCCGCCACCTTCGCACAAGAGGCGGCGCACCTTCCATTCCCTGGCCAGCCAGGCGAGTGCCGCCGCAAAATCAATTTCCGTGGCGCCGCAGATTTTGACCTCGTCCGCCAGTTCGCCCAGCCGCCGGCGGGCGGTGGCCGGCGCGCGCCGGGTGGTGAGGACCAGCACGGGGGCAAAATGGGTGGTGAAAATTTTGGCCGCCGGATCCAGTGAGCCGCCGCCACTGACCAACACCCGCAGCGGGGAGTCTGCCAGCCCGGTTTTGCGACGCTGCCGCCGGAAATTTTCGCCGCCGTTGCCCAGGGTCGCGCCGGAGATTTCCACGGTGCGCGCGCCGCACATCACGGCATCGGCGGCGGCGCGGAGCCGGTACAGCTGCCGCTGGTCGTGCGCGCTGCCAAAGGCATGCACGGCGCGACTGGCGGTCGCGATTTTTCCGTCGGCGGTGAGGGCGAGGTTCAGGAAGACCCAGGGGCGCGGCTGGCGTTTCATGGTTTGTGTCATCTTTTCGGCTTACAAAATGAGCATGGCGTCGCCGTAGCTGAAAAATCGGTAGCGCTCGCGGATGGCCCCGGCGTACGCGGCCAGCACGCGGTCGCGGCCGCGGGTGGCTTCGCCCGGCGCGGCAAAGGCGCTCACCAGCATCAGCAGGGTGGAGGCGGGCAGATGAAAATTGGTCAGCAGTCCGTCCACCACGTGAAAGGCGGCCGGCGGAAAAATGAAGATGTCCGTTTTACCCGCATAAACATTGATCTCTCCTCCGTTCTGCCGCGCGACAGTCTCCAGCGCGCGGGTGGCGGTGGTGCCGACGGCGAAGACGCGCCCGCCGTTGCGTTTGGCGGTGTGGATGGCGGCGGCGGCGGCCGTGTTGATCTGGAATCGTTCGGCGTGCATTTTGTGTTGCGCGACCTGGTCCACCTTCACGGGCAGAAAGGTGCCGGCCCCGACATGCAGGGTCACGAAGCAAATTTCCACGCCGCGCGCGCGGATTTGGGCGAGCACCTCCGGGGTGAAATGCAGACCGGCGGTGGGGGCGGCGACGGAGCCGGCGGCCCGGGCAAACACGGTTTGGTAGCGTTCCTGATCCTCCGGCTGTTCGCCGTGCCGTTCAATATACGGAGGCAGCGGCAGTTCGCCGATCCGGCTGAGTTCATCCAGGAGGTTGTGCGTGCCGGAGAACCGGAGCTGGCGGTGCCCGTCCTCGTTTTGGCCGATGACGTCGGCAAAGAACGGGGTGATTTCCCCGGTTTTCGCCAGGAGCTGGATGCGGGTTCCCAGCCGGGCGCGTTTCCCGGGGCGCAGCATCGCCCACCATTCATCGGCGGCGGTGTCCTCCAGCAGGAGAATTTCAAACCGGCCGCCGGTCTGGGGGTTGACGCCGTGCAGCCGGGCGGGGATCACGCGGGAGTCGTTGAGCACGAGGACGTCGCCCGCGCGCAGAAAACCTGGAAGTTCTTGAAATCGGCGGTGTTCAATGGGAGAGTCGGTGCGATGCAGGACCAGCAGCCGGGAGTGGTCGCGGTGGGGGGCCGGCTGTTGGGCAATGAGTTCGGGCGGCAGGTCAAAATGGAAATCGGCGGTTCGCACGGGTGGAGCATAGTGGAAAGTTGGAAAAATGGACAGTTTACGTTTGCGTAAGGGGATAAGTGGGCAAATTGTGAATAACTTTTGAATAAGCCGGTCATTTACCGGTCTTTTTTTATTGACCGTGGTGGGGCAAAGGGGGTAAAAAGGGGGCGTTGTGGATGAGAATGTGGTAAAAATGTGGTGTCCGTGTGGTTTTGATAAAACTGGTGGATAACTGTGAGCGACGCGCCGAACAAAAAGATCTTCTTCAATTCCAAGTATTTACATGGAATGGATGAGAAGCGGCGTGTGCAAATCCCAGCCAAGTGGCGGCCGGCCGAAGAGAGTGTGGAATTTACGGTGATTGCCTGGCCCAAGCATCAGGCGGGCACGTGTCTGCGAGTGTTGCCCCCGGACAAGCTGGAGAAGTTGGTGGCGGAAATTGAGGCCATGCCCAATAGCGACCCGTGCAAAGACGTGTTGCGGCGGGTGGTGGGGGGCAATTCAGAACAGGTGACGCTGGACAAAGCCGGCCGGCTCTGTTTGCCGGAACAGATGGCGGCGGCAGCGGGCATCAAAAACGAAGCGTTGCTGGTGGGCATGTTTGAGCGGTTTGAGATTTGGGAGCCGGCGCGCTACAAACAAGTTGAGGCGGCCGATGCCGTGCATCAGGCCAAAGCCTTTGAAATGATGTGAAATTATGAAGCTGGGAAAATTATTGAGCGCAGGGCCAAGTTTTTTCTTAAGCCGTCGGACGGTGTACCGTCTGGACACACACTTTTATCTGCCAAAGCTGAACGATGGCAACCCTTATATGAACAAAAACGACAAACCGCCGGCGGTGATAATACTGCCGGATGACCCCAAGGCCAAATCCGCCGTGCTCGCCCAAGCGGCGGCCGCGAACAAGCTGGCTGCGGCCAAAACCGCAGAGGCACCCGCCACCAAGCCGCGTCTGGGCTGGATTGGCCGGCTGAATCCATTCCGAACCACCCCGCCGGCCGCCCCGGCCCCGGCTCCGCGCGCGACGCAGCCGGAATTTTCGTTGAGCGATGTCAAAGTGGTGCATAACGATTTGGCGGATGCGGATGTGGATGTGGTGTCGGTCGGTTCGCGCGGCAGCGCGCCGGCACCCGCGCCGAAACTGCCCGCCGGCCGCCGGGCGCTGGATGTTTTGGACGACATCATCAAAGCGAAGTGATGATGCCAGGTGTCCGCGTTCAGCCACAAGCCGGTGATGGCCACGGAGGTGGTGGCCGCGCTCAGACCATCGCCGGGCGGATGTTTCGCCGACGGGACGCTCGGTGGAGCTGGTCACGCAGCGCGCTTGCTGGCCGCGAGTTCGCCGACGGGCTGGCTGTATGGGTGCGATCGCGATGGGGTCGCGGTTGAGACCGCCCGCCAGCGGCTGGGAGAAAAGTTTGCCGGCCGGTTTGAATTGCGGCGGGGGAATTTTGCGGAGCTGGCGGAGTGGGTGCCGCCGCTCAGTTGTGACGGGGTGTTGCTGGACTTGGGGGTGAGTTCGCCCCAACTGGACACGGCGGAGCGCGGTTTTAGTTTCCAGCAGGATGGCCCGCTGGACATGCGCATGGATGACCGGCAGCCGCTGACGGCGGCGGACCTGGTGAACCGGGAAAGCGCCGAGGCGCTGGCGAAGATTTTTTGGGAATACGGTGATGAGCGGGAATCGCGGCGGTTTGCCCGGGCCATCGTGCAGGATCGCGAGTTGCGGGATTTCACGACGACGCGGCAGCTGGCGGAGCTGATGGAACGGCTGTCGCCGCGCGCCGGGCGCAAGGCGCATCCGGCCACGAAGGTGTTTCAGGCGCTACGGATCGCGGTGAATGACGAGCTCGGCTCGCTCCAGCGCGGCCTGGCCGCGACGGTGGGGCTGTTGAAGCCGGGCGGCCGGCTGGCGGTGATCACGTTTCACTCGCTGGAAGACCGCGTGGTCAAGGAGTTTGGGCGGGAGCGCTCCCGCGATTACTCCTTCGCCGGCCCGGTGGATGTGCCGGAGTTGCGCCAGCCGCGCGTGCCGGAACTGAAATGGATTTCGCGCAAGGCCACGATGCCGGGCGCAGAAGAGTTAACAACGAATGTTCGTGCCCGCAGTGCACAGTTGCGGGTGCTGGAAAAAATATGAAAAATGTGAATTTAGGCGAGTGGATTGTGAAACGGTGACCGGCGGAGAGAGAATGGGTCTGCCGCCGGTTGCGGCGGCCCGTTTCCCCGTCTCGCTGGCGGACACAATCGGTTCAGAAAGCAAAGCAGATGGCTAAAAATCGCAAAAATCAGGCGGCAGAGATCCGGTTTGGACCGGTCTTGAAGGTGGTCTTGCTGTGTTCGCTGATATGCAGCGCGGCGATTGGCTATGTCTGGCAAAAAAGCCAGATTGAACGGCTGGGGCACCAGATTTTAGACCGGGAAAAGCGGCTCCAGTCGTTGAAGAACGACAACAAAGGGCTCGCGGATCAGATCGCGTTTTTGCATTCGCCTGTGATGCTCGACACCCAGGCCCGGAAGTTGAATCTCGGCCTCGCGCCCGCCCAGCCGTTTCAGGTGGTGCGCATGGTGGACCTCCCGTTCACCCCCGAGCCGGATGGTCCGCGCCAGTACGCCGAGCGGCCGATGGCGGGCGGGACCCCATAATAATATTGATTTGGCCGCCGCTCGTGACGCCGTCGGGTGAGGAACCGATCGCCACGGGCGGCTGGCCTTTTTTTCGGATGAACAACAAAGAGCAATTTCATCGCGCGCTGCTGCTGCTGGGTTGCCTGGCCGTCGCCTTCGCCGGCCTGGGCTACCGCCTGGTGGACTGGCAGGTGTTGCGCCACGATGAGTTGAGCGCCCGGGCCGAGCGCAACACCCAGCGCGAGTTTCGCGAGGCTCCCCGGCGCGGGGACATCCTCGATATCAACGGCAACATCCTGGCCACCACCATTCCGGTGAAAACGGTCTGTGCCGATCCCGTGATCCTCAGCAACCAGACTGCGGTCGTGGCGCAGTTGATCGCGCCGCTCCTGCAGCTCAACCCGGCGGCCATCGCGCAGCGGCTGCTGCCGCGCCTGTCGCTGGCCACCAACAGCAACGGTCAGATCGTCACCAATCAGTCGCATTATGTGCGCCTGGCCCGGAACGTGCCGGAGCCAACCTGGCAGCAGATCAACGCCGCCATGACCAATTTCACCCTGGAGGTGGGCGGCCGGAAACTGACCCGGAAAGAGGCCGAATTTCAATATGACATCCGCTATCATGGGATCTATGCCGAGTCCGACCAGTTACGGGTTTATCCCGGCGGCGCGCTCGCCAGCCAGGTGATCGGTTTCCCCTCCGTGGAGGAAACCAACATTAACGGTCATTTCATCTCCAAGATTGTCGGGTGCGATGGCATTGAGATGGCCATGCAGAAGCAACTGAGCGGCGTGGATGGCTGGCGGCTGACCGAAACGGACAAGGCGCAGAATGAATTGGTGGCGCTCCGGGATGAGGATGTTTTTGCGCGCGACGGCTTGAATGTGGTGTTGACGATCGATTCCCAGATCCAGCACATTGTCGAAACCGCGCTGGCCGAAGGGTTCCAGCAGCATTCCCCCAAGAGCATCACGGGCATTGTCGTCCGGCCGCGGACGGGCGAGATTCTGGCCATGGCCTCGCTGCCGACTTTCGATCCCAGCCAGCCGGGCTCCATTTCGCCGGAAACCCGCAACCGGGTGATCACGGACGTGATGGAACCGGGGTCCACCTTCAAGATTGTGGTGGTGTCGGGCGCCCTGGACCGGGGCGCGGTGAAGCTGGCCGACGAGTTTGACTGTGAACACGGTCATTTCGCCTTTGCCGGGCGGACGCTGCATGATCATGAGGCGTATGGCCTGTTGTCCGTGAAGTCCATCATCACCAAATCCTCCAATATTGGCGCGGCCAAGATCGCCATTGAACGGCTGGGCGACCAGCAGCTTTACAATTATGCATGGAACTATGGCTTCGGCCAGCGCACCCTCATCCCGCTGCCCGGCGAGGCGCGCGGCATCTTGTATCCGGTGAAAGACTGGAGCAAGGTTTCCATTGCGCAAATCCCCATGGGCCACGGCGTGGCGGTCACCCGTTTGCAGATGTTGTTTGCCATGGCGGCCATCGCCAACCACGGCTGGCTGATGCAGCCAATGATTGTGAGCCGCCTGCAAGAACACGATGGCAACATTGTCCAGCGCTACGGGCCCCAACGGGTCCGCCAGGTGATCAGCGAGGCCGCCAGCCAGCAGATGGTGGAGGCGCTGAAAACGGTGCCCACCAAGGATGGCACCGCGCCCGACGCCGCGTTGAAGGAATACCTCGTCGCGGGCAAGACCGGCACCGCCCAAAAGGCCGAACACGGCGCGTATGTTCCCGGCAAATACATCTCCTCTTTCATCGGCTTTTTTCCGGCGGACAATCCCGAGATTTGCATTTCTGTGGTCATGGATGAGCCCCGGGATGGGGGTTATTATGGCGGCAAGGTGTGCGGTCCGGTGTTTCACGACATCGCCGCCCGCTGTGCCAGCTATCTTAACATTCCGCCGGATCCCAGCCTGAACACCAATGCGGTGCCGTTGATGGCTGATACTTTGTTGCGAAAATAATTTGTGGAAGCACGCGCTTTGAAATTTGTGGCCGCTGCCTGCCGCGCCGAGATCAAATCCGGCGATGGCGAGGCCCTGGTACACCATGTCTGCACTGATTCCCGGCAGGCCAAGCCGGGCGATTTGTTCCTGGCCATCCGGGGCGAAAAATTTGACGGCCACGATTTCGTGGCCGAGGTGGCCGCCAAAGGGGCCGCCGCCGTGCTCGTGGACACCGCGCGCGCGGCCAGTCTGGCAGCCAGCATGCCGGCGACTTGCGCTGTCCTGACCGTGGACAATGTGCGCACCGCCTTTGGAAATCTGGCCGCAGCCTATCGCCGCGATTTTTCACCCCTGGTCACGGTGGTCGGTGGTTCCAACGGCAAAACCACCACCAAGGAATTAATCGCGTCCGTGCTGCGGCAGAAACTCGCCACGCTCTGGAGCGAGGCCAGTTTCAACAACGACATTGGCGTGCCGGCGACGCTGCTGCGGTTGGAGGCCAGGCATCAGGCGGCGGTGCTGGAAGCCGGCACGAATCATCCCGGTGAACTGGCACCGCTGGTGCGCATGATCCAGCCGGGGCTGGGCATCATCACGAGCATTGGCCGCGAACATCTGGAGTTCTTTGGCGATGAAGCTGGCGTGGCCCAGGAGGAAGGCTGGCTGGCCGAATTGCTGCCCCTGGCAGGAAAATTGCTGTTGAATGGGGACAGTCCCTGGGCGGAGGTCATTGCCGCCCGCGCCCGCGCGAAAATCGTGCGCGTCGGGGTGGGCGTGAATAACGACTGGCGCGCCACCAAGGTCCGGTTGGACAAGAACGGGGTCACGTTTCAAGTCGTGGCACCCAGGCCTGAATTCAGCGGTGAATACCGCATTAATTTGCTCGGACGGCACCAGGTGGTGAATGCCCTGCTGGCAATCGGGGCCGGGGAGGAGCACGGACTTAGTCGCAGTGAGATCCAGCGGGGCCTGGCCGAATGCCAGCCGCCCAAGATGCGGATGCAGTATTGGGAGGCCGGCGGGGTGCGGGTGTTGGAAGACTGCTATAACGCCAACGCGGATTCCACCCGGGCCGCGCTGGAAACGCTGTGCGACCTGCCGTTGCAGGGCCGGCGCGTGGCCATCCTCGGGGACATGGCGGAACTGGGCGCGCAGAGCGACGCCGCGCATGCCGAGATGGGGCGGCGGGCGGCCGAACTGAAGGTCGGGCAGTTATTCACGGTCGGGAGAAATTCCCTGGCCACGGCCCAGGCGGCGCGGGAAGCCGGCCTGGCCCGGGTCATCGAATTTGCCGACGTGGAAGCGGCCGTGCGCGCGGTCAAAAATTTTCTGAAGCCGGGGGATGTGGTCTTGTTGAAAGCCTCGCGCTCATCGCGGCTCGAACGCATTGCCGAGACGTTGCGGGCGGTGAAACCGTAAATAGGAAAACGAACCATGCTCGATTATTGGAGCCAGCAAATCCTTAAGTGGGTGCAGCACGGCGACTGGGAAACCCGGTTGTCGTTTCTGCGGCTGTTCCACTATATCACGGTGCGCAGCGCCGGCGCGGCGATCACGTCGCTGGTGTTGAGCTGGTGGCTGGGGCCCAAAACCATCAGTTGGCTAAAAGAATTGAAACTTGGCCAGGAATATGCTGACAAGGCGGAGGCCGCCGGGTTGGCCGAGTTGCGTGGCAGCAAGAAAGGCACGCCCACCATGGGCGGCATTCTCATTGTGCTCTCGGTGGTGATCTCCACCGTGGTGTGGGCGCAATGGAATGCCCAGGTGGAGTTAACCATGCTGTCGGTTTTGGTGCTGTTCGGGCTGGGGTTTTATGATGATTACGCAAAAATTTTGAAGCAGAGCGGCGGCGGCACGCCGCCGCGCGTGAAATTGATCACGCAGTTCGCGCTGGCCGCGTTCGTGGGAATTTACCTCTGGAACCTGCCGGCATACAGTGAATTGCATTTTTCGGGCGTCAAGACCGTGTGGCACAGCAATCTGGTTTCCACCGTCATGCTGCCGTTTTTGAAACACCCCATTCATGTGGGCGCGGCGGCGGGCGTCGTGCTGGTGGCGCTCGCGATTGTGGGCAGCTCCAATGCGGTGAATCTGACAGACGGCCTTGACGGGCTGGCGATTGGCTGCACATTGATTGTGGGTTTTGTTTTTCTGGTGTTCACCTATCTGGCGGGCAACGTGAAGGCGGCGACCTATCTGGAGATCCCCTATGTGAATGGGGCCGGCGAGTTGACCGTGTTTTGCGCGGCGTTGCTGGGGGCCGGGCTGGGCTTTCTCTGGTTTAACTGTCATCCGGCGCAGGTGTTCATGGGGGATACCGGCTCGCTGGCCCTGGGCGGTTCCTTTGGCATTGTGGCGGTGTTGATCCACCAGCCCGTGGTTTTGGTCATCGCCGGCGGGGTGTTTGTCGCGGAGGCAGTGTCCGTAATGCTGCAGACTGGCTGGTTTAAGTACACTCGCATGCGGAGCGGCACCGGCCGGCGGATTTTTCTGATGGCGCCGTTGCACCATCATTTTGAGAAAAAAGGCTGGCACGAGTCGCAAGTGGTGATGCGGTTTTTCATCCTGTGCGTGCTTTGTGCCGTGGTGGCCCTGGCCACCCTGAAATTGCGATGAGATCATGATAAATAATCGTCACCTGTCCGTTGCGCTGCCTGCGAATTCTTTCCGCGGTCGCTTTGTTGCTTGCACCGCGGGCGTGCGGTTGTTATCAATTCCGGTGAGAGCGGCGAAACGCGCCCCGGTCAGTGAGAGTTCAGATTTCAACCTTTCTGCCGGTGCTTGTCTACGCGACCGGTTCACGTCCGTTTCCCATGTAGATTTAGTGCGTTGCGAAATTTTTCGAGGGAAAGTTGCGCCACGCATAACACAACATTAAAAACACCTCGAAACAGGACGCATTTGCGCCAAAAATTATGAATAATCCGAATCCGTTTGTGCCGAAAGGATCGCTGCTTGAACAACAAGGCCAGCGCCGGTCCCGGCTGAAGTTCACCGTGGGCTGTGTGTTGACCGTGGGCGTGCTCAGTCTCGTGGTCATGCTCATTCAAGGCTGCAAACGCGAGCAGCCGATCGCGGACAATCCGCCGCCGGTGGATACGAACACCACGCCCGCCAGCACCCCGCCCGCCGCGCCAGACCTGTCGTCCAATCCTGCGGTGGCCGCCGTTCCCCCGTCGGCACCCGCCGCCACGACCCCTTCGGGCACGCCGGTGGGTTCGGCTCCCGCGATCCCCGCCGTTCCCTTGCCGGCGGCCGCCACCCCGGCTCCGACGCCCGTGCCGGTGCCTGACGTGTCGGCAAGCGCCTCCACCTATGAAGTGGTCGCGGGGGATTCGCTGGCCAAGATCGCCAAGAAAAACGGGGTGACGCTCAAGGCCTTGCAAGCCGCCAACCCCGGCGTGGATTCCAAGCGATTGAAGATCAAACAAAAGATCAACATTCCTCCGGCCACCGCCAAGCCGGCGGATGCCGTCGCGGGTTCCGCTTCGGCCGCCACCCCGGATGCTGCCGGCGAAACCTACGTGGTCAAGTCGGGTGACAATCTGATCAAGATCGCCCATCACCACCGCCTCACGCCGAAAGCATTGCTGGCGGCGAATCCCAAGGTGGATCCCAATCATATCAAGGTCGGCGACAAGCTGAACCTGCCGGCCAAGACGGAGCCCGCTGCGACCCCCACGCCCGCCGCGCCGGGGGTTGACACCGGGGTTCCGCCGGTTTCCGTTCCCGTTCCCCCGGCTGCCCCCACGCCCGCCCCGGCTCATTAACCGGGTGGACGCGGCTGGCATTTTTTACAGTTGAAATGAAAGTCGCTGTGACAATTCTGGTGTTTTGCGTCACCAGCCTCCTCGCTTTGGGGCTGGTGATGCTTTACAGCTCCACCATGGTCATGACGGACCGGCACACCCATTTTGAAGTCGGAGCTCACATGCTGCAAATGCAGGTGCTCTGGTGCGGCCTGGGTTTCCTGGCTTGTGTGGCAGTGGTGGCCCTGGACTACCAACTGTTAAAACGGTTTGCCATTCCGATTTTTAGCTTGAGCCTGGGCCTGGCTGGACTGGTGTTTGTGCCGCATCTGGGCGTGCAAGTCAACGGGGCCCATCGTTGGATCCGGCTGCCCGGAGCCACGTTTCAACCCTCGGAAATCATCAAAATAACCCTCATTATCGTGGTTGCTTGGTATGCCGATCTGGTGCAGCGCAAAATGAACACGCTGGTGCGCGGACTGATCATTCCCGTGGTTATCGCGGGTTTGGGACTGGGGCTGATTTTTGTCGAACCCGACCGGGGCACCACCATTCTGCTGGCCGGCGTGACCGGCACCATGCTGGTGCTGGCGGGCGTTCGCTGGCGGCACCTGATTCCCCTGGCCCTGCTCGCGGCCGGCGGCCTGGCTTTTTCGCTGATGCACGATTCCATGCGCAGCGGGCGGATCTCCGCCTGGCTGCATCCCGAGGCGCACGCCAGCGGCGCGGCCTTGCAGGCCGAGCAGGCCAAGATCGCCATTGGCTCGGGCGGCTTGACTGGCTTGGGCTTGGGCGATGGCCGGCAGAAACTGGGCTTTCTCCCCGAAATCCACAGTGATTTTATTTTTGCCAACATTGGCGAGGAACTGGGGTTGGTGGCCACGCTATCGGTCATTCTGGCCTTTTTGCTCATTGCGGTCTGTGGCATGTACATTGCGTATCGTGCCCGGGATGCATTTGGTTGCCTGGTGGTGGTGGGCGTCACTTCGTTGATCAGCTACCAGGCCATTTTCAATATTTGCGTGGTCACCAGCGTGCTCCCGAACAAGGGGTTGGCCCTGCCGTTCATCAGCGCCGGCGGCTCCAGCCTGCTGGCCATGCTCATCGGCGTCGGCTTGATTTTGAGCGTGGCCCGTCAGGTCGAGCCCGTCAAAAGCTCCCCGTTGGATCGCGATGCGCAAGATCGTTCCGACGATCCCTTCAACCCTTTTGCCGCGAGGACCACATGAGCGCCACGGTCTCCCCCAAGCCATTCGTGGCCATCACCTGTGGCGGCACTGGCGGCCATCTTTTCCCAGGCATCGCTGTGGCCGGGCAACTGCGTCGGCAGGGCTGCGACGTGGCCTTGCTCATCTCGCCCAAGGACGTGGATCAGCAAGCCGTCAAATCAGCCACCGGCATGGAAATCATCACGCTGCCGGCGATTGGGCTGCAAAACCGGAATTACTTTGCGTTTGCCGCCAGCTTCGTGAAATCGCTTTTTTCCGCGCGGAAAGCCTTCCGCCGCCGCCGGCCCCAAGCCGTCCTGGCCATGGGCGGTTTTACCAGCGCGCCCCCCATCTTTGTGGGCAAGGAGCTGGGGGCCAAAACTTTTTTGCACGAGTCCAACACCATTCCGGGCAAGGCCAACCGCTTTCTCGCCCGGTTCGTGGACGAGGCCTTTGTGGGTTTTCCCGGGGCGGCGGCGCGGCTCAAGGCGCGCAAGGTCACGCACACGGGCACGCCGGTGCGGCCGCAATTCCATGCCCGCGATGCCGCCACCTGCCGCGTGGCGTTGGGCTTGCGCCCGGATCGCCCCGTTATTTTGGTGGTCGGCGGCAGCCAGGGCGCGAGTGGCTTGAACCGCATGGTGGTTTCGGCGCTGCCGTTGCTGGCGAAAAAAAACTGGCAATGGCTGCACCTTGCCGGTCCGGCGGATGGCGCCTCGGTACAGGCCGCCTATGCCGCGCAGGGAATGACCGCCGTCGTAAAACCGTTTCTTGCGGAAATGGAGCTGGCGCTCGGTGCCGCCACCGCCATTGCCAGCCGTGCGGGCGCCTCGTCGCTCGCGGAAATCGCGGCCCTGCGCCTCCCGGCCCTGCTCGTTCCGTTTCCCGCCGCCGCCGACAATCACCAGTTTTTCAACGCCCAGGCCTTTGTTCTCGGCGGTGCGGCGCGGTGCCTGGAGCAAAAGGCGGCCACGCCGGAAAAAGTCGCCGCCGCGCTGGTGGAACTGGTCGAGAACGCCCCGGCCCGCGCCCGGTTGGAGGCCGCGCTCCAGTGGTGGTGCGCACCCGGTGCCGCCGGGCAGATCGCCGCCCATATTTTACGCCGGTCAGGTCCGGTTGCGGTGGTCGCCGTCGGGGGCGACGCCCCGGGGTTAACCCCGGCCCGGCCCGGCCCAAAACGTTTACCCGCCGTCTGAGCATGCTTGAAGCCTCCGCCATCGCTGTGGAGATCGCTGGCTGCGTTTCCGCCGCCACGGTCGTTCGCTGCCATGAGCGGCTCGCCGCGCACACCACCCTGCGGGTGGGCGGTCCGGCGGATGTTTTTGTGGAGCCAGCCAGCGAGGCCGATTTGGCAGGCGTCCTGCAATTTTGCAGCCAGCGGGACATTCCGTTCTTCCTGCTGGGCCGGGGCTCGAATTTGATTGTGCGCGACCACGGATTTCGCGGCGTGGTGATCCGCCTGTCCCAGCCGGAATTCTCCCGCATTGAGGTGGTCGGCAACCGGCTGCGGTGCGGCGCGGGCGCGCGGTTGAAGCACGTGGCGGTCGCGGCGCGGCGTCAGGGCTTGTCCAGCCTGGAATTTCTCGAAGGCATTCCTGGCTCCCTGGGCGGCGCGCTCCGCATGAATGCCGGGGCCATGGGCGGCGCGGTTTTTGACCTGGTCGAGTCGGTTCGCGTGATGGATTTTGCGGGCGCGGTGCAGGAGTTGCCGCCGGCGGCCATGACGGTGGCCTATCGGGGTTGCGCCACGCTGAAGGGGTGCGTCGCCCTGGGCGCGGTGTTGCAGGGCACGCCCGATTCCGTGGAATCGATTGCGCGGCGCATGAGTGCATTCAGTCAGAAACGCTGGAGTTCCCAGCCGGCTGCGGCCAGCGCCGGCTGCATGTTTAAGAATCCGCCCGCGATTCCGGCCGGCAAGTTGATTGATGAGCTGGGCTTGAAGGGCACCCAGGTCGGGGGAGCCCGCATCTCGCAGGAGCATGGAAATTTTCTGGTCAACGATGGCGGGGCCACGGCGGCGGACGTGCTGGCGCTGATCGCGTTGGTGCAGGCCAAAGCCCTGGCCGGGCGCGGCATTGAGCTGCATCCGGAAGTGGAAGTCATTGGCGAATAACCGCCTGGCCGGCGCTGGCATCCCCAACGGTTGCCCGCCTGGCCGGAAAAAAGATTTTACCGGTGTTTCCAAAAAACGCCGGGTGGTGGCAGCAAATTCGGTTGAACATGAGTCGCAAATTGAACATCACGGTCATGCTGGGCGGCCCCAGCGCCGAGCGCGAGGTTTCGCTGCGCAGCGGCGCGGCGGTGGCCCAGGCATTGCGTTCCCTCGGCCATGACGTAAACGAACTGGACCCCCGCACGCCCGAATGGACGCTGCCGCCCGGGACGGACGTGGTGTTCCTCGCCCTGCACGGCACCTACGGCGAGGACGGCGTGGTGCAGCAACAATTGGACCGCCTGGGCGTGCCCTACACGGGCTGTGACGCCGAGGCCAGCCGCATCGCTTTTGACAAGGTGCTCACCAAGCAATTCTGCATTGCCCATGGCGTGCCCAACGCGCGGTTTGTGACGGTCAATTCCCCGGACGCCCCCTTCCCGGAGAAACTCCCGCCGCCGCTCGTCGTCAAGCCCGTCCGCCAGGGCTCCAGCGTGGGCCTGCAATTTGTCGAGCAGGTCGCGGACTGGCCCGGGGCGCTGGCCGCCGCCCTGAAATTTGATTCGGAGGTGCTGGTGGAGGAAAAAATCATTGGCCGCGAAACCACCGTGGGCATTCTCGGCGGCCACGTGCTGCCGGTCGTGGAAGTCCGGCCCAAGTCGGGCAGCTACGACTACCAGAACAAATATACCGCCGGGGCCACGGAATATTTTTGCCCGGCGGACTTTGATGCCACCACCACCCAGCGCATTCAGGCCGCCGCGCTCGGGGCGTTTCAGGCCATCGGCGGCCGGGACTACGCCCGCGTGGACGTCATGGTGCGGCGCGATGGCTCGCCCGTGGTGCTGGAGGTGAACACCCTGCCCGGCATGACGGCCACCAGCCTGCTGCCCAAGGCCGCCGCCGCCGCCGGCATGGACTATGCCGCGTTGTGCCAGCGCATGGTGGACCTCGCCCTTTCTCGAAAAACCGCGGCGGAGCTGAAGGCGGAGCAGGAAGCCGCCGGCGCCACCGTTATCCGCACCATGATCCATGTGGTTTAAATCCAAACAACCTAAAAACCGTCGCTTGCATCGGCACCATGTGCTCGATGTCAAACTGCGCTCCGACCACGTGCGGGCCAGCCGCCTGCGCCTCTGCCGCATCTCGTTCCTCGTCGTTTTTGGAACTTTTTTCGGATTGTACCTGCTCTGGCGCGTTGGCGAGCTGGCGCTCAACACCTTTGTGTACGAGAACCAGGATTTCGCCATCGAACAAATCGAAGCCCAGACGGATGGCAAGATCGCGCCCGAACAACTTCGCCGCTGGACCGGCGTCAAGCTGGGCTCCAACCTCATTGCCCTCGACCTCGCGGATGTCAAACGCCGGCTGGAGCTGGTCTCCGTGGTGGATTCCGTTTCCGTGGAACGGGTCCTGCCCCACACGCTCCGGGTCCGCGTCACCGAGCGCGATCCGATTGCCCAGGTCAACGTGCCGCAGGCTGACGCCAATGGCGGCATTTCCGTGGCCGTGTATCAATTGGATGCCGCCGGGGTGGTGATCCAGCCGCTCGACCCCCGGGCCTGCACCGTGCCGCTGGCGCAAATGAACCCGCAATTACCCGTCATCGGCGGCCTGAATTATTTCCAGCTGCAGGCCGGCCGGCGCATCGAACTGCCGCAAGTCCAGGCCGCCTTGCGGCTGATCTCGGCCTTTGACCGCTCCCCCATGGCCGCCGTCGTGGACCTCCAGCGCGTGGATGTCTCCCAACCGCGCGTCATCGTGGTCACCACCGGGCAGGGGAGCGAGATCACGTTTGGCCTGGAGAATGTCGGGCTGCAATTGCAGCGCTGGCAGCAGATTTACAATTCGTTCTTGAAGCAGCAAAAAACCATCACCTCGGCCGACCTCGCGGTGGCCAACAACGTGCCCGTGTGCTGGATGACCGCCTGCGCTGCGCCGGTGGTGACTCCGCATCCGGTCAAACTCTTGAATTCCCGGAGGCGACATGTTTGACGATACCAACATCATTGCCGGCCTCGAAATCGGCACTTCCAAAATCTGCGTCGTCGTGGGCGAGCAAAGCCCCGAAGGCGTCCTGAACATCATCGGCCTGGGCCAGTCCCGCTCGCGCGGTGTGCGCAAGAGCGAGGTCATTGATCCCGCCCAGGTCGAGGAAGACCTCCGCGTCGCCATGGCCGAGGCCGAGCAAATGGCCGATGTCGAGATTCGCAGCGTCTATCTCGGCGTCAGTGGCGGCCACATCCGCGGCTTCAACAACCGCGGCGTTCATCCCGTGGTCTCCGCCGACCGCGAAATCACCACCGAGGACGTCGAGGACGTCGTCAAGAACGCCAAGGCCATCAATCTCCCGGCGGAAAACACCGTGGTGCATGCCGTGCGCCAGCATTTTTTTGTGGATGGCCAGGAAGGCGTCACCAACCCCGTCGGCATGCTCGGGGCGCGCCTGGGCGTGGACATGCACGTCATCCACGGCAATGCCAATCGCCTGCAAAACGCCATCCGCCTCGTCCGCGCCACCTCGCTCGAAGTGGACGACGTCGTATTCAACGGCATCGCCGCCTCCCTGTCCCTGCTGACCAACGAGCAGAAGGAACTCGGCGCGCTCGTCATTGATCTGGGCGGCGGCACCACCGAATACGTGGTGCATGCCAATGGCATCATCCGCCATTCCGGCGTGCTGGCCGTCGGCGGCGACCACGTCTCCAACGACCTCGCCTACGGCTTGAAGGTTCCCCTGAGCCGCGCGGAAAAATTAAAGGTGGAATACGGTGCGGCCCTCGTCACGGACGCCGGCAAAGGTGAGACCATCAGCCTCACGAACGAGATGGGCCTGGAGTTCAAACGCCTCAACCGCGAGCATTTGCAGTGCATCATGTCGTTGCGGCTGCGGGAAATCTTCGAGCTGATTGCGCTGGACCTGGAACGCGTCGGCCTGGTGGGTTATCTGCGCTCCGGCGTCGTGCTTTGTGGCGGCGGCTCCCGCGTGCCCGGTCTGGTCAAGCTGGCGGAGGAAGTATTTCAAATGAATGTGAGCGCCGGTCATGCCAGCGGCATCAGCGGCCTGACCACCGCCCTCGATCAGCCCGAATTCGCCGCCGCCATCGGCCTTGTGAAATTTGGCTCGCTCAAAACCCGGCGCCGCTCCGGCCGCTCCTTCCTGCCCACGCGGATCAAAGGCGCCATCGAAAAATTGCTCCAACGCTAACCCGCGCTGACCTATGAATCCCCAAGCCGATCCTTCCGCTCCCGGTGCCGCTTCCTCACCTTCATCCTCAGGACCGTCGGGACCGGTCGTCAAAATCATTGGCGTTGGCAACGCGGGCATTGCCATGCTGGGCATGTTGAATCACACCGAATTTTCCTCGGCCGCGATGGTGGTCATCAATACCGAGGCCGGGGCGCTGACTTCCTCCTCGGCGCCCGTCAAGATTCATCTCGAAAACAAACTGCTGCGCGGTTTGGGCTCCGGCGGCGATCCCGACCGCGGCCGGGCCGTGGCGGAAGAACAGTTTTCCACCCTCAAGGCCGCCTGTGAAGGTGCCAACATCGTCTTCATCGTGACCGGTCTGGGCGGCGGCGCGGGCAGCGGCATCAGCCCCGTGCTGGCCCGGGCCGCGCATGAGGCCGGCGCCCTCGTGCTTGCCTTTGTCACCCTGCCGTTCCACTGCGAGGGCAACCGCCGCGAGTCGCAGGCGCAGAAAAGCCTCGAACAGTTGAAAAAACTGGCCGATGGCGTCATCTGTCTGCCCAGCCAGCGAATCTTCAAGATCATTGAGGAAAACACCGGCGCGCGCGAAACCTTCCGCGTCATTGACGGTTTCCTGGTCCAGGCCGTGCATGGCGTCTGGCAGTTGCTCACCTGTCCCGGCCTGATTCAGGTGCATTTCGGTGACCTGTGCGACCTGCTGCGCGATCGCCATGCCGAAAGCCTCTTCGCCTTTGCCGAGGCCACCGGCCCGGGACGCGCCCGGGAAGTCGTCGAGACCATCCTTGCCCATCCCTTGCTGGACGATGGCCGGGCTTTGGCCGAATCCACTGCGGTGCTGGTCAGTCTGGTGGCCGGCCAAGACTTGTCCATGGCCGAGATCAATCGCGTCATGGAGCAGATCAAGCGCCAATGCGGCCGCGCCAAAATCCTCATGGGCGCGGCCTTGGATCCCGCGCTGGAGAACACGCTTTGCGTCACCCTCATTGCCGCGCGGCAGGAATCGCGGGCGGAACCGGCCGCCGCCGACGCTGTGCCTGCGGCCTCGTCGTCGTCCGCCGCGCCGGCTCCGACCAGCGTCAAACCGCGTTTTGAGATGTCGGAGGAGATCCCGCTCGCAGGCGGTCCCCGAGAAGTTCCTCCCGCACCGGTCTCCCGCCCGCGGAAGGGCATCCCCGGCAACAAGCCGGTTCAGACCCAGTTGCCGCTCACGATTGTCTCCAAGGGCCGCTTCGACAAGAGCGAACCCACCAAGCACAACGGCGAAGACCTCGACATCCCCACCTTCATCCGCCGCGGCATCGTCATGAATTAAGAGTTCCGTCCAACCCACAGGGCGTGGGCCTGGTCGGGGTGTCGGGGTAGCGCGTTCACCCATAGCCCAAAATTCCTCAAACATTTTCCGACTTTCCGGGTCTAATAATGGATGGAACAAATGATGCACTATGAAACATTCATGTCTGCCTAAATATGCTTTGATTGGCTGCTGTCTGCCGCTGCTCGCGGGTTGTGTGGAACGCGAGGTCGTTTATCGGGATCGGCCCGCGCCGCCGCCGCCGCCAGTGGCAACCACCACGCCCGCCGCTCCCGTCGCGGTGGAGGAGGCTCCGGCACCGCCGTCCCCGCAAACCGAGGTGGTCACCGTCGCGCCCGGCCCGGTGGAGTTGTGGTTTTGGGCACCGGGCTGCTGGGAATGGCGCGGACGCTGGGTCTGGGTGGGCGGACACTGGATCGCCCGCCCGCATCGCGGCGCGGTCTGGCTGGCTCCGCACTGGGATTACCACGGGCATCACCGCGTGTGGGTCACCGGCGGCTGGCGCTGACTCGATCGTGGCATCGCCCATGCGTGATAACCTGAACGACGGAGTTGGGACTGGCAACTTGGAAATGCCTTGGTCTTGGTCGGCAGCGGGTTGGAAATACGGTGCCGGGAAAAATTTGCACCCGCTGGTTGCAGGTGCGGCGCGCACGGAGTGACGCGCCCTGCCGCGATCGGCTCGCGGCACGTCTTTTCGATTTCGTTGCCCGCTTCAGAGTTCAGGAATAAATGTCGTGGCAGGTTAAAAAATGGTTTTCGTGCCACCGGCCGGTGGGCACTGGCCGGTGCCGCTTATTGTTCCGTCGCGGGCAACGAACCCTGATTATTTGGCCTCGGCGGTGAGGGCGAGGAATATCTCCTCCAGGGCACCGGAGGAGCCGCTTTTTTTCCGGAGTTCCTCGCGGGTGCCGACGGCAATCAGCCGGCCGCCCAGGATGATGCCAATGCGGTCGGCCATCTCCTCGGCGATGCTCAATTGATGCGTGGAAACCAGGACGGTCGTCCCGGCCCGGGAGCGTTCCTTGAGCACGTCCTTGACCACGCGGGCGTGCTGGGGATCCAGCCCCACCATGGGCTCGTCAATGACGAACACTTCCGGATCGTGCAGCAGTGCCGAAACAATGGCGATGCGCTGGCGCGTGCCGTGGGACAGCCCCTCCAGGGTGCGGTCGGCGAATTCTTCCAGGTGAAAACGCGTGACCAGTTCCTGCGCATTTTTCCGGATGCGCGCCGCATCCAGCTGGAACATTTCGCCGGTGAAGCGGAAGAACTCCCACGCCGTCAGTTTATCGTAGAGAAAGGGAAAGTCCGGCACGTACGCCAGCCGCCGCCGGGCTTCCAATGGCTGGGTTTGGATATCGAAGCCGCAGATGCGCGCGCATCCGGCGGTCGGCTTGATCAAGCCGGCGAGCAGCTTGATGGTGGTGGTCTTGCCGGCGGCGTTGGGTCCCAGCATGGCAAAAAATTCGCCGGGTTCGATTTTGAGCGAAAGGTGGTCCACGGCCACCAGTTCGCCGAATTTTTTCACCAGTTGGTCCAGTTCAATCATGGTTGGTTCCACTCGTCAATGCGGGCTGTGATGTTGTCGGGCAGGTCCACGTTCAGAACCTCACCCAGGGTGCTGACCTCGGCGCTGATGGCGTGGCCGAGGAGGCTGGTTTCCACCCGGTAAACCGGCACGGATTCCGTGCCGATTTTGACGCGGGTGCGGCGGGCTTCCCAGGTGATGTTCCCGCCGGCATCCGGCAGGATGTCGGCCGCATCCATCCCCAGCAGATCGCCGGCCAGGGTGCCGGTGAAGGCCCGGAGCAGGGCGGCGGGGTTTTGCAGGTCGGAAATGGCCACGTCGCGTTCGAGCAGGGCGGTGCCTTCATTGCTGAACTTGAGGTGGGCGGTCTGGTTGGTGGCCAGGGCATGAATTTCAAACACCGTGGTGTGGGACTGGATCCGCAGGCTCAATTCCTCCCATTGCCGGGACCGGTCGAGACGGATGCGGCCCTCGAATTTGAACCGGTTGGTAAAATCGCCCAGGGAGACGTTGCCGGCGAGGTGCAGCAGATAGCCGGTATGCGGGGTGAAACCTTCGGCCGCCAGCCGGCCTTCGTCAAAGGTGGCCATCTGCTGGCCCACACCCGAGGCGATTTCGCAGTATCCCATGCGCTCGCCTTTTTGATAGACGCTCAAGGAGGAAGTGTCGGGGGCGGTCAAAATTTTATGCCACACCAGGATGGCAGGCACCGGCGTATCCCCGCCGCGGGCACCGTATTCCACGCGCCAGAGCAGCACGTTCATGGTCACCCAGAACGCGGCCAGGCCTGCGAATATGAGGCGGGCCCACATGCGGGTCAGGGTTCGGGGAGATTGATCACTTGGTTGGCCCGGAGTTTCCGGGGATTGACGGAGGGATTGGCCGCCTCCAGCGAGGCGACGCTGATACCCTCCTTGCGGGCGATGGTGGCCAGGGTTTCGCCGCTGGCCACGGTGTGCGTGCGCTTATGGACGGGCGGCGGCGGGGTCCGGTCCCGGTGGGGCCCGGAAACGTTGGTGGTGACGCCGGGGGTGACATTATTGCTCATGCTGGCATAGGACCGCGTTGCGAGCGTGACGTCATCCGGCGTGGAGGTGCGGGGTTGCTCCAATTCAGCCTGGGGTTGACGGGGTTGCGCCGGTTGGGTTTGCGGGGCGGAACTCCGCACGGCCGGCAGCGGGTTGGTTTTGGCGGCCTGCACCGCGGCGTAATAGGCCTGCCACTGATTCAACTGGTCATGCAAGCGGCGGTTTTCCTCGGTGAGCTTCTCGAGTTGCTGCTGCACGGCCGGGGCGCTGGGGAGTTGCAGGACGTTTTCGGCGAGCTGCTGTTTGCAGCGGGCAATCCGCTGATTGACGAGGTCCGCGTTCTGGGCGGCGGCGTCATACTTCAAATACTGTTGATAGTGATAGATGGCTGCCGCCGGATCGGATTCCTGGTTTTCATAGAGCATGGCCAGCTCGAAGTGCGCTTTGGCGGAATGCGGATTGGCCTCCAGCGATTCTTCAAACGCCTCAATCGCGCCCGGGTAGTTGAAGGCGTTGACCCGGCTTTTGCCGAGCACGAAATGCGGTTCCTTCTCCTCGTCCATCGGACTGGAATCCGGGGCGCAGCCGCTGGCTGCCAGTCCCATGAGGGCGGCCAGCGCGACACTATTCCATTTGCCAAAAAACGACATGGGTTGACATTAAACGAACTGCCCCTCGCGTGCAACGGGGATGATGCGGGAGGTGATGCGTAATACGTGATGCGTGATAAAAAAAACGGATGCGGTCGCCCCGCTTTTCACGCATCACGCATCACGCATCACGCATCACGCATCACGCATCACGCATCACGCATCACGCATCACGTTTCACGCATCACGCATCACGTTTCACGCATCACGTTTCACGCATCACGTTTCATTTCAGCAACCCCACCAGCGTGCAGGCAATGGCGATGAACGCCGCCACCAGCGATTCGCCGGCCACCAGGCCCGAGGCCACGGGAATCGTGTATGTGTCGGAATTCTTCCGATTCCATTTTTGCCAGCCGGTCAGAATCAGCGCTCCGATCAAAAACGAAAACGAGTTTTGAAACGGCACCACCCACGCCAGCCCCAGGCCCATGGCCGAGGGCAGCCACGGCTGAAAGCGGGGCCAGAGCTTTTCCAGGACCGGCAGGGTCATGCCCGTCAGCGCGCCGAGCACAATCGCCCACATCGCGGTTTCCGGCAACATGTGCGCGCCCTGTGTGAGCAAATCCGCCACTGCTTTCCACATGTTGGTCGCGGGCGGATTGAACGCCTCCAGCTTCTGCTTGTTGGGCACCATGAGATACCACGCCGGCACCACCGCCAGGACGCCGAAGAACATCCCATAAAACTGCGCCAGAAACTGCCGGCGCGGATTGGCCCCCAGCAAGTAGCCGCTTTTCAAATCCGTCAGCAAATCCGCCGCCGCGCCCGCCGCCGCCGCCGTGGTGCCCGCCGCCATGAGGTTGGTGCAGGCAATTCCCTGCGCGCCCGGCAGCACGGCATATAATAATTGCGTCACCTTGCCCATCGCGCCAATGGGCGTGGTATCCGTCTCACCCGTGGCGCGGCAGGCCACCAGCGAGACCACGAACGAAAAAATGATTGAAATCAGTCCCAGCCAGATCGCGATGTGAAAAGCAAAGTATTGCACCACGAGAATGCCAAGCGTGATGGGCACCAAGCCGAGCCAGAGCCAGCGGTTGGGCACTTCCACCGCTGCGGCGGCGTCATTTTGCGCGGCGCGTTCGGTTTTGGAGAAAATGCCGAACGCGCGCACGACCGTCCGCCAGTTCAGGGCCACCTGGGTCAGGCTGGAAAACACCATCACCGCCGTGCCGCCCCATAACGCCCAGTGGGTCGGCTTTAAGAGGCCTTCCGGGTACACCTTGAACGACGGGATATACCCCGCCATCCCGGCGTTGGCGGCATCCATCGCGGCCAGCTGCGGGGCCACGACATAATAAAGCAGCGCCGAACCCGCGAACATCGAGAGGGAAACCCGCAGTCCGGTGATCATACCCGCGCCGACCAGCAAGACACTCGGTTCAAACGCCAGCCCCGCCATCTGCCCGCGCGCCAGCGGATTCAGCCAGCCGGGGAAATCCCACGTATCCGGCAAATACACTTTGCTGGAGAGTTGGTCCAACCAGTGCGGCAGGCGGTTTTTGTCCTTGAGCTGTTCCACCAATCCGGTGTAGGTGTGCAGCAGGCCAATTAACGCCCCCGCGCCCAGCGCGATAATCAGGGACCACGCCTGCTTCAGCGATTCGCCGCTTTTGGAATACAGACTGCGCAGGGTTTCTGCCGTGGCAATCCCGGTGGGAAACCGGAGCTGCTCGTGATTGATCATCTGCCGCTTCATGGGGATGGCCAGAAACACCCCCAGCGCAGCGGTAAAAAACACAAATGCCGCCACCACCGGCCATGATTGATGCACCCCTTGAATCAACAGCAGCGACCCCAGCGCCGTGGCCAGCGTTGAGCCCGTGGAAGACCCGGCGGCGGTGGCTGTGGACTGCATGCAATTGTTTTCCAGCACGCTCATCCGGCTTAACTTGCGCGGAAACAATGAATTCCAAGCCTTGCAAATGGCGTTCCACACCACGAAGGAGATCACGCAGGCCGTGATGGACACGCCAAAGCTCCAGCCGATTTTCAGGGTTGTATAAAGATTGGAAACGGCTGTGAACATCCCCAGCAGGCCGCCCATGAGCACCGCGCGGAAGGTCAACTGCCGCTGGGAGTCGCCGCGATAACACTGTTCAAACCATTGGCGGTCTTTCTCCTCAGGCGTGCCTTTGAAGCCGACCAGGGGCAATTCATATTCGGTGGCGGATTGATCCGCAGTGGGTGTTGACGGCTGATGCTCCAAACTCATCGGCTGGAATGCTGTGCAATCGCGGCCGGGCGGGCGAGCCTTTTTTGTGAGATTCACGCGAAATCTAGCCGCCCGAGCCAATCCCGCCAGCCTCACGGTTTCCGCACCGCTGCCAGCAACCCGGTCAGCAGACCGTCCGTCGTATGCACCTTGGCTTCCAGGGCGGGTTTGAGGCCGAGCGCAAGGATGGCTTTGCTGGTTTCGGGACCGATGGACGCCAGTTTCAACCGGGGGAATTGCTGGACCAGCCTGGGCAGATCAAACCGCGCGTGGAAAAATTCCACCGTGGAACCGCTGGTGAACGTGATCCAATCCGCCCCCTGCTCGAGAAAATCCGCCGCCATGCCAAAGCGGTCCTCGGTCTCGGGCACGGTCTTGTACGTGCCGATGTCGTCCACGATGGCCCCCAGTTCCTCCAGGGCGCGCGGCAGGTCGGGATTGGCCTGTTCCGCCCGCAACAGGCAGATTTTGGTGTTCTCAATGCTGCTGTGTTTTTCGAAGGCCTCAGCGATTTTGTGGCCGATGAATTCCGCCGGCATGAGGTCCACTTGCAAATGCAATTCCCGCAGTTTGGCCGCCGTGGCCGGTCCCACGGCGGCGATCTTCGCCCCGCCAAGATCGCGCATATCGTGGAATTGCCTGAAAAACAAATCGAAAAAGGTGGTCACGCCGTTGGCGCTGGTGAACACCAGCCAGTCGTAGGTGTTCAGGGCCAGGAGCGCGTCCACGAAATCATCCCGGTTGTCGGGCGCGGTGATCTTCACGGCGGGAATTTCCAGCACTTCCGCCCCCAGCGAGGCGAGGTGTTTGATGAACTTGCCGGCTTGCAGCCGCGACCGCGTGACCACGATGCGCTGGCCAAACAGCGGCAGGCGTTCAAACCAGTTCAGCTTGTCGCGCAGCTTCACCACGTCGCCCACGATGGTGATGGCGGGGGTCGAAATGCCGGCCCCGGCCACGAGCGCCGCAATGGTGGCCAGGGTGCCGGCGGCGGTTTTCTGGCCGCCGGTGGTGCCGCGATGCACCACGGCCACGGGCGTTTCCGAAGCCATGCCGTGGGCGATGAGCGCCTGGGTCCAGCCCGCCAGGTTATCCATGCCCATCAGCACCACCTTGGTGCCGGGAATTTTCGCGATTTGCTCGTAGCGCATCGCCGTGGCGGCATCGTCGGCATCGCTGTGGCCGGTGAACACGGTGAAGCTGGAGCAATGGGCGCGATGCGTGAGGGGAATGCCGGCGTAATTCGCCGCCGCCACGACCGAGGAAACCCCTGGCACGACTTCGAAGGGGATCTTTTCCGCCACGAGTGCCTCCGCCTCCTCGCCTCCCCGGCCGAAAACGAACGGATCGCCCCCCTTGAGGCGCACCACGTTCTTGCCCTCGCGGGCGCGGGCAATCATCAGGCTGGTGAGCTGTTCCTGCGACATTCCGCCGTCGCGCTTATGATTGCCCCGGGCGATGATTTCGGCGGTGGGCGGAGCGAGCTGGAGCAGTTCAGGATTGACGAGGACGTCGCAAATGACGACCTCGGCGCTCCGGAGCAATTCCGCGCCGCGCAACGTCAGCAAGCCGGCGTCGCCAGGACCCGCGCCCACAAGAAAAACAGTGCCTTTCGATTTCACACGCCTACTTTATCCGAACGCGGATAATGGGCAATCCTACGCGCGGACTTTTTGGGTGGCGGCATTGATTGCGGAAATCGGCGAGGATCTGGCGGAGGGTTGGGGCGCACATCATCCTTGGATGCCGCATCCAGCGCCCCAATCGCCTGTCCAGCCACCGAAATGAAGAGGTTGCCGCGCCGCCGCGGCACCGTAAAAATTGGTGCCAAAGCAGAACGGTGTCTTGACTCACCCGTTTTTATTACTATCCTTCCAAACTCCGGTTTTTGCCCCGGAGAAAATTTGAAGAATTTATGAAACGCCAGTATCAACCGTCGAAAGTCCGCCGTAAACGTCAGCACGGATTCCTCGCCCGCAAGGCCACTGGGCGCGGTCGCGCCACGCTCGCCCGCCGCCGTCGCGCGGGCCGTAAACGCCTGACGCCGGTATAAACCTCCGCGCGTCATGTCCGCGCCCTCCCCAGTTCCTGTCTTCCCGGTGCCGGATAATCCGCGCTTGGGCTTGGGACGTTCATCGCGGCTGCGGCAAAGCCGGGATTTTGCCCGCGTCCGGCAGGTGGGGGAGCGGCTGGCGCTCGGTTGTCTGATTGCCAACTGGCAGAAACTGCCGGCGGGGACCGTGTCCCGGCTGGGGGTGGTCACCAGCAAGAAAATCGGGGGGGCAGTGATTCGCACGCGCGCCCGGCGCCTGTTGCGCGAGAGTTTCCGGTTGCACCAGCATGACCTGGCGCAGCCGGTTGACCTTGTTTTGGTGGCGCGCAACTCCATCGTGGGCAAGTCTTTTGCCGGGGTGGAAAAGGATTATTTGGCCGCGCTCCAACGCGCCGGATTGCGGCGGCCGGCGAAACCATCATGAATCAGGAATTGTGCCTGGCCCGGGCCAAAGCCGCGCGCGACCGTGCTCCGACTCGCGGGCGGGACGCCCGCGCCACCACGCCCGCGCGGCCTTCGTCCTGGATCGTTGCCGGCCTGACGCTGGCCATCCGCGGCTGGCAACTCGTGGTTTCCCCGGCGCAGGTCTTTCTGTTTGGGGCCACGGGCGGCTGCCGTTATACGCCCAGTTGTTCGGCTTATGCGGTGGAGGCTTTGCGCGGGCACGGTGCCGTGGCGGGCAGCGCACTGGTGGCCCGGCGCGTTTGCCGGTGTCATCCGTGGGGCGGAGGCGGTCATGATCCGGTGCCCCCGGCTCAAATTTGAATTTTGCTTTCATGGATAAAACAGGAATCATAGTCATCTCTTTGTGCGCGGTGGCGCTCGGTTTTTGGTTTGTGGAACAGACCAAGTACGCCAAGCAGCAGGAGCTCTACGATCGGACAAACCAGCTGGCCCAGGCCCGGCTGGCCGCCCGTTCCAATGCCATCCCGGGCACAACCACCGCCACGGCGGCGGCCACCGTCACCATTCCAGTGGCCTTTGACACCAATCAACCCGAGCATCTCCTCGTGCTCACCAATGCCCAGTCGCGCTACACGTTCACCTCGCGCGGCGGCGGTTTGAAGCTGGCGGAACTGCTGGATTATCCGCAGACCGTTTCCGCCCGCTGGCAAACGGCCGACGGTTCCCGGGCCAATGGCTTCGCCTCGCTCAACACGCTGGCGCTGGTGCCAGCCCTCGCGGTCGCGGGCGATCCCAGCCTCGTGGGCGACGGCAGTTTCACGCTCTCCCGCCTCGCGGATGGCGTGCGCGCGGAAAAGACGCTCACCAATGGATTGCGGCTGGTGAAGGAATTTCATCTCGGCTCCAATTATCTGGTGCATGCCACGGTGCGCTTCATCAACCCCACCGACAAGCCGCTGGACTTGCCGGCGCAGGAACTGGTGGTGGGCACCGCCACGCCGATGGATGCGGATGACAACGGCCAGATGGAAGGCGTGATGTGGTCCAACGGGGCTAAAAACGAGGACCAAATCCTGACCTCCTTCATGGGCGGCGGATGCGTGGTGCGGAGCGCGCCGAAAACCCAGATTGTGGCGGGCAACACCAATGTGGCCTGGGTGGCGGCGCACAACCAATTTTTCGCGCTGATGGCCATGCCCAAGGACCGCGCGCAGCAGATGATTGCCCGCCCGGTCACGCTGCCGCAGTTCGCCAACGTGAACGCGACGAACGTGGCCCTGCCCCACGGCATCCAAGCCGCGCTGGTTTATCCGGCGCAAACGGTGACCGCCAACTCGTCGGTGGAGCGGCAGGTGGTGCTCTTCGCCGGGCCGAAGGAATTTCGCACGCTGGCGGAAATCGGCGCCCAATTTCAAAACCATGCGGATGATGTCATGGGCTTCGGCAGTGTTTACGGCTTCTGTGCCAAGCCGCTGTTGCTGGCCATGAACTGGCTGCACGATGTCACCCGGCTGGGTTATGGCTGGGTGATTGTGCTGCTCACGGTGTTGTTACGGGCGGTTTTCTGGCCGCTCACCGCCGCCAGCACGCGGTCCATGAAGCGCATGCAGGCGCTCGCGCCGGAAATGGCCGCCCTCAAGGAAAAATACAAGGACGACCAGCAGAAATACACGCAGAAGCAGATGGAACTGTGGAAAAAGCACAAGGTCAACCCCATGAGCGGCTGCCTGCCCATGCTGGTGCAAATGCCCGTGTTCTTCGGCTTTTTCACGATGATTCGCAGCGCGATCGAGCTGCGCGGCGCGCATTTCTTCTGGGCCACCGACCTCGCCAAGCCGGACACGCTGTTCATCATCCCGGGACTGGAGATCCCCTTCAACTTGCTGCCCTTGTTGATGGTGGGGGTCATGCTCTGGCAGTCGCACCTGACCCCGGCCTCGCCGGGCATGGATCCGTCGCAGCAGAAAATAATGCGGTATATGCCGCTGATTTTCCTGGTCATTCTCTACAATTATTCCGCCGGCATGTCCCTGTACATGGTCGTCAGCACGCTGGCCAGCGTGATCCAGACCAAAATGACCAAGAACCTGCACGATCCGGCCGCGCCCACGACCCCGGCCGGCCCGGCCGTGAATCCGGTATTGACGCCGGTGTCAAAATCGAAAAAATAATCTTATGTCCGCGCAACCTAAAGCAATTCTCGAAACCATCCTCGGCTCGCTGGGGTTCGTTGCCACGGTGGAAGAACACACCCTGGATGGCGACCTGACCCTGGATGTCAAAACCGACGAAGCGGGACGCCTCATAGGCCGTCAGGGCCAGACCCTGGCCGACCTCCAGTATCTGGTGAACCGGATTCTCTTCCAGCAGGATCAAACCTCCCCCAAAGTGATGCTGGACGTGGGCGGCTACCGCTCGCAGGCGCGCGAGGCGCTCATCAAGAAAGCCCAGGAAGCCGCGGAAAAAGTCCGGCGCTGGGGTGATGCCGTGGAATTGGAGCCCATGGGCTCGTATGACCGCCGGATCGTGCATCACGCCCTCCGCGATGATCCCGATGTGGAAACCCACAGTGTGGAAGTGGACGGCACCGAGAAAAAGGCGCTGATCCTGCGCCCGAAAAAGCATTAGCCGCTGGTTGGACCAATGGCCGGGAGCCCCGGGAGCACCCGCGCCCCGCGTGTGGTTTTTCACGCCCTCGCGGAACGGTGCCGGCACTCGCAGGCGAGATGCCTGCGTCACGGACTGGGAAGACGATGTCCGCTGGCAAAAAGAACGCCTCGCCCGTTCCGTCCGGCGGGTCGCCGGACAGTACGGGTCAGTGGCCCGTGCCACCCTTTTTTGCAAACGGTCGGTGCCAGGTCCCCATCGCGCCGCCACCCATTTCCCCGTAGCGGTGAAGAGCCGTTTTTGCTTCACCCTGGAATTGTGGGCTAGTATTGTGCGACCCATGTCAGCACCGGAACACAACGCCCCGTCCGCCGCCCCAGCCATGGTGGCGGGGAGGGAAGTCCCGGCCATTCCGGCGTTGTCGGCCCCGGTTACCTCCGTCTGGGGCGTGGGGGAGGAACGCGCCCGGATACTCGCGCGCCTGGATATTTTCACCGTGGAGGATTTGCTGCTGCACCGGCCGCGCCGTTACGAGGACCGGAAGAAATTTCTGTCCATCAAGGAACTCCAACTGGGGGAAGCGGCCACGGTGCGGGGAAGGATTGTGGCGGCCGGGGTCAAGCGTTTCCGCAAAGGCACGCGCTCCCTGTTTGAGTGCGTGTTTGAGGACGGCACGGCGCGACTGCACTGCCGCTGGTGGCAGGCGCAGGGATGGATGCCGGACTGGTTTGCGGTGGGGCGCGAGTTTCTGGTGTTTGGCAAGCCAGGCTCGCTCAAGCCGCGGACGATTGACCATCCCGAAACCGAATGGGTGGAACCCGGGGACGATGAATTCATCCACGTCAACCGGATTGTGCCGGTGCATCCGCTGACCGAAGGCCTGACGGCGCGCGTGATGCGCACGCTCGTGTGGCGCGCCCTGGAGCAATTCGTGGCCGCCCCGCGGCGGCAGAGCGCGAATTTTCCCGAGTGGCGGGTGTTTGACGAGCGTCTCGCGAGGCATCCGCCGGCGGTCCGGCTGCCCAGTCGCGCCAACGCGGTCCACATGGTGCATTTTCCCGAGGCGCTGCCGGAGGTGGAACTGGCGCGGCAACGCCTCGCGCTGGATGAATTCGTGGTGTTGCAAACCCAAATCCAGATGCGCCGGAAAAAATTCGAGGCCAGCGCCCGGGCCCTCCCCTGCGGCGGCGACAATCACCTGATGAAGCCGTTTCTGGCGGCGCTCGATTTCAAACTCACCGGCGCGCAAGCCCGGGTGCTCCGCGAGATCCGTCAGGATCTGGCTGGCGTGCATCCCATGCGGCGGTTGTTGCAGGGCGATGTCGGGTCCGGCAAGACGGCGGTGGCGGCCTGCACCGCGCTGATGACGCTGGAAAGCGGTTACAACGTGGCGCTGATGGCCCCGACGGAAATCTTGGCGGAACAGCATTTTCGCAATTTTTCCAAATGGTTCACCCCGCTGGGCGTGAAGATCGAGCTGCAAACCGGCAGCCGCAAGACGGCGGGCGACCCGTCCGCCACGCCTGCGGCCGCGCCGGGTTTGTTTATTGGCACGCACGCGTTGCTGACCAGCGGTTTTGAACTGCCCCGGCTGGGCCTGGTGGTCATTGACGAGCAGCACAAATTTGGCGTGACGCAGCGCGAGGCGCTGGTGCGCAAGGGCAACTATCCCCATTTGCTGGTGATGACGGCCACGCCCATCCCGCGCACGCTGGGCCTGACCCTCTACGGCGATCTGGACGTGTCGGTGATGGATGAACTGCCCGGCGGGCGCGGGCAAATCAAAACGTTCGTGCGCACCTCGGAAAAACTGCCCAAGGTGTTTGGCTTTCTGCAGGACAAGCTGGCGCAGGGCCGGCAGGCGTACATTGTTTATCCCCGGGTGGACGTGGCGGACACGGACAAGGACATCAAGGCGGTGACCAAGGAATTTGAAAACATCCAGCGGGCGTTGACGCCGTATGTCGTGGGGTTGCTGCACGGGCGCGTGAAGCCGGTGGACAAGGAGCGGGTGATGGCGGATTTTCGCGCCAACAAGGTCCAGGCGCTGGTGGCCACCTCGCTGATCGAGGTGGGCGTGGATGTGCCCAACGCCACCGTGATGCTCATCGAAAATGCGGAACATTTCGGCCTGGCGCAATTGCACCAGTTGCGCGGGCGCATTGGGCGCGGGGCGCACGAGAGTTTCTGCATTCTGATTTCCGACGCGGAAAACGCGGAGGCCCAGGCGCGCCTCAAGATTCTGGAGCAGACCAACGACGGCTTCAAGATCGCCGAGGCGGATCTGAAACTGCGGGGTCCCGGCGAACTGCTGGGCCAGCAGCAAAGCGGCTCAATGAAACTGCGGTTCGGCAATCTGGCGGAGGATCTGCGTCTGATCCAGCAGGCGCGGGACGTGGTGGCATCGTTCAAGGATGAAGGATGAAAGATGAAGGATGAAAGATGCATTGGACTTTTACCGGCTGGCTGGCGTAGTTTGACGGCATGAGAATCATTCATGCGTGCGGAGCCGTGGCGGCGTTGGTCTTGCTGGCGGGGTGCGGCGACAATTCCAGTTCCAACTCGTCCGGCCCGGTCACCAATGCTGCGGATGTCAATAATACATTCGTGAATGCCAAACGCACCGCCGACAAGACCATTGACGTGGCGTGGTTGAATCAAGCGCTGCAGTTGTTCAATGTGCAAGAGGGGCGGTATCCGAAAACGCTGGCGGAGCTGACGCCGAAATATGTGGCCAAACTTCCCGATCCCCCGCTGGGCTACAAACTCAATTACGATGCCAACAAGGGGGAAGTCACGGTGGTGCGGCAGTAACGCTGGAGCATGCAAGCTGAGCTGACTTTTCCGCCTGCGTTGGTGGTCACCGAGCAAACCATTGACATTTCTGGCTTTACCCCGCGGCAAAAGGCCTTTTACCAGGCGCGGTTTTGGGAAACCGTGGGGGTTTATCAAGCCGCCGGGAAAGCCCGCGTGGCGATTGGCATTGCCGGTCCCACGGGGGCGGGCAAGTCCGTGGTCGCGGTGCTGTTTCAGGAACTGGCCCGGCAGGCGGGGCTGCCGTTTGCCTTCGCCCCGGTGACCATCGACGCCTATCATTTTCCCAATCACCACCTGCTGGCGCACTGCGCCGAAGGCGTGCCGCTCAAACAGGTCAAGGGACGGTTTGACACCTATGATGTGGCCTCCCTGGCGCGGGATTTGCAGGCGTTTGCCGCCGGTGACCGGATGGGCTTTCCCGCCTATTCGCGGAAGTTGCATGATCCGGTTCCGGACTGCGTGCCGGTCACGGACCCCGCCACGCTGCTGGTGGTGGAGGGGCTCTGGCTGTTGTATGAACAGGCGGGCTGGGAACACATCCGTCCGCTGCTGGATTATTGTTATTTCATTGAAGCGGACCCGGAGCGGACGCGCGATGGGGTGCTCCGGCGGCACATGAACGGCGGCCGGACGCTGGCCGATGCCACCCGGTACTACGAGGCGGTGGACGGCCGCAATTCCGCGCTGGTGCTTCAGACCCGGCAGCGGGCGGACAAAGTGCTGCCGCCGTACTATCTGGTGGTTTAAATCACCTCAGAATCTTGATCCGCTTGCTGGTCCTTGGACGTGGCCGACCAAAGGATGAGATCAATTTGTTCGGCCAAACCCGCCACCGTCGGGGCGGCAAAAAACATCTTCAGCGGTACTTGCGACCCCACGGCTTGCTGGAGGCGGGACACCACCTGGGTCGCCAGCAGCGAATGGCCACCCAGATCAAAGAAATTGTCGAACACGCCCACCTGATCCACCCGCAGCACTTCCTGCCAGATGGCGGCCAGTTTCTGTTCCAGCGGATTGCGCGGAGCCACAAACTCCGTGCCGGAAGGCAGTTCCAAGCCGTCCAGCTTGGCCAGCGCCTGGCGGTCCAGCTTGCCATTCGCGTTCAATGGCAACGCGGGAACCGTCACGAACCGCGCCGGTATCATGTAGTCCGGCAATTTCTTCGCCAGCCATCGCCGCAGTGAATCCACCGCCAGTTTCCCGGGTTCCCGGCTCATGAGGTACGCCACGAGCATTTTATCCTCCCCCACCTGGTTCGCCGCCACCGCGCCTGCGGTCACTTCCGGATGGCCGCCCAGCACGGCCTCAATCTCCCCCAACTCCACCCGGAAGCCGCGAAGCTTCACCTGATGATCCAGGCGGCCTAAAAAATCCAGGCTGCCGTCGGGCCGGAAGCGTCCCCGGTCGCCGGTCTTATAAAGCCGCGCGCCGGTGGTTTCGCGGAAGGGATCAGGAATAAACTTTTCGGCCGTCAGTTCCGGTTGATTCAAGTAACCACTGGCCAGCGTCTCGCCGCCAATGTAAATTTCACCCGTGCTCCCGGCGGGCACCGGCTGCCTTTGCTCATCCAGCAGATGAATGGTTCGACGGCCGACTGCGCGGCCAATGGGTATCCGGTCGGCATCCGCCTCCGCCGAAGGCCTGACGGACACCTCGTGCGCCGTGCTGAACATGGTCGTTTCAGTGGGGCCATAACGATTGACGAGGCGCACGGATGGCAGCTTCAATTCGCGCCAGCGCCGGACCGCTGCGGCCGGCATGACCTCGCCCCCCACCTGGACCAGGCGCAGATTGCCGATGGCTTGACCCACGGCTTCCGGGGGGAAGGCTTCAACCCATTTTTGCCAGAAGGAGGGAGGGAGATGCACTACCGTCAGCCCGTGCGTCAGGACGACATTGGTAAACCAGGCGGGATCCCAGATTTCCTCCGGGCGCAGCACAACGGTGGCCCCGGCCAACAGCGGGGTCAGGAGTTGATCCAGGCCCACATCGAAACCGAACCGGGCGAACTGCAGCACCCGGTCGGCAGGCTTGAGCTGCCAGAAATCAATGGCCGGGCCGCAGTAATTCAAATACGCCGCGTGCGAAATCAACACCCCTTTGGGCCGGCCCGTGGAGCCGGAAGTGTAGGTGACGTAGGCGGTGTTTTCCGGCTTCACCTTGGGATCAGCCGCCGCCGGCGCACCCGCGGGCGGCGGGGGCAGGGCTTGATCCAGCACCAGCAGTCTGGCCCCCGTCGCCGCCAGGTTGCCCTGAAGCGACCATTGCGTGAGCAGCCAGGGCATTTGCGCGTCTGCCAGGATGTATTCAATCCGCTCCCGTGGCAGATCGGGATCAATCGGAACCAGGGTGCCGCCCGCTTTCAAGACGGCGAGCAGGGCCACGACCTGCTCCAGTGAGCGCTCCAAACAAAGGCCCACCATGACTTCAGGCCCCACGCCCAGACCTTGCAGCCGGCTGGCCAGCTGGCTGGCCCGCTGGTCGAGTTCGCGGTAGGTCAGCGAGTTCCCGCCCAGCACCACCGCCTCCGCGCCGGGCGTTCGTTCCGCCTGTTCCCGGAGCCGTTCCGCCAGTCCGCCGGTCCAGGGTGCGGGCAAAGGTGGTTCAGGGGCTGGCCGCGCGGCGAATCCCGTCGGCATCCGGCGCAACTGGCATACTGGTGCCTGTGGATTTTCGACGATTGCCGCCAGCAGTTCCGTGAACTGCCTGGCCAGGCGGGCGGCCCCATCCGCAGTAAACACGTCGGTGGCATACGCCAGCTCACAATTCCAGTCCGGGCCTTCCGCCTCGATTTTGAGCGTCAGGTCGTTCTTGCTCGTTTGGGTGTCCACGGGCTCAAACTGGCCTTGGGCCGAATCCAGCCGCAACGGCGGCAGGGTTTTTCCCAACAAGACGAACATCACCTGGTACAATGGCTGCCGGCCCGGTTCCCGTTGCTTGACCGCCAGCTCCACCATTTGCTCAAACGGCAGATTGGCATGCCGGAAGGCGGCCAACAGGTTGGCCCGCACCTGTTGCAACACCGTTTGAAAATCCGACCTGGGATCCAGCCGGGTCCGGATGGGCAGGGTGTTCAGGAAATAACCGAGCAGGGATTTTTCTTTCCGCCGGTGACGGGTTGTGGCCGGGGTTCCCACCAGGATGTCCGTCTGGCCGGTGGCGCGATACAGCCATGTTTGAAAAGCGGCCAGCACTGCCGTGAACAAGGTGGTGCCTTCCTGCCGGGCGAGTTCGCGGAACTTCGCGGTCACGGAACCGGGGAGTTGAAAACGGTGGATTGCGCCCTGGCCAGTCGGAGGGAGCCGACGGGCCAGTTCCGTGGGCAGTTCGAGCGCGCGCGGCAGATCTTTGAGCTGTTCCCGCCAATACGACCGCGCTGGTTCGGCTGCGCCGGCCAGCCGCTGCCGTTGCCAGATGGCAAAATCGCCGTATTGTTGTGACAGTTCCGGCAAGTCGGCGGGACCGGGCTGTCCGTCGGCGGCATAAAGCTGTTCCAACTCATGTATCAACAGCCGCAAGGACCAGTCATCCATGATGCTGTGGTGAAACGTCAACGCCAGCACTTGCTCCTGCCCCCCCAGCTCAATCCAGACCACCCGCCATAACGGAGCCCGGGCGAGATCAAACGGGCGGCGGGCTTCGGTTGCCAATAATTCCCTCAACTCCGCCGGTTGCTGATCCGGCGACCGGGCGCGCAAGTCCATTTCCTGCCAGGGCACCGGAACGGATTGGGCCGGGGCAATCAACTGCACCAGCTGGCCCGCCTGCAACCCCAGCGCGGTGCGAAAAATTTCGTGCCGCTCCTGGATCACCCCCAGACAGCGGCGGATTTTTGCCGGCTCAACCCGGCGCGAGAAGCGAATGGACCACGCCCAGTGGTAAGCCGCCGGATCCGGCAAAGTCTGGTGCAACAGCCATATTCCCTGCTGGCCGAAGGACATGGGCACCGGTTGTGCCCGTTTCGCTGGCGTGAGCGGGGGCGTTTCGGTCAGCATGGTGGCGGGTTAACAATAGGCATTTTTGAGGGGAAAGAAATGCCAATTAATATTTCGCCCGTCCAGAACAAAATGGGCAGAGCGGCCAGGCGGCCAGGCGGCCAGCCGCTGGTTGATGGTGGCCGGACCGCAGTGCCGGGGGATGGGTTTTGTGTGGGTATTTTTCGAAGCGGCCACTGACGGAAACCAGCTGGCACTGTATTTGCTAGATGGTTCGCCGGTGCCGGAGTGACTGCCTGAGAAGGTGGCGCGGAAGTTGGTTTGTGGTCCGGTGTACGAGTTTGAGAAGCGGGGGAATCTGTCGGAGATTTTGCATGTTGATACGCGGGTGTGCTTCCCCGCGAATAGCGCAATGGCCGGAGGAAAGGCGGACTGGGATGAGGCGCTGGCGGCAATTCTGAAAGATGAACTATGAATTTGAAAAACCCTGCGTAATAAACTTATGAAATGCAAATACCATCAATGGTACATGGAGAAGTGCATGAATTGTGGCATGGATCGCAAGGATTTTCAGGCGGGACAGAAAGAGCGGATCAAGGCATATCAGGCGTCCCGGAGGAAAAAGGAAAGCAAATTGCCTCCCATTTTTAACTACCCCGAACGCAGTGCAGAGCACCCCAAGAATCATTATGAAAACTCCAGGCCAGATTGCTTATGAGGCGTATTGCGGGGCATCGCATTGGAAATCGCTGATGACGGGGGCGTCGCTGCCGGCTTGGGAGCAGGTGCGGCAAGACATTCAGGCGGCGTGGGAAAGGGGATCGGCGGCAGTGCTCCGGCAGCAGGGAGTGCGAAAGGATGAACTTTTATGCGAAGCGCGCATGTCGATGTTGAATGTTGTGGGTGGGACCGGCACAAAGAAGGAGTTGGCGGCCGTGGACAAGGTAACTGGGGCAATCAGCCATCGCTTAAAATCATCCCGGTGCTGCAAAAAATGGTTCAGCCCATGAGCGCGGTCATTGTTCAAATCGTGGAGCTGGCGACCTGCCGGACCCGGACAGGTTTCGCAATTATTTGCAAGGACTGTCGGCGAAGGAACTGCGAAGCCGGTTGGAAACGTTGCGGGTGCAAACCTCAACGAAAATGAACCCGGAGATAGGCGAGGCCAAGCATTGCAGGTTGATTGCGAAAGGTGGATACGAACACAGGGCTGTTGTTTTTTTGGACAGGCGGTGAAGAATGAAGGGGCGGCACCCATTCGAATTCGACTATTCGGGATCAACCGCTTGCCATAAACCGGCCCGGCATTCCGTGCCAGCTTAAGCCAGCCGCAGCAACGTTCGCCATTCCATCGGTGCCCATCACTCGCCCGGTTGGCTGGCTGGCCACGGGAAGCGGGTCCTACCCATTTTTTCCACCTTGATTTACCTTGATTTACCTTGATTAGGCTTGATTTACCTTGATTCAGGCAGCGATCTGGCGACGGGGCACTCCCCGAATTAAAATTAAACACCGGGCGACGAGCCGTCGCCACCCCCGAATGCGGCGGCGGTCCACGGCGTGACATTTTGGCGTTGTGGGCGCTCATGAATTGATCTTTTTGGCTTTAGCATATCAGGGGACCTTGGACATAGGCTGTCCAAGGTGTTTTTTTATGCAAAAAAGTTCAACCTCAGCGAATCGATGCAATCGTAGCTGCGCATGTCTCGTTTGGTGGGGCTTTTTCGGGTCTTTCAGAATGTTGTCTCACACCCCTTGCTGCCCGGCATGGCATGGCACTTTCCCGAACTCCGAAGCTGGCACGGGAAACTCGATCAAAGTCTTGATCGTCAGCGGGTCGGGAAGGCGACGCCGGGGAAATTTTGCACGCGCTGGTTGCAGGCGCGGCGCGCACGGAGTGACGCGCCCTACCAACGATGGGCTCGCGACAGGGCTTTTCGATTTCATTGCCCACTTCGGAGTTCGGGGTTATGGCATTGCATTCCACTTGATGTTCCCCCGGGTTTGCTTTATGAAAATGGGCGATGCGGTGGAAAAATCATATCGTTTCGGGGGTGGTTGTATTATTCCCGCTGGCAGTATCGGCCCAAATTGATCCGATCAAGCGCGACTTGATCCAAATGGGCTACAATCAGCCGGCGGAAGGCCGCGAGCCCATTGCCGCCTACGCGTATTATTATCACAACGATCCGGGTTTCGAGCGCACCAACCTCACCCTGCGCCTGGCCATTGCCCCCACCTACTTGGATTCAGAACTCGGGATTGCCCACGCCCTCGGCCCGCAAACCGACGTGGGCCTCGGCCTGGCGGGCGGCGGCTTTGCGGACAACTACAATGAAATCCGTGACGGCAAGTGGATTCAGGGCGAATCCTACGATGGCTATGGCGGCGAACTCTCGGGCAGCATTTATCACCTGTTCAATCCCAGCCAGCAGATCCCGCTGAATTTCGTGGCGCGCCTGTCGGGCCATTATTCGGTTTACGCCGACGACGAAACCGCCGCCAATTTCAAACTGCCCGATAACGGCGGGAATTTTGCCTTCCGCACCGGTCTCCGCTATGGCGGCATTGAGCCCACGCTCTTTCCGGAACTGGCCATGGAACTGGCCGTGTGGTACGAAGGGCAGATCCGCACCGACAGCGGCGGCTATGGGTTCCAAAATGACCGGCAAATTGAGCTGGCCTCGCATCTGTTCTGGGGCTCCGCCGCGCTGTCCTACACCTGGCCGGAAAGCAAACAAAACGTGTTTGTGCGCATCGTGGCCGGGACCAGTGTGGATGCCGACCGCCTGAGCGCCTACCGGTTGGGCGGCTATCTGCCGTTGGTCACCGAATACCCCCTGTCGTTGCCCGGATATTTCTTCCAGGAATTCAGCGCCCGCGATTTCGCCCTGATCAACGCCAGTTACCTGCTGCCCATCGCCCCCAACGAGCGCTGGAACCTCATTTTCAACGGGGCCACCGCGAACATTGACTACCTCACCGGCAACGGCCAGAACGGCAACTGGGTCAGCGGGGTGGGCGCGGGCATCATGTACCGCTCCCCCTCGGACAGGTTCAAATGCGTGGCCGCCTACGGCTACGGTGTTGACGCCATCCGCGCTTCCGGCCGCGGGGCGGACACGCTCAGTATCCTGCTCCAGGTGGACCTGGGCCGGCTGCACAGCCATGACTTTCACCCGGCCCAGCCCGGCCACTGGCAGGGTTGGAACTGGATGCTGGGGCGCTAGGCTGAACTAAATCGCTTTGTCTCCCGCAGCTTTCTGCTAGCATAGACGGCAAAACGGTCCATTCATGTCCATGTCAACCATGCCCGAAATCAGCCTGGTCATTCCTTGTTACAACGAGGAGGGCAACCTGCGCGAACTCATCAAAGCCATCCGCGAATCTGTGGAACCCCTGAAAATCCCCTACGAAGTTGTCATCACCGACGATTGCAGCAAGGATCAATCCTGGGCCATTCTCAAGGAGCTCGCCGCCGCCGATCCGCGCATCCGGGTGCAAAAATTCGCATTCAACTGCGGGGAAAGTGCCGCCAGCTTTGCCGGCCTGAAGGCGGCGCGCGGCAAGTACCTCTTCACCCTGGACGCCGACCTGCAAAACGACCCCAAGGACCTGCCCAAATTTCTGGAGGCGCTGAAAAATTTCGACTGCGTCTGCGGCACCCGCGTGAAAGTGCGCGGCGAGGGCGACCACTTCATCCGCGTCCTCTCCTCGCGCATCGCCAACGCGGTGCGCAATAAATTGTCCGGGGAGAAAATCTCGGACGCGGGCTGCACCTACCGCGCCTTCAAGCGCGAATGCATTGAAAACCTGAAGTTTTTCAAGGGCATGCACCGGTTCCTGCCCACGTTGTTCAAGATTGAGGGCCACACGGTCACCGAGATTGAGGTCAGTAACAATCCCCGCTTTGCCGGCCAGAGTAACTATGGTGTGTGGAACCGGCTGTTCGCCTCCTTTTACGATCTCCTGGCCGTGCGCTGGATGAAAAAGCGCATGTTCAAGTACCAAGTGGCCGAGCGGATCAACTGATCCGGGGTGGAGGGAGTCGCGCTGCGACTCCGTTTGCCTGCGGAGCAGGCACTTTGAAGCGGGGCTTCGGCCAAAGCTCGCGAACGATTTCCTGTCTTGCGCAACACTTGAGAATTTGGCTGGCGCTGGGTTTGCGGGGAGCCCGCCGCCCCGCGCTGCGCTGGCGGCGGGAGTGGTCGCAGCGCGACCACTGCCACCTATGCCGACACTTTGAGTCGGCGTCAACGCAAGGTCACACCCCCACCAAGTCAATCTGTTCGTAGGCCTGCCGCAGCCAGACCTTCACCCGCTGGCGCTCCAGCAAGCCCAGACCGCCGGCTTCCTTGCCGGTCCGCGTGCGCGCCGACCAGAAGCTGGAGCTGGCGGCATCAATCTTGTTCATCACCGGCTCGTGCAGCCGTTTGAGCGTCAAAATCCGCGCGTTCAGCGACTCGGCCCGTTGGCGCTCGCCCGACTGGTCAAACACCTCGAAGTTGTCCCCGCGCACCTGGTTGAGCACCAGCACGTAATTCAGCCGGTCGCCAAACCGATCCACCAGTTTCTTCAGCAGATCCACGGAATCCTTCCCTGCATCCATGACGTGCCAATAATAAATCGCGCCGCCCAGCTCCGCCGCCGCCTCCAGCACGCCGGAATCATCCATCCAGCGCGCCAGGGCCTCATGTGTTTGCGCAGCGAGATCCACCAGCACGCGCTTGTCGGGCTGCTCCACGGCGGTTTCCACCACGGCATCCAGACTGGCATACTGATCCACCACCACCGGGGAGGCATAATCGGTGTAGAACCGCAGCAACGAACCATGCGAACGGTCGGTGTCGAAACCGACAAACGGGATTTCCTTATCAATGAAATATTGCGCCAGCAACCGCGCGACCACGGACTTGCCCACGCCGCCTTTTTCACCGCCAATCAGATGTATTTTATTCATAAAACGAGATTAATTAAAAACGACAACCCGTCTGGCCTCCGGCCCGGCAGGCTTAGAAATTTCGCCCGCAAAATAACCGCTGACTGGCCAAACACACGAAAAATATGCGCCCAGGGGCATGAAAAGTATTCATGGTTTTGCCGCGATCCATGACTTTCGACCTATTCATTTCGTGACTTTGGGGTCTGTTGGGAGGCCGGCGGGAAATGGCAGAATGACGGCAGATATTGGGCCAGCCGTGTGGTTGGGATCCCAATGCAACCGTAAACACGCCGCTTCGGCGGCAATGCCAGAAAGAACAGTCATGAAAGCATTCATCTATGCCATCCTTGGTCTCGCCGTCATCGGCGGGGGAATCGCGTTAACGGCCAGTCGACAGAATAAGCCGGTGGTTCCTCCCACGCAAACCGTGAGGGAATCGTCGCCCAGTCCGGCGGTGGCAAACCACCCGCCGCAGCAACGACCGCAACGACCGGTTGCATCCTCCGTGCCGGTCCAATCGGCGCCGGCGGCCGCTGACGAATCCCGGCCGGCGGAGGTGGCTTCGGCGGTCGAACCCGGGGCCAAGCCGGTGGATCCCGCCATCAAACAAGCCATCGAAAACCTGCTGTCCGCGCCGTTAACCCATGAGCAAAGGCGGAGCATTTTGAAGCAGTTGAACCAGGCCGGCCTGCTGGATCAAGCGATCAGCCAACTTGAGCAAATGGCCGCTGGCGATCCGAACAACGCCGGGTATGCGACCGCGCTGGGCCAGGCGTATCTCGAAAAGGGTCAAGCCATCATGACCACGGATGTCGCGAACGGGAGCATACTGGCCATGCAGGCCGTTCAAAGCTTCGACGCAGCCTTGAGCAACGATCCCGCGAATTGGGAGGCGCGTTTCACCCGCACCGCCATTCTGGAGCACTTCCCGGCGGAATTGAACAAGGGACAGGAAGTCATTGACCAATTCACGCAGTTGATTGATCAACAGGAAAAACAGCCAGCCCAGCCACAATTCGCGAACAGCTACGTGCTGCTGGGCGACCAATACCAGAAGCTCGGGAAAAACGATTATGCCCAAGCCACCTGGCAGGCGGGGGCCGCCGTGTTTCCCAATGATTCAAGCCTGCAGAAACGGCTGGCCGGTCAATGAAAACCTTTGGTGCCCAGCCCGGCTTCAACCATACTGACACCACACCATCGTCATGGAGCAGGACATGAAATCGAGCACCACATCCGGGGCCGGGAGTTTAACGCCAGGCCTCCCGCGCGGCCTCAGCCTGATCATTCATGTGATCATGCTCGTGGCGTTGGGACTGACGTTACATTCGCACCGGGAGCACGACTCCGCCATGCATGGGCGGGCGGATGCCGTCCTGACCGGCTTGGTGGCGGCCCAGGTTCTGCTCTACCTGTTGTTCTTCACGCTGCCCGCGCAGATCCGCTGGCCGGCCTGGCCCTGGTTTCGCGACGGGGGCGAACCCAGGTTCACCTGGATGTGGTGGGCGAACATCGTGACCAGTGTGGCCCTGGTGCTGGCGGAATCGCGGATTGACCGTTCCTTTCAGTGGTTTCTGTTTCCGTACCTCTGCCATGTCCTGGTCCGGCCCTTTCGGGTTTCGATACCGACGATGCTGGGGATCGTGGCGGCGTTTGGCCTGAACCTGTTCGGGTGGAACCAGCCGGCCAAATGGGATGCGCAGGACTGGTTTGAAAACTTGTTCGGGGCCGCCGCCTGGCTGATGCTCGCGTTCTTCATCGCCCGGACGATTGTGACCAGCGCCCAGCGCGGGCGGTTGATTGTCGAATTGCGGACGGCCAAACACGAACTGGAACTCGCCCGCGAGCGCGAACTGGAGCTCGCGGCGCTCCGCGAACGCGAGCGCCTGGCGCGCGACCTGCACGATACGCTCGGCCATGCGCTGGTCACCCTGACCGTGCAACTCGAAGCGGCCCAGCGGTTGCAGGCCACCGCTCCGGACCGGGTGGTGCCCCTGCTGGCGGGCTTGCAGCGACTCACCCGCTCCAGCATGGAGGAACTGCGCCGCTCGCTGGCCAATTTGCGGACTCCGGGTCTGGGCGACCGGCCGCTCTCTGAATCATTGCACACCTTGTGCCAGGAAACCGGCCGGCGGTTGGGCGCGGCCATTGATTGCCAGGTCGCGGAGGGGGCCGATACGTTGCCGCCGGCGGTGGCGGAGGTGTTATGGCGCGTGGCGCAGGAAGGCTTGACGAACATCGAAAAACACGCCCAAGCTCAGCGCGTGGAAGTGAGTCTTGCCCGGCAACCCAAAGAAGTCGTCCTGCGCGTGGGCGATGATGGCACCGGCCTGCCGCCGGGGGCCGGGGACCGGCCCGGGCACTACGGCTTGCGCGGCTTGCGCGAGCGCGTGGAAGGTGTGGGCGGCGGCTTTCGCGCGGCCGCCAGGGAAACCAGCGGCACCCTCATCGAGGCCCGCATTCCCGTGATCGCCTGATGAAGCCCATCCGCATATTGCTCGCCGAGGACCAGACGCTGATGCGGCAGGGATTGAAAACCATTCTCGAATTGGAAGGCGATTTCGCGGTGGCCGGCGAGGCGGAAGATGGCAAGTCCGCCGTCAAGCTCGCGCTGCAGTTGCGTCCGGACATCATCCTGATGGACGTGCAGATGCCGCAACTGAACGGCGTGGAGGCCACGGCGGCGATCTGCCGGTCCTGGCCCGAAGCGCGGGTGATCATCCTGACGACGTTTGACCGGGACGACTATGTGTTCCAGGGGGTCCGCGCCGGTGCCGTGGGCTACCTGCTGAAGGATTTGCCGGCGCAGAAACTCATGGAAACGATCCGGCGCGTGCAGGCGGGCGAGGTGTTCATCCAGCCGGAGATTGCCTCGCGCACCCTCCGCGCGGCGTTGCATTCGCCCGGCGAGCTGATCGAACCGCTTTCCGAGCGCGAGCGCGAAGTGCTGGTGATGCTGGCGCAAGGCATTCCGAACAAAGAGATCGCGGACAAGCTGCACCTGGCCGAAGGCACCGTCAAAAACCATGTCTCCAACATCCTCGGCAAGTTACAGGCCCTAAACCGCACGGAGGCGGCGGACATTGCGCGGCGGCGGGGGTTGCTGTGACCCTATTGGAGGCGGATGATGGTCATGGAAATGCCGGGTTTGGTGGTGCCCAATCCCAGGTTGGGGAGCAACCGGTCATTCACCGAACTGCCGGCGAACTGTAGCTTGAACAGATTGGTTCCGGCTGTGGGAATATTCACGATGAAGCTTTTGGAAACGGGGTAGCCCACGCCGGCGGTGGCCGGGGCGGTGGCCGCCTGGCTGCCGGCGATTTCCACGCCGTTGAGCAGGGCGCGCACGGAAACCGTGCTGGCGGAACTCGTCGTGGCGGTTTCAGCCGTGTATTCCACCAGGTACAATCCGCTGGAGCCATTGGTGAAGTTCGCTCCGCCGCTGACATGGGTCCACCCGCTGATTTGCGCATCCGAAGTGAACGGGATGTCTTGGAACGTGCTGGCGGTGGCCACGGACTGGGTGTTGGTGGCAAAACTGTACACGTAATTCACCATCGTCGGCAGGTTGGTCAAGCCCGCGCCGTTGCCGGAAATGGTGCCCTTGATCACGTTGTTGCCATTGGTGGCATTCACCGGGCCGGCAAACGAATCGACGCCACGGAAAAGATTCGTTCCATCCAGCCGGGCCACATTGGCGGAAAGCTGCGCATCGGCGATGTTGCCGGTGACGTTGGCGGCGGTGGTGGCCGTCGCCGCGTTGCCGGCCAGATTGGCGGTGATGGTGCCGGCGGCGAAGTTGCCCGCCGCATCCCGCTTGATGAGCGCACCCGCGACGTTCGTGCTGGTCGCGCCATTGGCGGCGCTGGCACCGTTGGCCACATTGGCTGCCGTCTGGCCGCCAATGCGTGCCACCACCGTTGCGCTTTGCGTGCCCGCCACATCGCCCGCCAAGGTGCCGGTAAAATTGTTCGCGGTCGTGGCCGTCACCGCCGTGGTGGCGCTGGTCGCCGTGGTCGCGCTGGTGGCGTTGCCCGCGACATTGCCTGTGAACGTGCCGGTAAAGGTGCCCCCCAATACGTTGCCCTGGTTCGTGGCCACGATCACGCCGCCAAATTGATTGGTGCCATTCAGCAGCGCCACGTTCGCGGAAAGCTGCGCGTCAGCAATGCTGCCGGTGACGTTGGCGGCGGTGGTGGCCGTGGTGGCGTTGCCCGCGAGATTGGCAGTGATGGTGCCGGCGGCGAAGTTGCCGGCTGCATCCCGCGTCACCAGCGAACCCGGTTGATTGGCGCTCGTGGCCGCGTTGGCTGCGCTCACGCCGCTGGCCACATTGGCCGCGGTTTGGCCACCGACGCTGGCGACCACGGTGGCTCCTTGCGAGCCCGTCACATCTCCAGCCAGACTGCCGGCGAAGTTATTCGCGGTTGTGGCCGTGGTGGCGCTGGCGGCATTGCCATTGAGATTGCCAATAAAGGTGCCGGACAGCAGCACGCCGCCCGTGCCGTTGGTGAGAAACACGCCCGGCAAACGCGCCGGGGAAATGGTTCCCGAGGTCAGTTGCGATGCGTTCAGCCCAGTCAACGCGGAACCATTGCCAGCGAAACCACCCGTGAAACTATTATTCCCGTTCGTCAAAATAACCTGCGCCCCAGAACCTCCCGAACCCAAGCCGGCCAAGCTTAAATTGGTCAACATGTGACCGTCGCCGCTAAATGCCCCGAAGAAATAATTATACGGGTTGATCAGCGAAAGTGGCGCCGTCGCCACACCTCCAACCAGATTCGCCGGATTCAGGTTGGTCACAAGGTGGCCGTCGCCGTTATAGGCTCCGTAAAAAGTACCATCGAAAACGTTGTTGGGGTTGACCAGCAAAAGTTGCGCCGTCGCCATCCCAGCAGATAGATTCCCTGGATTCAGGTTGGTCACAAGGTGACCGTCGCCGTTATAGGCTCCGTAAAAAGTACCATCGAAAACGTTGTTGGGGTTGACCAGCAAAAGTTGCGCCGTCGCCATCCCAGCAGATAGATTCCCTGGATTCAGGTTGGT
>Ga0302319_10001062_pt1 | contig 61764 bp, 45 predicted proteins | sample Bog_T0_2_FD_203319 | JGI IMG/M metagenome (GOLD analysis project Ga0302319, IMG submission 203319) | Peat permafrost microbial communities from Stordalen Mire near Abisko, Sweden - Bog_T0_2 | ecosystem: Environmental > Terrestrial > Soil > Wetlands > Peat | place: Sweden: Abisko, Stordalen Mire...
GCTTCAGAAACATGAACGTATATGCACGCTTCGGCATGCTGCGCAATTCTGCCGGCCCGGAGGCGCGGCGAAGGGCAGGTTTCACTTCTCCGCGCGAGCTCTGCGTAGCGATACGAAGAGGTAACGCAATACCTCCGACGCTGCGTTCAACAGATACGGATGCAGATACGGATGCCTCTTGATCGTCCCCACGCTTGAAATCGTCGCGATTGGCTACGGGGCGTTCGCAGAGTACGCTCTCAACGCACAGCCCGTATTCAAATGGAAACTCCATCGCGCCGCTTCTCCTTAAATGGGCTCGCCTTGATTGTCGCACTCGGAGCAAAGGTGTTGACTCGAGAGCGCCACGTGATCTAGGGAACCCCTGATCAAGTCGCCGCTTTGAAAGGGCACGACTTCAGTCGTGCCGTAAAGGCAGCAAAATGAACGTGGGCTTTAGCCCCTGAGGGAATGTTTGCTTCACCGAGACACTTCCGCAAAGGTTCCCTAGGCATAATCCATCTTCGAAGCTGCCCTGCAATAGAGCGCCATTTCCCGGCAACCCATTTCCTGGCAATCTTGATGTACTTTGTCAGGTTGGCGCAAGGTTGGCTCGAATACCCGGCAACCTCGGCGGTGGAGATCGAAGCCCGATTTCGCGTTTTTGTAGCCAAAGTGGAGCAAGCGTAGATTTCATTGAAATGATTCTGCGAGGTATAATTCGGTCTGAAGCGGGAGTAGCTCAATGGTAGAGTAGCGGCTTCCCAAGCCGTTGGTTGCGGGTTCGATCCCCGTCTCCCGCTCCAGATTCAGCCGAAAATCCCACACCATTCTCCCTATCGCCTTACTGTCCATACTGTCCCACAATCGACGGAAAAACGGGACAGCATATGCAAACTGTGCAAGATATGCACTCTGTTCCGTTTCCTCATCGTATTGAAAATAAATAAATTAGTCGACCCTGAAAAGCCAACAAAACCCCCGAGCAGATGCTGCGCGCGACGATTGAAGCGGGCATGGCGATGCGCGTGATTGACCCGGCTGAGTTGAAGCGCATCAACGTGGACACGACGGTGGAAACCAAGGCGATTCGTTTTCCCACCGATGCCAGACTCTATGAGCGCATGCGCGAGCGGCTGTTCAGAGGGCGGCACTTCGACCGCGAAGTGATCGTCCTGTGCGTACGCTGGTACCTGCGCTACAAGCTTAGCTCCCGCGATCTCGTCGAGATGATGTCTGAGCGCGGATTGTACCTTGCTCACACCATGATTGTGCGTTGGGTGCAGCGGTACGTTCCGGAGTTCATCGAGCGCTGGAATCGTTTTGGTCTGCTGGTCACTCCTGGCGAGTCGAGGAGACCTTTATCAAAGTGCGCGGCCAATGGACATACCTCTATCGAGCGCAAGACAAGTGTGGACAGACGATCGATTTCATGCTCAGCAGGACACGCGATGTATCGGCTACCAAGGACTTCTTCAAGGAGGCAATCAGGCATGAGGGGCAGCCGCCACATACAATCACCCTCGACGGCTATGCGGCTTCGCATCGCGCTGTTCGCGAGATGCGTACGGACGGTCTGTTGCCCAAGCGAACGAAGCTACGCCCTTCAAAATATCTGAACAACCTGATCGAGCAGGATCACCGCGGTATCAAATTCCGGACTGAACCGATGCTCGGCTTCAAAGACTTTAAATGTGCAGCAAACGCGATCGCAGGAATCGAACTGCTCCGACGTATTCGCAAGGGGCAATTCGCCTCGGGGCACCTCCATCTCAAAATGCCAACTGCGCCGGCAATCTGGAATGCGGTACTCGCCGCATAGTCTTCACCCCTCCTCGAACCTTGCAGCCTCCTCCGCACATGTTTGCACCACAGCCCTCAATCGCAGGACGCGCTGACACCTGGCACTCTAACCTTGAATCAAGCTCAAATTCGGGACGGGCCCACTGAAGTATTCGGTTGCCGGCTCCGCTAACCGCAAGAACGCCAGTGCCGAGCATTTGTGTGCGCAAAATCGACCAGACATCTCTCGCTGAATCAGATAGACCTCAAGATAAGTCACTTGGCGTAAAGGAGATCGGAGAGTGATGAAATCTGGCTTTCTCTCCGACGATGTAACGCCTCCACTCCCACGGTGTCATCCAGCGCCCGACAGAGCGTGTCGATGCCTTCGCGGGCGAGCTTCAACTCGAAGAAATGAGGCTACTGATGAAAAGAGCATTTATGCTGTTGCTCGTGGGACTGTTGACCGTCAGCTTTTTGGCGGCGCAGGAGTTTACCGGTCGCGTCTCAGACCCAACTGGTGCCGTTCTGGCGAAAGTGGCCGTCACCGCCCACAATTTAGACACCAATCTCGACACTCCAACAGTCACAACAGCGTCTGGGGACTATACCATCCCCTATCTGATACCCGGAAACTACACTGTAGCCGCCGCGGCCAAAGGCTTCGAACAGGGATTGCGAGCGGGGCTTGTGCTTCAGGTAGGTCAAACGGCAACCGTGAATTTCACTCTGAAGGTCGGTCGCGCATCTGAAACGGTGACCGTGCAAGCCGAAGCACCGTTGGACCTTGGAAAAGCGGATATCGGTGAAGTGGTCGAGAATCAGCGAGTCACCGAACTGCCGTTGAATGGCCGCGATCCCGGTATGCTGTCAATCCTGAGTGCCGGCACCACCTGGACAGGTAGCATCCAGTACCAACGGCCGTTTGATGACACGCAGGCGAACCTCGCCATCAACGGCGGCCAGCCGGGAAACGTCTCGCTGATGATGGATGGCGTTCCGAACACCTCAACTCCTATCAACAACGCCGGACAGACAAACATCTCCTATGTTCCACCAGTGGATTCCGTGCAGGAATTCAAGATCATCACCAACGCCTTTGATGCCCAGTACGGTCTGATGGCCGGCGGCGTAGAGAACGTTACCCTCAAGTCGGGAACCAACAAGATTCACGGCGATGTGTATGAATATGCTCGCCGCACATTCCTTGATGCCAACACCTGGCAGAACAATTACGACATTGGGAGCGCCACCCCAGGTTCCGACACATCGGCCTTTAGAACCCCCAAGATGAGCCTGGACCAGTACGGCGCAGAGTTGGATGGCCCGGTGGTGTTGCCCAAACTCTACAATGGCCGGGACAAGGCCTTCTTTACAATGCAATACGAAAACTGGCATGAGGTCGAACCGAACACGGTCAGCGACTCGGTGCCAGACCCCACTTGGCTTACGGGCGATTTCCGCAGCCTAGTCTATTGGACTGGCACGGCTTATGCCCCAATCAGCATCCTTGACCCGGAAAACATCTCGCAAAATGCTAATGGAGCATACGTTCGTGTTCCATTCGGCCCCACAGACACCATTAATCCCACGTCGGCTCCGAACATCATTCCTGCGTCACGCATCAACGCGATGGCATTGAAAATGCTGTCCCTTTATCCCAAGCCAAACACCACGACTGCTTCCGGTTCCAATCCTTTTGCGAATAACTATACCGTGGGTGGAAATGACGTCGACCGTTACCGCAACGTACTCGGGAAATTTGACTATAACCTCTCCTCAAAGGATCGCTTGAGTCTCCACTACGGATATTGGGAACGCGTGGAGAATCGCAGTTACGACGGCTTTACCGGCCCGGAACAGGAAGGCCAATTGCCGCACGGAGAACGCAGCCATACGTTTACGCTTGAAGAGACGCACACTTTCACGCCCAATCTGCTGTTTGACTTCCGCGCCAATGCGTCGATAAGGGCCGACTACAGCTATAACGGTCCCTCTTACGATCCAACCGCTCTCGGCTGGACCGCCGCGCAGACTGCGGCAATGGGCACTGCGGCCCAATCCGAATTTCCTTATTTGGATATCAGTGAATTCGCCAGCTTTGGCACCAACAGCAACGGACAGAACGTCAAGAACTCTCTTTCTCTGCTCCCGTCCGTCACTTGGGTCAAGAGCAAGCATACCGTCCATACGGGCCTCGATCTGCGTCTCTGGCAAATCGGGTACGACGTGATCGGCGGCGGCAACAACTTTTGGCTTGATCGCACCTGGACCCAGACCAACTGTGGAAGCTGCGGCTCATGGGACCCGGCCAGCGGCAATTCCATCGCTGCTCTGCTGCTCGGCAATCCGACGTCAGGCAGCAACTCCATCAATGTCAAAACCTACTGGTCTGCGCATTACTGGGCTCCGTTCGTCCAGGACGATTGGAAATTCAGCAGAAAGTTGACACTGAATCTGGGCGTTCGCTGGGACTTTGTCGAGCCGGAGACCGAGCGGAATAACTACGCAAACGGCGGCTTCAATTCAACTGCTGTGAATCCCATCAGCTCCCAAGTCACTTTGCCGGGCTATAGCAGCATCCTCGGCGGCGTCACCTACCTGGGTGTAAATGGATACGGCCGCTCAGCTTATCCGCTGTCGAAGTGGGACATCCAGCCACGCGTCGGATTCGCCTATGCACTGAACGACAGGACAGTGGTTCGCGGAGGCTTCGGAGAGTCGGCAAGAAGCCCGCAGAACGCTCCAAACAGCATCGGCTATTCCGCCACTACCAATTACCAGTCCAACGATCCTACGCACCCAGGCAGCACGTACCCCAACCTCGCCAACCAGATCGATAATCCCTATTCGTCGGTTGTCCAGCCGACTGGACACTCGCTCGGAATGTTGGAGGATCTTGGCCAAGGTCCGTGGACAATCAACCCGAAGTACATCATTCCCACGTTCTGGAATTATTCGATGGGCGTGGAACGGCAATTCCTAAAGAGCGATACGGTGAGCGTCTCCTACGTTGGCAGCCAGCTCTACAACGGCGACTGTGGCAACAGTAGTTTCCTGGGAGATTGCCCAAACATCAACCATGAAAACTCCGCCGCAATGACAAATTGCAACCCGGAAACCGGCGGCAGACCTGAAAACTGCGACAACAACAACATTGCCAATCCATTTCTGGGAATCAGCGCATTTAATGGGTCGAGCTACTACAACTCGACAACGATCAACGCCCTCAACCTCACACGTCCGTTTCCTGAATTCACCGATATGACCATGTGGCAGGCCAATACCGCGCACACCTGGTATAACTCCCTGCAGGTAACCGGGTTGCACAAGTTCAACAACTCCCTGACCTTGCACGGCACCTGGACCTGGTCGAAGATGATGGACGCGGGCGGCGTGAACGACACCACCTTCCTTACTCCTTTCCGGCAGATCGACGAGAACGATTACACTCACCGCATCACGCTCTCCGGCGTTTACCTGCTACCAGTCGGCCACGGGCGTACCCTCCTGCCCAACGCGAACCGGATCGTGGACGGAGCGATCGGCGGATGGGAACTGGGCAGCCTGTACATTTTTCACACTGGCCAGCCATGGATACTTCCCAACAATCCCGACAAAGTCTACCTCCACAGTGCCTACGTCAAGCCGCATATTCAGAAGGATGACGGATTTATCCGCCTAGTAGCAGCATGCGCCGAGCAATACCAGGAAGACAAAACCACCGGCGTGTACAGCCTCGTGCAACTGCCCTTCGACTACGACGGAACCTGCTCGCAGGGTGCGAACTTCGAGCAGGTGCCCAGCTATGCTCCGTATCCGGTCAACGTTTACACAGGCATCCGCCTCCCCAGGTCGCATCAATTCGATGCCAACCTATCGAAAAACTTTGCCATCCTCGAAAACCTGAAGCTCCAGGTGCGTTTGGAAGCCTTCAACGTCCTCAACCATCCACTTTGGGAAGAGAATCCCGACGGCAGCACCAACGACTCAACCTTCGGCACGATCGAAAGAGGACCGTGGGGACAAAGTAACCTGCCTCGCCAACTCCAGTTATCAGCCAAAATTGTCTGGTAATCAACTGTTGCTTTAGATTTTCATCCCCAACCGGACGAGGGCTCGAATCGATCATTCTCACATTGGTGACCAAGGAGGCCAAGCTTCGTGCCGCAGTTGTGTAAGAGAAGGTCGGAGAAGTCTTGACAAATCCGCGTCATTGAACCTCTTCTTTGGCGGTATTGCAAACAGAGTCGGACATGGCACGATCAAAGCGAAGCTGTAGAGCTTCATGTGAGTAACCTGTCTATGCCTGCGTTGATCGGAATCTGTTTGGTTCTACCTCTATCCCTTGGTGCTTCCACGTTCTATGTAGACGCACTGCACGGCGACGATTCCAACCCCGGTAAGTCGCCGTCTGCGCCATGGAAGACCCTCGATAAAATCAACGCAAGTCACTACCAGGCGGGAGGCCGGATCCTATTTCACTCCGGATCACGCTGGGTAGGCCACCCTGTCTGCCCTTGACGGCGGCACCTTTACAGGGTTTGCCACGTTCGTTGCGCCAGCCCATTGCTTCCATCCCTCGACATTCACCGTAACCAGGAGCCACAGGTAAAGCAATAGTCCCGCATTGAAACCACGGACCGTGACGGCGAGAAAGAGATAGAGTGGGACGGCCGGGATCGGACTCGCCAACCAAATCGATCATTGTTTTGTATGCTGTCATTCGACGGAGGATTGCTGTTTTTGCTAGGCGCAGCATCCTCTCCCTTCTCAACTCTGGAATATATCGATTTGGCAGCCCCTAACGCACTTCAATGTCCGCGCCGTTGCCATCGTCGGCAATTACAAAGTCCGCGCCATTCGGACTGACTTCGACAGCTTGCGCGATCCTTTTTGCATTGACAAGCAATTCACCGTGCTTCGGGGTCGCTCCGTAGATCTCGATGCGAATTTCCTTCCACCACGCGGGATACGAACCCTCATGCGGCCCGATCGTCACATGCATGCCTTCGGAATTGACCTGGCAACTAAACCGCATGCGAAGATACATGCCATGCCGAAAGTTATAGGTCGTGCCATCGTCTTGGTAGAGCCCGCCTGCGCAGCCATTTCCCGCATAGATGCGCAGGGTAAGTTCTCCCTTGGGTGTCTCATTCGTGCTTTGCGTAACAGGCGCCATTGGCAGGATGGAACCAGCGCGAACATAGACGGGGAGCTGAGCCAGCTCGGGAGTAACTCGAATTGAAAGGGGCGCTTTGGGTCCTGAAATCACCGATGGCTCAGGATCGGATTTAGATAACGTGGGCTGTGCTGCGATTTTCGCTCCGGTCCAGTAGTCGAACCAATCGGCAGAGGGAAACTCAACCGAATACGAGTCTGTCTCATCCGGATAAGGTGGGGGCGCAATCAGCAAGTCCGAGCCCAGAAGGAATTCGCCGGATGCACTGGTATCGGCGTCGATCGGGTGGCCATCTCCAAAGGCCTGCGGAAACTCCAGGAACAATGGCCGCAGCATCGGCATCCCCGTGCGCGAGGCCTCTTCGGCAAGCGTGTACAGATAGGGCAACAGCCGATAACGCGTATCGATAAAGCGGCGGCGGATCGCTTCCTGCTCCGTGCCTCCAACCCAGGGCTCCTGGTCGCCGGTGCCTTTCTCCGTGTGGTCGCGATCGATGGGCTGAAACGCGGCTACTTCGAACCACTTTGTCAGTAACTCCGGCGACGGAGTCCCAGCGTATCCGCCCACGTCTGCCCCACTGAACGCGAACCCGCTCAACGCAAGATTCTCGAGCATCGGAGTACTAAAACGAAGATGGTTCCAACTGCTGCTGTTATCCCCGGTCCAGGTGGCAGCATAGCGTTGTCCCCCTGCATATGTCGCCCTGGTGAGGACGAAGGGTCGCGTATTCGGGTCCAGCTTCAAGAGACCCTCGAATGTAGCTCGCGAGTTCTCCATTCCATAGACGTCGTGAATCTCGGCGTGTGTTGCAGTCCGCACTCTGAATCCTGGCTCATCAATCCGATGCACAACGTTTTCAGGCATCGTCTTGTTGGCGGTATCGAATATGGAAGGCTCATTCATGTCGTTCCAGAAGCCATCGACGCCATCGTTGTGTAAGTCGCGATAGAGCATGCCCCACCATGCGCGCGTCTGCTGCCGGGTAAAGTCGGGAAATACGCTCGGGCCCGGCCAGACGCGTCCCGAAAAGATGGTCCCGTCCGGATTCTTGACGAAGTGGTCCCCAGCGATGCCGCTGTCGAAAGGAAAGTAACTCTGCAGGGGAAGACTTGCGATGTGGAGGTCGGTGATAGCGACAACATGGAAGTTTTCCGAGTGGAGTTGCGCCACCATTCCAGGGAAGTCCGGGAAGGCAGTGCGGTTGACGGTGAATGGACGATTCCGATCTTGATAATCGATGTCGAGATAGATCGCATCGGCGGGAATTGAGTCGGCGCGGAGGCGGCTTGCGACTTCCAGCACGCGATCCTGAGACATGTAGCTATAACGTGACTGTTGAAAGCCAAGAGACCATAGCGGGGGCAGGGTCGGAGTACCCGTGAGCCAGGCATAGGTCTCAACAACCTCCTTGGGAGTTGGGCCATAGAAGATGTAGTAATCCAAGGGGCCGGCGGCAGCTCCAAAGGAGTATACGCCGGAGGTCTCTTTGCCGAAATCGAAGCTGGTGCGCCAAGTGTTATCCAATAAGACGCCAACGGCAACGCCGGCGCGAAATGTCATGAAGTATGGAATGCTCTTGTATAGGGGGTCGGTCGATTCCTGAAACCTGTAGGCATCGGTATTCCACAGCGTAAAGGCTTCATCGCGGCGGTCAAGAGGACCAGTCTTGTCGCCGAGACCGAAATAGTGTTCGTCAAGCGGCATCGATTTGTATACCCGAAAGGAATCTCCGTCAAAGCGAACCGGCCGGGCGTCTTGCTGCAGAATGGCGCCGGACAGATCGCGGACCACCAATTGAAGAGAGCTCCTGTTCATCTCCACAATGAGCTTGCTGGTGCGAAAACCGAATCGATCGGCGGTAGTTTCGACGGTAACCGGAACGGAGCTGCGGCGTGCAATTGAGAGTACGGCCCAGGATGCATCTTCCGGAAAGACGCTGCCGCGAGCGAAGGTGACACGCAAGACATCGTCGCGCAGAGCAACGACTCTCGCGCGCAACTCGCCCGCCTGAACCTCGATCCCGTTGGATAGCATTTCTGCGTGTGATGCAGGTACGGAAGGGGCCGAATTGGGTTGAATCGGGTTCGATTGTGCCCGTCCGGTTGCGTGTTCCGTGGCCAGCAAGAGAAAAAAGACAATAGCTATCGCAGAGAATGAGCGAATCGAGCGCATGAGAACTCCTGAACGAACTCGGGTTCGATGATGTGTTAGCGAAGATGAAATGGAGACCCGCGCTTTCCTGGCGCTATGGGGTATCGCTTTGCGATGCCTCCAACGACGAAAGATCGGGATCCTCGATGGCCTTCACAGCGCGCGCATTGCGCATCAGTTTAATGGTCTTCATTTCTTCGAGCGCGGCGGAAGCGTCCTTGTCATCGCCCACGCTTCGATAGAGCCGCGCAAGCTGGTAGTGAAGCGCACCGTTTGCGTCGCTCGATGCGCCCATTTTCAATTGGTCGATCGCCTCCCGTGTCCTGCCGGTCTCCGCATAGACTTTTCCGATCATCGCGTGAACCTGAGGAACAATTTGCGGCTTGACCTTAAGGCTCTTGATGAGAGGCGGCTCGGCCTCGGCGAACTGGTTATTCGCCATCATCGCTTCGGCCATCACCAGGTTCAGCTCCGGATCTTCCGGGGCGCGGACGAGGGCGGTCCGTGCGGTTTCGAGAGCCTTGTCGATGTTGTTGTTGGAAAGATAGGCCGAGGCCAGCCCGAGCATTGCCGCCGGATCGCCAGGAGCTATGTGAAGAGCTTTGCCGTATTCCGCCTGAGCGTCGTCGTATCTTTCCAGTTGGGAGTAGATATCCCCCAGAAGGATATGGCTCCTCGCCGTGTCCGGCTCCAGTTGCTGGAACTGCGCGAGCGATTTGAGCGCTATGCGCTCGTTGGCCAGAATCGACCAATAAAGTGCCTCGGGCGAATGCGGCTGCAAGGCCGCAAGCGCGGTAGCCGCACTCGATGCGCGTTGGTTGTCTCCAGTAAAGAACGAGCACACGGCAAGCAGCCTAAGCTTGTCCGCCCGCCCGGCAGCAAGACTCGGTTCGAGCCGCTGCGCGCAGTGCTTGAATTGTCCGGCCGCGTAATATTCTTCGGCGGTCCCGCGCGTGGCGTCTGTCAACTCCGCCGGCGGTTCGGCTGGTACTGGCTTGGCAACGCTCTCGCCGGCCTCCGGTTCGGATCCGTTGAAGGCGGCCCGAAGCGCGTTGCGCAAATCCTCTGGGAAACCTGCGTTTTGATTCAGGAGAATGCCGGTTACGACACCCGCTTGTTCACTTGACAGACCTTCCAGAAGGATTGCGGCGTTGGACTCGAAGAATCCATGATCGCGACCCCACAGCTCGTTGAGCAGCGCAACCGCGTTTAAATTGTCTCCGCCGTCGAGCGCCATGCGTGCATGGCCCAGAAGCGCCAGGCCGCACTCCGGATGCGCGGCCCGTTCACCTTCAAATTCAGAGGCAGCGCTCGCTGCGTCGTGGTGCCTGAGCAGCGCGAAGCCCAGTTCCGACTTCATGCAGGGAGGCTGCGGCCGGGAATCAAGCAGACTCCGATAGAGGGTTGCGGCTTCGCTGAACCTTCCTTGCTTCCTCAGCGACTCGGCATAGAGCGCTCCTGCGAACGCCGACTCTTTGTCTTCATCTGTCATTCTGCGCGCGTCGGCTTCCACCTGGTCGAGATGCGCAATTCCCTGGGCGAACCATACCGGGCCAAGTTTAGGGTCAAGCGTGCTTGCGCGAGCAAACTCACGATAGGCTTCGGGATATCTGCCGACGGCACGGTAAGCGCGTCCGAGGGCCAGCGGCGCCTGGGGGTCGGTCCGATTGTTTTTCTCGGCCTTGACCAGAAATGGAATCGCCTTGGGCGCTTGACCGACACGCACATAGTCGATGCCCAGAAAGAGATTGGGAACATACAGAGACGCATTGAGATGGTTGGCCTGCAGAAAGCTCAGGATTGCGTTTGGAAAATCCCCTGCCTGGTGCTGTACCAATCCGAGATTTGCCCACAGTTCCGCCATGTTCGGCTCGATCCTTAGCGCTTCTTTGTAGGCGCTTGCAGCCGCGCCGAAGTCGTGCGCGCCCTGGGCCTGCTGGGCCGCGGCCACAAGCGACTCGAGATGCGAGGGCGGCTGCTGGCCAGGCCCAAGTACAGGCTTGACCAGCAGGACCAGCAACAGCAATTTGCAGCAATTATTCACGTTAGGATTACCAGTAGAACTTTCCAGCCCATTGGACGATTCTGCCGGGGAAAGCATTGGTGATTTGCCCGAAACTGCTGGCGCATCCGGTTGCATTGGGATCGCACCCAGAGTAACTGGTTGATCCCGCTCCCGGGGCGTAGAAGTCTGGATGGTTGAAGGTGTTGAATGTTTCGAAGCGGAACTGGGCTCGCATGCTCTCTCCGAAAGTCCAGTTTTTCTCGAGCACCGTGTCCCAATCCTGATAACGGGGACCGCGAACATTTGAGAAGAATCGAGGAGCGGTGCCAAAGCTTCCATACGGCGCATATTGGAAGGCCCCGGTGTTGAACCACTCATGGAGTGTGGGTTTTGGCATCTTTGGATCGGCAACGACATCCGGTCTGGGATTGCCGCCATAGGAGGGTTGATCGCTTCCGAAAACACCCAGGGGAATTCCAGCCTTGAAGGTCGCAATGCCGGAAACTTCCCATCCGCCTAACACTGCGTTCGCAACACGGGACATTCCCGAACCGATGGGCTTGCCGCGTCCGATCGGCAGCTGATAGGTGTAGCTTGCAACAAGCGCTTGCGGAATATCTCCGCCGTCCACGCTCTTGTCGGCAGCCAGGTTGTAGTTGTTTGCCGGCGCTACGCCCCAGTTCGTCGGCCCGTTGTACGACCAGGCATTGTTGCCCTCCACGTTGTCAAGGAACTTGGAGTACGTGTATGAGACCAGCGCGGTGAGTCCCTTGCTGACGCGGTGGTTGTATGTCACCTGCAAGGCGTTGTAGAGCGACTGGCCGACGGGAGCATTGGTCTGACTGACGCCGCCGTTGCAGTACTGCGGATAAGGTGAAAGTAATTGCGCATTGGTTGCACCCGCATTATCCAAGTTGCAGCCGCTTGGCGCAATGGTCCCACCCGCTTCCAGAGCTTGCAAGGGCGCAGCGAACGGGTTTGAAGCTGCCGGCGCCCCCAGAAAATTGGCTCCCATCGAAAGGTAACTCGGATTCAACTGGTTGTAGTTGAGATTGCCGATCATGCGAACACCGCGGTTTCCGATGTAGTCCACCTCGAGCTCGTCGCTCGGGGTGATTGCATACTGCACTCCCAGCATCCATTGCTGAATATAGGGTGAGGGGCGGCTGGTGAATACGCTGCCGAGACCGTTGCCGTCCTGTTGATACTCTCCATTCTTGTTCCCTGTAATCTGCGCGTACGTGCCGCCCCACGGATTGCCGGTGTTGATGTTCGGATTGGGTGTGATTCCCCCATTCAGGCTTGGGTTGATATAAGTTGTAGCGGAGAAACCATCGGGGTCCGCCGGGAAGCAGCATGTCACCGATTGGGGAAAGAATATCCCGTAACCGCCGTGGACTACGGCCTTGGATATCGCCTGATAAGAGAAGCCCACGCGAGGCGCGATGTTGGTATAGTTCGGGTTGTAGACGTCGCGATGACCGGGGCCGAGAAACTCAAGGGCGCCGATGACAGGTCTACCCGCCCCGTAACTGACGGGGTTCAAGGCATTCGGGTCGAAAACCGAGCCTTCGTTATTGCGATACGTATCCGGTGTTTGCATCTCATAGCGAAGACCAAGATTCAGAGTCAGATTATGCGTCGGCCTCCAGTCATCTTGCACATACGTGCCCAAAAGCCTATTGGAGACGGTGAGATTGTGTATCGTTCCAACGCTGGTGCCCCCGCCTGCGCTGTCCAGGACACCGAGCAGCATCTGCGCCACTCCGTTGCCGCTGGCGAATCCCGACCCACTTAACGGATTCGGGCCCGCCGTGAAGTTTCCGCTGAAGTCGAGTGTTGTCTGGTAATAGAGTTTCTGACTGTCTTCCTGCTCTACCCCCATGAATCCGACGTTCAGAGTGTCTTTGCCCTTCACCTTGATCAGGTCTACAGCCACAGTTCCGATAGGACCATGGTTGGTGACGCCCTGCTGGTTGCCGCTCAGCGGCCCCAGAGATGACACGCTTCCAACATCGACGATCGGGAACAACGGATATTGGGAGCTGAGGTAAGACGGAAGCCCGAGACCGGTGGTGGAATTGAAACCGAAGGACTGATTGTCAGAAGTCTCATGCCAAATCTGGACCCCCGAGGTGATGTTCATGGTGAAGGTGGGGCTGAATACGTGCGTGAGCCCTGCCCACATGCCCCAGCGATCGTTAGGCCGCTGATTGCCTGGACCTGCCGCGTCGGAGCCCCAGGCTGCTGCGGCGCCGGTTTTCTCTTCCTGCTTGTAAGCGTATCGGAAATAGGCGTTGGAACTATCGCTGATGTTTTGGTCGGCGCGGATGCTGTACTCGTTCGATTGGGCCGGTGCGGATGCGGAAACGGTGTAGTTGTTGCCAACCCCCGTGCAGGTTGGGCACGGATAGTAGCTCAACAGCTTTGCGCCAACCGGGTCAGGGACATAGCCGGGAAGATTGGCAAGAATATTTCCCGCGATCGGATTGCGAACGTATCCGGTCTGGGTTGCTGTGAGGCCAGTGCCATACGGATTCACCGCAGACAGTGCATCCACCTGGCCTGCGGTGATTTTATGGCCGCTGCGTGGATCGTAGATCTGCCCCTGCAGGATTGGCCTTCCCAGGCCGTCAACTGAGCCGGTCGGACCGCCCAGAATCTCGGAGAAGTTCCCACCTCGAAAATTGGCGTCTGGCACAGCGTACTGAACCACGGTCGGCGTGCTTACCGTGAAATGTTCGTAAATCCCATAAATGAAAGTCTTGTTCCGCTGTTTGTACAATCCGGGAATGTAGAGAGGGCCGCCGGCGGCAACGCCTGTCTGGTTGCGGCTAAGAGTACAGACATTCGTATTGCCGACCTGGCAATTGCTGGCGCTTGAGAAGTAGTTGAGGGCGTTGAGGTTATTGTTGGCATAGAACTCGTAAGCCGAACCGTGGAAGGTGCGCGTCCCCGCTTTCGTGACTACGTTCACCACGTTGCCCGTACTCCACCCGTACTGGGCGGTGAACGAGTTGTTCTGGATCTTGAACTCTTGAACCCCATCCACAGAAGGAACAAAGATGACGGCGCCCCACTCGGGATCCGTGTCCCATGAGCCATCCAGCATGAAGGCGGTCGTTCCGAAAAAGCCGCCATTGAAGTTCAGGAACGAGATGTCCTGATCCGCATTGTCTGTGGTGTTGCTGCCGCCGCCGAGCAACATCTGGCTTTCAGACGTATTGCTTACGGACGAGTTGAGAGTGGTGAGGCCATAGACGTTGCGCACATTCAGCGGTAGTTCGACGATTTCCTTGGCATCGAGGCTCGCAGCTACGTTGGAATTTTCGGTGTTCAACAGGGATGCGCCGGCCGTTACGACCACCGACTGGGTTTCAGCCCCGATGGTCAGGGTCACATTCTGGGTCGCGGAGTCGGCAGCGTTGAGAACCACTCCATTCTGTTGATACGTCTCGAACCCAGTCGCTTTAATGGTCAAACTATAGGTGGCTGGCGGAAGCTGACTGAATGAGTATCGTCCTCCAGCATCCGCGACAAAAGTGCGACTGATACCCTTCTCCGGGCTCGAAAGCGTCACGAAAGCCTTCGGCAGCACCGCACCCGAGGGGTCCGACACAACCCCGGAAAGCGTAGCCGTGGTCGTTGCGATTTGCGCGTTAGTCCAGGGAGTGCCGTTCACCAGAATTGCGAGCAGCAATGCAATTCCACCCCAAAACCACAAAGACGTGTGTCTCCAGCTCCTGAAAGTTTTCAATGCGTAGCCTCCATCCCCTAATTCCCCCGTCGACCCGGAAGCCCAACTTGAGAGCGCGTACCTTTTGAAGGCCCGTGTGATCGAGGACTTAAAACAGACCCGTTGTAGGCTGGCGAATGAAGAGCTGTGAAGGTCTTTACGGAACAGAGGGTCGGTCCTTACGGAAAACCGTCAAATCTTATCATGTAAAATATCCCGTAACCGTATGTTTTATATCCATTTACTGATTCAGTCCTCTCCGGAGAAACTTAATCTTTTACGGTTGTATAATGGCTTCTGCTGTCCGGAGTCACCGAGTGCCAACCGAATCACGGAGCCACGAGAACACGGTTTTGAATGGCGTAGCGGAAAGTGCCGTGCGTGAACAGCTGGATCGGCTGCTGGCAAACCCCTATTTCAGCCACAGCAAGCGGTTCCCGACATTTCTCCGCTTTGTGACCGAGCAGACTCTGGCCGGGGAAGCAGACAACATCAAAGAGCGCACGCTGGGCATCGAGATCTTCGGTAGGGATGCTGGTTACGATACCGCTTCTGACCCGATCGTCCGCGTGACTGCGGCCGAGATACGCAAACGTGTGGCGCAGTATTACCAGGAACCAGCGCATGGAAATGAGCTGCGGATTGCCCTGCCACCCGGGTCCTATATTCCCAGGTTCTGCTGGCCTGACGGCGCAAACGATCCGGTTTTGAAGGATCTGGAATTGGCGGCGGAGGATGCTCCGCTCCTCTCCGAGCCGCCGATGGATTCCCCCGCGGTGCGCACACATCGCCCTTCCCGGTTGATTCTCGCAGTCACCTGCGTCATCGCCGGGCTTTTGTCGGTGGGATCGGTCTTGCTTTGGCAGGCGATGCATCGATCCGCCCTCGATCTGTTTTGGCGGCCGGTGCTGATGTCGAAGGACCCGGTGCTCCTCTGCATCGCGGATCAGCTTCAATACTCCAGCATCGTTCTTCGCGATGCCGCGGACCCAGCGCACCAACTCGTGTTGAATGACAAGCTCACTGCTATCGTGATCGATGACGTTTTCGCCACGGTGAAAGTCGCTGGAGTCCTCCAATCCAAAAGCAAGCAATACTCCCTCAAAAGCGAGGGCGCAACCAATCTCGAAGACTTGCGCAATGGACCAACGATTTTTATTGGAGCATTTGATAACACGTGGACGCTGCGGTTGACCAACGCCTTGCGGTATCATTTCGCAAACGATTCGGCGATGACCAAAATGAGTATTGTGGACATCAAGTCTTCAACGCAGACTCAATGGGTCCTCGATCGCTCTGTACAGATGGCGACAAACAACTATCGGGACTATGCAATCGTGGCGCGCTTCACTGACCCCAATACAGGCAGGCTGGCTGTCGTAGTGGCGGGAATCGGTCGGGGCGGTACCATTGCCGCCGGGGAGTTCCTTTCAGACCCCGCCTATCTGGTGCAGTTGCAGGGCGCTGTGAAGGCGGCTGGAGACAAGGAGAACATGGAAATAGTATTGAGCACCCAGATTATCGATGGTCAGCCAGGTTCGCCGAAGATAGAAGCTACTTACTTTTGGTAAGGTCCCGCGGACAAGCGATGCAGCGCCGCGTTCTTTGCCTCGCCCAGATCCCATCGGATAGGAAACGAGCACAACACCATCCAACTTACCGACAGAGTTCCAGCTCTCTTCGGTCCCGGTCGGATTGTTCGAATGTAAGTCAGGGGGAGCGCGAGGTGTTACAAAAAAACTGAACTCAGCCGGACGCTGATTCAGAGAACATCCTCGGAGGCTCCCCAGAGACCATATGTATTACATCGGACTGGACGTTCACAAGGAGACGATCAGCTACTGCGTGAGGGATGCAGCTGGTCACGTGCACCTTGAAGGCAAGGTCGGTTCAACGCGACGCGAACTGGACGCTTGGATCAAGACGTAGCCTCAACCCCGGATGATCGCCATGGAGGCGACGATCTTCACCGGGCGGATTTGCGATCATTTGCTTCCGCACGCCGAAGAGGTGAACGCGAGCATCCGGCCGCTGCTGAAACTGAGCCGGGAGACGATAGTTCGTTCGCAGAAGCTGGACTATGCCCTGGTCAGTTCGCTGGAATGAGACCCGCTGCGAAGAGATGGTGGATGACAAGGGATATCACTCTGGAGCGGCAGTGGAGCGGGTGAAGAGTTACCGGGTGCGCAGCTATATCCCGGAGCGACAGCAGAAGGGGCGGCGGCACTGGGAAGGCAAGGCCGCACAGCAGCGAGCGGTGTACGCGAATCGGCGGCGGGTGCAGGGCAACTACGGCAAGAGCTTGCTCCGGCGGCGCGGCGAGTTGGTGGAACGCAGCTTCGCTCACTGCTACGACACAGGAGGCATGCGGCGCACGCACTTACGCAAGCACCATCTACGGTGCCGCAGTAAACGTGTAGTCGGCATACTCCAGGGTTCCGTTGAAATTCGTGTAGAGCCGGACGTAAATGGTTTCTCCGTTGGTGGGCAGTCCATTCACTGTGAGGCTTGTCACGGTCTTGTCGCCCGAGTAGTACAGATTGTATGAGCCCTGGCCCGTACTTCCCACAAAAAGCTCGTAATCGGTCGCCCCGGTCGCGGTTGTCCATGTAAACGTCACGTCGGCGCTGGTGAGCGTGCGGTCATTCGAAGGCGCGGTAAGCGTCGCAGGAGGCTGCGATACGGCCTTGAATGTGTAGTCAGAATACTCCAGCGTTCCGTTGAACTTCGTGTAGAGCCGTGCGTACAGCGTCTCGCCATTTGTATGCAGGCCACCAGCGACCAGTGAAATGGCCGTTGTGTTGCCTGAATAAAACAGATTGTAAGAGCCCGGGCCTGTGCTTCCGATAAAGAGTTCGTAGTCAGTGGCCCCGGTGGCAGCGGTCCAGGTGTACGTCACACCGGTGCCGGGGAGGACGGAGCCTGGAACTGGCGACGCCAGAACCGCCGGAGCCTGAGACACAGCTGTGTAGACGTAGTCGTTATACTCAGTGACTCCATTGAACTTCGTGAAAAGTCTTGCATACACCGTCTCGCCATTCGTCGGCAGGCCGCCAACTGTGGCTGAAATGGCCAACGTGTTTCCGGAGTAATACAGGTTGTATGAGCCCTTTCCGGTGCTGCCGAGGAACAGCTCGTAATCGGTGGCCCCGGTTACTGCCGTCCAGGTGTACGTCACACCGGTGCCGGGGAGCGCAGAGCCTGGCACAGGCGAAGTCAAAACCGCCGGAGCCTGAGCAACCGCTGTGTAGACGTAGTCGTTATACTCGGTAACTCCATTGAACTTCGTGAAAAGCCTTGCATACACCGTCAGGCCATTTGCTGGCAGACCATCTACCGCGGCCGAAGTCGCCATCGTATTCCCTGAGTAATACAGGTTGAACGAGCCCGGCCCTGTGCTTCCCACGAAGAATTCGTAATCTGTGGCTCCAGTAGCAGCGGTCCACGTGAATGTAACGCCGGTGCCGGGGAGCGCAGAGCCTGGCCCAGGCGACGTCAAAACCGCCGGAGCCTGAGACACAGCTGTGTAGACGTAGTCGTTATACTCCGTGACTCCATTGAGCTTCGTGAAAAGTCTTGCATAGACCGTCTCGCCATTCGTCGGCAGGCCGCCCACCGTGGCCGAAGTAGCCAACGTGTTGCCGGAGTAATACAGGTTGTAGGAACCCGGACCGATGCTTCCAACGAAGAATTCGTAATCCGTGGCGCCCGTAGCAGTTGTCCATGTGAATGCGACACCGGTCCCGGGGAGCTTATTTCCGGGCGCCGGAGACGTCAGCATGGCTTGCGACTGCGCCACTGCCGTGTAGGTGTAGTCGAAATACTGCGAGGTTCCATTCGCCTTCGTATAAAGCCTTGCGTAAACTGTCTTCCCGTTGCTAGGCAATCCTCGAAAGGTGGCTGAAGTGGCCGTTGTGTTCCCTGAGTAATACAAGTCGTACGAGCCCTCCCCTGTGCTTCCGAGAAACAATTCGTAATCAGTCGCCGCGGTTGCGGCGGACCATACAAAGAGCACGCTGGTACCGGGGAGAATGCTGCCCGGTGTCGGCGACAAAAGTACCGCCCGCGCAGGAGTTGACCGTGGCCTTTGAATCGACCTCCTGTTTCTCTTTAAGAAGGTGCATTAGCTTCCTTCGAGAACGCCTGGCCTGAACGAATGATGCATTCATCTTTTGGATTCCTTGGATTCGACAGCGACCGCCGAAACTTGCGATGCAACCCCGGGGTCGCCAAAAGGGATGCATGGTTGCGTTGGTGAAGGATGCACGCTGATCGCGATGTTTCCGTGCCGCCGCACCACCCGCATAGACTTCCCATCATCCTGCGCCAGCCTGGCAACGCCGTTGGCGGCCACGGGTTGCAACGAGCATCCACCCGGACACCACGGTTAACGCTTCCGCCGCGAACAGTGAGCCGGCCCGAAAGACCTTGACGTTCAACAAGCGCTGCAACAAGCGTCACTTGTATTGTCGAGAAGAATTGTGAACGCAGCAACTCCCTGCGACGCCACAGCAGCGCCCGACCGCATTTTTCCGGGGATTGCAATCGAGACTAGGAAGGAAGGCCGCTTGGCATAGAGGCAGCCTTAGATGTCCCGGTTCAATTCCTTAGACAAAACCCTTCCGAAAGTCATCAAGCACGGGGGAGAATCCCACCGTACAAGAGTTCAAAATTCACGGAGAGGAATGTGCGATCACTGCACTCGCGTGTACTTATAGTGCGCAATAGCACAGGGGATGTAGATCCTTTTGCCGAGCGAATCCCCGTGCACGGATTCGTTTTCGAGCATCGAGGGTACCCGCTGGATTGAGGCGGGACCATCGTTAGTTCATGCAAGACTGGCAGCGCCTTGTCTGACTTCAAGTCTTACTCGATGCTTCAGCTTGTTGCAACAGGCTTTGGTAGCTCAGTTGTTGCAGGAAACGCGACCTTCGCCGCGGATGCAGCATGGACCGAAGGTGCCGCCGTAAGCGGAACGGCCACTGCGACCGTGATGCCGAGGTAGCTATCAACTGTAGAGGCGTCTGTTCCCTGCGAAGAGGCGATCAACGATATGCTCTGGCCGGCCTGATGGGAGGACCGGAATCCTGACGCTGCTCGATGCCGCATTCCTGCCACCCAAAGAACTCGGTTTCGTCGAAACCATCCGAAAAGGTCCGGAACATCTACGCGCACTATATAAGGTTTGCAAACGTCAGCCTCATCGAATTGGTGAAGAGGCGAAACGACAAATCCCAGCTAATCAAATTTCTCAGCGCAATCGAAACGTATGTCGAAGCTGACCTGATCGCCTGGTACGAACGTGACCCTGGCTTTCTTCGCTTTTCCATAACAGACTCGACGATGCCCTTCCTTTTCTACGCCTATCACATGGCCGTGAAGTTTCCTGAACACCGTTTGAACACCGTTAAGGATTCTGCCAAGTAGATTATCGAAAATCCCGTATTTTCAATCGCCAGAATGAAGTACGAGAATCCGCTATGTTCCTTGTTTGCAATTTACGTCCATCTTCCCAAACCGAATGTCGCCGGTTCGATCCCGGTCTCCCGCTCCATCTTCAAATCCTACGTGGCGCTCTAAAGATTTTGCTCGATCTTCACCACAAAACTTGTGAAGGTCTTATCGCCGGATACGAGAATCTGATGGGGAACGCCCGCGGGCACATGCGCCACATCGCCCGCGCGCAACTCCTGGCGCACGCCGCCCTCGACGGATGCGCCCCGGATCTCACCCGGCCCAATCGTTTGCGCGTCCATAACCGTGCCCCCAGTCACCAGCGTTGCCCGTCCATCCAGAACGTAAAACAGGTCGGCGAATCCCTCATGCAGTTCGGCCACGCCATCGCGCGCGCGAAACGAAAGCATCGCAGCGTGCTGCGGATACTCCTTCAACGTCTCGCTTGCCTGGCCGTCGCCATGCCTGGCCAGCTTGCGCAGGTAGGCAGCCCGCTCCAGCAGAATCGGCGCCGGCCAGTGATCGGCATGCGGCGGTTCATCTTTGGCCTTCTTCACTCTCGGCGCGTGCGGCAAAGCTTCCTCCTCCGGCGGCAGAATATCCTTCCAAATCTTCTTTGTAATCTCGTCCATTCTTCTCTTCTCCCCAAGGCGGGTAGCCGAACCCCTGTCCATCGAAGCTCAGTGCAGCCCAGCCACTTCCCGCGCCCGCTTGAACACAGCGAGGAACATTGCCCGCGTCAGCTTGCCGGTATTGGTGTTCTGCAGCGACGGGTGATAACTCGCGATTAGTGTGATCCCGCCCGGCAACGCGTATTCCGCGCCGTGGCGAAATTGAAACCCCGCGCGCGATGCAAGCCGGCTCGAGCGCAGTTCATGATTCACAAATCCATCGAACGCGATTTTGCCCAGGCAGACCACCACGCGCAAATTCTTCAGCAGGACAATCTCCTCATCCAGCCACGACGCGCAATTCCGCTGCTCGCCGGGCGTCGGCTTGTTGTTGGGCGGCGCGCAATGCACCACCGCGCTGATCCACAATCCCGTGAGCCTCATCCCGTCGTCGCGTGAAACCGCCCTGGCCTGGGACGCAAAACCCGCCTCATGGAGCACCGGGAACAGGAAGTCTCCCGACCCGTCGCCGGTGAACATTCGCCCCGTTCGGTTTGATCCATGCGCGCCCGGAGCAAGGCCCACAATGAGCACCTGAGCATGCGGGTCGCCAAAAGACGGTACCGGCCTTCCCCAATACTCCTGGTCCGCATAAGCGCGGCGCTTGACCCGCGCGATCTCCGCACAGTAGGCCCGCAGCCGCGGACAGCGTTCACATTCCACAATGCGCCCATTCAACGCCACCAGGGAATCCGCAGAAACATCCATCCCCGCATTCTAGCCGCACCGCGAGCCATCAAAAGTGCTGTCAGTCAGCGCGCAAGAATTCCGCCAGAATTGCCGTTGAAAAAAATCCCACAAAATAGTACTTGACGGCATACACCGTATGTGACACAGTAGTTGATGTACAGTGTATGAGGTACAGCATGACTCTCACAGAGAACCTCTTCGAGAACCTTCGCCTGGAGCTTCGCCGCGGCTGCCTTACGCTCGCCGTTCTCGCCCAGCTTCGCCAGGAGCGGTACGGCTACACCCTGCGCAAGGCCCTGGCCGACGACGGCCTGGTCATCGACGAAAGCACGCTCTATCCGCTGCTGCGCCGCCTTGAAGCCCAGGGCCTGCTTGCCAGCGAGTGGCGCGAAGAAGAAAAGCGCAACAAGCGGTTTTACCGGCTGACCCCGGACGGCGAGCAGATCTTCGTCCAGCTGCTCCAGGAGTGGCACGCCATCAACGCGTCCATTCAGGCAACCCTCAACACCAGCACCCACAGCACGCTGTAGACCCAAGGAACACACCATGGAACTTCTCGATCGCTACGTGGAAGCCGTAAGAAAGCACCTGCCCTGGCAGCGGCAGGACGACATCATCGCCGAACTCCGCGCCAACCTCGAAGCCCAGCTCGAGGAAAAGGAAGCCGCGCTTGGTCGCCCGCTCACGCGGCCAGAAGCCGAAGCCTGGCTCAAGCAGCTCGGCTCGCCCATGCTGATGGCCGCGCCCTACGAGCCGCAACAATACCTGATCGGCCCGGCGATCTTCCCCGTCTATCGCAACGTGATGAAGATTGTCATCACTTGGTGCGTCATCATATACACCATCGCGACAGCGACGACCTTACTCATCAAAGCGCCCCATCTGCCGGACTTCGTGCGTGCCTTGACGAACGTTCCCATGATTCTCATCACCACCGCTGCCTGGGTCACGCTGGTCTTCGCTGCCCTGGAGTACGCCATGGCGCATCATCGGGTGAAGCTTCCGGGAATCAACGCTCCGGCGCCAGCCTGGTCGCCGGACGCGCTGCCGCACCTCGATCCGGAAACTCATGCTGGGGGCAAGCCGCCCAGCTATGCCAAGGCAGTTGCCGAAGTGATATTCGGCTATCTGTTTCTGATTTGGCTGCTATTGATTCCCAAGCATCCTTACCTGCTGATGGGCCCCGGCGTCTACTATCTCGCTTCTCTTCCCTACCGGCTGGCGTCCGTGTGGGTTCCCGCCTACTGGTGTGTGGTCGCTCTCAACGTTTTGCAAGTGGGATGGAACGGGTACAGCCTTTATCGCGGAAGATGGCAGAAGCCGCAGCGCGCCGCACATCTCGTGTTCAAAGCCATCGGGATGATACCGCTGATCCTGCTGCTCACGGTAAAAGATCACGCGATTGTGCTGCTCAAGAATCCTGACCTCGATCAGGCCCGCCTGGCGGCAACGCTCGATGGAATCAACCAGTCGATCAACTGGAGCGTTGCCCTGATCTGCGCCATCGCTGGATTCCAGTTAGCGTGGGGAATCGCAAAGCTGATTCTGAATGCCTATCGCAGACGGGCTGCGGTCGTTTGAGTGTCCGGGTGCCCCAGGTCTCGCCTTTGAGACCTGGGAAACCTCGAACCTCTACGCGCGCCCCGTGCCGCGCAAGCGGCGTCTGCCCCACCGCAGGTGGTTACGCTGCCGTCTTTTCTGTCGACCGCACGCGGAATCGCTTCATCTGAATGGAAAGCGTGCGCTCAATCTTGCGCAGATCGCCGCGCTCGCTCGGTCCGGCAAAGGTTGAAGCCACGCCGTGCGCCGAGGCGCGCCCGGTGCGGCCTACGCGATGCACAAAGTCTTCCGCAACCTTGGGCATGTCGAAGTTGATCACGTGCGCCACATTGGCCACGTCAATGCCGCGCGCGGCAACATCGGTGGCAACGAGGATGCGATGATGGCCCTCGGAGAAGCTGCGCAGCGCCTGGTTCCGCTGCGCCTGCGAGCGGTCGCCATGGATCTGCGTAGCCGAATGGCCAGAGCGAACCAGCCTGCGCGCCACGAGGTCGGCACCGTGCTTGGTGCGCACAAAAACCAGGAAGCTGCCCGTCTCCGCGCCCAGCAGGTGTTCCAGAAGCTCCTGCTTTTTGTCCGGCTCCACTTCGAATGTGCGTAGTTCCACATTCTCAGCCGGCTTCAACACCGAACCAATCTCGATGCGAGCGGGATTGTTGAGATATTTCCGCGCCACTTCCTTCACCGCGCCTTCGAGAGTAGCCGAGTAGCATAGCGTTTGCCGCGTTGCCGGCAGCATGCCTGCAATGCGCGCAATGGCCGGCTGAAAGCCCATATCGAGCATGCGGTCCACTTCGTCGAGCACCAGAATCTTCACGCCGTCAAGCCGCACCAGTTTGCGCTTGAGAAAGTCCTCAAGCCGGCCGGGCGTTGCGACGATGAGACGAGCGCCGCGGCGAATGGCTTCAAGCTGCGAGCCCTCCGCAAGTCCGCCAACCACCAGCGCCACAGTCTGCGAAGGGCTGGTACGAATCGCACGGAACGCCTTCTCCACCTGCATCGCCAGTTCGCGCGTAGGAAGCAGAATCAGAGCCTGGGCGCCGCGCGTCTCCGCCTTCTGCAACTGTTCCACAATCGGGATCAGGAAGCCGAGCGTCTTGCCGGTCCCGGTCTGCGCCGTAGCCAATACGTCGCGGCCTTCAAGAGCGGGCGGAATGCAACCAGCCTGCACCGGCGTGGGAATTTCAAATTTGTTTGCGTTGAGCCGCGCCATGAGCGCAGCCGAAAGAGTGAACTCTGAAAACTTGGTGATCAAAATAGTCTTATGTCCTGTTGTTCCGTGAGCTGCGGGTTAAGCCGCGGCCTGCAATCGGAACCGGTCCCGGAGGCGCGGGCCAAATGGGCGCGAGCCTGCTTTCAAAATCTATGCGTAGGGGAGAACCAAAATCGTCCCTGGGACTCACCCATCGAGCATTCGACAAAAGAATGCCTGGGTGCGGAGCTGCCACACGCTACGAGTACGCCAATCGACACACTGCCGAAGGGCTACCCCGCTCCAATTCGTTCCCCGGACTCATTCGAGCTATCCAAGGGGCCAGTCCAATCAAGGAGGCCCGCAAAAGACGCCGACTGCTCGAACCCGCGCTTCAAACCGTAATCACAGTCCAATGCGAAATCTCCGGGTGGGAGACTTATGGGGATACGCTGTAGGGGCTTGGGGGAAAAATCTGTGCCAGGCAAACTTGCCGGTATGAAGGGCAAACCGCTGCTCACGGCCAAATCACTGAGCGCAAACCCAGTGTACCACATCTTCGCTTTTCTTTTCTCTCCCACGGAGAAGGGCCGGGAATCGTTACCGACCCTTGAGCCGCCCCGTCTCCCGCTTCACCAACTCCACAATCTCCGCGGCATTCTTCGCATCGCCGCCGCGCGGGTCGCCGCCGATGCGAGCCATGCGCGCGTCCGGCAGGCCCATCCACTGCTTGCGGCGCAGAATGTCGTCGATCTTGTCATCGGGAATCACGCCCAGCGGCTCTCCGATCTGCTTGGCGATCAAGTAGGTCTTGCAATACGTGTCCATGATCTCCGCCAGCCACTCGGCGTGGGTCACCGTGTCGGCCCAGCACACCACTCCGTGATTCTTCAGCAGAATGGTGTTATGCTCATGCACCCATGGCAACACTGTTTCCGCAAAGGCCTGCGTGCCCGGCGTTTCATACGGCGCCACGGCCGCCGGCCCGATGAAGACTTCATATTCCGGAATCAGCCCGTTGGGTGGGATCACGCCGGCCATCGCAAACGCCGTGGCATAAGGCGGATGACAATGCACCACCGCGCGCGCCTTGCGATTGGCTTTGTAGATTTCAAGATGCAACAGCAGCTCGCTGGTCAGCGTTCGGTCTCCGGCGTGAATCTTCCCGCTCAGGTCAGAGAGACAAATATCCGCAACCTCGAGGTCCGCCTTGCTCAGCATGGTCGGAGTGCACAGCACAAACTCCGCGCCCAGCCGCACGGAAATATTTCCGCCGTTGCCGTCGACGTACTGCCGCTCCCACAGCTTGCGGCCGGTGCGAATGATCTCCGCCCGCAGCGCATTGGCCTCGGCGGAATTGAAAAGTTCAAGAGGCGATTCTCTTTCAGAGTGATGCGCGCGCAGAGTCTCCGCTGTGTCTCCCGCCTCGTGCGCTGCCGAAACCGCTCTCTGCTCCATCGTGCGACCTCGCGGACTTGTCCTCTGACCAGTGCATCTTAAATCGCACCGATACACTCGAATTATATATATAGCGTTGATCCGACGATCAGCCGGTGATTCAGGTCACGACGGGCGAGAAGGTAAGTGTTCCCCGCTCGCGTGGACTTGCGAGCCGATCGCCGCAACAGATGGCGCGCGAGTACGAAGGACGCGACCAGCCACACGACAAATGCGCAGCAAACGGCGATAAACGCGTCCGCTAGCGGCCGAAACGAGCACTGCTCCTCGACTAGGCCTGGAGGGCAGCCGGGGTTGGAGGCGAGCAGAAAGTGGTTCACCACCAAGAAGGCTCCCGATGCAACCACACCTCCGAGAGCGACTCCTGAGAGGATATTGAGACTCTTGCGCGCCCAGGTCTTCATAGATTTCTAGTTTGCCTTTACCAGCCGCCGCTGCAACGCTTCCAGCGTCTGCCCCTTGGTCTCGGGATACGTGAACAGAACCACCAGGAATTGCACCACTGTCATTGCCGAGAAGAACACGAATGGAGTGGCGGCGCTCATGGAATGCACGACAACCGGAAATTCGAGTGCAATCACGGCGTTCATAAACCAATGGCTGGCGCTGCCCACACCCTGGCCCTTCGATCGAACGGCATTGGGAAACACCTCGCCAATGTACACCCAGATGACGGCTCCCTGAGAAACAGAAAAGAAGGCGATGTACGTAACCAGCAGCCACAACAGCGCTCCTGGGTGAGAATGCGTCCAGTAGAGCCATGCCACTCCGGCCAGGCAACTGGACGTGCCGGCAGCGCCAATCAACAGCAGAGTTTTGCGGCCCAGCTTGTCAATCAACGACATGCCCACCAGCGTGAAGAGAAAATTTGTGGTGCCAATGGCAATGGCCTGCTGGTCACCGGAGATCTGGCTGAATCCCGCCGCCTGAAAAATGTCGTTCAAGTAATAGAGAATCGCGTTGATGCCCGCCAGTTGATTGAATGCGCCGATCGAGATGGCGAGAAACAGCGGGAACCTGTACTTCCATTGAAACACCGGCTCGTGCGCCGTTGCGTGCTCCTGCGCAAGTGCGGAGCGAATGTCGGACAGTTCGGCCTCCGGCTCCGCTTCGCCGATGAGCTTGAGCACCGCCAGCGCTTCGTCAATGCGATTGTTTGAAGCCGACCAGCGCGGACTTCGCGGGATTCCGAAAAGCAGCACCAAGAATAAGACCGCCGGAAAAGCGGCGACGCCCACCTGCCAGCGCCACTCCGTCGCGCCCAGATGCAGCGTGCGAATCGCGTAATTCGAGGTGTACGCCACTACGATTCCGAATACCACGTTGAGTTGAAACGCCGCCACAAGCCGCCCTCGCCACTTGGCCGGCGACAGTTCCGCAATGTACACCGGGCCCAGCACTGACGATGCGCCGATGCCCAAACCGCCGATAAACCGGAAGACCAGAAAAGAAGACCAGCCCCATGCCAGGCCGCAGCCCGCCGCCGATGCGATATAGAGCAGCGCGGTGATGCGCAGCGTCTCGCGGCTGCCCAGCTTCTGGCCCACTACTCCGGCGGAGAGAGCCCCAATCACCGTGCCAATCAACCCGATGGCTACCGTGAAGCCCTTTTCATGCGGGCTAAGTCCGTAGAGTTTCACCAGCGCATCGATCGCGCCGGAAATGACCACCGTATCGAAGCCGAACAGCAATCCGCCCAGCGCACCGGTGAGCGTGGCTTTCATCAGGTTGAAGCTCGGCCGCATCGTCGAATGCTCCTCGAAATCAGGAATCATCCTACACACAGGCGAGCAAACCGTAAACCCGGGCCATCTTCATCGTTCCGTGAATGCAATTTCACTTAACCCATTCGCCTTTGCGCATCAGCGGCTCAGCGACATCCGCCGCCGTGATGCCGTCAATATCCAGCCGTTCCGATCCAATCATCCAGTCCACATGGATCAGGCTGTCATTCGCGCCTTTCGCAGCAAGTTCTTCCGGGGTGAGCTTGTCGCCATTGCGCAAGCAAGATGAGTAGGCCTGTCCCAGCGCGATGTGCGACGCCGCATTCTCATCGAACAGCGTGTTCAGAAAGAGCATTCCGCTTGCCGCAATGGGCGAGGAATGCGGCACCAGCGCCACTTCGCCCAGCCGCCGCGCGCCGTCGTCCGTATCGATCAGCCGTTGCAGCACATCCTGGCCACGGCTTGCGCGCGCCTCCACGATGCGCCCATTTTCAAAGCGAACATGAATGCCCTCGATCATCGTCCCCTGGTGCGATAGCGGCTTGGTCGCCGTCACTGTGCCATCCGCACGGTCCTTGTGCGGCGTGGTAAACACTTCTTCCGTGGGCATGTTGGGAATGCAGTAAAGACCGTTGCCTGCGGTCGTTCCGCCGCCCAGCCACAGATGATCGTCGGCAAGGCCCAGGGTGAAATCGGTTCCTGGCCCGCGATAGCGCAGCGCCGAGTAGCGCTTTTCATTCAGGAGCGCAGCCCGCTTCTGCAACCCCGCATCGTGCGTCTTCCATGCGGCCACCGGGTCTTCAGTATTGATCCGCGTGGTCTGAAAGATCGCGTCCCACAGCTTTTCCAGCGCCACTTCCGGCGCATCTTCGGGAAACATCGACGCCGCCCACGCCGGAGTTGCGCTGGCCACAATCGTCCAGTTAATGGCATGACGCGTAATCAACTCGAGCGCCGGCCTATAAGCCTGCGAAACGGCGCGATTCGCGCGCCCCACCTTCGCGCTGTCTTCATTCGAGAGCAATGCCGGATTTCCGCCAGTAATGGCCAGTCGCGCCGCCCCGCTCTTGAATGCCGCGCCCATTCCGTCGTAGAGCCACTTGGCCGCGTGGTCGAAGCTCGCGTCCGGCGCGAAGTGGTAGCGCATCAGTGCCGCTTCATCGTCGGTGTAAAGAGTCGTCACCAGCGTCGCGCCCGCGCGATAGGCCTGCTCCGTGATGCGCCGTGCCAGCGGCACCGCGTCCAGCGACGCCGTCATCACCAGTTCCTGTCCCGCCTTGAGCCCCAGCCCCACCCGCACTGCAACCTCGGCAAGCAGGTCCAGTTTCTGTTCGTTCGTCCTTTGTTCCGCCATCACCGCAGTCGCGCTCATGTTGTTTTATCCCTCGACCCTCTCAAAGAATTCTTGCTTCCCGCCAGTGGTCTGATGCCAGACCGATTGACTCAATTCTAGACTGTGCCGCGCCTTGCTTTCATGCCGCGTGGCGTGGCAATCTGGGTGTCCGTATAAATCCCTGACCGGGTTCGTCGTCTAACCCAAATGCGCGAAATCGAACCCGGCTCGCCAGCGCCGCGGCTGGTGCGGGCAACTCAAGCTCAGCGGTGGCAAGGAGACCGATTCCGATGCGCTCGCTGGATAGAACCCGCAGCCTCCCCCTCCTACTGACTATGGCATTCCTCTCGATCGCGTCTGTTCTCGCCGCGCAGACCGCGCCATGGAAACCATTCGAGTCCTCCACGGATCGGTTCCGGGCCGAGTTCCCGTCCGATCCGGAGATCGGTAAGAACAGCGTTCCCGCGGGCGGCGACACATATGAACTGCGCTCCTATCTCGTTGTTGCCGGTTCCGCGGCTCTCTATATCGGCGTCTGCGATTACGGCCGCAAGGGCGCTGCTGCCGATCCGGACGCAATGCTATCGAGCGCCAAAGAAGGCGCCGTTGAACACATGAACGCGCACATCTTGAGCGAGAAAAAGATCGCTCTCGATACCGCCGGGGGCGTCTCGTATGAAGCAGAGAGCGACACGATGCACTTCTCCGTCCGCATGTATATCGCCGCGGGCGTGCTTTACCAGGTCATGGTATCCTCGCCGCTCAATGAGAGATTTGCCGATACGGCGCGCTTCCTCGACTCCTTCCAATTGCTCCCGCGTCCCGTCGTCGAAGCTGCCGCGCCTGTCGACCCCGCGCCGCAGGATTGGAAGCCTTTCTCTTATCCCGAGGATGGATTCAGCGCAGCTTTTCCCTCCACGCCCATCGCCGGAAAGCAAGACATCTCTACCGGAGAAGGCACAGTCGTACTCCACACCTACACCGTCGAGGATTCCTCCGCCGAGTTGATCGCGGCCGTTTGTGACTACGGCGCAACCGCCCAGGGGAAGGACCCCGATGCGATCCTCGAGGTCGCAGAAAAAGGCGCCGTGGGCAACATCAAAGGCCGCATGGTGAGCGAGGAGAAGATCACCCTTGGTGCCAATCACGGAGTCGCATTCGAGGCCGACAGCGGAAGCGCGCACCTCTCCGCACGTATCTATCTCGCCGGCGCCACGCTTTACCAGTTAATTCTGGCCAGCCCGCTCAACGTGCCCTACGGTGACTCGGCGCGTTTTCTTGATTCCCTCACGCTGATCCCCCTGCAAACCAACCACTAGATTACTTCAAATCCTGCCGCCTCTGACCCATTCGGGTGATTCCTTCACCCCCCACCGGTAACCATGCACTCTATCCGCTACGCACCGGTAACGGTGCCCGAATCGCCATGCCTGCGCCCTACAAAGAGCTATGGTTTCGCCTGCAAACTCGTTCTAGATTTAGTTCACGCCATTGAAGTAGGTCTGATTCGGTGGGCAGAGAAACATGCGTTCGCGTGGACGAATTTCGAGGGAGATATGAAAAAGATCAGTTTCGCAGTAATCGCTCTGGCAACGGCCTTCGCGATCTCGCCGGTTGCAAAGGCTGACTCGTTCAGCTTCACCGTCGCCGGCAATGGCATCATCAGCTCCGGTGTCATCACCTTCGCGCCGACATCGACTTCCGGCGTGGACAAGATTACCGGCATCTCGGGGATCTTTACCGACGCTGGCGCCCACATTGTGAATGCTTCGATTACCGGCCTTGTTCCCGGAAGCTATAGTTCTTCTAACCCGTCCACGGTGCCCGCCGCGTCCGGATACATCTGGGAATTCGATAACCTGTTTTACTCGTCCGGCGCGGCTCCAGGCGTCAACGGATATCCCGCCGGCGGCTTGTTCGATAACTGGGGCGTGCTCTTCACCGTAACCGGTGGAGACGAAGTCAATATCTGGGGCAACGGCGCAAACCACTCCTACTCGGCAGGCGATTCAATGGGCTTGTCGAACGGATCGTTTGCCGATTCTGGAACAGCGGTCAATTTCACCGCGACTCCGGAGCCTCCGTCCTTGATGCTGCTCGGCACCGGGCTGATGTTTATGGCTGGGTTCATGTTCTGGAAGTCCAAACCCAGCATCGGTCATAGGCACTTGGCTTAGGTTCCGATTAGTTCTAACCCTGACGGTGGCAGCTGAGGAGGCAGAAAATGCGTCCTTGGCTGCACCGGACTCCGTGTCGGACTCTCGGAACCGCAGGGAAGCTCAAACGGCAGCGCCCGGCGAAGTTCCTGGGATCACTGCCAGCACCCGGCACCGATGCTTGCCGGTCGCGCTCCATGAGAGCGCCATGTCGCTCTCAATGTACGCGCAGTCTCCCGCCTCCAACTGCTCGCGCAGCCCTCCGCAATCCAGTTGCAAATTGCCTTCCAACACATACATCAGCCCGCTGGTCTCGTGAAAGCAGTCCGACGTGCTGGCCGCTCCACCCGCCGGAAACTCGATCATCTGCGCCACTAGCCGCGGTTTGCGGGCCTCGGCCGGCGGCGACGAAGCCGCAAGCAGCGGACCTTCCCCAACCGCATTCAACGGAGTAATCCTGGCCTGCTCCATGCCTCGCTCGTGGCCTTGAAGCTGTGCCTTGCGCGTCACGGAGAGAGTGTGCCGCGCCGGTTCCGAGAAAAAGTAGCTCATTCCCACCCCGTAAACGCGGCTGATCGTGGCCAGCGTCGGCAGCGTCGGAACCATCCGGTCGGTCTCCAGTTTTGACAACAGAGCCGTCGAGAGCCGCGTCTCCGCCGCGAGCCGCGCCAGCGTCAGCCGCTTCTGCGTCCGCAACGCCCGTAGCTTCATCCCGATGCAGTATGGCTCCAGCGACCACTGCGCATACGACACAGACTTGCCCATCCAAAACTTCCTTTCGGGCGCGAATGCCGGCCCCGCAATAAGTCTTTCAGCCGCGGGCCGCCGCATTTCTGAAGGATTTCTGAAGGTTTTCTCTTCCCCCTTTCACAACTCCTCGCCAGGCTTCGCGTTACGATAGACTGGAAACCTAAAAACCAGCGCCGGCGTCCGTCCGGCCACGCCCAACTTAATCAACTCTCTCAAGGATCAAGACCATGCCTCTGCGAATCCCCCCGCGCTATCTCGTGATCTCGTTCGTGCTTCTCGCCTTAGCCGCACCCTGCCTGCACGCCGATGCGGTAGTGCTGAAAAACGGCGACAGACTCACCGGCACTGCCGTCAAGCTTGACGGCGGCAAGCTCACCTTCAAGACAGCCTATGCGGATGCCATCGCGATTGCCTGGGATCAGGTAACCAGCCTCACCACCAGCCAGCCGCTGGTGCTGCCTTCTCCCCAAGGAAACCTGACCATTACCGCCGTCGAACGAACCGATGCCGGACTGGTTGTCACCACGCCTTCCGGCTCCTCCACGCTGGCCCCCTCCGCCGTCACCGTGCTGCGCAGCCCTGCCGATCAACAGGCATTCGAGGCGTCGCTTCACCCAAACTGGGGACACGCATGGACCGGAGCTGCCAATGTTTCGCTGGCCCTGGCGCGCGGCAACTCTGACACCGCCACCTTCGGCGCCGGCTTTACCGCCGTACGCGCAACCCGCACCGACAAGACCTCCCTTTACGCGCACGCTCTCTATAGTGAGAACTCCAACGCCACCCCCTCCACCAGCGCCAATGCCACCGGAGGAGGTCTGCGCTACGACCATAACCTCAATCCCCGCCTTTTCGCCTTCGGCACCGCCGACTTTTATGCGGATGCCCTTCAGGATCTCGAGCTGCGATCCACCCTCGGCGGCGGCTTCGGCTGGCACGCCAGCAAGACCGCAAAGCAGACCTTCGATGTCCTTGGCGGCGTGGTCTGGACCCATGAAAGCTACTCGGCCAACTCCAGCGGGCCAAACACCTCCAACAGCTTCCCGGCTCTCGATCTGGGCGAGGTCTACACCCGCAAATTCGGCGCCGCAAGCCTGTTCACCGAGCAGGCCTACATCTATCCCGACCTGAGTTCCCTGAGCCAGTATGAGCTCACCTTCAATTCCACTTTCAGCAGCAAGCTGGGAAAGATATTCAACTGGGTCACCACCTTCAGTGACAACTACACCTCTTTCCCGCCACCAGGGACCCTGGACAACGACGTCGTTCTGACCACCGGCCTGGGCATCACCCTCGCCCGGCCGTGAATGGTCCCGCTCTGAACCCGAACAGAGACTGATTCTCGCGCTCCTCCAATCCCTGTTCCCGGTTCTGTCTCCCCATTCGGAATGCTGCAACCGGGCGCAACACAGGAACGGTGGAAAACTGGGAACCAGGAATCCACTTGCGAACGACTCCGCACGATTACCGATTTCCCCAGGCAGATTACCCCCACGCGGCTTCTATTTCGGGCCAATCTCGCTCTCTGCCTCCCATTTCTCGTTCAAATCCGTCATTCATGGCCCATCATCTCGGCGCCTGCATCATCTTTGCAGGCGAGATCGGCCACTCTGCGAGCTGCTGAGTTGTCAAATGCCCCCGAATGCAGTCGAAATACCCAAAAATCCGTAGGCCCCTTGAAGAGTTTTGCGATAATCTTTGTTTACTTAATAGTAATAAAGTAACCACTTACCATTACTTTTAACTTGACGGATGCACCTGAATTCGCTTCCCTGCGGTCCCATCGTCAGCGCATAATTGCCTTGCCATAAAAAAGATTAAAACGACCTTCCAGCCGGTTTTGGCGATGGAAGGCAATTCACGCGATCCCCCAGAATCTTCACCACTTTGTTCCTGGCAATCGAGATTCGGGCGAACCATCTGCCCTGTATGACTGGCCGGATAAAGGCAGCAGGCAGGCAAAAACAAGAGGTACCGGCGTTGAATCGGATGCATCAATCGTCAACAGCTTCAATCGGCTCCGCGAGCCCGCAGACCGATAACCGGGGCGAACAGCCCGCCCTCGCCTTCGCCGGCTTCCGCCTTGAAGCCGACGGCTCGCTGTTTCGCGGAGAAACCCTTCTTCATCTGCCGCCAAGGGAACTGGCTGCTCTCAGATTGCTGCTGGCCAACGCTGGCCAGATCGTTTCTCCCTTGCAGCTCAAGCAGGCCCTGTGGGGCGATGTCCACGTGACCGCGGAATCTGTGCCAAAATGCCTCTCTTCGCTGCGCACCCGCCTGCAGCCCGATAACAGCATCCAGACTGTCTACAAGCGCGGTTACCGCCTTCTGGCCGATGTGCGTCCCTGCCACGATTCCACCTCCATCGCGCTCCCCAGGCTGGCTATCCCGCCATTCACCGTGGAAGTTGGTGTCCCCCCGCACCTGGGAACCGCAGTCGCCGAAGAAGTCATCGCCCGGCTGTGCAACGCCTCGACGCCGCTCACCTCTGTTATGGCGCGGGATTCCGTCTTCGCCCTCGCCCTGCGCGGGCTCAGCGCTCAGCAGATTGGCGCGTCGCTGCATGCGGACCTGGTCCTCGCCGGCACGCTGCGTTGCTTCATCTCCCACCTCCGCATGCGCATGGAGATGATTCGAGTCGTCGATGGAGTTCAGATCTGGGCGGAGGATGTGCTCGTTGACCGGGATAGAGTTGCCGGCCTCGAATCTGAGCTGGCGACCCGCCTCGAATTGCGCCTCAAAACGCGGCAGTTCGATTCCTGGCAGGGCGGCCCGCAAGATGCCCGCAGCTCCCCTCCGATTTCTGCCGGCCACAATCCCGCGTTAAGTTTGAAGGGTAAGAATGCCCCCGCTCCAGCGCCGGAGCGAAGAGCCCCCGGACCCGGCCGCAGGCTCTCTCTTGTGGATCGGCGAACCCGGCGCGCTGCCGGCGCCTCGGCGCAGAAGAACGCCCAGGTCGCGGCGGTGCCGCTGCCATGGTCGCCGGATTCACTCTCCATATCTGCGTCCGCGCATCGGTCGGAATCGAATACAGGTGGCTCCGCGCGCCGCGAGGCGTACGAAGTGTTTCTGCGCGGGCGTCATGAGTGGCAATCGATGGAGCGGCACCGCCAGCAGGACGGCCTGCAGCTTATCCTTCGCGCCACTGAAATCGACCCATCTTTCATTGAGGCCAAAGCAGACCTGACCCATCTCTGCGTGACGCAGGCCTTTTACGGATACATGCCGCCCACGGTAGCCGCCGAAATGGTGCGCCGAACCGCTGACTCCATCGCAAATTTTCCCGAAAACGCTGAAGCAGTGCTCCCAGCCCTGGCGTGGGTGAATCTGCACGTCGATCGCAACTTGACCTCCGCGCTGTGGGCCATGGAACACTCCAACCACCTTACCCATGATCGATGGATTACGCGCGTGCGGGCCAATTTCTCCCTCAGCCGCGGACTCTTCGCTGAAGCCATTGCCACCCTCCGCGCCGCCATCGAAATCGACCCCTTCTCTTCCTGGCTCCATTCCCGCCTGGCCTGGGCCATGCATCTCAACGGCGAGGCAGCCGCCAGTCTGGAGCAGATCGATCAAGCGATGCGCCGCTTTCCGGAGTACGAAGGAGCCCGCTTCTACGGTGCCATGATCGCCGCCTTCAATGGAGACACCGCGCGTGGTGTCGAGCTTGCCCAGGGCCTGGTGCAGAGCCAGCCGTACTTCGATCCGGCGTCGTCCGCTCAAGCCTATGCCCTGGCCTCCGCCGGCCGCGCCGCCGAGGCTCACGTCATCCTCGATCGCCTGCTATGGCTGAGCCGGGAACGATTCGTCTTGAAGTCTTTCAACCCCGCCGCGTGGGTCGCTCTCGGCGACCCGGACGCCGCGCTATCCGATCTCCGTGCCGCCAATAACGACCGATGCCCCTGGTTCTTCCAGACGCTCGCCGATCCGCGCCTCGAGCCGCTCCATGGGCGCCCTGAATTCGAAGAACTCCGCGCTATTCTCCCCGTCATGGAAACCGCGGCGGAGCGAGAAGGTGAGAACCAAAGCAATCCTTTCCTCCATCCATGACCTCGCCCGAATGCATTGAACCCCTTCAAATGAGATTGGTAAACCGATAAATCTAGCCAAACCCTCCCCGCGCCCTTTAGAGTTCGCAATGGCTGCCATTTCAGTCCCAGCTTTGGAGGGTTTCCCTGATGCCGTCGCGTCCGTGGCTTGTTTTCGTGTCACTCGCCGTTATCCTCACCGCCGCCGTTCCCGCCCAGCAGGCGCCCTATCTCGATACCAAGCTGCCCCCGGCAGAGCGCGCCCGCGACCTGGTCGGCCGCATGACCCTGGAAGAGAAAGTGGCCCAGCTAGAAGATTGGGCCACCTCCATCCCCCGGCTCGGCATTCCCGACTACCAGACCTGGAACGAAGCCCTGCACGGCGTGGCCCGCGCCGGCTACTCCACCGTATTTCCGCAGGCCATCGGCATGGCCGCAACCTGGGATCCGCAGATCGTCCACGCCATGGGCAATGTCATCTCCACCGAGGCGCGCGCCAAATACAATGAGGCGCAGCGCCAGGGAAACCACCGCATTTTCTACGGGCTTACCTTCTGGTCGCCCAACATCAACATCTTTCGCGATCCCCGCTGGGGCCGAGGCCAGGAGACCTACGGCGAAGATCCGTTCCTGACCGCCAAATTGGGCGTAGCGTTTGTCCACGGCGTGCAGGGCGAGGATCTCGACCATCTGCGCGCCGTAGCCACAAGCAAGCACTTCGCCGTGCATTCCGGCCCGGAAAGCCTGCGCCACGGCTTCAACGTCGACCCTTCGCCCCGCGACCTCGAAGAAACCTACCTGCCCGCATTCCGCGCCACCGTCACCGATGGACACGTGCAGTCCGTCATGTGCGCCTACAGTTCCATCGACGAGTGGCCGGCCTGCACCAGCAAGATGCTGCTTAAGGATCACCTGCGCGACGCCTGGGGTTTCAAGGGATTCGTGGTTTCCGATTGCGGCGCCATCGTGGACATCAACGCCGGCCACAAGAAAACACCGGACATCATGCACTCCGCCGCCCTCGCCGTCCAGGCCGGCACCGATCTTTCCTGCAGCATGTGGACTCCCGGATTCAATACCCTCGGCGCCGCCGTCAAACAGGGCCTCGTTACCGAAGACCTGATCACCCAGGCGGCGGAACGCCTCTACACTGCGCGCTTCAAACTCGGCCTGTTCGATCCGCAAGGCAACAACCCGCTGGACCGCATCCCCTTCGCCAACGCCGCATCCATCCCCAACCGCCAAGCCTCCCTTAGGGCCGCCGAAGAGAGCATCGTCCTGCTCAAGAACACCGGAGTGCTTCCCCTCAAAGCCGCACCCGGCCACATCGCCGTCATCGGCCCTACGGCAGACTTGCTGCCCTCCATCCTCGGCAACTACGTCGGTACGCCGCTCTTTCCGGTCACTCCGCTCGACGGCATGATTCGCCAGTTCCGTGCTTCGCCCATCGTCTATGCTCAGGGCTCCGCACTGGCCGCCGGCGTTGGAGTTCCCGTTCCGCGCACCGCTTTCGGCCTCACTCAAGGTCTCAAAACCGAGTACTTCGCCACAGCCGACTGGACCGGCCGTCCCGTCGCCACGCACAACGAACCTGAAGTACAGACGGACTGGGAAAACGCCCATCCGGTCCGCGAGATCGAGACCAACAACTACTCCGTGCGCTGGTCAGGCGCTCTCACCGTTCCCGCCCCCGGCCATTATGTCTTCTCTCTCGAATCCGGCGACAGCTTCCCCTACTCACCCGAGGAATCGTACCGCCTACTCCTCGACGGCAAGGTGCTCTCCGAGGGCAGCCTGAGGACGAATCCAGACCTTTCCGCCCTGGGCAACTTTCATTCCCAGCCCGGAAACTCGCCCACCGCCCCGCCGGAACACAAGAACCATAAGGTTCCCTCCATCGCGGTTGACTTCGCAGACACCAACCCGCACCAGTTCCAACTGGATTACTCCCACTCCGGCGATCAGTCCGGCGGCGGCTTAACTCTCCGGTGGGAAGCGCCCGCCCAGGTCCAGCTCGACGAAGCCGTAGCCCGCGCCAATGAAGCAGACGTCGTCGTTGCCTTCGTCGGCCTCTCGCCGGACCTTGAAGGCGAGGAAATGCCCATCAAGATCGATGGCTTCAACGGCGGAGACCGCACCAGCCTCGATCTTCCCGCGCCTCAGCAGAAGCTGCTTGAAGCCGTAGCCGCCACTGGCAAGCCGCTCATCGTGGTTCTGCAAAGCGGCAGCGCTGTGGCCCTGAACTGGGCCAACGAGCACGCCCAGGCAGTTCTCGAAGCCTGGTACCCCGGCGTCGATGGCGGCAACGCCATTGCCCACACACTGGCCGGGATGAACAACCCCGCCGGACGCCTGCCCATAACCTTTTATTCCTCGCTTGAAGGTCTGCCCGCCTTCACCGACTACAACTTCAACACCGCCTCGGGCGGCCGCACCTACCGCTATTTCACCGGCAAGCCACTCTGGGGATTCGGCTACGGCCTCAGCTACACCACCTTTACCTACGGCCCCGTCAAGCTCTCAGCCGACACCCTCAAAGCCGGCGACCCCATCACCGCAACCGTCACCGTCACCAACTCCGGCGCCGTCGCGGGAGACGAGGTTGTCGAGGCCTATCTTAAAACGCCCCAGAAAGACGGACCCATCCATTCCCTGGCCGGCTTTGAGCGCGTCAACATTTCCGCCGGACAAAGCAAAGAAGTGTCCATCTCCGTCGATCCGCGCACCCTATCGAGCGTCGACGATCAGGGCAGCCGGTCGATTCTAGCGGGCAAGTACACCCTGACCCTTGCCGGCGCTCAACCGCAGGAAACGCAATCCAAATCCGAAGCCGCATTCACCGTAACCGGCTCTCTGCCGCTGCCAAAATAGCCTCCACAAACACTGCGGGCAGACCCAATCGGAGTCTGCCCGCTTCATCGCACATATCACACAATCCCGCTGCCGCTCCGGCAATGAAGCAGCCCAGCCGAAGCGTACTCCGTCATTCTCTGGGGTAGGAAGCTCTCAGCCGCTCTTCCTGCTTCACCAGCAGTTCCTGCTGTTCCAGGCGCTTCCGCTCCGCGCGCTCCAGCTTTTGCTGCTGTTCCAGCCGTTTCCGCTCAGTGCGGTCTAGACGATACTGATCCGAACCCACTCCGCTCGCCAGCCCGACAATGGCGCAAACCAGCGCCCACAGCAAAAGCAACAGCCCCAGCGCGGTAAGCGCCAGGCCGCCAACAGCGGCCGGTCCCGTTGTGGCGATGGACAAGTTCAGGTTGGCGGCTGAAAACGGGTAAGCAGCGTTGAAACCCGCCGTCCCGACGCCGTAAACAAAGATGATAGTCAACCCGCATGCCAGAAAGAGCACGGCCAGGATCAAGGGACCATTGGATTTCATAGAGTAACCTCGTTCTTTTTATCAGTAGTTCGCGATTCGCGCCCGCGCTCAAGCCCTTCGCAGGGCGTCGATACAGGGTGAGATGCACACTGCTCAACGTAAGCCGCCCGGTGCAAATCATTCCCTTACGCCCCGCCCCGTGTTGCGCATCACAGGTCGTCCACTCTCGGCTCCTCAATAATTTCAATTGATGGGTGGACCTTCCCAGCCCGCAGGTGATATTCCTCCCTCAATCCCAATCGTCGGACCGCAGCGTGGAGGCACCGTGCTCTTAGGCATTCTCAAGGAAACCGCACCTGCTGAAACCCGCGTCGCCTTGCTGCCCGAGAGCCTCAAATCGCTCCTCGCCCAGGGCATCTCCATCGTCGTCGAGTCTGGCGCGGGCCTCGCCGCCGGAGCCTCCGATCAGGCCTACACCCAAGCCGGCGTCACCATTGCCGCAGACCGCTTGTCGCTCTTAGCGACAGCCGACCTTCTGCCTCTCGTCAACGCCCCCGACGCCGCCGACCAGGCCCGCCTCAAGCCGGGAGCCGTCGTGATCGGATTCCTCAAGCCGCTCGACGCGCCCCACGCACTTGCCGCGGCCATCGCCCGGCCAACCACTTTGTTCAGCATGGAACTCGTCCCGCGCATCAGCCGCGCGCAATCCATGGATGCGCTGTCCTCCATGGCCACTGTCGCCGGCTACAAAGCCGTCATCGTCGCCGCCGACCGGCTCCCGCGCCTCTTCCCCATGCTCATGACCGCCGCTGGAACCATTCCGCCCGCCCGCGTATTCGTCATCGGCGCAGGCGTTGCCGGTCTGCAAGCAATTGCCACCGCCCGCCGTCTCGGAGCCGTCGTAGAGGCCTATGACGTCCGCGCCGCAGCAGGCGAGCAGGTCCGCTCCCTCGGCGCAAAATTTCTCGATGTCGATCTGGGCGGCATCAGCACCGAAGGCGGCGGAGGCTACGCAGCTGAACTCAGCGAAGAAGCTCTCGACCGCGGCCGCGATCTCATCACCCGCACCGCCGCGCACTCTGACGTCATCGTCACCACGGCGCAAGTCCCCGGCCGTCCCGCCCCCCGCCTCATCCGCCGCGCCGCCATTGAAGCCATGCGTCCCGGCTCCGTTCTCGTCGACCTGGCCGCACCCGCCGGCGGCAACTGCGAACTCACCCAACCCGGCGTCGAGCAGACCCTCAACGGCGTCACCCTGCTCGCGCCGCTCAATCTCCCCGCCGAAGTTCCTGTTCACGCAAGCCAGCTCTACGCCCGCAACATTCTCAACTTCCTCGCCCTCATCGTGAAAAAAGGCGAGGTAGTTCTCGACTTATCCGACGAAGTTCTCGCCGGCGCCTGCGTAGCCCACAATAGAATCCCTGTGAACCCTCGCGTATCCAAATTGCTCGAACCCGCCACGTCAACCAGCTAACCCGCTAACTCCCTGGGTGCCCAGGTCTCGATTTTGCGACCCGGGAATCACCAAACGCTGACCCGCTAACTCGCCAACTGGCGCAAAGCGCCGCTAACTCGCTAATCGGGCAATCCCATGAACCCTGCAGTCCTCATCGCCTCCGTCTATGTCTTCGCCCTCGCAGCCTTTCTCGGCTACCAGGTCATCAGCCGCGTCCCGCCGCTGCTGCATACGCCTCTGATGTCGGCCACCAACGCCATCTCCGGCATCTCGCTCATCGGCTCCCTGGTGCTCGCCGGCGCCGTTCATTATCCTCTCGGCGCGCACATCCTTGGTTTCGTAGCCGTCACCACCGCGACCATCAACGTGGTCGGCGGCTTCGGCATCACCGACCGCATGTTGAAGATGTTCGGCAAACGTAAACCGGAAGTGAAATTGGAGAAGAAGGAGGAAGCCAAGTGAGCCTCACCTCCTACTTCATGGAAGCCACCTACCTTGTCGCCTCCATCCTATTCATTCTTTCGCTCAAAATGATGTCGCACCCCGAGACCGCGCGCCGCGGCATGTTTCTCGCCGAGGGCGGCATGTTCGCCGCTATCGTAGGTACTCTGGTCGGCGCGCACATCGTCACCTGGGTTTGGATCATCGCCGGCCTCGCCGTCGGCTCCATCGTCGGCGCATGGATGGCCGTCAGCGTCCCCATGACCGCCATGCCGCAGCGGACCGCGCTCTCGCACGCATTTGGCGCGCTGGCCGCCGCGCTCGTGGGAATCGGCGAATTTATCGTCAAAGCTTCTGAGATGGGCGCAGTCACCCGCGGTGCGCTCGGCTTTGAAGTCATGCTCGGCGCGCTCACCACCACCGGCTCGCTCATCGCCGCCGGCAAGTTGCAAGGCGTCATCGCCGGCAAGCCCATCCAGTTCCGCGGCCAGAACATTCTCAACCTGCTCATCGCCCTGGCCATGGTCTCCAGCTTCGTCTTCTTCTGGATTCATCCTGAAACCGCTATCGCCTTCTACGCCATGCTCGCGCTGGCATTCATCTTTGGAGTTATGCTGGTCATCCCCATCGGCTCGGCAGACATGCCGGTGGTCATGTCGCTGCTCAATTCCTACGCAGGCCTCGCCGCTGCGGCGACAGGGTTCGTTCTCGGCAACAACGTGCTCATCATCGCCGGCACCCTCGACGGCTTCTCCGGCTTCATTCTCTCCGTGCTCATGTGCAAGGCCATGAACCGCTCCATCACCAACGTCCTCTTCGGCGGATTCGGCTCGGTCGTCGCCGAAGCCGCCTCCGCGAATTCCGGCGGCGTCATGCGGGAGATCTCGCTCGACGACGCCGCCATGCAACTGGCCTTTGCCAACCGCGTCATCTTCGTTCCCGGCTACGGCCTCGCCACCGCGCAGGCCCAGCATGCCTGCCGCGAGCTCGGCGAACTTCTCGAAAGCCGCGGCGTCACCGTCAAATACGCCATTCATCCGGTTGCGGGACGCATGCCCGGCCACATGAACGTCCTGCTCGCCGAAGCCAATGTTCCCTATTCCTCCCTCTACGAAATGGAGCAGATCAATCCCGAGTTTCCGTCAACAGATGTAGCCGTGGTCATCGGCGCCAACGACGTCGTCAACCCCGACGCCCGCGACAATCCCAAGTCGCTCATCGCCGGCATGCCCATCCTCGAAGTCGATCGCGCAAAGAGTGTGATTGTGCTCAAACGCGGACAGGGCCGCGGCTTTTCCGGACTCGAAAATCCGCTCTTCTTCAAGCCCTGCACCACCATGCTCTACGGCGACGCCAAATCCTCCCTGGGCCATCTAGCCCAGGCCGTCCAGCACGTCTAGCGGGCCCAGGCGCCCCGTTTCCGGTCCCTGATCCCTAACCCCTAATCCCTGATCCCTGTCTTTAAAAAAATGGGCGGCAAAGGTATCATCCCTTGCCGCCGCCCGTCCCTGGGTTGTCTTGAAGGTGTTGCAGTGGTGCGTTTTCTTGCAAACTCGCTTACATCAAAACTCCATTACTGCAGCAGCTTGGTCACTTCCTGCTGCACGCTGTTGGCCTGTGCCAGGGCCGCAATGCCCGTCTGGCTCAAAATCTCATACTTCGACATGTTCGACGTTGCCGAGGCATAATCCGTGGCTTGCACCGCATTCTGCGCGGATACCACATTTTCCTGCTGCGTGCTCATCACCTGGCTGATCGAGTTCAGCGTGTTGATCTGGCCGCCCACATAGCCGTCCAAAGCCGCCGCCGAACTGATCGCGCTGTTGATATCCGCAAGGGCCAGTTCCGCATCCGACTGCGTAGTCAGGTCGGTGCTGGCCAAATCGACCCCGGCGCCATCCGAGTAGCCGATCGTCGCCGTGCCGCCGGTTCCGTTGGTATCCACCGTCATGCCGGTCAAGGCGGTTCCGCCGCCGGTGCTTGAATCGGCGACCGTGCCGCTGATGCCGACGCTATAGTACTCCGAGTAATTCGCGTTGGCCGTGGTCACCACCGGGTCCGCCGCGGCAACATCAACCGGCGCGCCGCCGAAAGTCATGGCCGAGTTCGAAGAAGTAAAGGTGATCGCGGTCCCGGCAGAATTCAGCGCGGCCTTCACGCCGAAGTTCCCGTCGTTGATGTAGGTCTCAAGCTGGCTGATGTTTGCCGTGGATCCTGCGGCGCCGAGGGTAATGGTGTTCTGGCCAATCTGCAGTGTGCCGCTCAGTGCGTCGCCGCTGGCTGCCACCGTGAATGTGCCCACCTGCGCATAGTATGCGGTGTCGATTATGGGAGTGCTGGAAATGGCCGTGCTCGCCGTTGAAATCGGGGTCGTATCCGTAAGGGCCGCACCCACCATGGTGGGCACGCCGAGGTCTCCGCCCGTTGCGGCGAAGGTCATTTGCGTTCCAGCTGCATTCAGCGTGGCCGTGATCCCGTAGGCTACGTCCGTCACGTTGATCGTATGCAGCAGGTTGGTCAATGTGTCGGTAGTGCCCGCGGTGCCGAGAGTGATGCTGTAGGGAGTGTGGGCGACGTTGCCCTCGACGCCGGTCAGTGTGCCGGTGAGGACATCCAGTTTATTTGCGACCGTCAGCGTTCCTGCGAGGGAAGCAAGCGTCGGTGCGGCGTTCGTGATCGCGGCAGTGGTGTCGGTAATTGAAGTGCCGGAGACCGTGACGGCAGAGTCGTCCGATGTAAGCGTCATGGTCTTTCCGCTGTTGCTCAGTGAAGCCGTTACGCCGTAGGCATCCGTGTTGATGGTTGCCGCCAGATCGGCCAGCGTATCGGTAGAGTTGGCCGTGCCCAGCGTTATGGCATGAGTTTTGCCGTCCGATCCTACGATCGAGAGCGTACCGGTCAGCGTATCGGTCGAGGTATTGACAGAAAGAGCGCCAACCACTCCTGAGCCGTTGGTGCCTGCGCCCAATCCAGTGCCCGAAATCTCGATGCCGGTGTCGTTGCCTGAGCCGGCTGTGGTCGCATTGGCCGCTAGAGCCGTACTCACAGCAGCGGTACCAGCCTGCGCCGCCGTCGAAAAGGTTGCGTTCAGCCCCAGGCCGGCGTTGTTGATGGCGTTGATCAATCCCTGCGCCGTGTTCGCATAGGATGTCCCCGCGCCCACCGTGATGGGCGCTGTCGCCGTCACCGCCGACCCTCCCGACCCCTTGGTCAGATAGCTGACGTTGATGGTTGTCGACGTACCGCTCAGGCTGTCGCTCACCGAGCCGTTGGTGCCGTTCTTAGAGAGGTCAACGAACACATTGTTGGCGCCGCTCGAGTAAGAGATGGCGCCCGACGTGTCGCCCACATTCGTCGATGACAGCGGGCGGATGTAAAGATCGTCAATCGACGAACCGGTGGTCGATGAGTCGCCAGTGTAGATCGCAATCGTGTTGCCGGCAAACACCTGCTCCTGGTTGTAGGTGGTCGTCGATCCAATGTTGTTGATTTCGGCCAGGATCGACTGGTACTCCTGGTTGGCAGCGGCGTCCTGCGTGCCATTCAGCGTGCCGTTCGAGGCTTCCGTCGCCAGCGTTACCGCGCGGTCAAGCAGGTTGGTCACCTGCGACAGCGCGCCGTCGGCTACATCCAGCAGCCCCACGCCTTCCGTGGCGTTGGTTTCAGACTGCATCAACGCCGTCTGGTTTGCCTGCAGTCCATTCACCAGCGAAAGGCCGGCCGCGTCGTCTGCCCCGGAGTTGATCTTTGACCCGGAGGACAACTGCTGCAGTACCGTCTGCAAGCTGCTGTTGGTGTTGTTCAGGTTGTTCTCTGCGTAGATCGCGGAAAGATTGTTTAAGACTCCGAGGGCCATGGAATTGCTCCTTTTGAGAATGCTGTTCCCACGCCCTGCCTGCGGTCTATCTCTTGCCATCAGGCCCTCCGCTTATCCCGGAGAGGCGTTTCTGCTCACACCCCCTTCATCGGAACAACGCGGGATAACTTTAGTCATTCTTCAAAAAAGCTTTGCGAGGCCTGTTTGTCGCACTCCTGGGCAACCTGTCCGGCTTTGCTCCACGCAGTGTCGCAAAGCGCTGCAAACGCTGTTCCAATTCGCTTCACGCGCTGTCCCGTTGCGGTTCAGCAGGTTGTCTCGATTCGAAGCAGCCCGCACGCGTCGATACCTTGATTCCACACTGCTCCTTCAAAGTCCGGTCACAAAAAAATCGGCGGCAAGAGGATCGCCCCCTGCCGCCACCGGTCTTGTCGTTCAACCGTATTTGCTCTCTGCCTGTAAACCAGTCTGTTATTGCGCTCGCGCCTACTGCGCCGCACCCAGGCCGTCTTCAACCGGCGGGGGTGCATCGAACCCCGGAACCTCATCCATCCTGCTCTGCGGCCCTGCCGGCGGCGGCGGCGGTGCGCCCTGTCCGTCCGCGGAAGGCGCCTGCGGCCCACGATTGCGCCAGTTCGGACGCGCCTGCCCACCTGCACCGCTACCCGGTCCGCCACGGCCCCAGTCCCCGTGCGGACGGCTTGCACGGTCAGCTTCCATCTGCTTCCATTGCTCCGGAGTCAGCTTGCTGCGAATCGCCAGAAGGAACCGCGCGTTGGCCTTCTCCAGCTCCGCCCGCGCCTGCGCAACCTTGTCGATCTGAGCGAGGATTTCGCTCTCGTTCGGCTGGTCCTGCTTCATCATCGGCTCAAGCTCCAGCTCCGCCTTTTGCAGTCCGCCGCGCAGATCGATCAAGGTCTCCTTGTGCTGTTGCAGCGTGTCGTCCATTGACTTGCGCTGTGTGTCGGTCAGCTTCAACCGGCCCACGACATCCGGATTGTTCCACCAGCGCCCATGCTCGCCCATTCCACCCATCGCCCGCTCAAACGGAGGCCGATGCTCCCCAAAACCGCCCCCCGGACCGCCAGGCCCGCCGGCCGCGCTCGGATCCTGTGCGAATGCCGTCCCGGCAAGCAAAACTCCCGCAACCGCGATCCCCAACTTCAATGCCAATGTGCTCTTCATCCCTGTTCTCCTTCCCTCGCAAATTCGAGGGTTCCCAGTTTCAAAAATGTAACTCCGCCTTGCTACTTCGTCTCATCCATCATCTGAGCCAAGGGCTCCATCGCGCTCGGAACTTGTCTCGAAACGTCGCTGTCCACATCGGCAAGCAAAACCTCATCGGACATCTTCGCCGCCTGCTGCTCGCCAAGCTTCCGCTGCTGCTCTGCCGCCCGCTGTTCAGCCGCAATCCGCGCCGCTTCCACGCGGTGATGCCGCTCCAGCAATCCGCCGCTCACGCTTCCCGCCACCAGCACGCATCCCAGCGCCCATCCCAGGGCCAGCCGCCAGCTCCGCAGCCTGACGTCCTTCGAAACCGTGCGCGGGAGGCTGTACATCGCGTCGCCCCACGCATGAACGCAGCTCTTGAAGTTCTTCAGCGCCTGTTGCAGTTCCAAATCCTGCTCCGCGCTCTGGGAATTCACAGCCTGCTCCTTCAATCCGTTCGCTTCTTCGTCGAATCTATTCATCATCGTTTACCCCCAAGTTCCAGCCGCACCCTGGCCACTGCTCTCGATAGGTGCGCCTTCACCGTGCCCTCGCTCAACCCGGTCGCTGCCGCAATCTCGCTCAGTTCCTGCTCTTCCACATAGCGCAGCAGAAACACCGTCCGCTGCCGCTCGCTCAATCCCTTCACCGCCGTCCAAACCTGTTTCACTCGTTCCTTCGCCAGCAGTTGCTGCTCAATCGAGCTTTCCCCGCTTGGCAGCCAGTCGCTGGCCTCGTCCAGATCCACTGAGTTCGTCCGCGTCGTCCGCCAGAACTGCATCCGCCGGTTGCGCCAGTGGTCCTTCTGTAAATTGATCGCGATGCGCATCAGCCACGTCATCGCGCTCGACTCGCCCCGGAAGCCGCCCCAGTTGCGGTGCGCCTTCAGGAAACACTCCTGCGTCAACGTCTCCGCCAGGTCCACGTCGCGCGTGGACGAAAGCAGGAAACGAAAGATCTGCGGCCGGTGAGTCTCCACCACGCGCGCAAACTCCTGCGCCGCGGCGTCGTCTGCCGTTGTTATGGCCATCGCGTCAAGTGCGGTGCCGGCTGCCATCACCCATGTAGACGCCCGCACCGAGTCAGAGTTTACAACCCCGCAAACAATTCTGATGCATTCGCGAAATGGGGCCTGAACAGCTGCACATAACCGGGTGCCCCACCCATTCCGAAGCTTTTCGCGGAATGGGTGGGAAACCACGCACCATCTTCACCGCAGAGGTCGTTGCCTTGCTCCATGCGAACGTTTCTTGCGCGACTCTACCCTTTTCCCGATCCAAGGAACCTCAATTCCCACCCCGTCGTCGGCATCCCCGTCTGCTCGGCAATCGCCCGCAACACCACCGATCCCGGCTGGTCCGGATACTCGGCAGGAATGCACGGCACAACCGTCGCCGCAATCGGCGCCGTGAACGGCCTTTTCGGCTGCCTTCCCTCCGCCAACGCCGACTCCTTGCCCCGCTCCAGCCGGTTATCCGCCGTCAGTTCATTGAAGTAAGCCGGATTGTCCGCCGCCGACGCGCCCAGCAGCCATGGCCCGTAGAAATAAGCCGCGCGCTCGCCGCCGCAATCCACCTGCCGCAGTCCCATCGCGTACTTCACCTCGATCGTGTCGCCCGCCGCCCAAATCCGCTCCAAACCCACATATCCATCGCCCGCCGCATATTCGCGCGCTTCTCCGGAAACATGAATCTCCGTCGCAGTAGCCCACTGCGGCTTGCGAATGAAAATCGATTCGCTCCCGTGCCCCGCCGCCGTCACTGCGATCCTCACCTTCCCGCCTCCTCCAAGCGAAGACGCGGCCACTACGGACAGTCCATCTGTCTCGATCCGCCCCTCCATCGGCAGGTCGTACCACAGTCCTTCCTTCGTAGCCCGAAACACGCTCGCGTGAATATCAGGAAACGCCCGCAATCCATGCAGCGTGCAGCACCACCACGCCCGCGCCGCGCCCGCCGCCGGAAGCCCCGTCTCCGTATAAACCCTGTGCCCAAAATCCCCGGTAGCAAACTGGTTGAACGCCAGCTCATTGAACACCGCGCGCTCCGCCATTTCCAGATAAACGCGCTTTCCCGTCGCCTTCCACAACGCCAGGCTCAGCCGCACCCAGTCAGCTTCCCCGCAGCCCTCGGTGCGATGGTTGTTCGGGCTCCACCCCTCCGGCACGCCGCCCGTAATCAGCGCATCCTTCGACCGTGCCACATCTTCCCAAGCCGCCTCGCACTGCGCAAGAAACCGCCCGTCCCCTGTCGCCCCGTACAGATCCATCACTCCGCGCAGGCTGGTCAGGTAACCATGCACATGATCTCCGGGCCGCCGCTCAATCACCTCCGCAATCTGCTCGGCCAGCCTGCGGTAGCGTTCGTCTTTGGTCGCGGCATACAGGTTCGCCAGCCCTTCCGTCTGCTGCATCCAACAAATGTAGCTGGACGCAAAATGCTGCGCTCCAAACGCCGCTCGAATCTCCGCCGAGAGCATCAACGGCCCGATGCGCACCAGCCAGTCACCCAGCCGTACGCATCCCGCCAGCACCTGCGGCGTCGGCTTCAGCCGGTAATACTCCAGCAGGCCCACAAGCAGCCGCCCATTCCCCCACAGCAATTCCAGGTCCTGGTCCGTCGGCTTGTCGTAGTGGAACGCCGCGCCGAAGTACCCATCCGGCTTTTGCAGGGCGATGGCCTTCTCGACAAAGCCGTCGAGTCCCGGGAAGGTCGCTCCATAAACCTGCGCCGCCGTGGCCAGCGCGCCTATGTACCGCCCTGAAGTATCCCCGCTGTACTCGGTAAAGCGCCGCACCGGCTCCGGGCGCACATCCGCCAGCAAGAACTCCTCGGTATAAGCCGGCGATTCTCCAGCCAGGACTCGACGAAGTGTGAGTTCGTACCGCGCACCCAAATCGCCCTTGCTCGATGACGGCGTCGATCCGGCCCCACCATCGGTCGCAGTTGCTCCAGCCCACCCCAATCCACTGCCCCCCGCAACCAGCGGAACCGATGCAGCCATCTTCACAAACCTTCGCCGATCCATAGCCATTTTCCACCCCGATGTAATCGTGCCTCATTCTAATCCGCCGCCCGCCCCCCTTCTCTTGTGCTTGACAATCAGAAGTCAGTTGTCACGCGCAATGAAAAGCTCCTCGACGGGCCAATCGCGTTGCCTGAGAACAGCCCGCCGAAATCGATGACGTTCAGAATGTTATTCAGGTTCCGGCCGTCCGCCTGGAAGCGTACTCTCACCCGATCCGACTTGTAGATTTCGGCGCCCGCGGAAGCGTTGGCCTGAAACGCGGGATAGATGCGACCGCGATTGAGGTTGATGCGATTGAGAACCTGCTGCCCGTACTCGGCCAGCACGGTCGTGGGGTCGCCGTCGAAGTCGAAAGGCAAGCCTGAATCGAACTGCGCGCCGAAGGCCGCAAAGATGCGCGGTGTTGCCTGGTAACGAGCGCGGCCGCGGAATGTGTTGCGCTGGTCCTGCGAGTCCGGAGAGTGACCGGTCAACTGGGAAGCGGCCTGGCTTGCGTCGGAGCCGAAGAAAAGTACACCGGTGACGGGAAACCAGGCGTTCCCGACGATATAGGAGTAACTGCCAAAGCCGGAGAAGCGATGCCACTCGGGAACTTCCAGCTTGCCTTCAAAGCCATAAAGAATTGCCTTGCGGAAGGCGATGGGGAAGCTGATGGTGGTGTTTTCGATCTGGCTGTCGTCGGCGTAGTTGGAGACAAACCGCCGGAAGTAGTTGCCTCCCAGCTTTGCATTGCGCAAGAAGACCTGGGTAAGGCCGGCTTCGTAGTAGTCGCCCTGCGAAGGCTGGACGGGCAAGCGGAGAAAGCCCGCGGGATCGATGGATGCGACCGAAGCAGAGCTGGAGAGCAGGATGTTCTCAAACGAAGGGGTTTGAAAAACTCGATCATATGAGAAATGAATGACCGTGTTTGACTTTTGAAAGTAGTGGGAGATAGCAAGACGGGGCTCAACGGCCTGCCGGTTAAGAAGCAACTGATAGTGGTCCCAGCGCAGACCGGCGTTGATGTTCCAGTTGTGCAGGCGGATCAGGTCCTGCACGAAGCCCGACTGCTCCAGGTCGGGACGGCTTGCCTGATAGCCGAAGGTCGCAGGCGAGCCGGCATCGAACTGCGTGGGATCGGTGATGTTGTAGCTCAACGCCTCGTTAAGAAAGATGTTGTCGGACTCAACGCCCGTCTTCCACTCGGAGCGCCCGCGATCGACGGTGACTCCAGCCTTGAAGTAGCCCTCGCGAAACCGGTTATGCTGCAGAAGTTCGATGGGCGTGGACTCGGGGTTGGAGTAAAAATCGTTCGCATTGTCGCGTACCATGCCGCGCAGATCGATGACGGCCGTGGGGGAGAAGATGTGCCGGTAAGAAGCGGTGCCGATGGTTTCAAAGTTATCGGCGTTCTGGCGCTGCCCGGCCTGCTGCTGAACCATCTCGTTGGGAATGTCGTAGCGGTCCAGTTCATGGCGAACGGTGAATTTGAGCCGGTCGTTCGCGGTTAGATCGCGCGCGTAGTCGAGCGAGAAATCGCCCAGGGTACCGGCGTTGGAAAAATTCTGCGGAACAACAGGGTTCAGGTAGTGGCCCGTGGCGCTGCTGCTTGCGCTGCCGCCAATCGTATTCTTGCCCCAGGCAGACTGGCCCTTTGCGAATGCGCCGCCCGAGTCGAAGCTGCCGCCGGAAAGGACCACCTGGCCGTGGAAGCCGGCTTGAACATCCTGCACAGTGTTCAGCTCCACCACTCCACCCATCTTCCGGCCGTATTCGGCGGGGATGCCGGCGGTAAAGATGGTCATGGATACTAGATCGTCGGCTTCAATCTCCGGGCCGAAGCTGGGCGAGCGGTTATCCGTGAGTGGTATGCCATCCACGACAAACTGCGTCTGGTATTCCGAACCGCGGGGATGGAGGACGGCGTTGCCCTCGTAAAGCCAGCCCGGCTGTGAGTTGACGAGGTCTTGCAGATCGCGCCCGGGAATCGAGCCGAGCCGGTCTTGAATGAAGCTGGCTCCTATCTCGGTGACAGAGCCTGCCTGATCGGGGTCAATGAGCGTATTCGCCGCGCTTACCGTGACAGTTTGGTTCACTTTTGCCGGCGCAAGCTGGACTTCGTATCCGGTGGGCAGAGCGGAGCGGATTTCTGCCCACTTACTTTGATGAGCGAACCCGGATACTTCGATTTCAAGCTTATAAATGCCGTAAGGCATACGCTCCACGTCGAGATCCCCATGATCGGTGGTGACGAACGTTTTGCGATATTGATTGGCGCTGCAGACGATCCGAATGGATGCCTTGACACCGAGACCTGAGGAATCTGCGACTTTCAGGCGCAGTTCGCCGCTGTTGCTTTGGCCCGACAGCGGTAGGGCAATCAGAAACATCAGAGCTGCAATTCCCCTCATGAAGGGTAGGCCCCCTTGGTTTGATCAGGCGCGATGATCTTGGTCCGCTCGAGTATGTGAGGTGCCTTAATTCTTCCCGCAGTCTCATCGCGGAGAGGATGGGATAACACAGATCCTAACCCTCCTCCGCCGTTGAAGCTCCAACTTCACTTTATGCCAAATCTCGAGTGCCGTATCGGATCACCGAGAAGTCGATCCTGGGTTCCGGCTTCGCATGCATGTTTTCGCGCGGCGCGGGACCACATGTTTTTTCGGCTGGAAATGCAGCTTGGGCCTTGCAATACCCCTTGGAAGCGGCAAAGCCTCACCGAATAGGCCCTGAAAACGGACATTCCGACCTACAACATCAGGTTCCGAATTTTGCCTTGTCATTTCGCCGTTTTTCGGCGGCCACCGATCATGATAATCTTGCTCATTCTCCCGTCGGAGGTCCCCATGCAAGCGGAACGCGCGCTCCATGTATTCGCGATCGGATCGATCCTGTTTTTCGCTCACACCCTAGTCGCTGTTGCCCAGACTGCGAGCGCCCCTTCAGCCCTCTCGCCGCCGGTCGCCCCGGTGAGAACCGTAGTCGACGACTACTTCGGCGTCAAAGTGGCGGACCCATATCGCTACATGGAGAACCTCAAGGATCCTGAAGTCGAAGCCTGGTTCAAGGCTCAGAACGACTTCACCCACGCCACGCTTGACCGCATCCCCGGCCGGGGAAAACTCCTGACGCGGATCCACGAGCTGGATCAGTCTGTTCCTCAGGTGGGTGCAACCCAGCTACCCGGCGATCTCTACATCATCTTCAAGCGCCAGCCCAATGAGGACGTATGGAAGATCTATTTGCGCAATGGCCTCAATGGCTCCGACCGTCTGCTCGTCGATCCCGAAAAAATCAAGCTCACCACGGAAGATCAAGCGAAGGGGAAGAACGACTATACCTCCGTCGCAGTTTCTCCTGATGGGAAGCTGCTGGTCATTGGGATCATTCCAGGGGGCTCGGAAACCAACAACGAGCTGCATGTCTTCGAAATCGCCACTGGACACGAAGTCGGGGATGTAATCACCCACGGCGCCTGCGCGGAGGGCTTGTTTGCCTCCTGGCTACCGGACAGCCGGTCGTTTGTCTATGGCCGGCTCCAGGATCTGGCCGCCGGCGCGCCCGCCGAGCAAGTCCGCCAGAATTTCCGCTCCTATATTCACATCCTGGGAACCGACGAGTCGAAAGACACGCCGGTTTTCGGCAGCGGCGTGGTGCCCGTCATCGACGTGGACAAGAGCCTCATCGCTTCGGTGACAATTCCGGTCGGCTCGCGCTACGCCATCGGCGTGCTCAACGGCAGCGTCACCCCCAACAGCGCTTACTACATTGCCCCGGTTGACTCGATCGGCAAGCCGGGCACGCCCTGGCGCAGGATCGCCGACTTCGCGGATGGCGTGACCAACGTAGCTGTGAACGGCGATGACCTCTACCTTCTCACCTACAAAAACGCCCCACGCTACAAAATCCTGCGCCTCGATGCCCACAAGCCCGATCTGGCCGCCGCTCAGAGCGTCGTTCCTCCGGGCGAAGCAGTGATCACCGATATGGCCGAGGCGAAAGACGCGCTCTACGTGCTGTTGATGGACGGCGGAATCGGCCGCTTGCTGCGCGTTCCCAACAGCCCGGCCGCAAAGCCGGAGCGCGTAGCTCTGCCATTCGACGGCAGCGTCTACATGAACACCGATCCCCGCCTTCCCGGCGCTCTGCTTTACGTCACCACGTGGACCAGGCCATTCAAGGTCTACGCCTATGATCCCAAATCAATGAAAGTAAGCGATACGGGCATTCAACCGGCGGGACCGTTCGACGACACCACCGGCCTGGAATCGGAGGAAGTGAAGGTCCCCAGCCACGATGGAGTGCTGGTGCCCCTCTCCATTATTCACAAGAAGGGACTGAAGCTGGACGGGACGAATCCCACGCTGGTGGATGGTTACGGCGGCTACGCTATCTCGAGCAACCCCTATTTCAGCACCGTGGAACTCGCCTGGTTTGAATTGGGTGGCGTGAACGCGACCTGTCATGTGCGCGGGGGTGGCGAATATGGAGAAGACTGGCACCTGGGCGGCAAGGGAGCAACCAAGCCCAACACCTGGCTCGACTTTATCGCCTGCGCCCAATACCTGGTGGACAAAAAGTACACGTCTCCGGCCAGAATGGCCGGCACCGGCGCCAGCGCCGGCGGGATACTGATCGGCAGGGCCATCACCGAGCGGCCCGACCTGTTTGGCGCAGCCATCATCGATGTCGGATTGCTGGATACGGTGCGCTTTGAGACCTCGGCCAACGGCGAGACCAACATCCCCGAGCTGGGAACCGTCAAGACCGAGGAGGGCTTCAAAAATCTTTACACCATGAGCTCCTATCACCACGTAAAAGATGGCACTCCCTACCCCGCGGTCCTGCTCACCACTGGCAGCAACGACCCTCGCGTCGACCCATGGCTTCCTGGCAAGATGACGGCGCGGCTGCAGGCGGCCACGTCCAGCGGCAAGCCGGTCCTCCTGCGCGTCGATTACGGCGGAGGCCACGGCGGGGGCAGCGGCGAAGACCAGCAGCAGTCGGCCACTGCCGACAGATTGAGTTTCTTGCTTTGGCAGTTTGGCGTACCCGGATTCCAGCCGAATCAGTAGGTCACCACGGGATCGTGCGCAATCTGGCTAGAGCGTGTTCCATAAGGGTGCTTTGTAACAGGGCACGACCTAACAGCATGCGGAAAACTCGCCATAAGCGGAATTTGGCAATGTCTTGTAACAGGGCACGACTTAAGTCGTGCCGCAAAGGCCGCAAAAAAGGGATGTGGGCTTTAGCCCCCGCGAAACCTCTTTGATCTCGCAGCCGCCGTCCGGGCGGCGTCGCCCCGTTTGCCGGAGCAAGCTTGATCGTCGTCCGAAAAGGCTCTAGCGCTGAGCCGGCTTGGGGGACGGCTTAGCGGCAGGCTTTGCGGCCGCCGCGGTGTGCGTTGTGGACACGACGGCGGGAAGAATCCGCGCCAGCTTGATCCTGTCGATGTCAGGAAAATTGGCCTTCAGGTAGGCATCCCCTTGCTCGGTAATCAGGTCCTGGCGAGGAGACTCGCGGTAGCCGGGAAAGATTTTGTCCACCACCTCCATGCCTTCGACAACAGTGCCAAACGGCGCGAAGCCCATGCCGTCGAGGCGGCCGTTGTCAGCATAGTTGATGAAGAACTGCGTAGTACGGGTACCGGGGCCGGCGGTGGCGAAGACCAGGCTTCCTCGCTTGTTGCTCTGTACCACGGGATCGTCCTGGATTCTGGCCCCGCTCCAGACCTTGTTGACGGCCGGGTCGGCGCTGAGCCCAAACTGCACCACAAAGCCGGGAACCACGCGAAAGAAGACCGCGTTGGTGAAGTAGCCGTAGCGAACCAGGTTGTAAAAGCGGTCTGCGCCGAGGGGAGCCCAGTCGCGATGGACTTCGACCACAAAGTCGCCCGCGGTGGTGGTGAACTTTGCCTTGAAGACGGCCGGCGCCTTCGCCTTGAACGATGCCGGGTTCAGCAGGGATGGACGCGGGCCGGCAGCCGCGGTGCGGGCAGCGCTGGTCTTCGCGGAAGAACCCTTGGCGGGGGCGCCTTGAGAGGATGGGGTCTGGGCGTGGACGAGAAGGCTCGCGCAAAGAACAGCGACCGTGGCAATTGCTTTCATGTTCATGATTATACGAAGCTGGGTCCGGCCCGCGGTGTCTCCCGGAGCGTGGTTTCGTGATCGTCCCTTTGATGGAACATTCCACGCCCATTCCGTCGTTGACTGTTCGCCGCCCGAATGTGACATGGGTCACCGCAATATGTTGCGACAAAACCTAACATAATTCGGGCACTTGGATCGGCTTCCGCCATCACAAAGTGGGAAACGTCCGGTGCAGGCGGAAGCGGAATTTAAAAGCTCATCGGCTTTGAGCGGCATAGAAGAAGGAATGCCTTGCGTCAGCGAAGTGCATGTGCTGAAGATCGCCATGGCGATCGACGCAATAGCCTGTGAGTGGCCGCAAAGGAGAGCGGGATGATGATTGCGGAGAAGCGGGATCGAGGCTTGCTGCGGGTCGATCAAGACGAGTGCAAGGGATGCGGCCTATGCGTGGAAGCATGTCCCCCAGGCGTGATCCGGCTGACCGAGCGGCTCAATCGCTACGGCTACCGGACCGCAAGTTATACAGGCGCCGGCTGCACGGGGTGCGGAATCTGCTTCCTGGCGTGTCCTGAACCGGGTGCCATCACCGTTCTGCGAGCTGTGAAAATGCCGGCAGGCGTCGCGGTCCGGATCGATCCAGGCACAGCGGGAGCGAGCGCATGAAGAAGCAACTGATGAAGGGCAACGAAGCAATTGTAAGAAGCGCCATCCTCTCCGGCTGCCGCGCGTTCTATGGATATCCCATCACGCCGGCGAGCGAAATTACCGAGGCCGCGGCCCTCTACATGCCACAGGTCGGCGGCGTCTTTCTGCAGGCGGAGAGCGAGGTTGCATCCATCAACATGCTCTATGGCGCGGCGTCGGCAGGGGTGCGCGCCATGACAGCGTCCAGCGGTCCGGGAATAAGCCTGATGCAGGAAGGCATCAGCTACATGGCCGGCGCGGAACTGCCCTGTGTCATCGCCGACATCACGCGCAGCGGGCCGGGGTTGGGCAATATCGCTGCGGAGCAAAGCGACTATCACCAGGTAGTGAAAGGCGGCGGCCACGGCAATTACCGAACGATCGTGCTCGCCCCGCATTCCGTGCAGGAGATGGCGGATTTAACCGCGCTGGCCTTCGAATTGGCAGAGCGGTATCGCAACCCGGTGGTGTTGCTCGCGGATGGCTTCATCGGGCAGATGATGGAGCCGGTGGAATTTCCCCAGAGCGCAATCGCACTTCAACAACCGGCGTGGGCTGTGGCAGGCACGGCTGAAACGCGCGGAAATCTGGTCACATCGCTGCACATGGATAGCAACGATATGGAAGCGCACAGCCGCGCGTTGGAAGCAAAGTATCGCCGCGCGGAACGCGATGAGGCGCGCGCCGAAGAGTGGTGCACGGATGACGCTGAGATCGTGCTGGTCGGCTACGGAATCGTCGGCCGAATCCTGAAGGCTGTGACCGCCGAGGCACGCGCCGGCGGCATCAACGTGGGCGTTCTGCGACCCATCACTCTTTATCCATTTCCCACAATGCACTTCCAAAAGCTGGCCCGCCGTGCGCGCGTCTTTGTGGTTGTGGAGATGAGCAACGGCCAGTTGGTGGAAGATGTGCGCCTGGCGCTGAACGGCGCGCGGCCGGTCGAGTTCCTCAACCGCATGGGCGGCAATGTTCCGACTCACAACGAAGTCCTCGCCTTCGTCCGCGATCTGGCGCGGCAAAGATTGTCGGGCGTTGCGCCGGCAGTGGCACCTGAAAAGGAGCGCATGGCTCATGTCTAACGAATCGATCTCCGAATACGCCGTCTCGCACGCCAAGCCGGATGCGTTTTATAACAACTACGAGCGCAAGGAAGAATTGCTCCATCAGACCCATTACTGCCCTGGCTGCGGGCACGGCAACGTGCACAAGATGCTGGCCATGGCAATCGATGAGCTGGGCATACAGAACCGCACGGTACTGATCAGCCCCGTGGGCTGCTCGGTATTTGCCTACTACTACTTCGATGTCGGCAATGTGCAGGCCGCGCATGGCCGTGTGCCCGCGGTGGCCACAGGTGTCAAGCGCAGCAGGCCGCAAAGCATCGTCATCGGCTATCAGGGCGACGGCGATCTTTCCGCCATCGGCTCGGCGGAAATTCTGCACGCCGCCAATCGCGGCGAACACATCACCGTGATCTTCGTCAACAACGCCATCTACAGCATGACCGGTGGGCAGGCAGCGCCAACCACGCTGATCGGGCAGAAGAGCACCACGACTCCCGGTGGAAAGAACGCGGAAACGGAAGGCTATCCGCTGCACATGTCCGAATTGCTGGCGACCCTCGAGGCTCCGGTCTACATCGAGCGCGTCGGCCTGGGAGACAACAAGCAGATTGCGCAAGCTTCGCGAGCCATCCGCCGTGCCGTCGAAAACCAGGTGCGCGGATTGGGCTTTTCGCTGATCGAGGTGCTGTCGCCCTGTCCGACAATTTGGAAGATGTCTCCCGTGGAGGCGCAGCACTGGGTGCGCGATGTGTTGGAGAAGACGTATCCGCTTGGCGTGTTTCGCGACCGCACCAGGGATGCGCAAGCGCGGCCGCTGCCTGAGCCGCCACCCGCGCTGGATCGGATTCCGAAGATCCTCGGCGTTGACGCGGAAGCTCTGCATGAAGCCAACGCGCACCACCCTGTGCAAGCGGCGAAAGTGGTAAACCTTGCGGTGCGGGTCGCAGGATTTGGCGGCCAGGGTGTCCTGCTGCTCGGCGAAGTGCTGGCCGAAGCCGGACTGGACGCGGGTCTCGAGGTGTCCTGGCTCCCGTCGTATGGCCCGGAGATGCGGTCGGGCACTTCGAACTGCCATGTGCGGCTATCGAACAAGACCATCGATTCGCCCTTGGTGACCGCGCCGGATGTGCTGGTGGCGATGAACGAACCATCGCTCAGAAAGTTTGATGCCAGTGTGCCTCCAGGCGGATGGGTCATCTTCAACGGCGAATCGTTCCCTGAAGATTGCGTCCGCCCGAACGTGCATGTGTTAGCGCTTCCGTTCACGCAAATCGCCGACCAGCTTGGCGACGCTCGGGCATGCAACATGGTGATGCTCGGCGCGCTGCTTGAGATCGCAAATCTACTGCCGCAGCCCAGTATTGACGCCGCACTGCTCCGTCTCGTGCGCAATCCAAAGTGGTTGGATCTGGACGCGCGTGCCCTGGCGCGAGGGCGGCAACTGTATCGAGAGTCGCAAAGGGAGATGATCCATGAAAGCCGATGCTGATCCGAATCTGATTGTCTACTTCGGAGGCCAGTACGTGCCGCTCGGCGAAGCGCGCGTAGGAATACTCACTCATGCCTTGCATTATGGGACCGGGGTCTTCGAAGGCATTCGCGCCCACTGGGACGAGGCGCAGCAGGAACTGTTTGTGATGCGTCCTTACGAGCACTTTGAGCGGTGGAAGCAGAACTGCGGCATTCTACGCATCGTTGTGCCGCCGTCTTCTGAGGAGTTGTGCGAAATCACTCTGCAACTGATGCGGAGAAATGCGTTTCGGACCAACGTCTATGTCCGGCCCCTCGCCTACAAGAGCGCCCAGCGGATCGGCGTGAGCCCCGACGATCAGGATGCATTTGCCCTGATCGCGCTGCCTTTCGGCGATTATCTTCACGCTGAGAAGGGCTTGCACGCCGGCGTTAGTTCATGGCGGCGGATCGAGGACAATGCCATTCCCGCGCGAGGCAAGATCTGCGGGGCTTACGTCAACAGCGCCCTGGCCAGCGACGAAGCGCGCCAATGTGGATTCGACGAGGCCATCCTTCTCAACGACAGCGGCCATGTCGCCGAGGGCGCAACCTGCAACATCTTCATGGTGCGCAACGGCACGTTGATTACCCCTCCAGTCACGGAAAACGTGCTGGAAGGGATCACGCGCGACTCGGTGATGAAACTGGCCCGCCGTGAGCTCGGCATTCCTGTCGTAGAACGGCCCATCGATCGCAGCGAGCTCTACATTTGCGACGAGTTGTTCTTCACCGGCACTGCTGTTGGCGTTGCGCCGGTTGTGCGCGTTGACCACCGGCCGGTTGGAGATGGAGCCATTGGCGCAGCCACTCGCGGAATCGAGCAATTGTATTTCGATGCGGCCCGTGGACACCTGAAGACTTGTTTGGACTGGCTGACCCCGGTTTATCAATCGCAGAGGAAACCCGAGCAGGACAGCCTTTCGCTGGTCGGGATGAATGCTGGTTGAACGCTTGATCCTGTCGACCGCGTGTGGCGGCTCTGTTATGCCAGGGATGAAAGACCACGCCGGCGACAACCAGGACAGAAAATGTGAGTGAACAGGCATTCATGCGGCCGGAGTGATTGCTCTGGCCGCATGTTTCGTTGTCCCCAAGCCCTTGGGAGACTACGTGGAATCTACCCGCCAACTCCCACCGTTACGGAGCAACGGTCGTCCAGATATCCATGGTGTTCGCGTTGTCGTCCACTGCAGCCAGGCGGAATGTGCCCCACCCGAGGTTATACGTTGCCAGCCCGAAGGCCCCTCCGTTGTTTGGATCAACCACCCGCTCGGCCAGGAATGTCCCCTCCGGCGTGTATTCCACCAGCTCAGCGGTCGCGGCTATGCCATCGGCGGTCGGCAAATTGCCGATCGGCACAACGCCGTCTGACAGCACGCCGAGTGCAGCCGAAAGCCCGCCCTGTGAGCTGGCGAAAGTTTCTCGCTGAATTGCCCAGTGGCAATATGTCCTGTCCGGCTTAAAGTCAGAAATCGAGACTCAACATAAAGTCAGTTGTCCTGCCGCAAGAATGCGGTTGTATAATCCCGACATTCTTTGCCAATCGACATTTTGGAGGTTCATCATGCGAATTGACCGGAGAATTGCCCTCAAGAGTTTCTGTGCAACCGTCGCCATGACGTTGGCCACTTGCGGCCTCAATTTGGCTCAGACCAGCAAAGGTCCCGTGGATCCTGGTGTGCGCGGTGGCCCGGCAGGCGCTGGCGGTCCGCTGAACGGTCTTACCGCGGACGAAACAGCGTTCTTTCAGGATGGACGGAGCAGGTTCGAGGAAATAGAAGTCGTGGCCAATGGAGCGAACAATGGCCTTGGTCCCCGCTTCAACTCCAACCAGTGCCTTTCTTGCCATTCGCAGCCCAGCGGGGGCGGCACAAGCCCGTTGCAAAATCCTCAAGTCCCAGTTGCAACCTTGAATGGGGCAAAGAACACGATCCCCTGGTTTGTTACCCAAAATGGTCCCGTCCGCGAAGCGCGGTTTAAGCGGGGCTCCAATGGAACCACCGACGGCGGAGTGCATGCTGTCTTCGTGATTACCGGCCGAAGTGACGCCCTCGGCTGCAACATCGCGCAACCTGACTTCCTGCCCGCGGGCAATCCCAGCACGGGTAAGGGTGGGAATCCGAATATCATTTTTCGCATCCCGACTCCTCTGTTCGGAGCAGGGCTCATTGAAGCGATCCCCGACTCGGCCATCCTTGCCAATATGAGCGCCAACGCGTCGGAGAAGTCGGCATTGGGCATCTCCGGTCACCCCAATGCAATCATCAGCGGAACTGCAAACCTCAGTGCAAACGATGGAACCATTACCCGATTCGGCTGGAAGGCGCAAAACAAATCCCTTCTCATGTTCGCGGGCGAGGCATACAACGTCGAGATGGGAATCAGCAATCAGCTTTTCCCGCAAGAGCGCGATGAAACGCCAGGCTGCATCTTCCTCGCCTCACCAAACGACACAAGCAACTTCACCACGCCCGCCGCGACCAACCCCGCCTCGAACACCGCGGTCCTCTCCGACATCGAAGCGTTTGCCAACTTCATGCGCATGCTGGCCCCACCCGCCCCTGCTCCCGCTACGCCCTCCAGCGAGAATGGACGCGCCGCTTTTGCAAAGATAGGCTGCGTGCACTGTCACGCGCCCTCGTTTACCACCGGCAAAATGATCGCGAGCGGCTCCTCGACCGTGCCCAGCATTGCGCTTTCAAATCAGACGGCGAACCTCTACTCAGACCTTCTCGTCCACCACATGGGCAAAGGCCTGGCCGACGGAATCACACAAGGCGGCGCAGGTCCCGACGAGTTCCGGACAGCTCCCCTCTGGGGCGTAGGACAGCGTGCCTTCTTCCTCCATGACGGCCGGGTTAACAACCTGGTCGAAGCCATCGGAGCGCACAAGAGCCAGGGCAGCGAGGCAAATAAAGTCATCGAGCATTTCGATAGACTGAGCACTCAGGAGCAGCAGGACATTATCGATTTCCTGCGGTCGCTCTAGTCGGAAGGGCGCGATCGAACCCCTTGCCATACTTTGAACTCAGGGCCTCGAATTCCGAAGCAAGCGGTTGCGTGATCGAGATCTGCATTGCGTAGCATCAAGGGCTATGCGCAAACGGAGGCAGTATCGGCTGTCCAACCCAGTTGCCCGGAAGAAGGCGGCGCATTCGGTCCTTCGCACTTTAATCGCATTCGAAATCCTAGGGAACCCCTGATCAAGTCGCCGTTTTGAAAGGGCACGACTTCAGTCGTGCCGTAAAGGCAGCAAAATGAACGCGGGCTTTAGCCCCTGAGGGAATGTTTGCTTCACCGAGACACTTCTGCA
>Ga0302319_10001070_pt1 | contig 61481 bp, 53 predicted proteins | sample Bog_T0_2_FD_203319 | JGI IMG/M metagenome (GOLD analysis project Ga0302319, IMG submission 203319) | Peat permafrost microbial communities from Stordalen Mire near Abisko, Sweden - Bog_T0_2 | ecosystem: Environmental > Terrestrial > Soil > Wetlands > Peat | place: Sweden: Abisko, Stordalen Mire...
CGGCGGCGCCGATGTCCGCTGAACTGCAGCTGGGGCCCTTGCATGTGCTCGGGACCGACCTCCTCGATGCCATGGTCACGAGCGTCTTCGTGCTCGACGGCGCTCTGAAGGTCGATTACCTGAATGCGGCGGCCCAGACGTTGCTCGGTTTGAGCCCCAACCAGGCCCTCGGACGGCCGATCACGGAGCTCACCCGGGGCGGCGACATCTTGCTGCCGCTGTTCGACCGTGCCCGCGCGGGCAGCGAAGGCGTGGTCCAGCGCGAGCTCGCGCTCCCCGGACCCGGCGGCGTGGACCGTATCCTAGACTGTGCGGTCACGCAGATCACGATCGGCGGCATCGGCAATACGCGCATCCTGCTCGAGATCGAGGACATCACCCAGCTGCGGCGCCAGACGCGTGAAAACGCGCTCATGGCTCAGCTGGGGGGCAGCCGCTTGATGGTCCGCCAGCTCGCGCACGAAATCAAGAATCCGCTCGGCGGCTTGCGCGGCGCCGCGCAACTGCTCGAGCGCGAATTGCTCGATCCGGGCTTGCGCGAATACACCCGCGTGATCATCAGCGAAGCCGACCGGCTCACCAATCTGCTCGACTCGATGCTGGGTCCCGGACGGCCGCCGGCGAAGACGCTCATCAATGTGCACGAACTGCTGGAGCGGGTCTATCACCTGCTGCGCAGCGAAGCGCCGCCGGGCGTGGCGGTCGATCGCGACTATGACCCGAGCCTGCCGCCGCTCACGCTCGACCCGAATCACATCATCCAGGCCATGCTGAACCTCGGCCGCAATGCGTTGCAGTCGTTGTCGGGCGGCGGCGTCAAGGCGCCGCGGCTCGTGCTCAAGACGCGTGCCGCGATCAACGTGAGCGTCGGTCCGAAGCGCCACAAGCTCGTCGCCTCGATCCAGTTTGAAGACAACGGGCCCGGCGTGCTGCCGGAACTCCGCGAGACGATTTTCTATCCCCTCGTATCGGGGCGCACCGACGGTACCGGCCTAGGTTTAGGGATCGCCCAAGATCTCGTCAGCCGGCACGGCGGTTTGATCGAATTCGACAGCGCTCCCGGACGAACCGTATTCACGATCTCTCTGCCCATGGACTCCGTATGAATGCAAAGCCTCTCCAAGTGTGGTTGGTCGACGACGACGCCTCGATTCGCTGGGTGCTCGAAAAAGCGCTCAAGGGCAGCGGCATGATTGCCAAGACCTTCGATCAGGCGGACAACGCGCTCTCCGCCCTGCGCGCGGACACGCCCGACGTCCTCATGACCGACATCCGCATGCCGGGGCGCAGCGGCCTCGATCTGCTCAAGGAGGTCCAGGGCTCCTGGCCCGGCCTGCCGGTCATCGTCATGACCGCGCATTCGGACTTGGATGCCGCGGTCGCCGCCTATCAGGGCGGTGCCTTCGAGTATCTACCGAAGCCCTTCGACATCGACAAGGCGGTGGATCTCGTGCGCCGTGCCGCGCAGCAGGCGACGGTCTCGACGGATGTCGAAGCCACGCGTCGCAGCATTCCGGAACTTCTGGGTCAAGCCGCAGCGATGCAGCAGGTGTTTCGCGCGGTCGGTCGGCTGTCGCGCTCGAGCATGACGGTGCTGATCACGGGCGAGTCCGGAACCGGCAAAGAGCTCGTCGCCCGCGCCCTCCATCGCCACAGCCCGCGTTCGACCAAGGCCTTCGTCGCGCTCAATACGGCAGCGTTCACGGCCGATCTCCTCGAATCGGAGCTCTTCGGCCACGAGAAGGGCGCGTTCACGGGTGCCGATACGCTGCGCCGCGGCCGCTTCGAACAGGCCGACGGCGGCACGCTGTTCTTGGACGAGATCGGTGACATGTCGCCGGCGCTGCAGACGCGGCTTCTGCGCGTCCTCGCCGAAGGGGAGTTCTACCGCGTCGGCGGCCAGACGCCGGTCAAGGTGGACGTGCGCGTGATCGCGGCGACCCATCAGGATCTGGAAACGCGCGTCAATTCAGGGCATTTTCGCGAAGATCTGCTGCACCGACTCAACGTGATTCGCATCGAGATCCCGCCGCTGCGCGAGCGCCGCGAAGACATTCCGGAACTGCTCAAGCACTACCTCGCCGTCGCCGGGCAGGAACTCGGCGTCGAACCGAAGCTGCTCATGACGCAGGCGGAGAACGCACTCGTGACCTTCGACTGGCCCGGCAACGTGCGCCAGCTCGTCAACGCTTGCCGCCGCTTGACCGTGACGGCGCCCGGACGCGAGATCCGGATCGAGGACATCCCGCCGGACTTGGGCGGCGCTCTCGCCGGAGTTGCGACCAGCCACGATTGGATGGCGAAGCTCTCGCACTGGGCCGAGCAGGAACTGGACTCGGGCACGCAGCGTCTCCTCGATCAGGCCGTTCCGGAAGTCGAGCGCATCCTGATCCGCGTTGCCTTGCGCAAAGCAGACGGCCTCAAACAAGAGGCGGCAAAACTCCTGGGCTGGGGCCGCAACACGCTCACGCGCAAGATGAAGGAACTCGGCATGGAGGACGCGGCTTAGAGCGTGCGCCGCATGCGTGGTGGCGCGGCCGCCTACGGCTGCCCGACATCGCCCCCGCGGCGTGACTCGGGGGCGTCACCGCGGCCGTTTATAATCGCCTGACCCATGGGCGACCTCCTGCAGCATAGCCTTGCGATCCCGGAGCGGCATCTCTACGGCAATTCCATCGCGGAATGGGTCGCCGCCTGCGTTCTGGGCGCGGTCGTGTGGCTCGGGCTCCTGGGCTTGCGCCGGCTGGTCGCCTCGCGCTACGAACGCTACACGAGCGACGCGCATCCGGTCCCGGTACGGCTCATCGCCTATCTCGTCGGCAACACCCGGCAAATCCTGTTCCTGAGCATTGCGCTCTACGCCGCCAAGGAAAGCCTCAACCTGACGCCGCGCGCCGGCAGGCTCCTGTCGGATGGCGTGCTCGTGCTGATCCTGCTGCAGGCGGGACTCTGGGCCGGACGGGCGCTCGGCTTCTATCTCGAACTCAAGGAGCGCGAGCTGGGTGCCGACCGTTCCTTCGCCGGCTCGCTCGACATCATTCGCTTCCTCGCGCGCCTGCTGATCTGGTCGCTCTTGATCCTGGTCGCGCTCGACAATTTCGGCGTCAACATCACGGCCTTGCTCGCGGGCTTGGGCGTCGGCGGCGTCGCGGTCGCGCTCGCGCTGCAGAACATCCTGGGCGACCTGTTCGCGTCGCTCTCGATCGCGCTCGACAAGCCCTTCATCGTCGGCGACACGCTCACGATCGATGCCTTCACCGGCACGGTCGAGCGCATCGGCATCAAGACGACGCGTCTGCGCAGCGAGGCGGGCGAGCAGATCATCCTGTCGAACGCCGACATCCTGAAGAGCCGCGTGCGCAACTACGGCCGCGTCGCCGAGTTGCGCACGGTGACGACCCTGCGCGTCGCCTACGACACGCCCACGGAGACACTTCTCGCGATTCCGCCGCTGCTCGAGCGCATCGTCGCCGAGCAGCCGAATGCGCGCTTCGAGCGCTGCCATCTCAAGAGCTTCGGCGACTGGGCGCTGCATTTCGAGCTGTCGTACTTCCGCCAGGATCCGGCTCTCTATCCCTTGCTCGATCTGCAGCAGGCGGTCAACTTCCGGATCATCGAGGAGTTTCGCCGGCTCAAGGTCGACTTCGCCGTGCCGGCGCAGCGCGTGATCACGTCGGCCTGAAGCCGCGGACTACCCGGTAACGCCCTCGTGTTTCACGTGATCCTGCTCGAGCCGGAGATCCCGCCCAACACCGGCAACATCATCCGGCTCTGCGCGAATAGCGGTGCGACGCTGCACTTGATCAAACCGCTGGGGTTCCGGCTCGACGCCGCGAGCCTGCGGCGTTCGGGGCTCGACTATCACGATCTCGCGACCGTACACACGCACGACTCGCTGGACGAGTGCCGCGCCCGGCTCGCGGGATCGCGGCTGGTCGCGGTCGAGACCGGCGCGGCGCAGTCCCACACGGTCCCGGCGTACCGCAGCGGCGATGCGTTCCTGTTCGGCCCGGAGACCCGCGGTCTGCCGACGGCCGTGCTCGAACACATCGATACGACCGACCGCGTCGCGATTCCGATGCGACCCGCGAGCCGCAGCTTGAATCTTTCGAACGCCGTGGCCGTGGTGCTCTACGAGGCGTGGAGACAGCAAGGTTTTGCGGGCGCGGCGCGGACGTCAGCCGGCTGCGAACCCGCTTCTGCGCCTAAATGATGCGTCGCGTCCCGCGAAAAGTCGCCCCCAGGCATTTGCACTACTTTTCAATCCCAGGCGTTCTACCCGCGCACGCAATTCAGTAGACTTCTAAGCAATTCGGTTCATGTCGCCCGGTCGGTCGACTCGAGATCACGGTCCTTCGCACGGGAGATCCAAGGTCATGCATCGAGGCGTAAACGCTTCCCCCAACAGGTCGCTACGTCAATTCGTCGGAATCCTGATCGCGGCGCTGACCTTCTCCGACGCCGCACCCGCGGATGACGACAAGCTCGAGCGCGCCGATGCGAGCAAGGCGTCGATGCAGGACCGCGTGAAAGCTGCCGACGGCGAATCGGCTCCGCGCGCCGCCGAGTAGACGCGGCATCATCCGACTTCCGGAGCGAGCACCACGGCGTGGGACAGGGGCGGAGCGTTTGGCTCTGCCCGCAGAAGATCCGGCAGCGTCCGGTCAGTCAGTGAACGCAGTTCCTCCAAAGCATGGGCGAGCAGCGCGCCGGTTGCTCCGCTGATTCCTACGTTGCCGGTCTTGATGGCAGAGAGTGACTGCCTGGCGATATCGATCAGCCGCCCCTGTTCGGCGGCAAAAACATCCAAGCGTTGTTGCCAGGTTTCGAGTTGGCGGTCGCCCGATTTTTGCCCGACCGCTCCAAATGCTACGACCGCATCCGCGATCGCGTTGTCGAGACAACGGTTGAGCGTGCGAAACTCGTCGGTGGAGATGGGGATGTTCAGTTCGACCGCCAGCGCAGTCACGCTTTGGCACACATCGCCATAATCGTGCACCACTTGGTCGACGCTGAATCCGCGACGGAGCAATTCCGCGCCGTGCATCGCCGCGGCGCGGCCGATGGGGGTGGGCGCCGGCGCCGGCCCGGGATTGGTGTCCCGAATCTGCGTGTGTACCTCGTCTCGAAGAGTCTCGGCAAGCTGCGCCAAGAATAGCGGCACGCCATGATCGGCCGCTCCCGCGATCTCGGTGGGCTCGAACCTTCTGGCGACTTTTTCGCGACAAAGCTCGATCAACCGCTCACGATGGGTAGTCAAGAACTCGTGGAGCATCCGGGGACATTACCCCGCACCGATTGGGCTATCTGTGCGCTAGCGCGCCCTGTGCAGCCTTTTCCCGTGCAAATTCGACGCCGGATTTGCTCTCCTTGGCCTCGTACATGGCGTCGTCGGCCCGGGTAATCAACGCGGCCGCATTGGCGCCGTCCTTCGGGAACTCCGCGATACCGATACTCGCGTCGAGACATAGCTTGACATTGGCATCGCCAACCATCACTTCACAGGGAGTGCGAATCGCCTTGAAGATCTTCGCGGCAATGACGGCAATGTCCTCTTGCTGGTGAAGCGGCGTCAGGAGGCACAAGAACTCGTCGCCGCCATAACGGCTGACCGTGTCGTCGTTGCGCGTGGTGTGAGCGAGCCGCGTCGCAACTGCCTGCAGCACGGCGTCGCCGGCCTGGTGCCCATACGTATCGTTGATGCTCTTGAAATTGTCCAGATCCACGAACATGACGGCAAAAATCCACCGGTGCCGCTCCGCCTGGGCGACGGCATGTTCCAGTCGATCCATGAAGAGCACGCGGTTCGGCAGGCCCGTCAAATGGTCATGCAGCGCGGCATGGCGAGAGCCTTCCTCCTGTTCGACTGCCGCGGCCAATTGGTGATCCACCATCGTCCGATCTCTGATCTCGGTCTGCAGCGCTTGATTCACCGCCATCAAGTATTCGGAAGCCATTTGCAGTTTCCTCGTAACCGCTTGATGTCTTGCGAGAATACTCCTTACTTCGAGCAGCGGGCCGCCGTCCGCAAATTGCTGCGTAAAAGCGGTATTCGCGGTGGACAGCTCTTCGGCGGATTGCTTGATGAGAACTTGTATGTGCTCGCTCTGGCCAAGCGCTTTGGCGAGTAACTTACTCGGCATGGGTTGAAATTCCTCGTTCAGACGTGCTCGTCATTCGATGTCCAGGGACCGGTGATGCCCACAAATGATGGAGTCTCGAGCCTAGAGTGCAACGGCAGCGCCGTATGTCAGGCGAAACGGGACAAGTTGCGTAACTGCGGGGCGCGTCACAACAAAGTGTCACAGTACTCCCTACATCATCCGCGATTCTTGTGGGATACGCTCCCTGAATTACTCCGATACCGGGTTTCAGGGGCGAGAGATGCGCAAGCCGACCAGAATTCCTCGTGTTCCTCTATTCCCGAGCTACGCGGCCGGCGGGGTGCCCGCGACGGTCGCGGAGTCGTCGCTGCTCGAGATGGACCTTGGCATTGCCATACGGGCAAATGCCTTGGGTGTCGAGTACCAACCGCAATTCGATCTTCGCTCGGGCTGGGGCTGCGGCGTCGAAGCCTTGGCCCGGTGGGTACTTCCCACGGGCGAGCGCGTTGCGCCATCGGTCTTCATTCCCCTCGCCGAACGCACGGGGATGATCCACGCCCTGGGCGCGTCGGTGCTCGCCTCCGCGTGTGAGACCGCGCGCGCGTGGTGCAATCTCGACGCGCGCGCGACGACACTTTCCGTGAACGTCTCGGCGCTTCAGGTCAACCGCCACTTCCTCGCCGTGCTCGAGGAATGCCTGGATCAATCCGGTTTCCCAGCCGCACAGTTGGAGTTGGAGATCACCGAAAGCGCGCTCATCGGCGACGCGGATCTCGCGATTGAACACTTGCAGCAATGGAGGGATCTGGGCGTTCGAATCGCCCTGGACGATTTCGGTACGGGCTACTCCAGCCTGGCCTATCTCTCCCGGCTGCCGATCGATCGATTGAAGCTGGACCAATCGCTGCTGCATCGAATGACGACCGATCGGAAGAGCCTGATCATCATTCGATCGATACTCGCGCTCGCAGCGGATCTTGGAATCGAGGTCCTCGCCGAAGGCATAGAGACCGAAGGGCAATTGGCGATGATCTCCGATCTCGGGTGTCCGCGGGCCCAGGGACATCTGCTCGCTCGGCCAATGCCGGCGGCGCAGGCGCAAGCCGTGCTGAGACAGTCATGGGGCAACCGCCCCGCCGCGGACTGCCGCTTTGCGGGCAATGCCCATGGAGAATGTCGCGTCCATTGAACCCTCGGTTCCAGGCGCATGCAGCATTGCTTCCGGACCGCCGGTCGCCCGCCGGCCGCAGGTATTTCCCCACGCTCAAAAGAGGCATGAAGATTCCTCCTGCGGCGCCCAAGCCCCTCGATTAGCGCGCACACTGACGCCCATGTTTACGTGGACCGACAATGTCTCCCTGAGTCGCGCGCGGGCCGTTCCGCTCGTTCGAATCCTGGTCGTGGACGATCACAGTGTCGTACGGGACGGTTTGGCCGTCCTTCTCGATCGCGAGGAGGGCATGAGGGTCGTCGGCTGCGCTGCGACGGGTGAGGAGGCGGTCGGGGCCGCGCGACGTCTGACGCCCGAAGTCGTCATCATGGATCTTATCCTGCCGCATCTCAATGGGATCGATGCCACCCGGCAGATCATCGACGAGATGCCCGACACGCATGTCATCGCGCTCTCCGCCTGCCACACGCCGGAACACGTTTATCGGGCGCTCCGCGCCGGCGCGCATGCCTACGTCTTGAAGTCGGCGGCCAGCGCGGAGCTGCTCCTCGCCATCCACGAAGTGATTGCCGGCAGGCACTACGTCAGCCCGGCCCTCACGGCCCTATTCGTGAAAGGCGTCCTCAGCACCGCCATTCCACGCAGCCCGTTCGATCTCCTCAGTGTGCGTGAACGTGACGTGTTGCGCGCCATCGTCACGGGGTCGACGAGCACCGATATCGCCCTGCACCTGTCGCTGTCCCGCAAGACCGTCGACACCTACCGCGGTCGAATCATGACGAAGCTGGGCGTCTCCAATCGCTCCAAGTTGATCCGCTTCGCGCTGGAATTTGAACTCCCGACGGCGTGAGCCGCGCGGCGCATCACGATGAGTCGCCGTGAGGTCGGTCACACGACGAGTCGCATTATGACGCCTGGCGCATGTTCGATTTTCCTCGGGAATTCACGCCCAAACTCCGTGCGGTTTTTGACATGGGTAATTTTCCGAGGCGCCGTCGCGGGCAATTGCAGTGCTAGCATGGTCACCCTCAATCTCTTCAGATGGTGAGCAGCAATGATTTATCGCGAATATGTCGCCCAGGCCGGCCGGGCGATCGATGGCAAGGGCGCCTCGTGGAGCGGCATCACCGCGGATGCGGTGGCCCGCATGCGGCTGCAGAATCGCTTCAAGACGGGCCTCGACATCGCCAAATATTCGGCGTCGATCCTGCGCCGCGACATGGCCGCCTACGACGCCGATCCGTCGAAATTTACGCAGTCGCTCGGCTGTTGGCACGGCTTCATCGCGCAGCAGAAGATGATCGCGGTCAAAAAGCATTTCGGGACGACCGATCGTCGGTACCTGTATTTGTCCGGCTGGATGGTCGCCGCGCTGCGCTCGGAATTCGGACCGTTACCCGATCAGTCGATGCACGAGAAGACCTCCGTGGCGGCCCTCATCGAGGAGCTCTACACGTTTCTTCGCCAGGCCGATGCGCGCGAGTTGGGCGGACTGTTCCGTGAGATCGACGCGGCCCGCGCCGCCGGCGATGCAGTGAAGGAGCAGAAACTGCTCACGGCCGTCGACAACCATCAGACCCATGTCGTGCCGATCATTGCCGACATCGATGCGGGCTTCGGCAATGCCGAGGCAACGTACCTGCTTGCGAAGAAAATGATCGAGGCGGGCGCCTGCGCGCTGCAGATCGAAAATCAGGTCTCCGACGAAAAGCAGTGCGGTCACCAGGACGGCAAGGTCACCGTGCCGCATGAAGTGTTCCTCGCGAAAATTCGCGCCTGCCGTTACGCGTTTCTCGAGCTCGGCGTCGAGGATGGCGTCATCGTGGCGCGGACCGACTCGCTTGGCGCGGGATTGACCCAGCAGATCGCGTTCAGCAAGACGCCTGGCGATCTCGGCGACCAATACAACGCGTTCCTCGACTGCGAGGAGGTCGCGTCCGTCGCCGGCCACAACGGCGAGGTGCTCATTACGCGCAACGGCAAGCTCCTGAAGCCGAAGCGGCTGGCCAGCAATTTGTATCAGTTCCGCTCCGGCACGGGCGAGGATCGCTGTGTTCTCGACAGCATTACCGCGCTGCAGAACGGTGCCGACCTCTTGTGGATCGAGACCGAGAAGCCGCACGTGGCGCAGATCGCCGGCATGATGGACCGCATTCGCGCGGTGATCCCCACGGCCAAACTCGTCTACAACAACTCCCCGTCCTTCAACTGGACGCTGAATTTCCGGCAGCAGGTGTTCGACGATTGGTCTGCACACGGCAAGAACGTCGCGGCCTACAACCGCACGGCGCTCATGAGCATCGACTACGACACGACCGAGCTCGCGGCGGAAGCGGACGAACGCATCCGCACGTTCCAGGCCGACGGGTCGAAGCGCGCCGGCATCTTCCATCACCTCATCACGCTGCCCACGTACCACACGGCTGCACTGTCCACGGACAATCTGGCCAAGGAGTATTTCGGCGCGCAGGGGATGCTCGGGTACGTGCGCAACGTGCAGCGTCAGGAAATCCGCCAGGGAGTTGCCTGTGTGCGCCATCAGAACATGGCGGGCTCGGACCTCGGCGACGATCACAAAGAGTACTTCGCGGGCGATGCGGCGTTGAAGGCCGGCGGCGCGCAAAACACCATGAAACAGTTCGCGCCGTAGAAGTTCCCGCCCCGGAGACGGCGCCGCCGCGCCGGGGCCCATCCGGTGAGCGGCGATCCGTTCACTCCGCTTCGGAGCGCATCTCCCGTCCCATGAGGGTCTGGACGGCAGCGCGCACCGACCGGCCCTCGTGCAGGATGCGGTAGACCTCATGGCAAATCGGCATGTCGACGCCGTGGCGCGCGGCCACGTCGTGCACGGCACGTGCGGCGGGTACGCCCTCGACGACCTGATCGATCTCGGCTGCCGCGGCGTTGAGCGTGGCGCCTTTTCCCAACGCGATGCCGAAGCGGCGGTTGCGTGACTGATCATCGGTGCAGGTGAGCACGAGATCCCCCAAACCCGCGAGCCCCATGAAAGTCTCTCGCCGTGCGCCCAAGGCGACGCCCAAGCGCATCATCTCGGCGAGTCCGCGCGTGATGAGGGCGACACGGGTGTTCGATCCGAAGCCCATCCCGTCGGCAATGCCGGTGCCGATCGCGATCACGTTCTTGACGGCGCCGCCGACTTCCACGCCGGTGATGTCGGTTTGGGTGTAGGCGCGAAACGTCGGGCCCGAGATGCTCTGCGCCAGCGTGTCGCCGAAGTTCGCGTCGCGCGAGGCGATCGTCATCGCCGTCGGCAAGCCCGCGCCGACCTCCTTCGCAAAAGTGGGCCCGGAGAGCACGGCGGTCGGCCGATTCCCCAACACGGCGCGAGCGACCTCATGCGGCAGCAGACCGGTCTCGAGCTCGAACCCCTTCGTGGCCCAGGCAATACGCGCATCGGCGCGCAGATCGGGCGCAATCCGCGCGAGCGCGGCACGAAATGCGTGCGAGGGCACGGCGACGATCACGTCGCGTGCCGACCGAAGTGCCGTGCCCAGATCGGTTTCAATCGTGAGGGCCGCCGGAAAAGCGGCGGCGGGCAGATAGCGCGCATTGCGGCGCGCGTCGCGCATGGCCAGGAGGTGCTCGTGGTCGCGGCCCCAGAGATAGGTGAGCCGGCCCTCGCGGGCGAGCTGGATCGCGAGCGCCGTCCCCCAGGATCCGGCGCCGATCACCGTCATCGGCTCTTGGCGCGGGTCCATGGCGAGGCCGTCGAAGGCCGCCGGCGCCTAGTTGACGAGGCCGGGTTGCGCGGCCTGTTCGGCGGAGGCCTGGGCAAACAGGGCGTCGAAATTCACGAGCGGCAGCAGGAAGTTCGGAAAACCGCCTTTGACGACCAGGTCGGAGACGACTTCGCGTGCGTACGGGAACAGTACGGACGGGCAAAAACTCCCGATCAGGCGCTTCAAGTCCTCGATCGAGGCACCCGAGATCGAGAACACGCCGGCCTGTTTGACCTCGACAAGATACAGCGTCGCATCCCCCTGCTTCGCTTCGACGGTGATCGTGAGCAGCACTTCGCGCACGTCGGGCGCAAGCTCTTCGGCGGTCGTGTTCATGTTGAGCGAGAACTTCGGCTCCCAGGATTGGCTTTGCGGGAGGCGCGGGCCGTTCGGCGATTCGTACGAGCAGTCCTTCAAGTAAACGGTCTGCAAAGCCACCTGGACGCCGCCGACGTTCGTCTGCGGCTCGTTCGTTGTCACTGCGTTCATCAAGCCCCCTGGGTTAAGCGATCGAGTTCGCCGCTGGCGTCGAGCGCGAAAAGGTCATCGCAGCCGCCGACGTGCTGCTCCCCGATAAATATCTGCGGTACGGTACGCCGCCCGGATTTCCGGATCATGTCGTCTCGAATTTCGGGCCCCGCGTCGACGTCGATTTCCTTGAACGCCAAATTCTTGGTCGTGAGCAGATGCTTCGCGCGCTGGCAATAGGGGCACCAGCCGGTCAGGTAGATCGTGATCGGGGCGGTCATTTGCCGGCCGCCTTGCCGCCGGCCGCGGATTTCGCGACGGGCATGTTCTCCTTGAGCCAGGCACTGATGCCGCCCTCGAGATTGAACACCTTGGTGAAGCCGAGTTTGGTCAGCGTACGGGCGGCGCTGGCGCCGTCGCGGCCGTCGTTGCAGTAGGTGATCACGGTCTTGTCGCGCCACTTCTTCAACGCTTCGGCCTCGCTCGCGAGATCGGTCGGGGCGAGGTTGCGCGCATCGCCGATATGGCCCGCGTCGAAGGCTTCCTTCGGCCGCAGATCGAGTACCAGCGCACCCTGATTCATGAGGCGCACGGCCTGCATCGCGGTCAGAGCCGCGAACGACTGGAGGCGTTCGCGAATCTCGAAGGCGAGCACGGCAAGGATGCCGATGACGGCACCCGCGGCGAGGAACGGGTGATGTCCGATGAATTCGATCAATCGTGGCATGCGGCGGTCAAACTTCGCGACTTTTTAGGGGGCGCAAGTATAGCAGCGGGTCCAAGGCTTGTATGCTTGAGGATTTAGGGCATGAACCGCATTTTCAATCACTTAGGGGAGCCGCCGCACCGGCGACCGGGGCCGCGGGGGACCTCTTCGCCGCGCGCTCGCGCCGCTCCCGGCGTGCGGCGCGTGCTGGCGATGGCCGGCCTCGCCATCGTATGCGCCGGGCGACTCGGAGTCGTCATCGCGGCTGCGCCGCATCCGGCGGCCGACTCGCGCGAAGCGAAGGCGGAGCTTGCGGCCGTGCGCGCACAAATTCAGGACCTCACCGCGCGTTTGGCGGCCGATCTCGCGCAGCGCGACGCCGAGGCGGCACGCCTGCGCGACGCCGAACTCAACATAACGGCCAAGCGGCGCAGCCTCGATGAGCTGCGCGCCGTCGCCCAAATCGCCGAGCGTCGGCGCACGCTCGCCCGCGCCGACGTCGTGCGTACTCAAAACGCCCTCAATGCCGAGCGCTCCGCGCTCGCCGGGGAAGTCCGCGCCGCCTACATGAACGGCCGAGAGGAGCAACTAAAAATGCTGCTGCACCAGACCAATCCCGCCAATCTCGGCCGGATGCTTGCCTACTATGGCTACTTCGGTCGCGATCGCGCCGCACAAATCGAGGCAATTCAGGCCCGCCAGCAGCGGCTCGCGGTGCTCAAGGGCGAGATCGACCAGCAATCCACGAAGCTTCGGCGGGCGCAAGCCGATGACCGGCGCGCCCTCGTCGACTTGGAGCATGCCCGCGCGATACGCCTCGCCGCTCTCGCGGCGCTCGCCCACGAGGTGGGAAGCGGCGATCAGCAGCTCGCCGAACTCAAGGCGCGAGAACAGGCGGTCGAAGGCCTGCTCGCCGACCTCGCGCGCGTATTGCGGGATTTTCCGGCGCGTTCCGCGCAGCCGTTCGAGCAATTGCGGGGCAAGCTGCCCTGGCCGGTCGGCGGCCGCCTGGTGACCCACGGCCACGAAGCCCAAGCGGGCGTACTCATCGAAGCCTCGCATGGGGCGGAAGTACGTGCGCCCTCGGCCGGACGGGTCGTATATGCCGATTGGCTACAGGGCTTGGGTCTGCTGCTCATCATCGATCACGGCGGCGGCTTCATGAGCCTCTATGGTCGTGCCGAAGTGCTCTACAAGGCGGTCGGCGACCGGATCGCCCCGGGCGACGTCATTGCCGCGCTCAGCGACACCGCCGGCAAGCCGGCGCAGCTCTACTTCGAGATCCGTCAGGGGCGCAAAGCCCAAGATCCCAAATCGTGGCTCAAGAGCGCGCCTTGACCCGCCGCCTTGACCCGGCGCCTCGACCCGGCGCCTTGACCCGGCGCCTCGAGGCCCGTTGCGTGAACTGCCGAATGCTTCCTGGATTGCCGCTACGTTTTGTCGGATCGTGGCGCCCATCCAGCAGCTGCCCGCGGAGAGCGCATGACAGTCCAACTGCCCACTTGGCAGCCGTACGGGGCGTTGATCGACCGCCTCATGCCGAACATCGAGCACGCCATGATCGCGAGCGCGGACGGCGAGATCCTGTGGACGACCGACGCCGACGCCGCTGCGTTGTTGCGCTCCACGCTCGGCATCCTGGCGAGCTCGACGGGCAGCCGGCCCGCTGAGCTCGACGGGCTGCTCGACGTGCTGATCGCGCCCATGGCGCGCTATGGGTTTCGGATTCGCGGCACCCTCGGCGAAGTACTCGGCCTCGTTCTTCTCGCCACCCGGCCCGAAACCCGGGCGGTCGCCGACCTGGCGTCGGTCCACGCCCTGCTCAAGCCGGCGCTCGACTGCCTGCAGGGTGAGTTCGTCGCGCGTGCCGAAAGCGGGGAGATCAACGGCAACTTCGCCGTGGACGAACGCCACCTCGGACTCATCCAGCGGCTAGCGGCCGAGCCGCGCGGCGCCGACCGCGTGGCGCTCGATCTCATTCCGAAGCTCATCCTCGAGCACGTGCCGGGCGCCGCCGCGCTGGTTGCGACCGCGCTCCAGTCGAGGTCTGAGCTCCATACCTCCAGCCCCGGTGAGCCAGACTTCGACCCGGAACTGTTTGCGCTCGTCAAAGCGCACCTCGCGACCCGCTGCCGGCTGCACGGACGCACGCTCGTCGCCAACCACTTGCAGCTCGACGCCTCGGAGTCGCCATTGCCGTACAAGGCGCTCGCGACCCCGATCCGCGACGCCCTGCGTCGGGTCACCGGCGTCGTCGCCGTGATTCGCGGCGGCGAAGCGGAGGACTTCCGATTGCGAGACGCTCAAGTCCTCGAGCTCCTCGCGCGCCAGGTAACGCGTATCGCCGGACGGCGCTTCGACACGGCGACCGGCTTGCTCACGCAGGAAGGGCTGGTCGCGGAAGCCGCACGGGCGGCGCAGGCCGATGCCGGCCTGCGACCGGCGGGCATGCTCTATCTCGATGTCGATCAGCTGAGTGTCGTCAACGAGCGCTACGGCATGCCCGCGGGCGACGAACTCCTTCGGGACGTGGCCGCGATGCTCGAGCGGCGCAGCGGCGAGAGCGGCCTCGCAGCGCGGCTCGGCGGTGACCGCTTCGCCTTGATGATACCGGGCCTGAGTCCGGAGTCGCACGAACGCCTCGCCGAGGAAATCCGGTTGGAGGTCATGCAGCTCCGCCAGTCTGCGCGAGACGACCGTCCCGCGACCGCCTCCGTGTGCGTCGGCGTCGCGTTCCTCGTGCCACACGATCCGGCGCTGCTCCACGCGCTGGCCGCCGCCGAATGCGCCTGCCGCAGGGCGAAGGAACTCGGCGGCAACCGCGTCGAAGTGTTTCAAGGTCGCGCCAAGGAGGGTCGCGTCACCCAGGGCAGCGCCAACGCGGCTCGCGCCGGTACGCAGCGCGAAGCGGACTCGGGATCGCGCGCGCAGGGCACGCCGACGAGCCGCGGCACGGCGAATCTGTCCGCGCAAGTCGAAGCCGCCCTCGCGGGCGATGGACTCGAGCTGTGGGCCAGGCCCGTACTGCCCTTGGGCGCGGTTCCCGGCGCCGCGCGTTTCGACCTGTCGGTGCGGATGCGCGACAAGGACGGCGAGTGCCGCAGCACCGAGAAGCTGTTCGGCGCTCTGGACGCCGATCTCGCGCGGCGCCTCGACCGCTGGGTCCTCGAGCGCAGCTTCGCGCGCCTCGCGCAAGTCCGCGGCGTGCTTGGCCAACATCCCGCACGATTCTGTGTGCATTTGTCGGCGGCGACGCTTGCGGATGGCGAGAGCAGGCGCCGCCTCGAGGACCTCGTCCAGGAGACGCGGCTCGAAGCCGGCACCGTCGGTCTCGCCTGCACCGAGGCCGCGCTCGAGACGCGCGGCGAGCAGCTCGTGCCGTTGATGTTGCGTTTGCGCGACTGCGGCGTGTCGTTCACGCTCGATCAATTCGGGCTGCGCGCCGGCTGGCCCCTCAAGATCGACGCCCTGCCGATCAGCGGGGTGCGGCTGCACGGCTCGCTCGTCCTCGATCTTCCGGAGAATCCGCTCGGTCGTTCGCGCATTCTCGCGATCTCCCAGCTCGCGCAGGTCTTCGGCCTCGAGACCGTCGCGACGCTGATCGAGAGCGACGCGATTCGTGCCGCGATTGCACCGCTCGGCGTCGACTTCGGACAGGGCTTTGCGATCGGCAAGGCCACGTCCCTCGACGCCGCGATCGCGGACCTGCCGCTCTATTCCTGTTTCGCAACCTCGACCGGCTTGTTCGACACGGTCACGCACAAGACGCTCACCATGCGGCGCTGAGCTGCTGGCGGCCGTGGGTTCCCGCAGCGTATGCTTTGCAGCCTATGCCGCAGCGTATCCGCACTCTCCTCGTTCTGGCCACCGGCGTGCTGCTCGGCCTGTCCTTCGGTTTGGCCGGTGGCGTGCGCGCCGACAAACCGGCGGCGACAGCGAAGGACATTCCCTGGCAGGATGCCCGCCTGCTCGCCGACGTGCTCGAGCGCGTCAAGGCGGACTACGTCAATCCCATCGACGACCATCAGCTGCTGCAGGCGGCGATCCGCGGCATGGTGTCCTCGCTCGATCCCTATTCCGCTTACCTCGACGGCGACGACTACGACGACGTCAAGGTCAACAGTTCGGGCGAGTACTCGGGGGTCGGCATCGAGGTATCGATGCAGGACGAGCAGGTCACGGTGGTCACGCCGCTCGAGGGCTCACCCGCGGCGCTCGCCGGCATACGTTCCGGCGACGTGATCGTCACGATCGACGGAATCGCCGTGAATGCGACGAGCCTCGCCGATACGATCGGGCGCATGCGCGGGAAGGACGGTACCACGGTGCGCATCGGCGTCGAGCGCGCCGGCAGCGCCGAACCGCTGCTGTTCACCGTCAAGCGCCAGCGCGTCGAACTGCGCAGCGTCAAGACCGACCTCCTCGAACCCGGTTACGGCTACCTCAGGATTTCGCAGTTCAGCGACACCACCGGTGACGAGGTGACGGGCGGGGTGCAGGCGCTGCGCAAACACAACGGCGCGCCGTTGAAGGGTCTGCTGCTCGATTTGCGCGACAATCCGGGCGGCGTACTCGAGGCCGCCGTCGCCGTCTCGGATGCGTTCCTCGACGCCGGGGTGATCGTGACCGCCCAGGGCCGCACGGCCGATTCGAAGTTCGAGATGGATGCAACGCCGGGCGATCTGATCAAGGGCGCGCCGCTCGTGATCCTCGTGAACGGCGGTTCGGCGTCGGCTGCCGAGATCGTCGCCGGCGCGCTCAAGGACAACCATCGCGCCACCTTGATCGGACGCACGACCTTCGGCAAGGGTTCGGTGCAAACCGTCATTCCGCTCTCGTCGGACAGCGCCTTGAAGCTCACGACCTCCCTCTACTACACGCCTTCCGGCGTTTCGATCAATCACAAGGGCATCGTGCCCGACGTCGAACTGGCGCGCGATCCGAAGGCAGCGGACCTCACCGACGCCTCGGATGCGGCGGCCATTCACCGGGACGCCGAGGTGCAGCGTGCCCTCCAGGAATTGAAGACGCCCACCACGAGCGGCAAGGCGCTGACGGCGGACGCGCGAGGCCACTAAGTCAAAAACCGCTTGCGGCGCCGCGCGCGATCTGTAAAGTCGAGCTTGGTTCACGGTATCCCTTCCACCAACCATGCTTAGCTGATCCATCTTAAGTTCAAGGCGACAAAATCAATGGATCGGAACACTCGGAAGGGGCTCGCGGCGATATCGGCCGGCTTATCCTTGAGCTTGGCCCTGGCGGCATCCGCCGGGGCGCACGTGCCCCGCGCCCGCGCCCATGGGAATGCCTCGGGCAATCCGCAGCTGCGGTCCGCGTCGGTTCTGGTCGTCGATCAGACCGATTCCTCGGTCCTGCTCGCGAAGAACTCCGACGTGGCCTCGCCGATCGCCTCGATCACCAAGCTGATGACCGCCCTGGTCGTGCTCGACGCGGGGCAATCGCTCGACGAGCCGATCCAGGTCACGGAGCCGGCCTATGACTTCGGCAAGACCAAGTATTCGCGCCTGGCCGTCGGCACGACGCTGACGCGCGGCGACGTGATGCATCTCGCGCTCATGGCCTCCGAGAATCGCGCGGCGCATTCGCTCGGCAGCCATTATCCGGGCGGAATTCCGGCGATCGTGCGGGCGATGAACGCGAAAGCCGCGGCGCTCGGCATGACGAGCGCGCATTTCGTCGAACCCACGGGCCTCTCCAGCGAGAACGTCGCGAGTGCCGCGGATCTCGCGAAACTCGTCGTCGCCGCCTCGAAGAATCCGACGATCCGGGAATTCTCGACGGATCCCTCCTATGCGGTGCGCGTGCGCCGGCACATCGTCGAATTCCGCAATACCGACAAGCTCGTGTCGAATCCGAGCTGGAACATCGTCGTGCAAAAGACGGGCTATATCACCGAGGCGGGCCGCTGTCTCGTCATGGAAGCGGTCATCGAGGGCCGCTCGGTCGTGATCGTGCTGCTCGATTCCTTCGGCAAGTACACGCGGCTCGCCGACGCCACGCGGGTGAGGCACTGGCTCGAGTCCGCGTCCTTGAGCGCGCGGCTCACCCAGGTCTCGATGCGCTGAACAGGCTGCTAGAAACCGATCACGAGCCGAATCGCACCGAACAAGCCTCCGATCAGCAGCGCCAATACGGGCAGCATGCTCAAGCCGAAGCCGGCGCCGCGTTTGGCGGGGTCGCGGACATAGCCCGCCGCGTAGATTTCCCGGCCCACGAGATAGATGACACCGAGCCCCGCGGCCCACAGAGGGTTCGAGTAACGTGAAAACACGTAGAGTCCCGGCAGGAATGCGACCAGCAATTCGAGCGTGTTTTGCTGCACACGAAAGTGCCGCTCGAAGACGTCGTTACCGGTGATGGCCGGCGCCTTGACGCCGTAACGCGCACGGGCGCCGCCCACCTTGATGCCAAAAACGATGAACTGCACAATGGCGAGTATCGCCACGATGTCGACGTAGACCATGAATGAGTTCCTCCCCGATGATGGATTCTAGCAGGTAAGATCCTGCTCCCTTTATGAGCGCAGCCCGCACTTCACGACGCACCGGCACGCGCGGCTATGCGCAACTCATCGAAGTTGCCGTGCCGGTCGCCCGCGTCTGGCGGGCGCTCACCGACGCCGCGCTGATCCGGATCTGGTCCGGTGCGGCGGCCGAGGTCGATGCGCGCAAGGGGGGTGTCTACCGCCTCGAACTGCCCGGCACCGGCAAGCGCGAGGCGCACATCGACGTGTTCGACGCGAATCGGCGCCTGCGGCTCATCTACATGCCGAATCCCGCCGCACCGCCCTGCGACAGTGCGATCGTCGACGACTTCCTGCTCGATTTGCGGCCCGGAGAGACGTTGACGTCGCTGCGGCTGCTGGGCTCCGGCATCCCGGAGGCGCAGTCCTGGGATCCGCACTACGCCCGCATCCGCCTCGGCTGGGAGCGTTTCATGGCGCGTATCAAGGTCACGCTGGAGAATCCGCCGCGACCGAAGAAACCGCCGCCGCCCGGCGATCCGCCGTTGCCCGGGCTGGATGACTAGTTGAACACTCGGAAAGGCCCCTAGATGCTCGGGTTCTTGTTGCGCGCGGCGATTGCGGCCATGGGCCTGTGGATCGCGACCGCGTGGGTCCCCGGCGTGTCGATCGACGGTCCCAGGACGCTGGTACTCGCCGGAATCCTGCTGGGCGTCGTCAACGCGATCGTGCGCCCGATCGCGATCGTGCTCACGTTCCCCGTGACGATCGTATCGCTCGGCTTGTTCCTGCTGGTGATCAATGCCGGCATGGTCGCGCTCGTCGCCTGGATGCTGCCGGGCATGCATGTCGCGGGATTCTGGTCCGCCTTCTGGAGTGCCGCGATCGTGAGCCTCGTCGGCATGCTCGGCGCGGCGTTGATCGGTCCGAAGGGCAAAGTCGACATCATCGTCAAGCGCCGCTGACGGGCTGCCGGCCCGGCCGACAACGCTCACTGCGCCTTGGGCTCCTCGAGCGTCTTGGCATCGAGCAGCGTACCGCCCGGGATGGTCAGGAGCACGACGCCGAGCAGGACGATCAACATGCCGAGGAGCTGTGTCCCCGAGAGCCGCTCGTCGAGGAACTCCCAGCCGAGAAACGCGGCGATCGCCGGATTCACGTAGCTGTAGGTGCCGATCAAGGCGGGGCGCGCGTTCAGGGTGAGCCAGCCGTAGGCGGTAAACGCAAGGCAGGAGCTGAACAGCACGAGAAAGCCGAGCGCGAGAATGCCCGGTGCGTTCGGCGACCAGCCCGCCAGGTCGCCATGGCCCGCGGCGATCGTGAGAAACATGCAGCCGCCCAAGAAGAGCTGCAGCGCGGAGAACATGAGGGGACTCAAGTCCGTGTCGATGCTGCGGTAATACAGCGTGCCCAGCGACCAGGTGACGCAGGCGCCCAGAGCCGAGGCCTGCGCCCACCGGCTCGCGCCAAGCGCCGTGTCGTTCGGCAGCAGCATCAAGACCGTGCCCAAGAAACCGATCGTGAGCCCGATCACCGCGCGCCGCGTGAGCGGGTGCCCGCGCGGCCCGAACACGCCCAAGCCCGCGATCCAGAAGGCCGCCGTGCCGTTGAGCAGCGCCGACTCGTTGCTCGGAATCGTCAACAGCGCCCAGGAATTGAGGCCGTTGCTCGCGAACACCATCAAGAAGCCCATGAGCAGAACGTGGCGCCATTCACGCGCCGCGCGCGGCCAGGGATCGCCGATCACATAGCGCGCGAACAGGCTCAGCAGCGCGCCGGCGGCGAGGAACCGGATGCTGCAGAAGAGCGCGAGGGGGAGGTGCGTGACGGCGATCTTGGAGAACATGAAGCTCGAGCCCCACACGAGATACACCGTGCCGAGACACAGCAGCAGTTTGACCGAATGTTCTTTGTCGATGCGCATGGGGACGACGGCAACGCCGAAGCCTAGAGGTCCTGGGGGGGTCAGGTGGCGTTGCCCATGAGGCGCTTGACGGAGCGGCTCGCGAGCAGCAGCAGGCCGCCCAGCCCCAACGCGAAGTAGACGATGTGCAGGTATTGCCCCGGCATGGCGGCGACGTGCTCGGCGTCGAATTCGCCCGCGACGATGCCGGCCGCGAGATTGCCGAGCGAAATCGACAGAAAGAACATGCCCATCATCTGGCCCACGAAGCGTTGCGGCGAGAGTTTCGTGAAAAAGCTCAAGCCCACGGGGCTCAGACACAGCTCGCCGAACGTGTGCAGCAGGTAGGTGAAGATCAGCCACCACGGCAGCACCTTGGATCCGGACGCGACGATCGTCGCCGCGACCGCCATGACCAAGAATCCGGAACCCATGAGCATCACGCCGATCGCGAATTTCGCCGGCACGGAGGGATCGAGGCGGCGCCGCGCGAGCGCGATCCAGGTCCACGCGAAGGCCGGCGCAAAGACCACGATGAAAATGGCATTGAGCGATTGGAACCACTCGGTCGGAATCACGAAATGCAGTGCGGTGATCACGCGGTCGGTGTAGCGCTCGGCGAACAAGTTCAGCGAGGATCCGGCCTGCTCGTAGCCCGTCCAGAACAGGGCGCTGCCCAGAAACAGCACGACGAGCACGGTGCCGCGGCGGCGCTCTTCGGCGTCGAGACCTGCAAAGAACAGGAAATAGCCGAAGAACAGCACGGCGATGCTCACGATCAGCACGAAGGTATAGTTCGCCAGGTTCACCGCATCGATCCTGATCCAGCCGATCGCGCAGGCGAGCACGAGCACCGCGAGCACCGCGCTCGCGGCCGCGACCCGCAGCCACGAACGGCGCCGTTCACCGGGGACGCGGCTCGGCGCCGGCGCCAGGCCGGCCGTGCCGAGATACCTGCGCGTGAGATGGAATTGCAGCACTCCCACGCCCATGAACAGGGCCGCGGCGGCGAAGCCCGCGCGCGCGCCGAACAAGGCCTGGGCTTCCCCGGTGACGAGCGGTCCCAAGGCGGCCCCCACGTTGATCCCGATGTAGAAAATCGTGAAGCCCGAGTCGCGCCGCGCGCCGCCCTCCGGATACAGTTGCGCGACCATCGCGCTGACGTTCGGCTTCAGAAGTCCCACGCCCACGACGATCACGACGAGGCTCGTGTAGAACGCGACCGGACTCTGCGACAGGGCGAGGCCGGCATTGCCGGCCGTGATGATCAAGCCGCCGAACAGCACGGCGCTGCGCGCGCCGATCAGTCGATCAGCAATCCAGCCGCCCGGCAGCGCGATGAGATATACGCCGGCGGTGTAGAGGCCGTAGATCGCCGTGGCCGTCCGGTCGTCCATGCCGAAGCCGCCCGTCGCGACCGCGCCGACGAGAAACAGCACGAGCATCGCCCGCATGCCGTAGTACGTGAAGCGTTCCCACATTTCCGTGAAGAACAGCGTGGCGAGGCCACGCGGATGCCCGAGAAACGTTCGACTCACTAAACTTCCGCCTCACGCTCAGAGTCCTCTTTGGCGCGTTCGGCGAGTTTGTCCTTGAGCAAGACCCTGGCCATCACGATACCGATCTCATAGAGCACATACATCGGCACCGCCATGAAGCTTTGCGAGACCGCGTCGGGCGGCGTCAGGAATGCAGCGAGGATGAAGATGCCGAGCAGCACGAAGCCGCGATTCTTGGTGAGCGTGCCGATCTTGACGAAACCCGTCCAGACCAAGAGCACGGTCGCGATCGGCACCTCGAAAGCGAGTCCGAACGCGAGCAGCAGAATCATCACGAAATCGAGGTAGGCGCCCATGTCGGTCATCATTTGCACGCCGGTGGGCGTCGTCCCGACGAAAAAGCCGAGCATCACGGGAAACACGAGGAAATAGGCGAAGGCCGCGCCGATGTAGAACAGCAGCACGCTCGAGACGAGCAGCGGCACGGCGAGCTTTTTCTCGTGACGATACAGGCCGGGCGCGACGAAGGCCCAGGCCTGGTAGAGCACGACGGGAATTGCGAGCACGAAGGCGACCACGAAGGCCAGCTTGAACGGCACCATGAACGGTGAGACGACGCTCGTCGCGATCAGACTCGCGCCCGCAGGCAGCTTGCGGATCAACGGCTGCGCGATGAACGTGAACAGCTGGTTCATGTACAGCGCACAGGGGATGAAACACACGAACACCGCGATCATCGCCTTCATGAGGCGGTCGCGCAGCTCGAGCAAATGCGAGATCAACGTGCCTTCGGCGAGTTCGCCGGGCTCCTCCGCATCACTCATTGGCGGGGTGCTTGAGGTCGCTCGCGGTCGAGGTCGCGTCAGGCTGCCCGGCGGTGGGCACGGCGCCCGGCGCGGAATCCGGCGCCAAGGGCGTGGGATACGGGAGCGTCGCGGCGTCCGCGGCCAGGGTCGCGGCGGCGGTAGATGCCGAGGCGGCCTTCTTCGCGGCGGTAGTCTGCTGTTTCAGGAACTCTTCGGCGCTGACCTCGCGGTCGAGTTGCTCCGTGAGCTGCCGCGCCATGACACGCGCGCGTCCCATCCAATTGCCGACCTGTCGGGCAACCTTGGGCAGCTTCTCCGGCCCGAGCACGACGAGCGCGATCGCCGAAGTGAGCAGGATTTCAGAGAACCCAAAATCCAGCATCGGCGTCAGACGTTCGTCTTGGGGGGCGCCTTGACGTCAGCTTCACGCTTCGCCGCAGCGTCGAAATCCGCGTCCTTGTCCTGTTTGATCTGCTTGGTCTGTTCCTCGGTCTCGCCCTCGTTCATGGCCTGCTTGAAGCCCTTGACCGCCGACCCGAGATCCGAACCGATCGTGCGCAGCCGCTTGGTGCCGAACACCACGAGGGCGATCGCGAGGATCACCAATAACATTTTCGAATCGAACATGTCGCTTCTCCGACTCTGAGTTTAAATCCGCCTGTGGGCGCCCATGATACGCCAACGGGGCCAGGCCGTATGAGCACCGTCCCGCGGTCCTCCCCGTCCGGCCCGCGCCCTCCTCAGGTCTCGAGCCACAAAGTCACGGGGCCGTCGTTGACCAAGGCCACCCGCATGTCCCCTCCGAAAACGCCGGCGGCGACCCGCGGATGACGAGATTTGGCCTCCGCGAGGGCCAGGTCGAACAGTCGCCGCGCCAAAGCGCGCGGCGCCGCCGTCGAAAACCCGGGCCGAGTTCCCGACGCGGTGTCCGCGGCCAGCGTGAACTGAGGTACCAGCAGCAGGCCGCCGCCGACATCGACGAGGCTGCGATTCATGCGGCCCGTGCCGTCGTCAAACACCCGGTAGCTGAGCAGCCGGCCGACGAGTCGCTCGGCGTCCTGGTCGGTGTCCGCGGGGCGGACGCCGATCAAGACGAGCAAGCCCTGATCGATGGCCGCAACCCGTACACCCTCTATGCTGACACTCGCCTCCGCCACCCGTTGCAGCAGGCCTATCACATTGGCACCCGTCGGCGGCAAAGGTTCAGAATCATCACCATGCCGGATTATGCTCCAAACCCCTATCCTGGACTGCGCGCGTTCCGTGCAGACGAAGAACACCTCTATTTCGGTCGCGAGGGTCAGGTCGACAGCCTGCTGGAGAAACTGCGCCGCCGGCGCTTCTTGGTCGTCCTGGGACCGCCCGGCTGCGGCAAGTCATCGCTCGTGCACTGCGGCTTGCGACCCGCGTTGCAGGACGGACTCATGGCCGACGCCGTCGGTGGGTGGCACATCGCGGCATGCCGGCCGGGTGCAACGCCGCTCACCGCCCTCGCGCAGGCACTGGCGCGCATATTCACGACCTCCGACGCCTCCGCGGAGGCGCAGGTTGGGGACGACGGCGGCGACGCCCGCGGCTGCACCCACAGCGCGTCGATCGGATCGACGCTGCGCAACAGCCGCTCGGGGATCGTCGATGTCGCGCTGCAAGCCGGTCTCGCACCGGGCACGAATCTGCTGGTGATCGTCGACCAGTTCGAGGACCTGTTTCGCGCGTCGTCGTTGCGTAACGACGACTCGTTGCCGGATCAGGGCGTGGCGCAGCGCGACACCGTGCCGGCCGACGAACCGCCCGCGCCGGATGAGGCGACCGCATTCGTCGACCTGCTGTTGTACGCCTCGCGCCAAACCGCGCTGCCGATCTTCATCGTGATCACGATGCGATCGGACTTCCTGGGTCACGTCGCGGGCTTCACCGGCCTCGTACAAACGCTCAACGAGGCGCAATACCTCGTGCCGCGGCTCACGCGCGAGGAGCTCGAGCGGGCGATCGGCGCCCCGGCCGCCGTCACCGGCCACCCATTGGATCCCGCCCTGCTGCGGCGGATCCTCGATGACGCGGGCGAGGATCCGGACGCGCTCGCCATCCTGCAGCACGCGCTCAAGCGCACCTGGGACCATTGGCAGCGCGAGGCCGACGGTTCCGGCAGTATCGGGCTCGCGCACTACCTCGCGATCGGCACCCTGGCGCACGCCATCGACGAGCATGCCGAGGAGTGTTTCACCGAACTCGATAATGAACGCGAACGCGAGATCTGCGGCCGCATCTTTCAGGCGCTCACCGAACCCGTCGACTTGGGCCATGGCCTGCGGCGGCTCGCGCCCCTCGCCTCGCTCGCCGCCATCGCACAGACTTCGGAAGCCGCGGTACGTCGCGTCGTCGACGCGTTCCGCGCCGGCGATCGCGACTTTCTGGTGCCAGGCAAACCGTCGTTCCTCGACGCAGGCACGCTCGTCGACATTTCGTCGGATGCGCTCGTGCGTCTTTGGAGGCGGCTCGGCACGTGGCGGACCGCCGAGGCGGTGTCGGCGCAGCGGCTGCGCAGCCTTGCCGAGGCCGCGCACGAGCAGGCCCGTGGCGGCGCTCTATGGCGTGATCCGGAGCTCGAAATCGCCTTGCAGTGGCGCGCGTCCCACGCGCCGAGCGACGCCTGGGCCGAGCGCTATGGCGGGCGCTTGCAAGAGGCCATGGGCTTCCTCGACGCATCGGCGCAGGCGCGCGCCGCGGAGCGCGCGCTCGCTGCGCGCCGCTCGGCCGGTCGGCGCTTGGGCTTGGCTGCCGGCCTTCTGGTGCTAGCCGTCGTCGGGGCCGTGTCCCTGCTCGAGTGGCGTCGGAATCGGGACCTGCTCGAGGCCGCAAACGCCGCCAACAATTTGAAACTCGTGATGCAGAGTCGTGCCTCTTTCGATGCGACGATTCCGACGACGCTCGACGTCGCCCTGCAGCTGAGCGCGGCCGCCTATCGGCTCGGCGTTTCCAACGAAAGCTACGCGGGCCTCGAGTACGCGCTCTCGCGCACGGCGGCGGTCCTGGGCGTCACGACTCTCGCGACGCCGGCGCTTGCGTTGAGTCCGGACGGGCGCCTCGCGGCGGCGGTGGCGGCCGACGGCGACGTGGCGTCCTTGTACGATGCGACGAAGGGCACGGCGCTCGGGATCGACTTCGTGGGCCACGTCGGCGCGATCAACGCCGCAGCCTTCAGCCCCGACGGCCATGTACTCGCCACTGCGGGCGAGGATGCGACCTTGCGCTTGTGGGCGGCGAGCGCTGCGCGGGATCGCGACCTGACACTGCGCGGCCACACGAACCAAGTCTCCTCGGTCGCCTTCAGTCCCGACGGCCGCATCGTCGCCTCCGGCGACGCCGACGGACAGGTTCGGATTTGGGAGGCGGCGACCGGCCGACTGCGCGGCGTGCTGCTCGGATTGCATGGCTTGCGCGTCGAGGCGCTCGCCTTCAGTCCCGACGGCCGGACGCTCGCCGCGGGCAGCGACGACAACGGCATCGCCGTGTGGGACTGGTCCAGGCAGCAAGCCCGTGCGACCGCGCCGATGCGCCATGATGGCCCGGTGAGTGCGGTCGCCTTCAGTCCGGACGGCCGCTGGCTCGCATCCGCCGGCGCGGACGCCGTCGTGCGCATCTGGGACGCCGCAACCGGCAAACCGCGCGGCGAACCACTGAGCGGTCACACGAGCCGCATCCTCTGCATCGCCTTCAGTCCCGATGGCGGCCTGGTCGCTTCCGGCTCGCTCGATCAGACGGTCCGCCTCTGGGATGCAGCGTCGGGGCGGCCGGTCGGCGGCCCGCTCGCGGGCCACAAGAGCCGCGTCTGGCGGCTCGTGTTCGGCGCCGACGGCGCAAGCTTCCTCTCGACGGGAGGTAATGGCAGCGTGATCCGCTGGGCCCGGTCGCCGGGGCGCCGCGCCCTGCAGGAGCACGGCACTCCGATTCGCAGTCTGACCTTGAGCCCCGACGGACGCGCATTGGTCGTCATGAACCACGACGGCAGCTCGCGGAGTTGGTCGGTCGACGGCTGGCGGCCGACGGAGGAGACCGCCCAAGCGCCCGCGGGCAACGGCGGGGCGATCGCCGCGGCTGACGGCGGCGATACGCGGGCCTTCAGCCCGGATGGGAGCCTGCTTGCGACCGGCGGCGAGGATGCGAACGTACGGCTCTGGCGGGTATCGGGACAGGAAGCCGCGCAGGCGGGCATTCTGCATGGGCATCAGCGACGGGTTCTGGCACTCGCCTTCAGTCCCAATGGAGCGGAACTCGCTTCCGCGAGCGAGGACGGTACGGTGCGCCTGTGGCACATGCCGGAAGGCGTGGCGCGTGCGGTCTTGATCGGCCACGCCGGCGCCGTACGCAGCGTCGCGTTCAGTCCCGATGGCGCCTCGCTCGCCTCGGGCGGCGAGGACCGCGAACTCCGATTCTGGGACGCCGCGAGCGGCGAACCGCGCGGCGTCGTGCGCGGTGAGGTCGCCTCCGGCGAGACGGCCGCCTTCACCAGCATCGCGTTCGCGCCGGACGGCCGCACGCTGTTCTCCGCCACGAACACCGGCGAACTGCGCGCCTGGGACGCGCCGCCGGCATGGATCGATCGCGTCTGCGCGAAACTCGCCGTGAATTTGAGCCATGCCGAGTGGCGCCGCCTCGTGGGCGACGTCGACTACGTCGCGCCATGCCCGGGGCTGCCGGTGCCGGACGGCTGAGCGGGCGCGGCCGCGGGCAGCGCGGCGTGTGCTACTTGCGCCAGAGCGTCGGCGTGAAGAGCACCAGAATCGTGAAGACCTCGAGCCGTCCGAGCAGCATCGCCGCCGAGCATACCCAGGTCTGAAAATCGTTGAGCACGCCATAGTTGCTGCCGGGACCCACCGCGCCCAAGCCGGGGCCCGAATTGTTGATGCAGGCGATGATCGCGGAGAACGCCGTCAGAAAATCGAGCCCGCTCGCGAGCTGGATGAATACCAGCGACACGACGCTCATGAAATACAAGAACACGAAGGCAAGCACGGCAAAGACGACGCGGTTCGCGATCACCGCGCCGCCGACTTTCAAGGGACGCACGAGGTTCGGATGCACGAGCTGATTCAGCTCCCGATTCGCCTGTTTGGAGAGGATCAGGGTGCGGATCATCTTGATGCCGCCGCCCGTCGAGCCCGAACTCGCGACGATGCAGGACAGGAACAGCATCCACATGGGCGCGAACACGGGCCAGCGTGCGTAGTCCGTGTTGTGCAGACCGCTCGTCGTCGCGATCGAGACGACGTTGAACGCCGCATAGCGGAGCGCCGTGCCGAAGTCCGGGTAGGTGCCCTTGACGGCAAGGAAGACGGCGATGCCGATGCAGCTCACGAGCAGCGTGAGGAAGATCGCCTTGGCTTCGGGATCGCGAAAATAGGCGCGCACGCCGCGCTGACTCCACGCGAGATAATGGGTTGCGAAATTCAGGGCGGCGAGCAACTCGAACACCATCAGCACGCACTCGATTCCGGCCGAATCGAAGTGCCCGATGTTCGCATCGTAATTCGAGAAGCCGCCGAGCGACAACGCCGAGAAGCCGGCGCACACCGAGTCGAACCAGTTCATGCCGACCAGATGCAGGCAGAGGATGCAGGCCGCGGTCAGTCCTGCGTACACGGCCCACAGGAGCTTCGCGGTCTGGCCGATGCGCGGCGTGAGCTTCGAGTCCTTCATCGGGCCGGGCATCTCCGCGCGGTAGATCTGCATGCCGCCGACGCCGAGCAGCGGCAGGATCGCGACCGCGAGCACGATGATGCCCATGCCGCCGATCCAGCTCAGCAGATGCCGCCAGAGGTTGATCGATTCCGGCAGGTGCTCGAGGCCCGAGAGCACGGTTCCGCCCGTCGTCGTGAGGCCGGAGGTCGCCTCGAAATAGGCCGAGGTGAAATCGATCGGCAGGGAAATCCAGAACGGGAAGCCGGCGACCGCGGGCAGGGCGACCCAGGTGAGCGCGACCAGCATGAGCCCGTCGCGCGTCTTCAGTTCGCGCTTGAAACGCTTCGTGGCGAGCCAGAGGAGCGCGCCGATCACGAAGGTCGCGGCAGCCGAGACCACGAACGAGAGCAGCGCGGGATCCAAGCCCCAGATCGCGAGCACGAGCGGCGCCAGCATGGTCGCCGCGAACACCATGATGACCATGGCGAACACGTGGGCGACCGGCAGCAGGATTTCCTTCACGGCGGCGCGCTGCTCTAGAGGAAGGACGCCGAGCCCTGGAACAGCTTCTCGACGGCCTCGAGGTGGCGGCGGTCCGTGAGGAACAGGATCAGGTGGTCGTCCGGCTGCACCGTGATGTCGTGATGGGCGATCATCACCTCCTCGCCGCGCACGACCGCGCCGAGCGTCGTCCCCTCCGGCAGCACGATGTCCTCGATGCGCTTGCCGATCACCCGCGAGCTGTCGGCGTCGCCGTGGACGATGACCTCGAGCGCCTCGGCGGCACCCCGCCGCAACGAGTGCACGCGGACCACGTCGCCGTGCCGCACGTGCGCGAGCAGCGAACCGATCGTCACGGTTTGCGGCGAGATCGCGATGTCGATCGATCCGCTCTCGATGAGTTCCGCGTAGGAAGGCTTGTTGATCAAGGCCATGACCTTGTGTGCGCCGAGACGCTTGGCGAGCATCGCCGAGAGGATGTTGGCCTCCTCGGAATTCGTGAGCGCCGCGAACACGTCGGTGCTGTCGATGTTCTCCTCGAGCAGCAGATCCTCGTCGGCGGCATCCCCGTGCAGCACCGTGGTGCTCTTGAGCAGTTCGGAGACCCGCCGCGCACGTCTCACGTCGCGCTCGATGAGCTTGACCTGGTTCTTCGCCTCGAGACTGCTCGCGAGACGCAGGCCGACGTTTCCGCCGCCGGCGATCACCACCCGACGCGCCGGCGCTTCCTCGCGCCGCATCTCGCGCATGACGGCGCGGATGTCCTTGCGGGCCGCGAGGAAGAAGACCTCGTCGCCGTCGGCGACCACGGTGTCGCCCTCGGGTTTGACGCTCTTGCCCGCGCGGTAGATCGCCGCGACGCGTGCATCGATGTTCGGGATGTGCTCGCGCAGGGTGCGCAGCGCCTGCCCCACGAGCGGGCCGCCCTGCAGAGCGCGCATGCCGACGAGGCGCACCCGGCCGTCGGCGAAGTCGAGCACCTGCAGCGCGCCGGGATAGCGGATCAATTGCGCGACGTACTCCGTCACGAGTTGTTCCGGACTGATCCAGACGTCGACGGCGATGCCGTTCTCGGCGAACAGCCGGGCGCGGTCCGTGTAGTCCGACGATCGCACCCGCGCGATCTTCTTCGGCGTGCGGTACAGCGTCCAGGCGATGTGGCAGGCGAGCATGTTGACCTCGTCGCTGTTCGTGAGCGCGACCAGGATGTCCGTCGAGGCGATGCCCGCAGCCTCGAGGACCCGCGGACTCGACCCGTTGCCGCTCACGGTGCGAATGTCCAGCCGGTCCTGGAGGTCGCGCAGCGTGTCTTCGTTCGAGTCGATGACGGTCACGTCGTTCGCCTCCTCGCGGGAGAGGTGATAGGCGGCCGTACGGCCGACCTGGCCGGCACCGAGAATGATGATTTTCAATTAGATCTCCACACTAGACGACCTCGAGGTTGGCGTAGGACAGCATCAGCCACTTGGTGCCCTGCCGCTCGAAGTTCACCTGAATCCGCGCCTGCGGGCCGTTGCCCTCGAAATTGAGCACGACCCCGTCGCCGAACTTCGAGTGCCGCACCCGGCTTCCCATGCGCATCGCATGCGGGGCCGTGTCCTCGAGCGGTCTGCGGCCCACGAAGGTGGGGCGCGACACCTGCAAGCGCGGTCTGACCTCCTCGATCAGATCCGCCGGCAGTTCACCGATGAAGCGCGACGGCTGGCCGTAGGTGTCGACGCCGTAGAGGCGTCTCTGCTCGGCATAGGTGATGAACAAACGCTTCATGGCACGCGTCGCGCCGACGTAGCAGAGCCGCCGCTCCTCCTCGAGCGAGGCCAAGTCCGCGACGGAACGCTGGTGCGGAAACAGGCCGTCCTCCATGCCCGCGAGGAATACGACCGGAAACTCGAGCCCCTTCGCCGTGTGCAGGGTCATCATCTGGACGCAATCGTCCCACGCGTCCCCCTGACCCTCGCCGGACTCGAGCACGGCATGCGCGAGGAAGGATTCGAGCGGCGGGAGCGCGGGTTCCTCGCCGCCCGACCCGTCCGGGGAGAAGCCGCGCGCGGCGCTCACGAGTTCGGCGAGATTCTCGATGCGCGCCTCGCCCCGCTCGCCCTTTTCGCGCTTGAAATGCTCGATGAGCCCGCTCGCCTGGATCACCTGGTCGACCTGCTCGTGCAGTTCGAGTCCGCGGGCACTTTCGGCGAGGCCGTCGACGAGCGTCAAGAACGCCTGCAGCGCCTGCGCCGCGCGCTGCGGCAGCGAGCCCGCGATGCAGGCGAGCGCCGCGTCCCACAAGGAGACCGCATGGGCGCGCGCGTAGTCGCGCAGGGTGTCGAGCGTCTTCGCGCCGATGCCGCGCGTCGGCAGATTCACGACCCGCTCGAACGAGGTATCGTCCGCCCGGCTCGCGGTGAGACGCAGATAGGCGAGCGCATCCTTGATTTCCGCGCGTTCGAAGAAGCGCAAGCCGCCGTAGACCTTGTAGGGCAGCCGTGCGTTCAGGAATGCTTCCTCGAAGACGCGAGATTGCGCGTTCGAGCGGTAGAGCACCGCGACGTCGCGCCGGACGCCGCCCTGATCGACCCATTCGCGAATCCGGTTCACGACGAAATCCGCCTCGTCGCGCTCGTTGAACGCCGCGTACAGGCGGATGCGCTCGCCGTCCTCCCCGGCAGTCCACAGCGTCTTGCCGAGACGCCCCGCGTTGTTCGCGATCAAGGCGTTCGCCGCCTTGAGGATCGTGCCGGTCGAGCGGTAGTTCTGCTCGAGCTTGAAGAGCGTTGCGGCCGGAAAATCGCGGCGGAATTGCTGCAGATTCTCGACGCGCGCGCCGCGCCAGCGATAGATCGATTGGTCGTCGTCGCCCACCGCGAACGGCAGTCCGGCGGGCCCCGCGAGCAGCGTGAGCCACTTGTACTGGATCGCGTTCGTGTCCTGGAATTCGTCGACGAGCACGTGCCTAAAGCGTTCGCGATAGTGCCGCAGCAGATTCGGATCGTCGCGCCAGATCTCGTACGCGCGCAGCAGCAGCTCGGCGAAGTCGACGACCCCGGCGCGCCGGCAGGCCTCTTCATAGGCCGCGTAGATGCGGATCAGCTGGCGGCGGGTCGGGTCGCCGTCGTCCTTCAAATGCTTTGCGCGCAGGCCCTCATCCTTCTGCGCGTTGATGAACCACTGGATCTCGCGCGGAATCCAGCGCGTCTCATCGAGGTCGAGCGCCTTGAGCACCTTGCGCAGCACGCGCGACTGATCCTCGGAATCGAGGATCTGAAAACTCTGCGGCAGTCCCGCCTCGCGCCAGTGCATGCGCAGCAGGCGGTGCGCCAACCCGTGGAAGGTGCCGATCCACATCGAGACGCCCGGGATGCCCAGCAGGGTTTCGATGCGCGCGCGCATCTCGGCCGCCGCCTTGTTCGTGAAGGTCACGGCGAGGATGCCGTGCGGCGAGGCGCCCTCGACCTGGATCAGCCAGGCGACGCGATGCACCAGCACGCGCGTCTTGCCGCTGCCTGCGCCGGCGAGCACGAGCGCCGGAGCAAGCGGCGCGGCGACCGCCTGGCGCTGGGCATCGTTGAGGGAGTCGAGGAGATGCGAAACGTCCATCAGGGCGCGGATTGTACTTGCCTGGTTCCTTCCTCGGCGAACTCGATGAGGGCTAGCACCAACGACAGGATCACGGGTCCCGCGACGATGCCAATGGCGCCGAAGGCGTCGATGCCCCCGAGCACGCCGAGAAACACGACCAGCGTGGAGATCGGCGCGCGCCCTGAAATCAGCAGGGGTTTCAGCACGTTGTCGAGCACCGACAGCATGATGCCCCAGACGATCATGAAAATGCCGTAGCCCCAGCGTCCGTCGAAAAAGAGCCACAGCGTCGCAGGTATCCACACGGCCGCCGTGCCGCCGACCGGCAGCATGGCGATCAGCGCACCGAGCACGCCGAACACCACCGGCGAGGGCAGGCTCGCGATGCTGAATCCGACGCCGAGGACCAACCCCTGCAAGAGCGCCGTCATGCTCGTGCCGAACACGATTGCGCGCGTGATCCCGCTCAACTGATTGAACAGGCGCACCTTGTAGCCCTCCTCGAGCGGGATCAAATTCCGGCCGCGCAGGATCATGGCGTCGCCGTCGCACAGGAAGAAGAACAGCAGGAACAGCGTCAAGGCAATGCCGAGCAGCGAACTCAAGGCGCCCAGGAAAAAGGTGCCGCTGATCGCCGCGGCCCGCTGCAGCACTTCGCGCGTTCCTGTGATGAGCCAGCCTTGGACCTGTTCGGCCGAAATCGAGGTATGCGCCTGCAACCACAGGTTGGCATGCGCGATCAGAGGGAAGCGCTGCAGATCGGCGAAGGTACGGATGTCGAGCTGCGCGGTCGCGCCCTGGAGCTTGCGCACCAGCAGTTCGATCTGCGCGATGAATTCGACCGTCAGCGCTCCCAAGGGCAGCAGCACGGCCACCGGAGCAACGATGGTCAGCACACCGGCCGCGGGTGCGGCGCGGCCGCGGAAGCGCCGCCGCAGGCGCACGTTCAGGGGAAACAGCAGGAACGCCAGGAATGCGGCCCAGGCGATCGAGTCCGAGAACGGCGCGAAAATCCGAAACAATGCCCAGGCCAGGAGCGCGGCTACCGCGAGCGCGAATACGCGGGCATAAAACGTCGACGGTAATTTCATCGCGCGATCCTAACATCCTTGCCGCCTCTCCCGCGTCGCAGCGCCGGCTGCTAACATGCCGGCGGGCGCAGGCACTCGGGCCGCCGCCCATTCCCGGAGATCCACCGCGATGACCTCGAACGCCCCGCCGCCCTCGACGCTCACCGTCAATCGGCGCGACCTCGCCGTCGATGCGGCGCCGGACACACCGCTCCTGTGGGTGCTGCGGGACCATCTCGGTATGACCGGGACCAAATTCGGTTGCGGCAAGGCACTCTGCGGAGCCTGCACGGTGCACGTCGACGGCCGGCCCATGCGCTCCTGTTCCGTGCCGCTCTCCGCCGTCATCGGCAAGTCCATCACCACGATCGAAGGCCTCTCGCAGGATCGCAGCCATCCGATCCAAAGGGCCTGGATCGAGATCGACGTGCCGCAATGCGGTTACTGTCAATCGGGGCAGATCATGTCCGCGGTCGCCTTGCTGGGCACCAACCCGAATCCTTCCGATGCAGAGATCGATGCCGCGATGTCGGGCAACATCTGCCGCTGCGGAACGTATGCACGAATCCGCGGGGCGATCCGGCGGGCGACCGAACTAATGAAAGCCGGAGCCGCGACGTGAGCGCTCGGCCAGACCCGGAATCGAGCGCGAGTCCGCAGTCGTTCGGCCGCCGCGAGTTCCTGAGCGCCGCGGGCCACGCGGGCGGGGTGCTCATGATCGGCCTCGCCGTGCCGGGTTGCGCGCCGAAGCGCGGTCCCGCAGCGAGCGCGAATGGCGCGGCCGCAGGCGCGGCCGCAGGCGGGGTAGCGGGGTCGGCCGCCGGTGCGAACTCGCCGGCCGAACTCAACGCCTGGTTGCGAATCGCCGGCGACGATACGATTACCGTGCTCGTCGATCGTTCGGAAATGGGTCAAGGCGTTTACACGGCGCTGCCGATGCTGCTCGCCGAGGAACTCGAAGTGCCGATCGATGCAATCCGCATCGTCGCCGCGCCCGTGGGCGATGCGTACGTCAACGTCGGCAACGGCGGCCAAGTCACCGGCACGAGCAACAGCGTCCAGGACGCCTGGGACAAGCTGCGCCTCGCCGGCGCGCAAGCGCGCTCGATGCTGGTCGCCGCAGCCGCCGCCGAGTGGAACGTCGATGCCGCGGGCTTGAAGGCGTCAAGCGGTGCGGTCCTCGATACGGCCGGCCGGCGCCTCACCTATGGCGCGCTCGCCGCGGCAGCGGCGCGCCTCCCGATCCCGAAAAACGTGAGGCTCAAGGCGCCGGCCGAGTTCACGCTGATCGGCCGCGGCCTTCCGCGCCTCGACACGCCGAGCAAGGTCGACGGCAGCGCGGAGTTCGGCATCGACGTGAAACTGCCCGGGATGCTCTTTGCGGCGTTCGCGCAAGCACCGACGCTGGGCGGCAAGCTGCGCCACCTCGATGCCGCGGCCGCCGTCACGCTGCCGGGCGTCCACAAAGTGTTCGAACACTCCGGTGGGGTCGTCGTCGTCGCCGACCATTACTGGCAGGCGCTGCGCGCGCGCGACGCCTTGAAGATCGAGTGGAATGCGGGCGATAACGCCGTGCTGGACACCGCCGCCGTGCGGGCGCAACTGCACACGGCGCTCGCCGCGGGTCCCGGTCTCTCGGCGCGCGCCGAGGGCGACGTCGCCGGCGCGCTCGCCCATGCGCACAAGACCCTCACCGCGGTCTACGAGTTACCGCTGCTTGCGCACGCCACCATGGAGCCGATGAACTGCACCGCGGACGTGACGGCGGATGCTTGCGCGATCTACGTCGGCACCCAGGTGCAAAAGATGGCGCAAGTCGCGGCGGCGCGAGCGGCCGGTCTCGCGCCCGAACGCGTGAGCGTCCACACGACGCTGCTCGGCGGCGGCTTCGGCCGGCGCCTCGACGTCGACTTCATCCCGGCGGCGGTCGCCGCGTCGAAGGCCGTGATGCGCCCGGTGAAACTCCTCTGGACGCGCGAAGATGACATGACGCACGACTATTACCGGCCGCCCGCGACGCTGGAAATGCGCGGCGCGCTCGCGGCGAACGGCGATCTTACGGCCTGGCAGTTCCATGCCGTGAGCCCGTCGATCACCGCGCGCTTCGCGCCCGAGGCGACCGATCCTTTCGATTCCGTGCTCGAGGGCTCCGCGAATTATCCCTACGGCGTGCCGAACGTCGGCGTGAATTACACCCGCCGCGAAGTCGGCATCGACGTGGGCTACATGCGCTCGGTGAGCCACGCGATCAATTGCTTCGGCATCGAGAGCTTCATGGACGAACTCGCCGCCGCCGCCGGCAAGGATCCGTTCGCCTTCCGTCGCGACCTGCTGAGCGCAAAGCCGCGCCACCTGCGCGTGCTCGAGGCCGCCGCGAAGCGCGCCGGCTGGGGAAGGGCGCCGCACGGCCGCCGTCACGGCATCGCGCTCATGGAGGGCTACACGACGCACATCGCCCAGGTCGCCGAGATCTCGGTCGAGCACGGTGTGCTCAAGGTGCACAAAATCGTCTGCGTCGTCGACTGCGGCCAGATCGTCAATCCGAAGATCGTCGCCTCCCAAGTCGAGGGAGGCATCGTCTTCGGGCTTTCCTCGGCGCTCTGGGGTGCCGTGACGCTCGCGCACGGCGCGATCCAGGAGACCAATTTCAACGGCTATCGCGTGCTGCGGATGAGCGAGCTCCCCGAGATCGACGTCGAGATCCTCGCGAGCGACGCGCCGCCGGGCGGCATCGGCGAGCCGTCGGTCGCGCTCGTCGCTCCCGCCATCGGGAATGCACTGTTCGCGGCGACGGGCAAGCGTGTGCGGGAGCTGCCGTTCGCGGCACAGGGCTGGCTCAAGGTTTGACGGCGCGGGGCGCTGCGCGACGCAGGGTCTGCCGCTCGACATCGAACGCGGCGTCGAGCGCATGGGGCTTACGCACCTCGCCATCGCCGTCGAGACCGTGGTCTTGGATCCTGACGGAAACAAAATGAAGCGTATTGCAATCGTCGTCTTGTTCGTCTGTGCGTTCAGCGCGCCTGTCTATCCGGAGGATCTGGGCAGGTTTGTCGACGGTGAGCTATCGGGGTTGGTGAGCACCTATGAAGCCATTCATGCCCATCCGGAACTTTCTCATCACGAAGAGATGACGGCCGCCTTACTGGCAACCGAGCTGCGCAACGCCGGCGTCACGGTCACCGAGCACGTCGGAAAATATCAAGATGGGACGCAGGCTTATGGTGTGGTGGCAATCCTCGAGAATGGGCCGGGCCAACGGTTGCTCATCCGCACCGACATGGACGCACTGCCGATCGTTGAAGAGACCGGGGTGAGCTGCGCGAGTCACGTGAAGAGCAAAAATCCGGCGGGGCAGGAAGTCGGGGTGATGCATGCCTGCGGCCATGATGTGCATGTGACCACCATGATCGGCACGGCGCGAGCGCTGGCGAATTCTCGAGCGAAATGGCACGGCACGGTCATGCTGATCGGACAACCGTCCGAGGAAACCCTGGATGGAGCGACGGCGATGCTCGCCGACCATCTTTACGAGCGGTTTGGCACCCCCAATCTGGCGATTGCTCGGCGGCCACGGCGCGCAGCCGCAGAACGGCAAAGACCCGGTCGTCATGGCGGGCGAGTTCATCGTGCAGGTGCAGACCATCGTCAGCCGGCAAGAAAATCCGCGCGATCACGCCGTGGTGACGATTGGCGACATACACGGCGGGACCAAGCGCAACGTGATCCCTTATGAAGTTGAATCGGAGCTTACTACGCGCGCCTTCAGCGATCAGGCGATGCAGATTATCTTGGATGGCATCCGGCGTGCCGCGCAGGGCGTTGCGCTCTCCGCCGGGGTGCCCGAAGATCGCCAGCCCATCGCCACCATCGTAGATAACGAGTCGGGGCCTGCGACCTTCAACGATCCGGCACTCACTGCGCGGGCGAAAGCGGCGCTTGTCAATGCATTGGGGGCGCAGAATGTCTTCGATGAGGATCCGATCGTGGCGAGCGAGGATTTTGGTCTCTTCGGGCTCGAGGGCCATCGGATTCCGACGGTGATCCCTCATTACCGCGTCTTCCTGGCTCCCCAGACGCGACCGCGCCGCGGGGGCCGTTCCAGGACCGCATTTGACGCATCGCATGGCGCATGGGCGAATGCGCACCCGCACACGATAGCGGTCGATTCGACATAAACGTCGATTGATTGAGTGCTGACCCATTAAAATTAATCAAGCATCGAGGCGATCCTGATTAGAATTTCGTGAGTCTCTGTAGTTCGCGCATAAATGAATAACCAATAACCAATAACCAATAACGGGAGCCGATATGTGTACTAGGGCGGCGGATCATCGACGCGTGCGTTTGCTCTCCTTCATGTTTTCGGCGTTGCTCGCGCTGCCCGCCCTGCCCGAGGACGTACCAGTCAACGGCACGCCGGGTCTCAATGGTCAATCACCGGGCAATCCGACCAATGTCGGAACCTCCGGCGGCAGTGCCGATGCGGCCACGGCGGGGAGCACGGACAATTCGAATACCGCGACCGCCGTCGGGGGTGCTGGTGGGAGCGGAGTGTACGTCGGCGACTTCGGCGGAGCGGGAGGTAGCGCTACAGCCAGTGCACCGACGACGGCCAGTTCCGGACCGGCCTCGGGAACCGCTTCGGCCACAGGAGGCAATGGCGGAAATGAGGGCGGCGAATTTCAAACCGGTACCTCGTGCACAAGTTGCGGCGGCGCCGGCGGGAACGCCACCGCATCGGCGGTCGTCGTCGCGAGCGGCGCGAATTCGGCGACAGCGACTGCCTTGGCGACCGGGGGAACCGGCGGCGCGGGGACTTCGGGAGGCACCGCCGGCGTCGCGAGCGGCACCACAGCCTACGCCAGTTCGGGCAGCGGAACCGTTTCGGTCGAGGTGGGTCAGGCGGGCGGCAACGGGGGTGCGGGAACCGGAGCGGCCGGAGCTTCGTCGACCCTGAACAACGCGGTCTCGGGACGCACGAGCGGGTCCTTGACCTTGAGTGAGACCGCCTTCGGCGGCAATGGCGCTGGTTCGGCTTCGGGCAGCGGCGGCCGCGGCGGCAATGCTGCTGCAACACTAGGAACCGGGACCTCACCGTATGCGGACACGCGAGCCAGCGGCCTCGTCGTGAATCTGGACGATGTTCAGGCCGGCAATGGCGGCGGCGGAGTCGTCGGCGGCGCGGCGGGCACGGCGAGCAACTACGCGAATGTCAGCGGCGTCGGTTCCTTGAGGCTCGACAGCAACGACGCCGGCGGCAACGGCGGCGGTTCGAGCAGCGGCACGAGCGCTGCGGGCGGAGCGGCGAGCTCGGTCCTGACCGGCAAGAGCACCGGTGCCAACACGGTGTCGGTGCAGAGCGTGGCCGTCGGCGGTAACGGCGGCGGTTGTGGCTATACGAGCTGCGACGTGACGGGCGGGGTGGGCGGCATAGCGACGGCGACGGGCTATGGCAGTTCGGGCAGCGGCCTGGTGGGCGTAACGGCCGACCAAGTAGGCGGTAACGGCGGTGCGGGCGGCAGCGGCTCCGGCGGTGCGGGCGCGGCCTCGACGCTGAGCAACGCGGTCTCGGGCAGCACCAGCGGTTCGCTGGGCCTGACCGAGTCGGCGAGCGGCGGTGCCGGCGGCAACGGCTCAGCGGCGAGCACGAGTAACGGCGGCAACGGCGGTGCGGCGACGGCGGAGCTCGGGACGGCGAGCACGGCGTATGCGGACAAGCTCGCCAGCACGCTCAACGTCAGCCTGACTGCGACAGGCGGCACCGGCGGTGGCAGTGCCGGTGCAAACAGTGGCGCTTCGGGCAACGCGACGGTGTTGGGGAACGTGACCAGTGTCGGTGCACTCGAGGTGACGGCCGTTGCTCAAGGCGGCGGTTGCGTGAGTGGTGTCAGTTGCAACGTCGCGAGTGGTGTCGGCGGCAGCGGTGGGGCTGCGGTGGTGAACCTGACGGCGGTGACGAGCGGCGCCCACAACCTCATCATCGAGGCTTCCGCCGGCGGTGGCATGGAGAATCTCAACAATCCGGCCTATGTTTCCGGAACCGGCGGCACCGGTGGCGTCGCCGCGGGCAGCTCGGTGAGTGCGACCTCCGGTAGCGGCATGGTCACAGTGACTTTGAACCAAGATAGCGGCTGGGGCGGGGACTCCAATACCGGCACCGGCGGCGCGGGCGGTGCATCCAGCTTGACCAACGCAGTCTCCGGTAACACCAGCGGGGCGGTATCGCTAACTCAAAACGCCGTCGGGGGTTGGGGCGGCGATTCGATCTCGGGTGCGGGCGGTGCCGGCGGCAATGCCGCATCGAGCATCACGGCGATTTCCTCGAACACCAAGAGCAGCCTCAGCATCTATGCGACCAGCGTCGGCGGCAACGGCGGCAGTTCAAGCTCCGCGAATGGCGGCGCTGCGGGCAGCGCGACAGTCTCCATCGGCACGGCGACGACGGCCTATACGAACACCCTCTCGAATTATCTCACCGTGTCTCTGGACGATGTTCAGGCCGGCAATGGCGGCGGCGGAGTCGTCGGCGGCGCGGCGGGCACGGCGAGCAACTACGCGAATGTCAGCGGCGTCGGTTCCTTGAGGCTCGACAGCAACGACGCCGGCGGCAACGGCGGCGGTTCGAGCAGCGGCACGAGCGCTGCGGGCGGAGCGGCGAGCTCGGTCCTGACCGGCAAGAGCACCGGTGCCAACACGGTGTCGGTGCAGAGCGTGGCCGTCGGCGGTAACGGCGGCGGTTGTGGCTATACGAGCTGCGACGTGACGGGCGGGGTGGGCGGCATAGCGACGGCGACGGGCTATGGCAGTTCGGGCAGCGGCCTGGTGGGCGTAACGGCCGACCAAGTAGGCGGTAACGGCGGTGCGGGCGGCAGCGGCTCCGGCGGTGCGGGCGCGGCCTCGACGCTGAGCAACGCCGTCTCGGGCAGCACCAGCGGTTCGCTGGGCCTGACCGAGTCGGCGAGCGGCGGTGCCGGCGGCAACGGCTCAGCGGCGAGCACGAGTAACGGCGGCAACGGCGGTGCGGCGACGGCGGATCTGGGCACGACGAGTGCGGCTTACCACGACACGTCTGCGAGCACCCTCAACGTCAGCCTGACTGCGACAGGGGGCACCGGCGGCGGAAGCAGTGGCGGCAACGGTGGCGCTGCGGGCAAAGCGACGGTGTTGGGGAACGTGACGAGTGTCGGTGCACTCGAGGTGACGGCCGTTGCTCAAGGCGGTGGTTGCGTTCCTTCCGTCAGTTGCAATTCCGCGCGTGGTGTGGGGGGCAGCGGCGGGGCTGCGGTAGTCAACGTGACGGCGGCGACGAGCGGAGCGAATAATGTCACGGTCGCGGCCACGGCTGCCGGCGGCACGGAGAATTTGGCCAACGAATTTATCTCCGGCACGGGCGGAGCGGGCGGGGTGGGCGCCGGCAGCACGGCGAGCGCGAGCTCGGGCAGCGGCGCGGTCAGCGTGAGCCTCTCGCAGCAGGGCGGAGCGGGCGGAGACGCCAACACGGGTAACGGTGGCGCCGGCGCATCCTCGACACTGACCAACGCGGTGTCGGGCAACACCAGCGGCGCGGTCTCGTTCACAGAGACCACCGTCGGCGGCTCGGGAGGCAATTCGATCTCGGGCAATGGCGGAGCGGGCGGCAGGGCCAGCTCTTCGCTCGGAAGCAAATCGAGCGCGTATGCGAACAACCTGGCGAGCGCGCTTTCCGTGTACCTGGACGCGTACGGCGGCAACGGCGCGGCCGGTGCCGCTGCCGGTAACGCGGGGACCGCAACGGTGTACGGCAACGTGAGCAGCGCGGGCGTCCTTGCGTTGGACGGGACGGCCGTCGCCGGCAACGGTGCCTCGGTTCCCGTGGGTACCGGGAGTGCAGGCGCCAACGCGAGCACGACGCTGATCGGCTCCGGCACGGCGGGTCACGGCGTGACCGTCAATAGTTCCGCGCGCGCGGGCATCGGCGGATCGGGTGCGACTGCGGGAATCGCCAACGCAACGGCCACGAGTTCCGCGCTGCAATCGGCGATCGCCTCTTCCATTGCGTCGACCCAGGGCACGCGAGGCAAAGCAACGGCCACGGCGATCGGCAACGACGCGCTTGGCCAGCAAGTCATCGCAACGGCCGCGGCGCCGGCCAACTCCGTATCGAACGAGACGGCGACCGGGGCATCGTTCGGCGGCAGCCTCTACCTGACGCAGTCGTCCGCCACCAATTACCTCGCGGCCTTTTCGAACGGACTGGGCGCACCCGCTGCCGCGACGATCAGTGCGCTGCTGTCGAATGAACCCGTGGTGCAACAGGCGCTCGCCGCCGATTCCGTTTTCGGCGCCACTTTGCAGGGCGCCAATTATGTCAACGGAGCGACCGGCACGAATGCATTCAGCACGAGCACCGAATTCGTCGAGAAACTCACGGGCAGCAATGTGCTGACCTTGGGTCTGCTGGGTTTGAGTTCCTATGGCGATGGCTTCAAGAGCTTGACGCTGTCGGTGACCGACGGGACAACAAAGTTGCTGAGCAAGACCTTCACCACGCTTGCGAGCGCCCAGAGCTATTTCGCCGATAATGCTTTGTCCTTGGGCACCCTCGCCGGAACTCTCAATTTGACGATCAGCACGACCCTCACCGCGACGTCGGCCGAAGGCATCTCGACCGACTATGTGATCGGATCAGCGGCAGCAACGACAGCCGCCATGACGGCTGCACTGGAGAGGGCCAATGCGGCGCTTCAAGCAGCGGCCCGGGAGGGATCCTGGAGAGGCCTGTCGGGTACCCTCGATCGCCCCGCGTCGGCCGCACAGCAATGGAGGCAAAGGCTCATTCAATCGAGATTGCCTCGGCGATGACCGCCGAATGAGCAACGCGCGGACGCGGACGCCCGACGCCGCCGTGGCACAGAATGGATGGTCCGGCAGCCCAAATCGGTAACATTTCCCGTCGTGAGGGTTATCGTGTTTCGATGCCTGACGATCACGCCGACCGACTACGCGAAGGCGCTCATACTCATGATGGATGGTGGAACTCGCTCCGCTTGGGAGATATCGGAGGAGAGCCGACCGGAGATGCTTTCGATCCGGACGATTTATCGCGCCAATATCTTGGGATTTGGCCACGGTTGGGTCGTCGAGAGAAAGAGAGGGGGCGGCATCGTGTCCACGGGGCCATCGGCTTGGGCCCATTCCGCCTGTCTATGTGACCCAGATACAGTTGAGGAATTCATGGTATCGTCATTCTGACAGTTTTTGTCGAAACGTCAAGATCAAAATGCAAACACCCCTCGATGCGACCGATTCCCGGCGTAACCAAATACTCGAGGCAGCCGCCGGCGTGTTCCTGCGTTACGGCTATGCGCGCACGACGATGAACGACATCGCCGGCGCAGTCGGGTGTTCGCGAACCTTGCTGTACGTGAGTTTCGCGAACAAGGATGAGGTCTTTGAAGCGGTGGTCGTGCGTGCCAGCGCTCGTGCTATTGCCGCAATCCGCGAAGGCCTGCCGTCGATCGGTTCGCTTGAAGCACGACTATTGTTCGTGTGCGAAGAATGGATGGCAAAGCGGTACGATCTCGTCAAAGCCTATCCCGATGCAAAAGACTTGTTCGACCTGTCATTTTCCGCCGTCAAGAAGATGTACGTGGAATTTCAGGATTTGCTGTTCGAGTTGCTGAACGATGCACAAACTTCGGTCGGATCGAACTGCACGACGCGCGAACTGTCCCTCTGCCTCAGCTACGCCATTCGGGGTTTCAAGGAAATGGCTTTCGACAGCGACGAATTCCGCCGGCTGATTCGCATTCAGGTACACCTCGTTGCCGGCGCCGTCAGGCGCCCCGCGCAGCGCCGGGCCGATCGGCGCAAAGGTCTCGAACAATGACACCGGTGGCTAACGCAATCTCATTTCCGAGTGAGACCGTCAAGTCACGAACCGCCGTGCGAATGCGATCATTTTCGACGCCTGCGCCGCGGCGCCCGCCCCATAGGTCTTTACCGACTTCCGCCACACGGCTTATAAATGCGTCTCCACCATCCTGTCGGAGGCGCGAGGGAACACGGTCCCAAATGCGAATCCGGTACGGATCAGTTTGTCTTGGCGCGGCACGGAGTCGATTGGCGCGTGCTGTTCCGCTTTATCGATTTTGCTCCATCTGCGTAGCTCGGTGCGGAAAACGGGCGGTATTGCCGCCCGACCTGCAGTGCTCGATGTTGAATTCGAGAGTTTCCCGGTCCCCGGTTCTATCGCGCGCGCGGCTGCCGACGCTTGTCGTCGTCAGCCTCATGACCCTCACGGCTTGTCCGGGCATGACCGCCAAGGATAACGAGCGGTTTCAAGCCTTGGTCGCCCGCAACGTCTCTCCAGGTATGCCGTTCGTGACGGCCATCCAGAAATTGGTCAAAGCAGGCTTCTCGTGTGACGATCGGGTTTCGGCGCCTCTCGTCACCTGTTCGCTGAATCGCCAGAGTTTGCTGCCGTATGTTTGCATCGAGCCGGTGGATCTGACCGCGGATGCGGAACGCAGAACCCTCATGCTGGTAAGCCCGCGACCCATTCGCTGTGCGGGTTTGTAGCGAATGCTGCCCGGGAGCCGCTCGGTACGTGCAGCGGCTCCGCGTCTTGCTCCGCGGCAAGCTTGAGACACACCGACGTTTACGTCTCCTCTGCGGCGAACCGGCGTTGCGGCAGCGGCGGAGGAGGCCAGCGACCCATCTTGGAGTTCCAATAGGCCCAAGAGCGGCGAAAAAAAACGGGTCATGCGTCGGAGTTCGATTCCGTGCAGCGATTGCCCATTTCCTTCAGCGCCTCAAAGCTCCGGAATCTTGAACAGGAAATAGTGATCGACGATCAGCGCCGCGAACAGCAGCATCAGGTAGGTGATCGAGAAGCGGAACGTGCGAATCGGAAAATCGGGCTTAAGGCCGCGGCGCAACTCGAGCACGTAGTACAAGAACCGCGCATTGAGCAGGGTGGCCGCCGCCAAGTAAATGAACCCGCTCATGCCCGTCAGATACGGCAGCAGCGTCGCGAGCACCATGAGAATCGTATACAGCAGGATCTGCAACCGCGTATAGGGAATGCCATGCGTGACGGGCAACATCGGAATGCCGACCTTCGCGTAATCGTCGCGGCGCGCGATCGCGAGGGCCCAGAAGTGCGGCGGGGTCCACGTGAAGATGATCAGGAACAGCAGCAGCGATTGGGCGTCGACGTGATTCGTCACCGCGACCCAGCCGAGGATCGGCGGCGCAGCGCCCGCGGCCCCGCCGATCACGATGTTCTGCGGCGTCGCGCGCTTGAGCCACACGGTGTACACCATCGCGTAGCCGATCAGGGAACCCGCGCTCAAAATCGCCGTGAGCGGATTCACGCCGAGCCACAGCACGAGCATCGAGCCTGCCCCGAGGGCCATCGCGAAAGCGACTGCCTGGTGTTGGCGTAGATGGCCCGTCGGCAGCGGCCGGCGGCGCGTGCGGGCCATCTGGGCGTCGATGCGCCGGTCGATGACGTGATTGAAGGCGGCCGCCGACCCCGAGGCCATGGCGATTCCCACGGAGCCCAACAACAGCGCCTGCAACGGCACCATGCCGGGCGATGCCAACACCATGCCGACGATCGCGGTGAACACGATCAACAGGCTGACCTTGGGTTTGGTGAGCTCCACGAAGTCGCGCAGGCGGACGCGCGCGAGCACGGCCGTCGGGGGGTCAGCGAGCGGGGGATCATCGGGTACGGACGACACCGGCCAAGGGTACCATGGCGAGGGATGGCGCCGGCCACAGGGCGCGGATCAACGTCACCATGGCGACGACGAGCAGGGCGGCGCCGCCATTGTGTAGAGTGGCGAGCGGCAGCGGCACGCCCCAGTGGACGGTGGCGATGCCGATCGAGATCTGCGCGAGCACGGCGAACAGCAGCAATCCGGCCGCGGCGGCGAGCCGTGAGCCGCGCGCCCGGACGAGGGTGACGAGCCCGAGCGCGATCAACAGCGAGCCCACCACGACCGCCCCCAGGCGATGCGTCCAGTGGATCGCGATTCGGGTCGTGCCCGCGAGCACGCCGCCCTCATAATTGACGTCGAGCCCACGCCAGAGCACGAACGCGTCGCGATAGTCGGTCTGCGGCCACCAGGATCCCTGGCAGGTTGGAAAATCGGGACAGGCCACGGCCGCATAGTTCGTGCTGGTCCATCCACCGAGCGCGATTTGCAGCGCGAGCACGGCGAGGCCGCCCAGCGCGAACAAGCGCAGGCCGATCTCTCCCTCGGAGAGGTCGCGCCGCTCCGGCTCGCGCGAGATCCACCAGAGCAGGCCGAGCGTCGTGAGACCGCCGAGCAAATGCAGCGTGACGATCAGGGGCTTCAGCAGCAAGGTCACGGTGAGTGCGCCGAGACTCGCCTGCAGGCAGACGATCGCGAACAGCGCGATGACCGGAATCAAGGGCTGCCCGCGGTCGCGCCGGTTGACCAGAGCCCAGACCGTCAGGCTCGCAATCACGAGTACCAGGCCGCCCGCAAAATAGCGGTGCACCATTTCATGCAGGGCCCTCGCGAAACCCGGCTGCGCTTGAGGATAGACGTGTCCGTAGCATGCCGGCCAATCGGGACAGCCGAGGCCGGCCTGGGTCAGGCGCACCCAGGCGCCGAGCACGACCACGAGCGCGGCCAACAGGGCGCCCGCCAAGGCCAGGCGTCGAAACCAGACGAGGCGTTGTCGAGCGTGCATGGCTCAGCCGATGTGCGAGAGTTTGAGCAGACGCTTGATATCCTCCAGCATGCCTTTCGGTGCGCTGTCGGACGCGTAATACATCATGAGGTTGCCGTGCGGATCGACGACGTAGACCCGGCCCGTGCCGGCTTCCGGGAGTGCCGTGACCAGCGCATCGGCCTGCTCTGCCCGGACCGTAATCAAGTCCGGGTGCTCGCGTGACAGGAATTCCGTGTCGCAACAGTCCCCGAGCGCAATGAACACCCGCTGCACGCGCGTCATGTCCCGATCGAGCGCGATCCGTACCTGGCGCGTCTCGTAGAGCTTGCGCCGGCAGGTCTCGCCGCAGCCGCCGGCATCGACGTACAGCAAGGTCCATTTGACCTGCAGGAAATGCGCATCCGTGCTGCCGCCCCCGAGCAGCGGCAGGGCCTCGGACGGCAGTTCGCGCGGCGGCTCGACGAGCGCGCCCCGGTTCACGCGATGCCCCGGGGAGAAGCCGGCGGCGCCGTAGTAGAGGTAGAACGCGACGCCGACGGGCGCGAAGAACAGCACGGCGAGCCCCACGAGCAGACGTCGCTGGCGCCATTCCCTGCGCGCATCCGGCGCGCTCAGGCGGGGATCGGGCAGGCTCACGGCACGGACTCGCGCGGCCCCGTGGGCTTCGATAGGTTCGTCAGCACGTAGATCACCAAGAGGGCGGCCGCGAGGCCGAACCACTGCACCGCATAGGCCGTGTGGCGCATCGGCGCCATTCCGGGTGGCACCCAGTGGCGACGATAGCCGTCGGCGTCGGCGGCATCCAGAAGCACGACGTCCCCGGCGGACGCCCACGTACTCTCATGCAGCAGCACGCCAAGATCGGCGCGCGTGGGAAACGTTGCGACGACCGGGAACGGGGGCGAGAGCGGTGCGGGTCGGCCCATGCGCAGTCCCGGACTCGGCAGCTGGTCGATGCGTCCCTGAATACGGCGTGCGCCGGCGCCGACGGCCAGATCGGGACGCTCGGCCCGGGTCGCTCCCCAGGGAATCCAGCCGCGATTCACGAGCAGCCACCCGCCGCTTGCCAATGCGAACGGCGTGATCACGAAATAACCGGCTCGACCGTCGCTATCAGCCATGTTGTCGATCAATACCTGCCGCGCTGGATCATAGTGGCCCGCCGCTTCGACATGCCGGAATCGCGGCAGCGTCGGCGTCGTTCCAACGATCTCGGTGGAGGTGTCCGTGCCGGCCGCGAAGGCGTCGTAGAGCCGCTGCTTTTCGTCGGCGCGCCGCAATTGCCAGCGCCCGAGGCTCACGAGCAGGACGAGCAGCCCGAGCGTCACGAGCGTCGTGAACGGACGCGGCTCGAAGCGTCGGGAACCCAGTTTGATCGGCACGATATACTGCCCGCCTCAGCAAACGACCGTCGGCGGCCCCCGTGGTGTTCAAGTTCGTCGTGATTTTGATCCTTGCGCTGATACTCGGCAGCCTCGGCAAGGCCCTGTTCCACCTGTCGAGCGCAAAACCCGGCGACGACGGCAAAATGGTCAAGGCCTTGGCATGGCGCGTCGGGTTGTCCGTGCTGCTGTTCTTGTTGTTGTTCGTCGCCTATTACCAGGGATGGATCGTCCACCAGCACACGTGAATGGCCGCCGGCCCCGTCCCGGGCCTCGTGCTCCACGCGCCGGACTTCGCTACGCGGCGTCGTTAGAGCCAGTACACGAAAATGAACAGACCGAGCCACACGACGTCGACGAAGTGCCAGTACCAGGCCACCGCTTCGAAAGCGAAATGCCGCTGCGGCGTGAAATGGCCCTTGAGGATTCTGAACCAGATCACGACCAGCATCGTGGCGCCGACCGTCACGTGCATGCCGTGGAATCCCGTCAGCATGAAGAACGTCGAACCGTAGATGCCCGTGCCGAGCTGCAGGCCGAGTTCGGTGTAGGCCTCGTGATACTCCATGGCCTGCAGGGCAACGAAGGTGAAGCCCAGCAGGAAGGTCGCGGCGAGGAAGATCTTGAGGCGCGTGCGATGGCCGGTGATCAGGGCATGGTGCGCGATCGTGATCGTCACGCTCGAGGACAGCAGCAGCGCCGTGTTGATCGCGGGCAGGCCGAACGGCGACACGGTCTCGTAGCTGCCGTCGGGTCGCGGACCCAAGGCCGCCGGGCCGTTCGTCGGCCAGCCGCCCTGAAAGTCGTGCCACAGGAACAGGTTCGTGAAAAACTTCGTGCCGTCGCCGGAGAGCCACGGCAGGACCATTTCGCGCGCATAGAACAGCGCGCCGAAGAACGCCGCGAAGAACATGATCTCGGAGAAGATGAACCACATCATGCCCATGCGGAACGAACGGTCCACGGCCACATTGTAGAGGCCGCGCTGGTTCTCATCGATGACCGTGCCGAACCAGAATATGAAGAGCAGCGCGAGCATGACGAAGCCCGGCAGCAGGGACCAGGCGGGAAGCCACTGGTTGAGCGTGGCGATGGCGCCGGCCATGATGGTAAACAGCGTCACCGAACCGTAGATCGGCCACGGGCTGCCGTGCGGTATGTAGTAGACGTCGGAATCAGGAGCGTGCGATTGCGCCATGGTACGGTCTCGGGACGGTTGAATCAGGGCGAAGTTTAAACGAGCTTCGCTATCGCTGCGCGGCGACTTGCGGGGTCGTATCGTAGAGCGAATAGGAGAGGGTCAGCCGGTCGACATTGGGCGGCAATCCCGGGTCGACGATGAACCGGATCGGCAGATCCCGGCCTTCGCCCAGATTGAATCTCTGCGGACGGAAGCAGAAGCACTCGGTCTTATGGAAAAACCGCGCCGCGCTCGAGGGTGAAATGCTGGGTACGGCCTGGGCGACCGACGGTCCGTCCGAGAGGTTCCGGGCATAGAAGGTCGCATCGTAGAGCTTGCCCGGATGGACCCGCATCGCGGCAAGACGGGGGTGGAAATAGAAGCTGCCGACCGAGGCCGGATCGGCGACGAATTCGACCGTGACAAAGCGGGTGGGGTCGGGCGCCTCCGTGACGACCGCCCGGCCGGCGCGCGCGTCCGCATTGCCGATCCCCGTGAACTTGCAAAAGACATCGTAGAGCGGCACGAGCGCCCAGCCGAACGCAAAGCTCGCGGCGGCCATCAGCCCCAAGCCCGCCACCAGCCCGCGATTGGCGCGCCGTCGCTCCTCGGGATTCATCAACCGTGACGGTTGCGATAGATCGTCATCGCGATGAACGCCACGTAGAAGCCGAGCGCGAGCGTGGTGAGTAGCAGCGCACTGGTACGCACGCCGCGCCGCGATGCACCCGAACGGGCGATGTCATTGTCGGTGCTCACGCGCGATGCAACTCGCCCGCGAGCACGGTCGGCGGCGTCGTGAAGCTGTGATAGGGCGCGGGCGACGGGATCGTCCACTCCAGGCCCACGGGCCGCGCGCCATCCCACACGGCGGCGGTCGCCTTCTTGCCGCCGCGCGCACATTGGATCACGACGATCGCGAACAGAATCTGCGAGAGTCCGAACCCGAAGCCGCCGATCGACGAGACCATGTTCCAGTCCGAGAACTGCACCGCATAGTCGGGAATGCGCCGCGGCATGCCGGCGAGCCCGAGGAAGTGCTGCGGGAAGAACAGCACGTTCACGAAGATCGTCGAGAGCCAGAAATGCGTCTTGGCGAGCCCCATGCTGTACATGTTGCCGGTCCACTTGGGCATCCAGTAGTACACGGCACCCATGATCGCGAACACCGCGCCCGGCACGAGCACGTAGTGGAAGTGGGCGACCACGAAGTAGCTGTTCTGGTATTGGAAGTCGGCAGGCACGAGCGCGAGCATCACGCCCGAGAATCCACCGATCGTGAACATGAACAGAAATCCGATCGCGAACAGCATCGGCGGCTCGAACGAGAGCGATCCGCGCCACATGGTCGCGGTCCAGTTGAAGACTTTCACGCCCGTCGGCACCGCGATCAGCATCGTCGACATCATGAAGAACATCTGCGCCGCCATCGGCATGCCGTCGGCGAACATGTGATGACCCCAGACGATGAACGACAAGAAGCCGATCGACGCCGTCGCGTAGATCATCGAGGTCGCACCGAACAGGGGTTTGCGCGAGAACGTCGGCAGGATCTCGGACACGATGCCGAAGGCCGGCAGGATCATGATATAGACCTCCGGATGCCCGAAGAACCAGAAGATGTGCTCGAACATCAGGGGATCGCCGCCACCGGCCGCATTGAAGAAACTGGTCTTGAAGAAGTGGTCCATGAGCAGCATCGTGACCGCGCCGGCGAGCACGGGCATCACGGCGATCAGCAAGTAGGCCGTGATGAGCCAGGTCCAGCAGAAGATCGGCATTTGCAGCAGCGTCATGCCCGGCGCGCGCATGTTCATGATCGTCACGATCACGTTGATCGCACCCATGATCGAGGAGATGCCCATCAAATGGATCGCGAAGATCAGCATCGGGAAGCTGTTGCCGCCCTGCAGCGCGAGCGGCGGATACATCGTCCATCCGCCGGCGGCGGCGCCGCCCGGCACGAACAGTGTGCCGAGCAGGATCGTGAATGCGAACGGCAACAGCCAAAAGCTGAAGTTGTTCATGCGCGGCAGCGCCATGTCGGGCGCGCCGACCTGCAGCGGCACCATCCAGTTCGCAAGACCGACGAACGCCGGCATGACGGCGCCGAAGATCATGACGAGCGCGTGATTCGTCGTCATCTGATTGAAGAAGGCCGGATCGACGAGCTGCAGCCCGGGCTGGAACAACTCCGCGCGGATGATCATCGCCATCGCGCCGCCGACGAAGAACATGATCAGGCTGAACACCAGGTACATCGTGCCGATGTCCTTGTGGTTCGTCGCGAACAGCCAGCGTTTGATGCCGGCGTCCGGCTGATCGTGGTGGTCGTCGTGGGCTATGTCGTGCGATTGGGCCATGGGCGAAGCTCTCTATGAATGACGGTGTGGGCGATCAGAATTGCGACGCGGTCCGGAGGGCGGCCGCCTGCAGCGGCGCCGACTCGGCCGGTGCGGCGTTCGCAGCGGCCGCCGGCGCGGCGGCATCGGCGGGCGCAGCAGCCTGCTTCATCTCGGCCTTCTGCGCATCGACCCATTTTTTGAAATCGTCCGGGGTCTTCACCTCGACGACGACGGGCATGAAACCGTGATCGCGGCCGCAAAGCGCCGCACACTGACCCCGGTAAGTCCCCTCCTTGCCCGGCGTCACGTTGAACCACAATTCGTTGATGAAGCCGGGAATCGCATCGCGCTTGGCGCCGAAGTCCGGGATCCACCAGGCATGGATCACGTCCTGAGAGGTCAGGAGCAGACGGACCTTCGTGCCGCTCGGGACGACCAGCGGCTTGTCGACGGCGAGCAGATAGTTCGGCACGCTCCGCGGGTCGATGCCCGAGTGCAGTTCGCGCGCGAAATTCGAATCCTGGGCGAGCGTCGAAAAGAAGTTGACGCCTTCGGCGGCGTCCATGTACTGGTACTGCCATTTCCACTGATAACCGGTCACGCGGATCGTGAGGCCCGAATCGCGCATGTCCTCGATCTTCAGGATGGTCTCGGCCGCCGGTACGGCCATCACGACCAGAATGAGCACCGGAATGACGGTCCAGACGATCTCCACCTTGGTGCTGTGGACCATGGAGGTGTCCGGGACCGCACCCTGCGAATGCCGGAATTTCAGCAGCGAATAGATCATCGCACCGAACACCACGATGGCGATGCCGACGCAAATCCAGAACACCAGCATGTGCAGGTCGTAGATCTCATGCGCCAAATCCGTCACACCGTACGGCAGGTTGTAGCCGTTCGAGGTGTTGGCGGCGGCGCGCTCGGCGACCGACAGGGAGGCGAGCGCCGCCGTGGCGGGCAGCGCGGCCATCGGCCGCCCCAACCGCAGCATTTTCTGAAACCTGATCGAATTCATCGCAAATAATCCCCTACGGTACGTCGGTTTCGAGCGGCGGCGACTCGTTCATCCCGCCCACCATGCCGCGCAACCGGGACGCCAGGCGGCGCCTTTCCTCTTCGTTCAGGAAACTACCCACCTCGAACGCACGCCCATGACTTTCGATCATGAGCCGGCTCGGATGGCGACTGGCACGCGGGCTGCGAAGTTTAACCTTCGCCCAGTGCCGCGCAAACTCTTGTTTTGCCTCCCCGGCCGGAGAGCGCGTCACGAGGCTGATGCGCGACTCGGTGACGAGCACGGTTTGGGTGTAAAAGCGCCGCTGCATGACAGAATACAGCGCGAAGCCCAGCGCCAGCATTTCGAGCGCCCAGCAGAGCAGCACCGGCCAAAAGCCCTGTAGTGTGAAAAACAGCGCGACGCTGAAGGAAAATGTGCAAATCGAAGCGAAAAAGACCCGCGCCGCGGCGGGGGTCAGCGAGCAATTCGGCCGAAGATCGATGCGCAGTTCCAAGAGGGCGACCTTGCGGACCTTGGGGAAAGGAGACGTGAGCGCAGTATCTTCCAAAACTGCGCGAGGAGGATACTCCGGGCGCGGAAAAAGGCGCATTCGTCCACGCGGCGCTCGCCGACCGCTTGCGGTGCGCTCAACCGCCGCCGTCGTGCCCGGTCGGGGCGCAGCTGGGCGGCGCTGCAGAAGACGGCGCCGGGGCGGAGGGATCCGGGAACGGCGCGGTCAATCGGTGCGCAACCGCGTCCGCATCCGCGTCCGGTTCGAACGGTAGCACGCCGAGGCACGGTGCCCCCAAGCGCTCGCGCAGCGAGGCCACGTTCTCGGAGCCGCGCTCGAAGCTTGGATCGATGCGATTCGCGATCCACCCCGCCAGCCGCAGACCTCGTCGCTCGACCGCCTCGGCCGTGAGCAGGGCGTGATTCAGGCAACCCAGGCGCATGCCGACGACGAGCACGACGTCGAGTTCCCAGCGCATGGCGAGGCTCGCCACGCTGTTCGTGGCATCCAAGGGCACGAGCCAGCCGCCGGCGCCTTCGACCACGACGACGTCGCTATGCTCCTGCAAGCGCGCATAGGCGCGGTCCAGCAGCGCGAAATCGACCCTGACGCCCGCTTCGGCCGCTGCGAGGTGCGGCGCGATCGCCGGCTCGAACGCGTACGGATTCACGTCGTCGTAACTCGCCCGCACGTTCATCGCGGACTGCAGCACGAGCGCATCGACATTGCGAAGCCCGACGGCCGTGCGCATGCAGCCGGCGGCGACGGGCTTCATCGCGGCAACGCGCTCGCCGCGCAGCGCAAAGACACGGCAAAGACCCGCGGCGACGCGTGTCTTGCCGACGCCGGTATCGGTCCCCGTGATGAACAAGTCGGGGCGCTTCACGAACGCTTACGCCCTGGCAGTTCGCGCCTCAGGTCGGCAAGCGACACCGTCGCATCGCGGCGGCGCGAGGGTTCCCCTGCGGCGGGCGCCCATGCCTGACCGAACACGATCTCATAGCTCGCCGGCAGCCTTCCGTCGGCCCGGAATGCCTCATAGGCACCCGCGAGGCGCGCGAACTTGCCGCGCCCGGTCAAGCCCTGCGGGCGAGCACGGCTGGCGTTGCTCGCGCCGACCGCGCGCAGGTCCGCGGCGACCGCGCGCAAATCCGTATAAGTCAGGGTCAAGCGCTCGACGTCCAGCACCGGCGCCGCGAATCCCGCACGGACCATCGCATCGCCGAGATCGTGCATGTCGATGAAGCGATGCACGTGAACCGCTGCGTCGACCTCGGACCACGCTTGCCGGAATTCGCACAAGGTGTCCGGACCGAAGGCGCTCAAGGTCAGGAGGCCGCGCGGCGCAAGCACGCGCCGAAACTCGGCGAGCAAGCGCTCTGGGTCGCACCAGGGCAGCAGCAGGTTGCTGAAGATGAGGTCGACGCTTGCGTCCCCGAGCGGCAGCCGCTCAGCATCGGCCGCGATTCGATCGAACGGCCGCAACCAGGAGGAGCGTGTCCGCGCGACCCGCAGCATCGGCAGAGAGGCATCGACCGCCAGCACGCGCGCGCGCGGATAGCGCCGCTTGAGCAGAGCGCTTGCCCGGCCGGTTGCCGCCCCGGCGTCGAGGACGACGGCCGGGGCGAGTGCCGTGAGGTCGAGGCGCTGCAGCAGTTCGCCCCGAATCTCGGCTTGAAGCACCGCGGCGGCATCGAAGCTTGCGCTCGCGCGATCGAAGGCGCGCCGCGCCGCAGCCACATCGAGCCGATAGTCTGAGATGTCGTCCAACACGTTCCCTCGTGTTCGCCCCAAGCGTCAGGCGGTCGCGCGCGCTCGCGCACCGTCCGGCGGTTGCCCGGTGGCGCGCGAATCCCGCTCGGCCGGAGGTTCGGCGGCAATGCCGAGCCGCATAAACAGCGCGCGATCCTGATCCACGTCCGGATTGCCGGTCGTGAGCAGCTTCTCGCCATAGAAAATCGAATTCGCGCCGGCCAGGAAGCACAAGGTCTGCAACTCATCGCTCATGCCCGCCCGGCCGGCCGACAAGCGCACGTGGGAGCGCGGCATCAGAATCCGCGCGACCGCGATCGTGCGCACGAACTCGAGCGGATCGAGCGCCGGCGCCGTGTCGAGCGGGGTTCCCGCGACCCGCACGAGCAGATTGATGGGCACGCTTTGCGGATGTTCCGGCAGAGTCGCGAGCGTATGCAGCAGCAGTGTCCGATCCAGCGCGCTCTCGCCCATGCCGACGATACCGCCGCAGCATACGTTCATGCCCGCCTCGCGCACCGCGCGCAGGGTCTCGAGCCGGTCGGCGTAGGTCCGCGTGGTGATGATTTTCTCGTAGTAGGCGGCCGAGGTGTCGAGATTATGGTTGTAGTAGTCGAGGCCCGCCGCCTTCAACTCCCGAGCCTGGGCCTCGTTCAGCATGCCGAGCGTCGCACAGGTCTCCAATCCCAAGGATTTGACCTCGCGGATCATCGCGACGACCTTGTTGAGGTCCTTCGGCTTCGGCGAGCGGTAGGCGGCGCCCATGCAGAAGCGCGTTGCACCGGCCTTCCGGGCGGCACGCGCGCGCGCCGCGACGGCCTCGACTTCAAGGAGTTCCTCAGGTTCGAGGCCCGTGTCGTAGCGGACGCTTTGCGGGCAATACGCACAGTCCTCGGGACAGGCGCCCGTCTTGATGCTGAGCAGCGTGCTGACCTGGACCGTATTGGGGCGATGGTACACACGGTGCACGGTCTGGGCGTGGTGGATGAGGTCCATGAACGGCAATGCGAACAGGTCCGCGACTTCGCTCGCGGTCCAGTCGGTACGGATGGGTGTCGGGTTTCGCAGGGGCATCGTCGACCTCGCAATCAAAGCACGAGCACGCAACCACAGCGTGCGCGCGGGCGCAGTATTCGGCGAGCCCGGGCCCAAGTCAACCGGACGGGGCCCTGCCGGTTGACAGCCCAGTGGCCGCTAGCGGAACGTGTAACTCAGCAGGACCCCGATGAAGACCGCCATGCCGAAGTAGTGATTGTCCCGGAACGCGCGAAAACACGCCGCGCGATCGCGCGTGCGGATCAGCCACAGATGGCGCGCGAACAACGCCGCCCCTGCGGTAAGGCCCAGCCAGTACCAGACACCCAGGCGCGTGATGTGCCCCACCAAGGCGAGGGCAAGCAGGGTCATGGCCTGCAGCACGGCGATGATGTGCCGATCGGAGTCGCCGAACAAGATTGCCGTCGAGCGTATGCCGATCTTGAGGTCGTCGTCGCGATCGACCATGGCGTAGATCGTATCGTACACCGTCACCCAGAGCAGATTGGCGAGGAACAGGAGCCATGCGACACGCGGCACGTGCTCGAGCTGGGCGGCAAAGGCCATGGGGATTCCCCAGCCGAACGACAAGCCGAGGAACAGCTGCGGGATCGACAGGAAGCGCTTGATGAACGGATACGTGATCGCGAGAAAGCCGCCGGCGACCGCATAGAGCAGGGTCAGCTTGTTCAATTGCAGGGCGAGCAACAGCGCCGAGAGCGCGAGCACGGCAAACAGGACGAGGGCCTCCTGCGGCGAGACGCGCCCCGCGGCGAGCGGCCGCTCGCGCGTGCGCGCGACGTGCGGATCGAAATCCCGGTCGGCGTAGTCGTTGATGACGCACCCGGCCGAGCGCATGAGCACGACGCCCACCACGAAGATCACGAAGACATGCTGATCGGGACGGCCGCGGCCCGCGAGCCACAGCGCCCACAGCGTCGGCCACAGCAGCAGCCAGATGCCGATCGGTCGATCGAGGCGCATGAGACGGCCGTAGTCGGCAAGCGTCGCGCCGATCTGCGGCAGGGCTTGGACGCTCGCCGGGTGCGTGCGGACCCGATAGGCAAACCAACGCCAGCGGTCGAGCAGCATCTCGGCCAATTCGTCCCCGTTGCGCGGCAGAGCCAAGGCCTAACCCACGCGGCCGTATTGCTCGGCGTGGCCGACCCAACGCCTAACGAGCGGCAGGGCCGAGTCGGGGTACTCGCGCAGCAGCGTTTCGGCGGCGATCTGCACGCGCGGCAGGAGATCGGCGTCGCGCATCAGGTCGGCGACGCGCATTTGCGCGAGGCCGGTTTGCCGCGTGCCGAGCAGTTCGCCAGGCCCGCGCAGTTCGAGGTCGCGCCGCGCGACCTCGAAGCCATCGTTGCTCGCCCGCATGACCGCAAGCCGCTCGCGCGCGAGACTCGACAGCGGCGACCGGTACAGCAGCAGGCAGTTGCTCGCGCCCTCGCCGCGGCCGACGCGGCCGCGCAATTGGTGCAGCTGCGCAAGCCCCATGCGCTCGGCATTCTCGACGACCATCATGGTTGCGTTCGGGACGTCGACCCCGACCTCGATCACGGTCGTCGCGACCAGCAGTTGAATCCGTCCCGCCTTGAATCGCAGCATCACGTCGAGCTTCGCGGCCGCGGCCATGCGTCCGTGGACGAGGCCGACGACGAGTTCCGGCAACGCCACGGCCAGCGCCGCCGCGGTCTCCTCGGCGGCTTGAAACGGCAACTCGTGGGATTCGTCGATCAGGGGACAGACCCAATAGGCCTGGCGACCCTGGATGCACGCCGTGCGGATCCGCTGCACGACCTCGTCGCGGCGCTGCTCGGCCAGCACCACGGTTTGCACTGGCGTGCGGCCGGGCGGCAATTCGTCGATCACGGAGACGTCGAGATCGGCGTAGGCGGTCATCGCGAGCGTGCGCGGTATCGGCGTCGCCGTCATGATCAGCTGATGCGGCCGCAGGCTGTCGTTGGCACCCTTCTCGCGCAGCGCGAGGCGCTGATGCACGCCGAAGCGATGCTGCTCGTCGACGATCGCGAGGGTGAGCGCCTTGAATTCCACCCCTTCCTGAAACAGCGCGTGAGTGCCGATCACGATCTGCGAGGCTCCGCCGCCGATCCCGGCGAGCGCCGCGCGGCGCGCCTTGCCGGCATGCCGGCCGGTCAACAGGGTGACGATGACACCCAAGGGCTCGAACCAGGCCTGAAAGTGCAGGGCATGCTGTTCCGCGAGCAGCTCCGTCGGCGCCATGAGCGCGACCTGGCATCCGTCTTGAAGCGCCCGGGTCGCGGCGAGCGCCGCGACGAGCGTCTTGCCGCAGCCGACGTCGCCCTGCACGAGCCGCAGCATCGGCTTGACTTGAGCAAGGTCCGTTTCGATTTCGGCGAGCGCCCTTGCTTGAGCGCGTGTGAGCTTGAAAGGCAGCCGGTCGAGCAGCCGCCGTTTGAGCGTTTCGTTCGGCGGCAGCGGCCGCCCCGGCTCGCTCTGGATGCGCTTGCGCAGGAGCTTCAGGGAGAGTTGATGCGCGAGCAGCTCCTCGAATGCAAGCCGGCGCTGCGCGGGGTGGCGGCCTTCCTGCAACAGCTCGACGGGCGCATCCGCGGGAGGGCGGTGAACGTACTGCAGCGCCGCGCGCAGCGAAGGCAACGCGGGCAGCGCAGGGTCCGCGAGCACGGCCGGCGGCAGCCAATCGGGCAGCTCGTCGGCCGCGAGGCGATCGAGCGCGGCGCCGACGAGTTGCCGCAGCCGCCCCTGCGTAATCCCTTCGGTCGCCGGATAAATCGGCGTGAGATGTTCGGCCGTCCCCTTGGGCGCAGCCGCATCGACGCGCCGGTACTCGGGGTGGATGAACTCGAGCCCCTTCGGCGCGCGGCGCGCTTCACCGAAGCAGCGCAGCCGCGTGCCGCGCTGCAGCGCCTGCTGCTGCTGAGACGTGAAGTAAAAAAACTTGAGCGTCAGGAATCCGGAACCGTCCGAGAGCCTGCAGAGCAATTGGCGCCGGCCGCGCAGGCTCACCTCCGTGAGCTGCACCTCACCCTCGATCGCCGCGCGCTGGCCTGGCTGCAATTTGCCCAAGGGTACGACCTGGGTGCGGTCCTCGTAACGCAACGGCAACAGGAACAGCAGGTCCTGGGTGGTTTCGACGTCGAGTGCACGCAAGCGTTCGGCCAGGGCTTCGCCCACGCCGCGCAGCGCCGTGACCGGAACGGGCGCGGGAGCGGGCCCGTTCACAACGCGACGATGCACTCCACTTCGATCGCCGCACCGCGCGGCAGCGACGCGACGCCGACCGCCGCGCGCGCGGGATAAGGCTCGCGGAAGTATTCGGCCATGATCGTGTTGATGGTTGCGAAGTGGCCGAGGTCCGTGAGGAAGATCGTCACCTTGACGACGTCATCGAGGGAGGCGCTGCTCGCGAGCACGATCGCGCGCAGATTTTCGAACACGCGCCGCGCCTGGGCCGAGATGTCGCCCGAGACGAGCTGCATGGTCTCGGGGTCGAGCGGAATCTGGCCGGACACCCAGATGGTATTGCCCACACGCACCGCCTGCGAATAGGTGCCGATCGCGCCTGGCGCGTCCTTGGTCGAGATGATTTGTTTGCTCATGATGGCCTCGAATGGTACACCAGGAGCGTGTCGCATCGCGCGCGGGGCTGCGCGGCTCATGCGAGGCTGCGGCTTCCGCGAAGCTGCGTCTCACGCGAGGCTGCGGACCACCTTTTGCACGTCCGGCATACGCCGCACGGTCTTGATGATGCGCGCGAGATGCTGGCGGTCGCGCACCTGCACCTCGAGGGTCAGCGCGGAGGTCTCGCTGTCGCGCTCCTCGAGAACCACGTGATCGATGTTCGTCTGGGTGCCGGCGACGCTGGCCGCGACCGCCGCGAGCACGCCGACCCGATTGCCGACCTCGAGCTGGATCTCGGAGCTGAACATGCGCTCGTGCGTCGCTTCCCAGGCGACCGGGATCCACTTTTCAGGCTGCTTGCGGTATTCGGCCAGATTGCCGCAGTTCTGGCGGTGAATCATGACGCCGCGTCCGGCGCTGAGGTAGGCCATGATCGGATCGTTCGGAATCGGGAAGCAGCAGCGCGCGTAAGTCACGAGCAGGCCCTCCGTGCCCGCGATCATGAGCGGGCCGCCGGCGTGACCCTTGTGTTCGCCCTCCTCGCGGACCGGTTGCAGACGCCGCGCGACGAGCGGCGCAAGACGTTCGCCGAGACCGATTTTTTCGAACAATTCCTCCGCGTCCCTCAGGTTCAATTCCTTGACGACCGCGTCGATCTCGGCCTGGGGTATCTTCTTGAGATGCAGGGAGAACTCCTCGAGCGCCTGGCCGAGCAGGCGCCGTCCGAGCTCGGCCGCCTCGCCCTTTTTCAGGTTTTTGAGGTACTGCTTGATCGCGGCGCGCGCTTTCGCCGTCACGAGGAAACCCGACCAGGACGGATTCGGCGTCGCGCCCTTCGCGGTGATGATCTCGACGGTCTGGCCGTTGCGCAGCGGGGTGCGCAAGGGAACCAGGCGCCGGTCGACCTTGGCCGCAACGCAGCGATTTCCGACGTCGGTGTGAATGGCGTAGGCGAAGTCGACCGCCGTCGCACCGGTCGGCAGCCGCAGGATCTTGCCCTTCGGCGTGAACACGTAGACCTTGTCCGGGAACAGGTCGACCTTGACGCTCTCGAGGAACTCCTCCGAGCTGCCGCCCTCCTGGATCTGCACGAGACCCGCGAGCCACTCGCGCGCGCGATCGTGTTCGACGCCTCCCAGGGAATCGTCACCGGTCTTGTACTTCCAGTGGGCGGCGATGCCGGACTCCGCGACGCGGTGCATTTGCTCGGAACGGATTTGCACCTCGATCGGCACGCCATTGGGACCGAACAGGGTCGTATGCAGCGACTGATAGCCGTTTGCGCGGGGGATCGCGATGTAATCCTTGAACCGACCCGGCATGGGCTTGTAGAGGCTGTGCACGAGGCCCAACACGCGGTAACAGGTGTCCGCGGAGTCGACGATCATCCGGAACCCGTAGACGTCGACCATTTCGCTGAGCGAAATGCCCTTCGAGTGCATCTTCTTGTAGATGCTATAGAGATGCTTCTCGCGGCCCTCGACGCCCGCGGTGATGTTGGTCTTCTTCACCGCGCTCTTGAAGGTCTCGGAGATCTTGTGGACGAACTCCTTCTGATTGCCGCGCGCGCGCTTCAGTTCGCGTTCGAGGACCTTGTACCGGTACGGGTACAGTGCGCGAAACCCGAGGTCCTCGAGCTCCAATTTGACGGCGTAGAGGCCGAGGCGCTCGGCGATCGGCGCGTAGATCTCGAGAGTCTCGCGCGCGATGCGGCGGCGTTTCACGGGGGGCATCGCGCCGAGCGTACGCATGTTGTGGGTGCGATCGGCGAGCTTCACCATGATCACGCGGATGTCGCGCACCATGGCGAGCAGCATCTTGCGGAAACTCTCGGCCTGGGCCTCCTGGCGGTTCTTGAACTGGATCTGATCGAGTTTGCTGACGCCGTCGACGAGTTCAGCGACGACTTCGCCGAACATCGAGGCGATCTCCGCCTTGGCGGTCGGGGTGTCCTCGATGACGTCGTGCAGGATCGCGGCAACCAGCGTATCGCCGTCCAGCCGCAAATCGGCGAGGATGTCGGCGACCGCTACGGGGTGCGTGATGTAGGGCTCGCCCGAGACGCGCTTCTGCCCCTGATGGCGTTCGGCGCCGAAGTCGTAGGCCTCCCGCACGCGCTCGATTTGCGCGGGCGGCAGATAGGTCTCGAGCTTGTCTAAAAGCTGACTTATCCCGGTGGCGCGTCTTCCACCAGGTAGGAAACCGAGTATGGAAGACGCATAGTCCATCGTTCCTCTGCGCAGCTCCGGCGG